>Ga0256839_1002340_pt1 | contig 21221 bp, 12 predicted proteins | sample 354166metaG_FD_185968 | JGI IMG/M metagenome (GOLD analysis project Ga0256839, IMG submission 185968) | Hydrothermal vent microbial communities from Mid Atlantic Ridge, Atlantic Ocean - 354-166 | ecosystem: Environmental > Aquatic > Marine > Hydrothermal vents | place: Atlantic Ocean: Mid... | reverse complement strand
CCGACGAAGTCGAGCTCGAGCACGGTGTCCGCTTGGTCGAGAGCTACGGCACGGCCGCGCTGTGTCGCGCCCTGCTGAACTGCAATGAGTTCATCTATCTGGACTGAGGAGCAGCGGAGCAGCTAGCCATGGCGAACGGCAGGCATCCCTGGGACCGGGCCGGGCAATGCATGGCGGACTTGCTATCGCGGCGTGGGTTCCTCGATTGCATGTTCAACGGTCTTCTTGGCGTGACCCTGCTGGATTTGCTGGCGCGCGACACCAAGGCAGTCGAGTGGGTACCAGGCCAGGGCATGCCCCATTTTCCTGCCCGAGCCAAGCGGGTGCTGCAGATCTTCTGCCCAGGAGGTGTATCTCACGTCGACCTCTGGGACTACAAGCCAGAACTCGAACGAAGGGCCGGGCAACCGCTGCCGGGGGCTGGCCAGTTCGTCTCGTTCCAGGGTAAAAACGGAAACCTTATGCCCCCGCCATGGCCCTTCATCCGAGCCGGCGAGGTGGGCAAACCGATCAGCTCCATGTTGCCCCACCTGGCCCGTCATGTGGACGACATGGCGTTCATCCATTCGATGACCAGCCGGAGCAATACACATGGCCCCGCGTGCGTGTTCATGAACACCGGACAGACGGCCGAAGGTTTCCCCAGCGCGGGGGCTTGGGTAAGCTACGCTCTGGGGGCCGAAAACCAGAATCTCCCTGCCTATGTGGCCATCCCGGACATTCGCGGGGAACCACCGAACGGTAAAGCCAACTGGTCTGCCGGGTTCCTCCCGGCCCGTCATCAGGGCATTGTGATGGCGGCGCACAAGCCGATCCGGAATTTGTATCCCCCACCAGGCCTGGATCCCCGGGAGGATCGAGCGACTCGCGACTACCTGGGGCTATTGAACCAGCGACATCTGGAGAACCACTACGGCAACACAGAGCTGCGGGCGCGCATCGCCGCCTACGAGCTAGCCGCGCGGATGCAGCTATCCGCGCCGGAAGTGATGGACCTCGGCTCTGAGCCCACCTGGATCCATCGCCTGTACGGAACCGATGACCCGAACCCGCTGAAGGCCGCCTACGCACGTAACTGCCTCCTGGCACGTCGACTGCTGGAAAGGGGTGTGCGCTACATCACGCTTTACTGTGCGTCGCGTGCTTCCGGCGTAGATGGCCTGCTGAACTGGGACGCGCACAAGACCCTGAAATCGGACTACGAGCGGCATTGCCCCATTCTGGACCAGCCCACGGCAGCCCTGCTGAGCGACTTGAAGGCTCGTGGTCTGCTCGACGAAACGCTCGTCATGTGGACCACGGAGTTCGGCCGCATGCCGACCCACCAGGCGGGCACCAAGGGCCGTGACCACAATCCCGATGGGTTCACGGTGTGGCTCATGGGCGCGGGAATCAAAGGAGGGGTAAGCTACGGGGCTACCGACGAGTTCGGCAGGCGCGCGGTGGAGAACGTGACCACCGTTTGGGACCTGTACGCCACGGTCCTCCACCTGCTCGGGCTCGACCACGAACGCCTCACGTACTACTTCAACGGCTTCGACCGCCGCCTGACAGATGTCCATGGCCACGTGATCCGGGAGATCCTCGCCTAGCCGGCACGAGCGTTTGTCCGTGCAGCGGGAAGCTCACCCGCTGCACAGGCCTGGCAGTGGCTTTCTCCGCCGCCAGTCGCTCCCGAGGGCTGGCGATCCCCGTCCTGGCCCACCCGCCAGTCAGTGGCACCGGAGGGCCATGGGCGGAGTATTCCCGTTCCCAAGCAGCCCCCTTGTTAGAACAAAGGGGCAGGCGGTTCGGTAGCATGGGGGCGTTTGCGAAGATTGGCCAGGGCTGCCGTGAACGGCTTAGAAGCCGCGGGACTCGCGGAGCCAGTCAAAGTCGCGTAACTGGTAGCCGATACCGACGTAGTCGAGCAAGTGGCAAAGGGCCCGCAGCGCGATGCCCATACCGTCCGGTCCGCTGAAACCGCCGAACTGGCCTCCGGCGCGCAGATGCGGCTCCAGCTCGAGGAACACTCCAGGGGCGCCCAGCGATTTCATCCGCTGTTCCACTTCCGCGAACGAGTCGCGGAAGTCGCGGAGGATCCGCTCGTGGCCGCTGTCCCCCTCGTTCACCGGCACGAAGTTTTTGAGCCGTTCCTCGTCCACGTGGCCGTGCCACTCCAGGCTGGGATCGATGCGATAGTCCTTGATGTGCATCCACCCCAGGCCGGGCTTCATGGCGAGGTAATCCTGAAAGACCAGCTCGGTCGGTCGGTTTTGGGTGCTGAGGTTCCCACCGTCAAAGATCAGCACCAGGTTCGGGTGGTTCACCTTCCGGTAGAGCTCGGCCATCGACGGCCCGTCGTGCCCCACCAGATTGGCCTCGACCTCCAGGCCGTACACGATCCCCTGAGCCGCACAGCGTTCGACGATTGCACGTAGCTTCTCCGCCGCCTCGTCGACGAATGCGTTGGGATCCTGACCCCTGGGGGGATAAAAGGAGAACCCACGAATGAGCTTTGTACCGAACTTCTGCGCCAGTTCTATCGCACGGGCGACTTCCGTTTCCAGGTACTCGTCAAAGGGCACATAACGGTTGCTCGAACCATCTTCCACATCGCGCAGCTTAACCTTCCCGATTGGCGACCCAATCGAGCTCACCTGGATGCCGTACTGCTTGTGCAATTCCCGCAGTTGGTCGATCTCCTCGTCGGTCAGTTGCATCACGTTCTTCAGCCCGCCGCCGAGGTCGATGAACCTCAGGCTGTAGTAGTGCAATCCCAGAGCGGCGAAGACGCCCAGTTGTTCGGCGGCCGATCGGGAATAGGCCGCTTCGTCGGCGAAACCGCTCAGCAGCACTTCGGGTCGTTTTCGCATCGCTGCCCCCTGTTCGCTCGGGATCTCCTACAATCGGGTTCTAATGATCGACGATTGTACGGTACACTGCTAGGTTGCGACCGGACCCATCCGGAGAGGAACACGACGGAAGGGACAGCGCGTCATGACGCTCAAGAAGCGCGAGCGTATTCTGCGTGCCGGCATGGCCGGGATGGGAATGATCTTCGACGAGACGTACCGTCCGCTGTTCGAAGAGCTGCACCGCACCGGCTTGTTCACGCCACAGACGGGGCTCGTCCAGGTCCCCCTGGTGGCCACGGCGTCACGCACCGGGCGGCGTGCCAAGCGTTACCTCGAGCACGCGAAGGGCAGAATCCACCCGTTCGAGATCTTTGCGGGTCCGAACGCGGTGGAAGAGCTGGCGGCGAGCAACGTTGACTTCGTATGCGTGGCGACACCGGACGATCGCCATTTCGAAGCCGCGCTGGCCGCTCTGAAACACGGGAAACACGTGTTGATCGAAAAGCCCTCTGTCCTTTCGCTCCAGGAACTCGATCAGCTTGTGCGTCTCGCGACCGAGCGCGGTGTCCTGGCCCGGGTGGTCTATCACAAGCTCTTCGACCCCGATCACAAGAAACTGCGCACCCTGGTGACGGACGGAGTGCTGCGCCACGTCAACAACGGATACTGCTCGCTGCTCGAGCCCAAGAGAATCGCGCTCCAGCAGTTCGCGGAGTGGATCGAGGGGCGAAATCCGGGAACGTACGTGGCCGTGCACTACATTAAGCTGATCGATTTCACCTTCGGCGGCCGATTGGTTCGAGTCTCGGCCACAGGACAGCGCGGTCTCGTCTCTGATCCCGATTCCTCCACCTGGGACTCCGTCCAGCTCCGCCTCGAATACCGCTACCCTGACGGCCGGGAAGCCGCGTTCGATATCCACACGAGCTGGGTAACTCCGGATAACTTCCCGGGCTACGTCGAGCAGGAGGTGCAATTCCGGTTCGACAACGGTGTTTGGAACGCACACCAGCGCAAGCGGGGGGTTGAGCTTACCGTGGAGGGGCGTACCCCCCACGAGCTCAAGGTCCACCTGAACGACCACTACAACTCAGAAGCGCTGGAACCGTGGGGGGAAAGAACCGTTCGGGGCTACGGCCTGGAGGCGATCCGCCGGTTCATTGAAGAGGTGGCGTACGTGGAATTCGGCGGGCCGGAAGAGGAACGAGACGCGCGGCTCGCCCAGATGCGCACGCTCAGTTATAGCGACCTGTCGGCGGACCGTCAGGTCGTAGCGGCCGTGCAAGCGATGGAGGCGATTCTTCGCTACCACGCACGAGGGCATCCAGGGTCCGTCGTGCACGTGAACTGCCCCGACGGCGGGCTTGTTTTGCACACAACTGTTGGAAACCATAGGGAAGTGCTGTACGAACCGGAAGTGTAGATGGTGCGGGCAGCAGCGGGCGGTAGGCTGGCGCCGCGACGCGCTCGCAGGACAACCGCGAGGTGTCGTCCCCCATGGCCCGGTGATTTGGTTCAGAAAGCCCCTGAGGAACCCGACCGAACCGTTATGGCAATGCCGCGAGAACCCGAATCCAGCCGAATCCGGCGAGTCATCGAAAAGTTCGAGATCCGTGGCCAACGTACGTACACACCGGTCATGACCGTATTTGACCGGAGTGCCGGGATCTTTCACTACACCCCCGAAGGCCGCCGGCTCTACGACTTCGCGTCAGGTGTTCTGGTCGCCAATCTCGGTCACAACCCGCGGAACTGGCTGAAGCGACTGATGGACTATCTGGGCTGGCGGCAGGTCTTGCAAGATGACACGGCAGCGTACGTGCCCGTTGTTCCGCTGACGGCCTACAACGGCGCCACGGAACTGGAGGCGCTGGCCAGCGAGCGGCTGATCCAGACCGTGCGAGCTCAACCGGGCGGGGCCCGTGCCCAGAAGATCATCTGGGCCGCGTCGGGTTCAGAAGCGGTTCAGAAAGCGCTCTGGGCGGCACTCGCCTACCGGCCAGCCCGGACGTTCATCTGGGCGACCCGTGACGGCTTTCATGGCAAGAAGGGGCTCGCTGAAGCGGTGACCGGGAACGAGGAATCCCCCAACCGGGATCCTCGGGTTCGGTTCATCTCCTTCCCAAAAGAAGAATGCATCGACGTCACGGTGCGCAACAGTGGTCAGTTCGATCCGACGCCCTACGAACGGGAGCTGGAGCAGCTCTGGCAGGAGTGCGACGGAAAGGTGGCCTGTCTGATCACCGAGCCGTACCTTGGCGCGGCGGGATCGTTCCATCCCCCTGCCGCCTATCTCCAATTGCTGGATCGGTTCTGCAAAGAACACGACATCGTGTTCATTCTCGATGAGATCCAGTCCTGCTTCTGCCGTACTGGGCCAATGTTTGCGTTCGAGCGATATGGGGTGGAACCGGACATCGTTTTGCTCGGCAAGGCAATGGCAAATGGGGTCCCGGTGAGCGTGGCGGTTGGGCGTGCCGACGTGCTGGATACGCTCGACTACGGGGAGGCATCGGACACGTTCAGCGGCAATCCGCTTGCGTGCGCGGCCGTGCTCGCCACGCTGGACTGCTACGAAGCGTCCGGCGTTGTCGCCCACGTGGGTGGACTAGAGCCGATCATGGAAGAAGGTCTCTGCCGCTTGAAAGAGCTTCCGTTCGTCCAGCACGTGCGCGGCGAAGGGATGGTTTGGGGCGTGGAGACCTGCGCGCACGGTGGTCGCGATGCTCATGAGATGGCTTGCGAGATCATCCGCGCATGCTATGCGGGAAACGAAGAAGGAACGGGGATCCATCTGATCGGCCCCCTGGCAAAGCGGGTCCTTCGCGTGAGCCCACCGCTGGTGATCGGCAAGGATGAGGCTGCGCAGGCGCTGGAGCTGATGTTCGAGCTTTGCTCCAGGCTCGTTTGATTCCGGCACCCCCTGGAGTTTGCCCCCGCGCTGGGCCTGGCGCGTACCATCAGCCATGTGTACCGGGTGAGAACGCATGTGGGCCCCTTACGCGATTGGAGGATGGTCGGCCGTCCGCTCGTCTCCCGACCGCGCAAGGGACAGCGCGCTGCACAAGCGGGGGTCGCAATAAGGCGCCCGCGGAGAAGAGGGACCTAACGGCGGAGGCCGTACTTGCGCATCTTGGCGTAGAGGGTCGTGCGCGAGATGCCCAGTCGGCGGGCTGCTTCCTTGAGGTTGGTGCATTGTCGGATCACCCGCGCGATCGTGAGGCGCTCCAGTGTTTCCAGGTTGTCGATCTGGCCAAGCCGCTCTCCTTCGTCAGGCTTCCACAGGTACGCGGGCAGATCGTGGATGTCGATCAGCTCTCCCCGGCACAAGACAACCAATCGTTCGATCAGATTCTCCAGCTCGCGCACGTTGCCCGGCCAGTGGTAGGAAGTCAGCACCTCCACGGCCCGAGGCGTGAACCCCTGGACGGGTTTGCCGATCCGTTCACGAAACTGGTTGAGGAAGTGATACGCCAGGGGCACGATGTCTTCGGGACGCTCGCGCAAGGGGGGAATCCGGATCGGGATCACGTTCAGCCGGTAGTACAGATCCTCGCGGAACTTGCCCTCGGCCACGAGTTTGTCCAGATCTCGATGGGTGGCGGCGACGACGCGCACATCGACGCGGATCGTCTCGGTGCCTCCGACCCGCTCGAATTCCCGCGTTTGCAGCACACGAAGCAGATCGACCTGGGCCTTGCTCGGGATGTCGCCGATCTCATCCAGGAAGATGGTACCGCCATGGGCGCGTTCGAACCGTCCGATCCGGCGCGTGCTGGCGCCGGTAAATGCACCGGGCTCGTGCCCGAAGAGCTCGCTCTCCAGCAGCCCCTCGGGCAGTGCGGCACAGTTGGCCACCACAAACGGCCCGTCACGACGATGACTGCGTAGATGGATCGTGCGCGCGACAAGCTCTTTACCCGTGCCGCTTTCCCCCGTGATCAGCACCGTGGAGTCGACGGCAGCGACGTGATCGATGAGCGTCAGAACCTCACGGATGGCGCGAGATCGCCCCACGAGCAAGCTATCTGTACCGCCGTCAGAGCTCACCTGGGCACGCAGCCGCTCATTCTCTGCCAACAGCCGGGCGCGGCGCACCGCCTCGTGGATTAAGGTGGGCAACACTTCCAGATAGCCCATGGTAGGTACATCTTTGACAACGTACTCCTGAGCGCCGGCCTTAATCGCTTCCGCGGCCACGCGCTGGTCCCCCATGCCCGTAACCAGTACGGTAGGAGGACCGGCTGGAGGGGGGCCAATTCGCTGAATGAACTCCAGGCCGCTCATGCCCGGCAACCGGTAGTCGGTGACGATCGCGTCGACCGCTTCATGCTCCAGGTGAGCGAGGGCCTCCTCTGCGGACTCGGCGAGCAGCACCTCGAACCCCTCCCTCTCCAGCGCCTGCGCCTCGATCTGCCGATGCAGGGGATCATCATCGACCACAAGGACGCGATACCGTCCTTCGGGCGACCGATCCGAACGTCCGGTTGCTTCTTGCACGTCCACAGCCATTGTCCTTCCCCTACTGCGTCGGTTGCGATCCGCTTTCCTCCTGGAGCTTCAACTCTTGCCCCGCCGGACGGCGGGGCAGGATGAACCAGACCGTGGTGCCCTGGCCCTCGACAGAATCGAGGCCGATCTGCCCCCCATGCCGCTCCACGATGCGGGCCGCTGCGGCCAGGCCCACGCCATAGCCCGGCACGTCCCGGCTGGCACGGCAAAACAGCCGGAATACGTCGCGCTTTCTTGCCTCAGGAATCCCCCTTCCGTTGTCGGCCACCCAGAACTTGTAACCGGCCGCCCCTGGGCGCAACGGCTGCTCGGACCAGCCGATGCTAACCTGAACCGGACGCCCAGGCACACGGTACTTGACGGCGTTGTCGATCAGGTTCTGGAACACCTGACACACGGCAAGGGGATCCATGACGAGCGTTGGCCATCTGTCCGGAAGGGAAAGGTCCACCGACTGTGCCTGCAATGTCGGTTGCAAGTTCCGCACTGCCTGTTGTACGACCAGGCCCGCGTCCACTTCCATCAGGTTGAGCTTACTTTGACCGAGCCTGCCATAGGCCGCCAACTGCTCAACCAGCGCCAGAGCGTGCGTGGTCACCTCCACGATCTTCCCGGCGACTTCACGAACATCGTATCGTCCCCCTTCGCCATCGCCCGACTGCTGCAACTGCCGAGCGAGTGCAGCGATGGACATGAGAGGAGCTTTCAGGTCGTGCGACACGATGTGCAACAGCTCCTCGGTCTCTTCCCGCGCCGACTTCAGTCTAGCTGCGTAGTGACGCAGGGCCTCGTGCAGGCGGCGGATGCGGAGCATGGCGCGGACACGGAGCAACAGCTCGTCGAAATCGAACGGCTTTTCGATATAGTCCTCAGCACCGGCCTCGTAACCCGCAACCAGATGCTCGGGGCGGGTCAGGGCGGTCACAAACAGAACGGGGACGAATTCATCCCCGAGCCGCTGCTTCACCGTGCGACAGAACTCGAGCCCATCCATGCCCGGCATACTGACGTCGCACAGGATAACCTCAGGAACCTGCTTCTCCAGTTGCTGGAGCGCGGCAGCGGCCGACTCGACCGCGATCACCTCGTGCCCCGCCCGCTCCAACACACGGCGGATCAAATCCCGATCCAGCGGCTGGTCCTCCACCACGAGCACCCGCCCGGCCTCGGACGCCATCAGCCGATCCAGGCTCTGTTCGCTGCCCTTTTCCGTCATTGGCCGCTCCTTCCGACTTTCGCCTCACCGCCCAACTCAGCCTGGGCCTGGCCCCCATCGTGCGCGGCCATTACATTCACCGGCAGGAGCACGCGGAACGTGCTCCCCTTGCCCACCTCACTTGACGCCTCGATTTTCCCCCCTAGCAGTTCGACCAGCCGTCGGGTGATCGCCAGCCCGAGTCCGGTACCGGTGCCGGTCTGGCGATGCCGGTTCTTCACCTGGCGGAATTCGTCAAAAATGTGCGGCAAATCCTCCGGGGGTATACCGATACCGGTGTCCGCCACGCAGACGGCCAGATAATCGGGTTCCGCCCGCTCGGTGTAGACCCGCACCTCCCCGTCGTCGGTGAAGCGGACGGCGTTGGACAAGAGGTTGACCAGGATCTGCCAGAGCTTTCGCTCGTCGGTCAGGATCGTCGGGTACTCGCATTCCTCTTGAATCCGGACGGCTACCCCCTTTTCGCGGGCCATGGGCAGCACCGACTCCACCGCGGAGCGAACGACCCTATCCAGCTCCGTGCGCCCGATCTCCACCGTCTCGCGGCCGGCTTCGATGCGCGCGATGTCGAGCAACCCGTTGATGAGCTCCAGCAGATGCTCGGCGGCGCGCAGGACGCGGCTCAGGTCGTCCCGCGCCTGCGTGCTCAGCGACGGCTCGGACTGAAGCAACAGCCGGGTGTAGCCGATAATCGAGTTCAACGGCGTGCGCAGCTCGTGGGACATCGTCGCCAGGAACCGGCTCTTCAGACGACTCGCCTCCAACGCCATGTCCCGGCTCCGTTCCAGCTCCTCGTTCACCCGCCGCAGCTCCTCGTTCTGCCGCTCGATCGCAGCGGTCAACGCTTTCCACCGACTCATGTCCCGACTGAACGCCTCGATCTGCACCGGCTCCAGCCCCGGAACCCGACAGGCCGCAATCTCGGCCGGAAGCGCGTCTCCGTCCGGCCGTATCCAGTCCAGCTCGAACCGCACGCTCCCCTCCCTCACACACCGCTCCAGCCATTCGCCCATGTCCTGGCCCCCTTGAAGACGGCAGAACTCTTCGATCCCCCGCCCCAAGACCTCCTGTTCGCGCCGTCCTAACTGCCGGGCAGCCTCCGCGTTCAGCTCCAGCACCCGGCCCCGCTCGTCGAGCACGAAGACACCATCGGAGACGTTCTGTAGCAGTGTCTCCAGGTAACGGAACCGCCGGACCACTCGGGAGGCATAGACGGCGAGAACGAGCAGATAAAGCGTGGCCGCGGGGGCAAGTGCCGACAGGCCCAGTTGAGCTTCCCGGGCAGGGAGCCCGAAGTAGATCGGCAAGCGGATATACCCCCCCACGGTGTGTACCAGCGAGACGACCATCAGATGCACAACGAGCCACAATTGGCCGAGCTTCAGTCCCGCGACAAGCAGGATGAACGCATAGAAGAGCGCGTAGTAGCCCCCCGTGGCCGTCGCCGTGGCCGACAGCAGGTGGGCTTCGAAAGCAGCAGCCACCAGGGCCACATTGGTGGCGATCGGGTGCCGCGTCGCTTCCACCCCCAGGAGCAACAGGAGCTGGATCACCAGACAGCAGGCCAGCGTTAGCGTCGCTCGCCAGGCCCCCTGCAAATCGACGGACATCTGCCCTGCCGATAACCAGACGATCGCAAAGAACGTGGCGCTGGGCAGCAGCAGGACCACCAGGGTCAGACGCCCGAAGTCAAGCTGATGCAGACGCCCGTGCCGCCCCCACGCAAGCCGCGATCTGGCACGACGTTCAACGGCCATCGCCACCCGTTCACACTCTGAACACGTGACCAATGTCTGCACACACGCCTATTTTCGGCGCAAATCGGCTCGATTTCAAGATTATTCCGCCACTCTGTCAACCTCCTGCAACGCCGGCCACTCCCAAGTGTCCAGAATCTGGACACCAGGGTGTGTGCCGACCGGTGGGCTTTCGAGCCCGATCCACGCACAAGTCATTGCAGAGACTAAAGATACGGCAACGCATCGGACCTGGCCGTCGTGGCGCGCCATGTGCTATGGCTACGGAGCGGATCGAATCGCCCCACTGCGGACCCGGAGGAACCCGAAGCGCAGGGCACTCCGGAGCAGGTAAAGCAGGGTGGCAGGCTGAGATGGCGTGTGTGGGAACGTGGCGACCGAGCCTTTGCGACAGAACTGTGGTAAAGGCGTCGGGCACGGTAGATGGTACCTCGCGGACCGGTCTGCGGTGGACCGGTTAGGCTCCGGGTCGCCCGGACCGCACACGCTTTTCTCAATCGGCTGACCCCGCTTACCTGGCCCTGCCAATCACCGGTTTCCGCCGGGTCTTTTTTTGCGCCAACCCGTCAGTCCCCGCCTGCTTCGTTTGGGGACGGACACCTCCATCCGCCACCGAAGGTCTCCGGGGCCAGGTCTTCGTGATCCACCGGGCAACTTAGCACCCGCGATCCGGCCCGCCGTCCAGCAGCGAGACAGCCCCGCGCGGGCACCTCGGCACCCCGTGAGTGCGGTCACGTGTGCTCCCCACTGGACATTCGGCTCAAATTGATTTACACTCGTTCATATGTTACCCGCCGTGCGTTGACCTCCATCCCAAACCGCAAAGCTACCCCGGCAAGCGGGCGACCGACAGGGACGATCCCACCGCACAGACGACATGGCCGAGAGGAAAGGACGATGGTTGGCCGAATCTCACGAGTAACCGCTTTTCTCGTTCTCGCCGTTCTTGCGTCGACACCGGCGATGGGTCAGGTTCAACCGCAGGTGACGTTGGCCAGCGGCAAAGCTCCCGTTTACGACGTGGCATGGAGTCCGGATGGGAAGCTGCTGGCCACCTGTTCCTTCGACGGTAAGGTGGCATTGTGGGACGCCGCAACTGGGCGATTGCTCAAGACCTACGAGGGCCACCGGGGACTCGTCCTGGGGGTGGCGTTCTCCCCGAACGGCCGCTACCTCGCGTCAGTTGGCCAGGACAGGACGCTGAAGCTCTGGGAGCTCCCGAACGCCGCGCCTGTCCGCACGCTCAGTGGCCACGGCGGCCCGGTGCTGTCGCTGGCCGTGACCACGGATGGCAAGGTGCTGGCCACCGCGTCGGCCGATGGGAACGTGAAACTGTGGGATGTCGGCGGGGGTAAGGAAACGGCCAATCTCCAGGTGGGCAGCCCGGTGCACAGCGTGCGGTTCAGCCCGAACGCTGCGATCGTTGTGGCAGGTGGGGACGACCGGGTCCTGCGGATCTGGAACCGAGGCGATGGGAAATTGCAAGCAAGCGCCGAGGGGCACCTTGATGCCATCCTGGCCACCGCCGTTCACGCGAACAACCAGCAGGTGCTCACCGCCGGACGCGACGGACAGATCAAGCTGTGGCTTCTCCCCATCCCGGCCCCCCGACAGATCGGCGGTCACGGCGCCGCTGTCCTGGCGCTGGCCCTGAGTCCCGACGGCGCGCGGGTACTCTCGGGCGGAGCGGACAATTCGGTACGGTTGCACCTGGTCGGGAACGGAAACCAGGAACGAACGTTCAGTGGGTTCTCTGAGCGCGTGACCGCGGTGGCGTACTCGACGGATGGGCAAAGCGTGGCCGCCGGATCGCTCGCAGGTGTTGTTCGCATCTACAACGCTCGCAACGGCCAACCACTCGGCTTGCTCGGTGCCCACACCGCACAGATCACCGGGGTCTCTTTCCACGCCGGGGGCCAGTTGATCCTAACCACGTCGCTCGATGGATCCGCCAAGTTGTGGAAGCTGCCCGTACCTCAGGCAAAGACCACCGCTTTGGCGGCCGAACCCGTGCAGCTTGTCGACATGGTCGGCCGTCCACAGCTCGTGGCCCTGTTGAAGAACGGTGCGGCCGTCGTCCTGGACCGGGCCAGCGGTAACCCGCAACGCAGCATCAAAGCGGCCGACGGAGCTCTCGTTGCTGCCGCCCCTGTGCCCGGCCAACCGATCCTGTTCGTGGCGGCCGCCAACAACCGGGTGGCGAGGTGCAATGTGGATAACGGCAAGGTCGAGTACGACTTTGCGGTCGGTGAAGTTGCCCCCACGACGCTCGCCACCGCACCCGACGGGTCGCGCATTGCCGTGGGCCTGGCGAACGGGCACGTGCTTATCTTCCCGGGCAGCAAGCCAGAAGGCGACGGAAAGATCAGCGCGTTGAAGGACATCCAGGCGCACCAGGGGGCAGTTCGTTCGGTGGCGTTCACCCCGGACGGTGCTCGCATTGTCACCTCCGGAGCCGACGGTGCGGTACGCCTGTGGAAAGGAGAGGACGGCGCAAAGATTGCCGAACTGTCCAGTTCCGGTGGAGCCATCATACACCTGCAGCCGGTGGACAACGGTGCCACACTCATCGCGATCACGGAAACCGGCCTCGTCCTGAGACTCGCCGGCGCAGATCTTAAGGAAGGCGGGCGGCTCCAGCCGGTCCAGCAGAAGATTGTGGCGGCGGCCGTTTCAAGTGACGGCAGCCGTGTCGCTCTGACCGCTGAAAGCGGCCGGACCTACCTCGTCGATCTCTCCAGCGGCAAGGTGCTCCAATGGTACGACCAAGGGGGGGCGGTTGGCGTCAGTTTCGGTGCCGATCAAAATACCGCGGTCGTTGCTACCAAAGACAAAAAGCTGCATCTCCTGCCTCTCGCCCTGGATACCGTCATCTACTCCGGTGACGCCCCAGCAACGGCGGGGATCCTGTTGACCAACGGGCGAGCCGCGGTCGCTTTAGCCAGCGGCGAAGTGATCCTGTGGGATCCCATTGACAAGAAGGAGCTGGCCCGCTTACCGGGTCACAAAGGGGGTACGAGCGCAATTTCGGCTACGAAGGACAGTAAGCGGCTGGTGACGGGGGGCGCAGACGGCGTGGTGCGCGTTTGGGACGTTCGCCAGGCAAAGGAACTGCTGGCAATCCAGGGGGCACACGAAAAACCGATCATGGGAGTGAGCTTCAGCGCTGACGAGAGCCGCGTCGCCTCCACGGACGCCTCCGGCGTAACCCGGGTCTGGGATATTGGGGGCAGCAGCCCGGTGCTCCTGCAGACCTACCGCGCGAGCACTCCCACTCACGGCGTTGCTTTCCTGCCGGACAACAAAAGCGTGCTCGTGGCAGCAGAAGACAAAAACATCTACGTGTACGCCATTGGCGTGGGGCAGCGCTATGTGGGCCACAAGGGGGCTGTTCGTGCAATCGCCTTCCACCCAAGCGGCACGCAGTTCGTATCCGGAGGCGACGACGCCGTCGTGCGACTGTGGAAGACGGCCGACGGCAGCCTCCAGGGCGAATGGACCGGCCACTCCGGACCGATCAACAGTCTGGCTTACAGCCCGAACGGAGCGATGGTAGCGTCGGGCGCGGAAGACCGTTCCGTGCGGGTGTGGAACGCCGCTTCCGGAGACCAGATCACGGCCTGGTCCGATCACGACGGAAAGGTGACCGCCGTGGCGTTCAGCTTCGACAACAAACTGGTTGCTGCGGCGACAGATGCCGGCCAGGTGACGATCTGGTCGCTGGCTGACAACGCAGCGGTCCAGAGATTCCGTGCTCCAGCCGCGGTGCACGAGGTGTCGTTCCTGCCTGACAATCGCACCATCCTCGCTGCGTGCGACAACAACGTGGTCGTGCAGTTCGCCCTGGCGGGGGACACTCCGCGCAACCTCACCGGCCACGGAGACATCGTCGACGCGGTTACTTTCTCCCCGGACGGACGACTTGTGGTCACCGGAGCCTACGACAAAACCGTGCGGCTATGGGATCCCGACGCGGGCAAGCAAGTGCGGTCGATTGCCGCCGACACGCAACGAGCTGTGTACACAGTCGCGTTCACCCCAGACGGAAAGACCCTGATCGCCGCCGGGTCCGACAGTATCATCAAGGCGTTCAAGACTGAAAACGGTCAGGAGCTCCGCCGGTTCACCGGGCATTCCGACGGCGTGTTCGGCATCGCGGTGAGCTCCGACGGCCAGTTCCTCGCCTCAGGAGGACCGGACAAGACCGCTCGGATCTGGAACCTGGCCGCCGGAGTGGAACTTCACGCGATCTCGGACATTCCAGGCTGGGTCTACGACGTGGCATTCGCCAGAAGCAACCGGCGCGTCCTGGTCGCCGACTATACGGGAACGATCACGATCATCGATGTCAGCAACGGCGAGAAGATCGCCTCGTTCCAGTTGCCTCAGGTCGAAGGCCGGCCTCGCGCAGCCTACCACGTTGCGCTTTCGCCCGACGGATCGCGCCTGGCGGTCGCCTGCGCCAACGGAAACGCCTACATCTATGTGCTGCCAGAAGAGTGGCGCTAACCGCCAGGCCGGCGGAGGCGGAAGCGAGGCGTCCGCTGGAGGAAGGTGCGGCGAACGGGACGGAGCTTGGCCGCAGTCTTAGACAAACCGGTTTTGGTTGGAGGCAGTGAGATGGTCCAGGGAGGCCGTTGTCCAGCCCCCATGCGCGTCTCCCGGCGCCGCATGGTACAGGTCGGAGCCATCAGTCTGTTCGGGCTTTCGCTCGAGCGGTTACTGCTCGCCGATGCGGAGCGTCGGGCAGCAGGTCGACCAGAACCGCGGGCAGACGCGTGCATCCTCGTCTTCCTGAACGGCGGGCCCAGCCACCTGGATACGTTCGATATGAAGCCGGATGCCCCGGAGGGAATACGAGGCGAATTCAAGCCGATCCCCAGTTCCCTACCGGGCATACCCGTGTGTGAGCTCCTGCCCCGTCTGGCGCGGCTGATGCACAAAGCCACCCTGATCCGCTCAGTGCACCACAGCGTGAACAACTCCCATGCGGCCGCCGTGTACTGCGCCCTGACCGGTCATGATCGAGGCGAGCAGGGGGGCGGAGCGAAGCCGACGGACAATCCCGCCATCGGCTCCGTTCTCGCTCGTGTCCGCCCACCGGATCGGCTCATGGTGCCGTACGTTTGCCTGCCGTACAAGACGCAGGAAGGGGCAGGCGGGCCGCCCCAGCCGGGCTTCTTCGCCGGTTGGCTTGGCCGGTCGTACGATCCGCTCTTCATCCTGCAAGACCCCGGCTCGCCGGACTTCGCCGTGCCCGGGCTTACCCCCCAACCGTCGCTGGATGACAAACGCCTCCTAGCGCGACGTTCCCTGCTGCAGCGCGTGGATGACCCCATCCGCCGGTATAGCGATCGCCCCCTTGCGGAAATGGGCAAGCTTCAGGAGCGGGCTTTCGATCTGCTCACTTCCCCGGTGGTTCGCCGAGCCTTCCGAGTGCAAGAGGAACCTGATACGGTGCGGGACCGCTACGGCCGGAACATCTACGGCCATAGCGTCCTTCTGGCGCGCCGGCTCATTGAAGCGGGCACACGCGTTGTCTGTATCTCCTGGGCTCCCCATGCGAACGCAACCTGGGACACACACAGCAACAACTTTAAGATGCTGCGTGAGAGGCTACTTCCGCAGCTCGACGCCGCCGTGTCCAGCCTCATCGAAGACCTCCACGATCGACGCCTGCTGGCCCGAACCATCGTAGCAGTCATGGGAGAATTTGGCCGCACGCCGAAGGTCAACAAAAACGCCGGCCGTGACCACTGGAACTACTGCTACAGCGTTGCCCTGTTTGGAGGCGGTTTCCGGCCGGGCTACGTGCACGGGTCGAGCGACCGCACGGGAGCGTTTCCCACCGCCGATCCGGTCACACCGGCCGAGATCGTGGCGACGATCTACCACTGCCTGGGCGTGGACCCGAATCTGACCTTACCCGACCCCCTGGGAAGGCCGCTCCGCATCGTGCCCGAAGGACGCGTGCTCCAGGAGCTTCTGGCATAACCGAGGTACGGCACTGATGCCCCCCTGCGCGGCTCAGCGAGCAGGCTCCGCGTGAGCGAGCGGGTGGGATTCCAGGGGCCAATGACAGGCCGTGCAAAGCACCCCGGGCTACCGGTCGAGCCGGAGCCGAGCCGTGGGACATCAAGCGGCGCTCAGCCGGGAGCTCGCCCGAACAGGAGCTCCATGCTAACGACGTGCTGATACGCCTCGTTATGGGAGCTCACATGCAAGGTTTCGTTTGGTCGGAAAGATAAGGTTCTACAAGCAGTCCGGGAGGTGGCACCGTGCGGAAGCGAGCGGAACAGTTGCCCGGTCTTTCAGCATTCGTCCTGGCATGCTTACTGCTGCCCCTGGGACCGTATCTGGCGGGCCAAGAGACCGAGCAGAAAGAACCCCAGGTAATCCACCTGTTCGACGGGAAAAGTCTGGATCATTTTTATACATGGCTGGTGGACTATCACTACGATGATCCGCTTCGCGTGTTTAGCGTCGTGGATCACGTGGACGGAGGCCCCGCGATTCGGGTAAGCGGAGAGGTATTCGGCGGACTGGTCACAAAGGAGGAGTATGCGAACTATCGGCTGGTGGTTGAATACCGTTGGGGATTGGTGACCTGGAAGCCGCGGGAACGTCGTGCTCGGGACAGCGGCATCCTGTTGCACTGTCAGGGACGCGACGGGAACAGCCGCCCCGACTTCAACGGCCCCTGGATGCTCTCGCAAGAGTGCCAGATCATCGAGGGTGGAACCGGGGACTTCATCATGGTGGGCGGTTACGATGAACAGGGCAATCGCACGGTGCCGTCGCTGACAACCACGGTGCGCCGCGATCGAGACGGCGAATGGGTGTACGCGCCGGACGGTATGGAACGACGGTTCCAAGGGGGCCGGATTAACTGGTTTGGCCGCGACCCCGACTGGCGTGACGTGCTTGGCTTCCGTGGTAAACAGGACGTGGAGAGCCCCTATGGAGGGTGGACTCGCGTGGAAGTGATCTGCAAAGGGGACACGATCACTAACATTGTGAACGGCAAGGTGGTGAACCGAGCGTGGAACTCGAGCCTGACGAAGGGCCGAATTCTCCTGCAGTCGGAAGGAGCGGAGATCTATTTCCGCCGCGTCGATCTGTACCCGCTCTAACCTGGATCACGACGCACAGCACGCAAGAAGGGACAAGAAACCATGCCTCGGCTTCGAGCTTACGCCGGCCTTATCCTGCTGCTTGGCGCAGCCTCCCTCGCTCACGCCCAACTGCCGCGAGCTTACCTCACGGTCGTCTTTCCGATGGGGGCAAAGGCAGGCACCACGGTCGAAGTCACGATAGCGGGCGCTAATCTGGAGGACGTCCATGAGCTGATCTTCAACCACCCCGAGATCAAGGCAGAGCAGGTAACCCGGGAGAAGGACGGCAAGCGGGTTCCGGTGGCGAATCGATTCCGAGTCACGGTAGCCGCCGACGTTCCCCCCGGGTACTACGACGTTCGCGCAGTGGGACGTTTCGGAGTTTCTAATCCGCGGACCTTCGTGGTAAGCGACTTCGACGAAGTCATCGAAAAGGAACCGAACTCCACTCGGGAGCAGGCGCAGCCGTTGCTTCCGGAGGGAACCTCTCGCCAGGTGGTCGTCGGCCAGATCAATGGAGCGGCGGACACAGACTGGTTCCGGGTGAGCTTGAAGAAAGGCCAGCGGATCCTCATCGAATGCGAAGCAGAACGGATCGACTCGCGGCTTAACCCAATCCTCTATCTCTTCGACGAAGACGGGCGGGAGCTCGATTTCAACGACAACCACATCGACCTGGACTCGCTCATTGATTTCACCGCGCCGAGCGACGGCACGTACTACATCCAGATTGCCGACCAGGTTTTCGACGGCTCGACCGAATACTTCTACCGCCTCCGTGTGGGAACGTTCCCGTTCGTAGAACACGTCCTTCCGCTGGCGGGCAAGCCCGCGGAAACGCTTCGCGCCACCGTATTTGGACGGAACCTTCCTTCCGGACGGCCGGTAGACGCGTTCGTCCGTGGACAGAGGCTGGAAGCGATGGAAGTGGAGATTCCTGTGCCTCCGCCACCGCCGTCGAGGCTGCTGTTCGAACGGTTCGTTGGGCCAGCCTCGTCGTTAAGCGACACGTTCGACTTCCGGGTGCGATCGCCCGAACGTGGGACTTCCAACGCCGTGCCCATCGGCTTCACCGACTATCCGGTGGTGCTGGCGAGCGAGCCGAACAACGCACCCGAAGAGGCTCAGGCCGTTAGCCCCCCCGTGGAGATCAACGGGACCTTCGAGGCGATCAACGACAGTGACTGGTTTGTGTTCGAAGCAAAACGGGGGCAGGTGTGGTGGATCGAGGTCGTTTCCCAGCGGATGGATGCCCCGACCGATCCGATCCTGATCGTCCGGCGAGCTCGAGACGGGGCCGTGCTCAACCGCTCGGACGACGATAACACCAATCCGGCCGGCAACAAGTTCCTCCTTCGCAACCGGGATTGCGCGTATCGCCTTGCGGTTCCTGAAGATGGCAAGTACCAGGTACTTGTTCGCGACTTGAGCGCATCGATCCGCGGTGACGCGCGGCTGACGTACCGGCTGCTCATTCGGCCTGAGTAGCCAGATTTCCGGGTATACGCGATGCATGACCAGCCCATAGGGAACGTGGTGTTCAACCCGTCGGCGGCGGTTCTTCGGAAGGGCGGAAATGTGCATCTCGACGTGTATATCGTCCGCCGTGACGGGTTTAATGGGGAGGTTATCGTACGAGCGGAAGGCGTTCCGAAGGGGGTGAGTTCTACCGAGGTGGTCCTTGGTCCGGGGCAGGTCTATGCTCCGCTTGTCCTCTCTGCAGCCGAAGACGCTCCCACCGGTTTTGCCCAGATACGCGTGGTGGCGAAGGCGGAGATTGGGGGCAAGACGGTTGAGCGGGAGGCTCGCTACCCGGTGGTGGTGTGGACCTACAACCCTGGCACGAACAATCCGGCCATGTCGCGTCTGGCTCGCACGGCGTACTGTTCGGTTATTGACGAGCAGGCCCCCTATACGCTGACAGCGGAACCCACGACCCTGGAAGTGGCTCGTGGTTTGCCGGCGACCGTGAAAGTGAAGGTGACTCGCCGCACCGGATTTGCCGGCCCGGTGAACACAATCGGGGCCATGGTGCTGCCGCGGAATGTGCGAAACGCAACCGTGAACATCGCGAATAACGCGACGGAAGCGACCCTACGTTTTCAGACAACAGTAAACACCCCGGTTGGACGGTACAGCCTGGCTCTACGCGGGGTAGCTCCGGTGCCCTACACCAAGGATCCATCCGGCAAGAACAAGAGGAACACGAACGTTTATGCGCCGTCGAACAATATTCTGCTCGTGATTGTCGATCCCTTCGCCGTGACCCAGAAGGGAAGTCCTTGGACTGTGGGTGTCGGTCAGACGGCTGATGTAGCCTTGACTATCGAGCGTCGTGGTGGTTTTAAGGGTGACGTGCAGTTGCAGTTCCTGAACCTCCCTGGTGGGGTCAGCATTGCGAATACGACGGCAAAGGGGGATTCGAAGGAGGTAACGGTGCAGGTGAAGGCAGCCGACTCGGCCAAGCCCGGCGATTACCGCGCCGTTGTACGGGCGCAGGCTCGGGTTGGAAACCAAAACTTTCGCCAGGACTTCCCCCTGCTGCTGAAGGTGGTTCCGAAGGGGGCGGAATCGAAAGCAAAAGCTGGGAAATAGGCCGTGTCGTCCAAGCGTGGGCTATCGTAACGCCGGTGGCCGGTATGGCGCGGGGCGGTGGCTTCTCGTGGCTGGCGGCGTGTCGCGCCGCGGGCCTTCTTGATGACTCGCCCCCTACCTTGTTGGGTACCTGCACGGGCGGGGTCCCATGGCGGGTTGGAACGGGCACGGTCCGGATGGTGCTGCTCCGGACGGGGTCGGGTGCCAATTACGGCGCGGTGAACGGGTCACGTCTGCGAATGCAGTGCGCCGGGTAGATCAAAACCGGGGTAGATCAAAAGCGGGTTCGTAGGACGTCCTTGCGGGGGCTCGGGCGCGATGGTGGCCGATCCACCGTATGCAAGTCCGGCATTTCGCTTGCTTTGATCCAGCTTGGGACCGACTGGGAGACCGAGCCCACGCGTGGGTTGCTGGGGGGTCGCGTGCATGGCCCACCACCGGCTGCGGACGGTCGGTTGGGCCACGCAGGGCAGTGGTAGCGCGACCCCGCTCGGGTCCGCCTCGAAGCGACAGGGGCCAAGCAAGCGCTCGCAAAGAGAATCGCCACCCAAGGGAGAAACGCCCGCCCGTCGGGGGAATCGGTAAATGGTGCGGGCTCTCTCTCGCCGCTTCGGCCGCCGGCCGAACCGGCCCCCGAGCCCGCCGCCCGGCGGGACCGGGGGCGCCGGACCGCCGTCGCGCCGGCGACGGCGCATTGGTACGCCCGCCCGGCCCGGGCGGGCAGGGATTACCCGCCAACCCGCGCCTGCACCCGGCCGCCTGCGCAGAAGCGCATTCCTTGCCAGCCGCGGCTACTCCCAGCGGCGAGCCGCCAGGCTCGCCGCGGGATTGGGTTCCCTTCGTTCTCCGAAGGCCTCCCCTGCCGGCGTTTCATCCTGCCCTCGGTCTAAAGCCCCTCGAAGCCCTGATCGGCCCGATCGGTCCGATCAGTCCGATACGCCTGAGAGCAGCGCCGACCGGGGGCCCGCGATGAAGCGCCCGGAGGGGGAAGAAACCCCGGACCGCCGCCGCACCGACGACGGCCCCTTTGGCCCCCCTCGCCGCTTCGGCCACCGGCCGAAGCGGCCCCGAGCCCGCCGCCCGGCGGGACCGGAGCTCCGCCGCTGCGACGGCGGAGCAGTGGTAGCGCGACCCCGCTCGGGTCCGCCTCGAAGCGACAGGGGCCAAGCAAGCGCTCGCAAAGAGAATC
>Ga0256839_1002339_pt1 | contig 21233 bp, 17 predicted proteins | sample 354166metaG_FD_185968 | JGI IMG/M metagenome (GOLD analysis project Ga0256839, IMG submission 185968) | Hydrothermal vent microbial communities from Mid Atlantic Ridge, Atlantic Ocean - 354-166 | ecosystem: Environmental > Aquatic > Marine > Hydrothermal vents | place: Atlantic Ocean: Mid... | reverse complement strand
AATACGCCCCTCTGTGGCACGGTACTCATTTTTAAGCGCAATTTCATTAAAGGCTTTTTGAATATAAGCTGGATCTTGCCATGGTTGGACGGTACTTTGAGTCGTTGCAATGCTGAGTGTGGTAAACAGGAGGAGCATACTAAAATGCAATGCCTGATTAAATACGAAACGAATGCTCATTTTTAGGTATCCAGTTTGCTTTGGTTATAAAAAAACCTGCTTATATCGACGGGGGGTGTCTTTATAAACAGGTTTGTAGGGTTGTGGCGCTGAGTAAGGCGCCTATTGTTAAGTTAAGATTTAATCTTCAATTTCGAGCTCTGTTGCAATGCCGCTATTTGGATCAATTGTCACTTTTACTAGAACTTGTCTGCCTATTTCAACAGCATCTTTCAGTTCTAGTAGTGTTGTTATGGTGTTATCGCCTTCAAAATCTGGCTCTGGTTGTGTGATGATTACAACGCCAAGCAGGGTGATTTGATCTAAGTCAAAACTTTCAATGATTGCTTGTATCTCAATATCATCTGGCTCCGTGACTTTTACTTCACTTGCGAAAAGTGTTCCGTCATTATTTAGATAGCCTTCAACCTCAACAAAGTCGTTGTTACTTAAATCGCTGAAAGGGAATGAGTTGCTATTATTTATATCATTTTCAAACTGGGTCTCCATTCCCGTTTGAATAACAATTGGGTTTCCTCCATTAACAGGTGTGACTTCAAAACGACTGTTTGCCACATCAATCGATGTGATGCGGGCAGAGACTTCCACATCTCCACCACGCATTTTAATCTCTTCGGCAATGAGAACCCCATTGACTAAGCGACCTTCCACTTCCACTTGCAGGTTATTGGCAATTTGAAGGTTATTCGGCTCCGTTTGAATATTATTACTGGCATCTACAGGAATACCGTTAACTTTAAAGTTGCTAAGGCTGGTAAATTCCGTAACATAGCCTTCGATTTCAAGCTCATTGCTATCACCGTATTCAAACGATTTGGACTCTACTTTAGTGGCATTGATTTGCCCCCCGGTAAAGGTTCCTTTTACTTCCACCTGAATGTTGTTGGTTAGGCCGTTGGACAAGTCCTCTAAACTGGCACGTGATGCATCTACGGGAATGCCTTGTAGTGTGAATCTTGATCCAATTAGTCCTGTAATCGTGCCTTTTAACTCAACGTTTTCGTCTGTTCCTGTTTTATTTTCAATACGTGATGCGATCAGTGTCCCTGTGTTATCAAAGAAGCCACTGAGCTCAACCATGTTGCCATCACGAATGTTATCAAAACTAATGTCGCCATCAAAATAAGTGGTCTTACGGTCAATTTGTACTTTAGTGTTCAGCACCGTAAAGTTGGCAACGGTTAGATTGGTGGTAACTGTTGGGTAGCCAGAAACAGGGCCTTGTAGCTGATCATCAAAGACAATGCTGGTTGCGGTGCCGGTTATCCCGTCAGGGTTAATGGTACCGTTTACCTGTACAACCATGCCGATAGAGAGTTGCTCTTCTGAACCTTCAGTGCCTTCAATATCAATACGAGTATTTGTTGTTTCAAATTTAACGCCGTTCACAAAGACACTGCCAAACCCTGTAATGGTTCCAGAAGAGATAAAGCCTGAACCACCGATACCAGCGGTATCTCCACCAGTGGTAATAAAGCTAGTTGAGCCACCGCCACCGCAGGCGACTAGAAGCGTGGTAAGAGAGAGTGCCGATGTAAGTGTGGTTAATTTTGTATTACGCTTCATGAGAAGAGTCCTTGTTATTCTTTGATTCGTAGTAATAGATGCCTAGACTGACGTATTCTGCATCTTCAGGCTCTTTGGCCTCATGCTCATGCAACCAAGCGTCGAGTTCCTCTAAAAGGGCTTGAGCATGTTTAGCTGACATCGTTTGAAAAGCCGCTTTGGCCTCTTTGGCGATTTTGTTGGTAGAGACTTTTCGTTGAAAGCGTTTGTTACCACTATTATCACTGTTCATATTATGCCCAATGGTTTGAATCAGTTCATTGGTGTCGTTGCCTAGTATAAAAGCGACTTCTGTTGAATCATTGCCGGGTAGGTAAGCCAGCTTTGTTAAGTGTACGGTGTCTTGTTGGGTTTGAACGCACTCGGCCTCCAGTAGTAGTTCTAACATCGCCTTCGGTGTAATATCCCCACTGTACAGTTTAACCAAATGGGCAAAAGAGTCTGTGTCAGTATTGTTAAGCTTAAGCGGTTTTGGCAGTCCTTCTTGATAGGAGAAAAGTGGGTCATTGGTCCAGCCACTAATCACCCGTGTTGCACGGTTGTATTTTTGTTTATTGGGATCAGGTTGCTCAGTATTCAACTCATGTAAACGCTTCACCTCTTTGCGGGAGAGGCCTGTTTGGGCTGAAATACTCGATACGGTCACTTTCCCGCCCTTCTCTTCACTGAGTGCAAAGGCTTCATCGACATAAGCTTTACGAACTAACTCTTCAAAGTTACCACACGACACACCATTGCGAAGCATGATGCGAGTGAGTGGTCGTAGTATTTTTGTGGCACTGCGATTGAGTGTGTTTTGTAATGTCTCTTTCATGGGTGGGATTTTATTCCCAAAAGGAAGTGGTGTCAATTATTTTTACTAAAAAATCTTTATGGAAGGGGCATAAAAAAGCCAGCTTTACGCTGGCTTTTTAGGTAGAAGGTGGCTTGGTTTTAGTGGTTAATTAATCACTAATAGTGCGCGGCAAGCTCACTATTAACTAAGTTCATGAGTTGTTCATAGCCGAAGCTGGGTAGGGGTTTGCCGTTAACGAAAAAGGTGGGCGTTTTGTTAGCACCGAGTCGCTTGCCATCGACGAGATCTTGCTGAATGACGTTTGCAATGGCTGGGTCATTCATGTCTTGTTGCAGACGTTTTAGGTCGAGGTTAGGTACTTTGGTTAAATGGCGCCAAAAAATATCTGGGCGTGCTTGATGGTTGATCGCCCAAGACGATTGGGTTTCAAACATGAGGTCTAAGACATTCCAAAACTGCCCTTGTTTACGTGATGCTTCGAGTATGGCAACCATTTGATCGGAACCATGATGAAAAGGGGAGTAGCGAATCACCACATTAATTTTGTTTGGGTATTTTTTTAATAGGTCTTTAATAAAGGGGTGAAAGATTTTGCAGGTTTCACAAGCGGGATCAAGAAATTCAACAATGGTGACTTTTGCCGCTGGGCTACCTTTGCGTGGAGAGTGCTCGGCAATGAGGGCGCTGTTATTTTGTGCCGCAAGCTGTGTTTTGGTCTCTGCTTTTTGGTTATTGTAGAGATAGGTCGCGACCATAAAGAGGACGACCATAAGAAGTGAGGTTGCGAGGATTATGACGTTTTTTTTCATGAGGATGCTCTTGCTTTTAGTAATAGAAAAATAATGGAGGAAAATGCCGCCAGTGAGAGCAGCGGAATCGGTAATACACCAAATAGCACCATGCTGTCATCGGCACAAGAAATTCCTTGTGTACAGGGCTGTAAACCTTCAGGAATTAAACCATAAAATAGTAGGATGTGGTAGAGCGTAAACAGCAGCCCAATGAGGGCGAGTGGCAGTGCATAACGCACCACATTTTTATCCAGTGGAAACAGTCCAGCTAAAAGGATGATGGAGAGGGGGAAGATAAAAATTCGTTGATACCAGCACAGTACGCAAGGCACGAGCTCCATAACTTCGCTGAAAAACAGGCTACCGAGTGTTGAAAGGGTGGCGATGAGCCAAGCCCCGAAAATAAACATCCATTGTGAATTGTCGGTGTTTTTGGGTTGATCCATGTTGCGTAATTCCATATTCGAGTGTAGGCAATGTTTCGGCTTTAATTCGTATCAATCACTGTGTTGGGGCGAGGTTAGCATGATATTACAGATTGGTAAAGATGATTGGGGTATAAAGCAGTATGGGGAAATAAAAAAACCAGCACAAGCTGGTTTTTTTATACATAGAGACCTTTGCACGAGAGGGACGCGAGAGAAAAAAGAGATAAAATTTGACTGATTGAGGCGGAAATCGCAGAGAATAGCTAGCTATTCACAAGGTTTTCAACAAAAAGCAGACATATTTTAGCCTTTTTTATCCGTGTATCCTCTCGTGCAAAGGTCTCACATACTGAAACCTTTTATGAAAGGTCTCGTACTAACGAATAAACTTTATTTTGCCGCGGCATAAAGCTCAGAGACTTTATCCCAGTTAACAACATCCCACCACGCTTGCATGTAAGCTGGGCGTAGGTTTTGGTAACGTAGGTAGTAAGCATGTTCCCAAACGTCAAGTCCTAACACAGGTGTACCTTTTACTTTGGCACAATCCATTAATGGGTTGTCTTGATTTGGGGTAGAAGAGATTTCGAGTTTACCTTCTGCTGAAACGGTTAACCATGCCCAACCTGAGCCAAACTGAGTCGCACCCGCTTTGTTGAACTGTGCTTTCATCTGTTCAAAGTCGCCAAAGGTGTTGTTGATGTCATCGGCTAAAGCGCCTTTAGGGGCGCCCATGCTGTTACCAGTCATTACATCCCAAAAGAAGGTGTGGTTCCAGTGTCCACCACCATTGTTACGGACAGCAGCGGGTAGGGTTCCTGCATTGGCGATTAGTTCATCAAGCGATTTATCGGCAAGCTCTGTATCGGCAATGGCATTGTTTAGGTTGGTTACGTAAGCGTTGTGGTGCTTAGTGTGATGAATTTCCATGGTACGAGCGTCAATCGATACTTCAAGTGCATCGTAGTCATAAGGTAGATCTGCAAGCGTAAAAGCCATAATGGTTTCCTTTATTTGGGATAACGAGTTCGCTTGCGTCTGAAATATGCCATTTCTGCCTTTAACGGACAAATTTCAGGAGCAAACCAAGCCATTATTCTTTATTTTAGTTTTTTAATTGTGAATGTTTTGGTACGTTATTGTAACGAGAATTTTAATTTTGTAAATACCTGAGTCTTTTACTGGGTTATTTTGTTGCTGTTTTTAAAAAATATTATCTAAATGCGGTGGCGGAGCTGGCATGTCACTGATTTTTTCAACTTCACTGGGTGGCATTTGCATAAAGTACCCTTTGGTTTGTAAGGCTTCGTATAGTTGTGCCGCATCACAGCGGGGCATTTTTCGATCAGGTGTTAGATCAAAGTCAATAATATGTTCGGGTTCGCCAAACATAACGAGTAGCTCATCTGCTAAGGAGTCTAATGCACTCTCTTTTGGTAAGAATAGGTAAAGTTCTGCTTTTTTTGGGCTTTTATAGGTGGATACAATAATCGGTTTCATTGGTCTTGTCCTTGAATTTTTGTACTATTGTAACAGAGGCGACTTGAATTCCTTTTTAGAAATTGGGTGAAATACTTGACCGATTGGGGGCATTTCTTTATTCTTTTCGGATTGGAAATTAAAAAGTGGATAGTAACGTGATGTTGGAAAGTAATCTAAAGCGAAAAATAGGCAATAAAGTAAGCGTTTTTGGTGGCACAGGTTTTGTGGGTCGAGAAGTGGTTAATGCCTTGTCTAAAGCGGGTTATGATATTACGTTATGGGTACGTCGTCCAGAGCGTTATCGTGATTTTGCACTGTTTCCAAATACGAAAGTTGCGAAGCTAGCCTCATTTGATGAGACGGAAGCATTAAATACAACCTTGTCTGGCGTGGATGTTGTGGTGAACTTAACCACCGACCGTTTAACGGGGCCTGAGATGATTGAAGAAGCAGATCTGGTTCAGGTCAATCAAAAACTGAAATCGGCCATGGAGACGGCGGGTGTTAAGCGTGTACTGAGTTTATCGCAATTAGGCGCATCTTCGGATCAGCCCGCTTGTGAGTGGACGGGGTTAGTTGCTGAGGTGGATGGTTTGATGCATGGTGTAATGAGTGCGGATGTCACCATTTTTAAACCGAGTTTACTGATTGGTGAAGGCGATGATACAACGGCACGTTTTATTCAACAGTTAAATCGTATGTCAGTATTGATGGTGGCGCAGTCTGAGACCTTGGTGCAACCACTTTGGGTTGTCGATTTTGCCAAGGCATTGGTGAAGAGTATTGAACAGCCTGAAACCTTTGGTCAAAAAATAGAGGTGGCCGGTGAAGAGCGTATGACGTTAAAATCACTGGGAGAGTTGGTGATTGAGATTATGCAAAAAGAAGCGGTGGTTTTTCCAATGTGTCGTTTAAATGCTACGATAATGTCTAAGCTAGGTGGGTTAGCGCCCGTGGCGTCGGTCTCTAAAACGCAGTTGCAAATGTTGCGCCATGACATGGTAACAGATGTTGATTTTTCATCTTTGTTTGGTTTTGTGCCAAGTAGTATGGAGCGAGTCATTGCAAGCTATGCGGTGCCACATGATATTAGAACACGTTATAACTATTATCGTAAAGAAGCGGGACGTAATGCGGAAGAGCTTGCGTAATAGTTTATTTATAGACTGATTGAGACCTTTGCACGAGAAGGATACACGGATAAAAAAGGCTAAAATATGCCTAATTTTTGTTGAAAATCTTGCGAATACCTAGGTATTCCCTGCGATTTCCGCCTCAATTAGCCAAATTTTATCTCTTTTTTCTCTCGCGTCCCTCTCGTGCAAAGGTCTCTGATTAAAAAAAACCGTCTTATGACGGTTTTTTTATTTTCTCCCCCCCCCTATCTTTTTCTTTGCTAACGTTAGGTAAATTATTGTGAATTTAGATGTGTATTTAGTCGGCGGTGCGGTTCGTGATGCTCTGCTTGGTATTGAGGTTTACGACCGTGACTGGGTGGTGATTGGCGCCACATCAGATGAGATGTTGAAGCAAGGGTTTCAGCAGGTAGGCAAAGAGTTTCCTGTTTTTATTCACCCGAAGAGCAAAGAGGAGTATGCGCTAGCAAGAACGGAGCGCAAAATGGGGGTGGGGTATCATGGTTTTGAAGTGTTTGCGGCGCCAAGTGTGACGCTTGAGGAGGATTTGATTCGCCGTGATTTGACCATTAATGCCATCGCTCAGGATAAGCAGGGTCGTTTGATTGACCCTTACGGAGGGCAAACCGATATTGAACACCGTGTGTTGCGACATGTTTCAGAAGCGTTTGCAGAAGACCCTTTACGTGTACTGCGTGTGGCGCGATTTGCCGCTAAATTGCACGCCTTTGGATTTACGATTGCACCAGAAACCGAACAATTAATGACACAAATGGTACAGGGGGGCGAGTTAAGCGCCTTAACACCAGAGCGAGTGTGGCAAGAGCTCGTGAAGGCGTTGAGTACCGATTCGCCCAGTGTGTTTTTTGAGGTGTTAGACCGTGTGGGTGCGGTGCAAGCACTGTTTCCGAGTCTGTTTGCTCTGCATGGGGTGACACAGCCTAAAGCATATCATCCAGAAGGCGATGTATGGATACACAGTTTGATGGCCTTGGATGCGGCAGCCAAGTTATCAACCGATATTAGGGTACGTTTTGCGGCACTGGTGCATGACTTGGGTAAGGGGTTAACAGACCCCGAATTATGGCCAAAGCACTATGGGCACGAGGCCGCGGGTGTGCCATTAGTTGCAGAATTTTGTCGCACATATCGTGTGCCTAAAAAGTGGCAACAGCTCGCGGAGCGGGTGACGGAGTGGCATGGTTTGATTCACCAAGGATTAACCTCAGAAGGTAAGCCGTTTTTAAAGCCTAAAACCTATTTAAAGGTATTAAAATCATGTGGCATATTAAAAAATAGCGTGGGGTTCGATGCCATTTTATTGGCGTGTGAGGCCGATGCAAAAGGACGCTTGGCGTTTGAAGCCTGTGCTTACCCTCAGCGTGATTTTTGGTTGAGGCTGGCAACGTCCGTCAATGCGGTTGATCATCAGGCGATCATTAAGCAAGGATTTAAAGGGGCAGAAATTTCGTTGGAGATTGATAAGGCGAGATTGCAGTTGATTGTGGATTTTTTAAAAACCTACTCGGCCACCGCAGAGTAGGTTTTTTCGTTATTTATAGGGCTTTAGAGAAACTAAATGCACCGCGTATTTGACCTTTTGAGTAGCCCGTTGCCGTATCATTTGGATAGTGCTCTTTAAGTGCCTCTTGAATCGGTTTTGTGAGGTTGCTGCCATGACACGTTAGGCAGACATTACCGGTTGGAATGGCTTTCATATAACGATACTCTGTTTGGTTGTTGGCGGTCACAATCGCAGAGAACTCTATTTTTTTAGGGGGCGTGCCACTCGCAACTTGTGCATTAAATCGTTTGAGCACCGCAGTTTCCCACTGGTCAGGTTGTGCGCTTTCGCCTCGAGGTTTTAGGCTGACACGGTTTATCTCCCAGCCCGTTTTTTGTGCTAAGTCTTGGGCAATTTTAGGGGCTTTTACTTGGCAAACCTCAATGGTTTTCACGGGACCATCGCTTTTCATACTTTTTTGTAGTGTGGGTTTTAATTCACCTAAAAATTGTTTTGCAATACTGCGTGCTTCTTGATCCAATTGATCCGTATTGGGTTGGGCAAGGGTTGTGATTGGAAGTGCTAGACAGACCACGAGACTGGTGGTAATAATGAGCGGTTTCATGAGGGGTATCTCCTTGGGTTGATTTTAAGATATATTAGCATTTTCTAATTTAATTTATTATAGTGGTAAACTCAGGGGATGCAAGTGAGGGATTGAGTATTTAAATAAAAGTTCTCTTTAAAAAATATTTCCCCTTCCTTACCTTATCTGTTTTTTTTAGTTATACCAATATCTTACCTGTAAGTGGATGTTTAATATAAGCGTAAGTTGATTCTAAGTTTAGGAGTATTGAATGGTTGTTTTGTCAAAGAGTCGAGTAAAAATGATTGTATTGCCCGTCTTGATTGTATTGGCGGGTGTGCTGCTGTTTATTTACTTTGCATCAACGAAACCTGTTCAAGAGCCGGTTGAGGTGAAAGAGAAAGTTTGGTTGGTGGAGTCGATGGGAGTTCAATTTGAAAGCCTATCCCCTGTACAGAGACTATATGGCAAGGTGGAATCCTTCGCGATGGTGAATGCGGCGGCACCTGTGGCAGGAGAGGTTGCGCGGGTCTGGGTAAAAGAGGGGCAATATGTTAAAGCGGGTGAGCCGTTGGTTTCAATGAGTTTAGCGGACTTGGATATTCCGTTACAGCAGGCAACCGCAGATGTGGCAGATGCCAAGGCACAGATTGCACTGCAAAAGTTAGTGGATGAGGCAAATCAGCAACGGTTTGAGCATGAAAACAGTGTGTTGGCATTAAAGCGGACCAATGTGGAGCGAACCTTGCAATTGATGCAGAAAGAGCTCGCTTCTCAGTCAGATTTAGATCAAGTCAAAGAGAGTTTGGTGCGTCAAGAGTACGTGGTGGTCGGGGCAAAATTAGCGGTTGAAGAGGAGGGGAGCAAAAATAGACAAATAAAAGCGCGACTCCTCAAAGCAGAAGCTCAGTTGGCTCGCGCTCGATTAAATAAGCAACGAGGGCAACTCATCGCACCTTACGATCTTCGTGTAACGAAGGTGGAGGTGAGTGAGGGGTCTCGAGTGAATGTTGGGGCGACTTTGATTCAGTTCTATGCGGTGGACTCCTTAGAGCTTCGAGCAAAATTACCAGTGACGATTGTAGATAAAGTGCACCATGCGCTTGAAAACGGGGTGACTTTGGAGGCTTTTTATCAGCGTGACGATGAGCGAGTAGCACTGTCTCTCTCTCGCTTGGCGGGTGAGGCAACGACCAGTGGCTTGGATGCTTTTTTTACCATTCCGAAAGCGTTAACTCAAGTTCGTCCTGGTAATTTAATGGAGGTGGACTTGCAAGGTGAACTGCTGGATCGGGTGGTTGCGATACCTTATCGCGCGCTGTATGGGCAAAACCGAGTGTACTTAATTCAATCAGGCAGGCTCCAAGCACAAAAGGTTCAAGTGTTGGGTGAAGTGTTACGAGAGGGGAAGCTTTGGGCACTGGTTGACCCTTCGGTGGGTAAGGCGACGGTCGATGAAAATTCAAAAATTAGTATCACGCACCTGCCCAATGCGGTGAGTGGTCTTAAGGTTTCTGAGGTAACACAATGAGCCAGACTACCGAGACCTCTCATGAGATGACGGTCGTGTGTGATCCGGATGATCAGGACTGTCGTGTGAAAGAGAAACCGTTTAAATCCCGTGGGGTGATCGGTCTATTTGCACGCCATAAGGTGGCGCCTAACTTATTGATGTTGGTGATGTTGCTGGCTGGTGTGGTGGCGCTGTTTAAGCTGAACGTACAGTTTTTTCCAACCTTTGAGTTGGACTACGCTTCGGTGAGAGTGGTCTGGCCAAATGCCAATGCACAGGATGTTGAGCAGAGTATCACCAACCCTGCTGAGCGAGTCTTACGTAATTTAGATGGCTTGGATGAGATGACCTCGACCTCCTCTTTGGGCTTATCGGTGATTACCCTTAAGTTTAAAGAAGGCACCGATATGATTGAGGCGGTGGATCAAATTAATCAGCGAATGAGTGAGTTGCGAAACCTGCCTCAAGAGGCACAAAAGCCAGTTATTAAACGAATTGTGACCTATGAACCGATCGCCAAAGTACTGCTCATTAGTGAGCAGGGGGATGTGGCAGAGATGCGAACGATGGTGCGAGCATTTGAGCGTGATTTACTCAACAGAGGCATTGATAAAATTACGTTTACCGGCTTGCCAGATGAAGAGATGTCGGTTGAGCTGTCGCAACAACGTTTGGAGCAGTTTAACCTCTCATTAGAGGGGGTTGGAAATCTCGTATCCGGCATGAGTCGAGATATTCCTGCAGGTTCTGTCGGCGATGCAGACAGTGTTCGAGATTTAAGAGCGTTGGAGCAAAAGCGAACGGAACAAGCGTTTAGTCAGATGCCGTTGGTGATGAGTGATTCTGAAAATGTGGCGCTGGGCGAGGTGGCAACCATTGAGCGTCGCGCCCGAAAAGATGCGCCGTATTTAATGGTAGAAGGGTTTCCTGCGATTCAAATGCAGTTACAACGAGCTGAAAATGGTGATACCTTAAAATCCTCTAAAATATTGTTTGAGTGGTTAGAGGAGGCAGAACCTGCCCTGCCTGAAGGCATGAGGTTAGTTGTGTATGACGAAAAGTGGACACTGGTTAAACAACGCATTATGTTGCTGGTGAACAATGGGATCGGTGGCTTGATTTTAGTAGTGTTGATTCTGTACCTCTTTATGAATGGCCGAGTTGCTTTTTGGGTGGCTGTCGGGATTCCGGTCTCATTTGCGGCGACGTTGATGATTATGTATTTGGCAGGCGGCAGTATTAACATGGTGAGCATGTTTGGTCTGATTATGGCACTGGGTATTATTGTAGATGATGCCATTGTGGTGGGAGAGGATGCCTTGGCACATCATGAGCGCGGTGAACCGCCTTTGCAGGCCGCAGAGGGTGGCGCACATCGAATGCTAGCGCCTGTTATGGCATCCTCTTTAACAACGGTGGGGGCATTTTTACCATTGATGATGATTGGCGGTGAGATGGGTAATATTTTATTTGCCATTCCGTTAGTGATTATTGCGGTAATTTTTGCCTCATTAATTGAGAGCTTTGTGATTTTACCGGGGCATCTTCGTCATGCATTGAGTGGCGTTAAGCCCGTTGAGCCAAACTCCCTTCGGCACCGTTTAGATTCGGGAATTGATTACTTGCGCCATCATCAATTTCGCTATCTGATTCGCTGGGTATTAGCACACCGAGGCATCACGATTGCAGCCACCTTGGCAATGATGATTTTTGTGGTCGGTTTGCTGGCTGGTGGGCGTTTAGGGTTTGTGTTTTTTCCTTCACCAGAATCGACCAAGTTATTTGCCGAGGCACGTTTTGTTGCAGGAACACCGGCGGATGTTTCCGCTCGCTATGTCGAGCGTTTGCATCGTGCATTGTTGGAGACGGAGGCCGAGTTGGAGCCGGGTATCATTCGGGTCGCTACCATTAATTACAATAAAACCAATCAGCAATCGGGCGCGAACTTTGGCTCGGTCAGTGTGGAGTTAGTTGAGGGGGATCAGCGTGTAACTCGAAATGCTGAGTTTGTGCGAGTGTGGCAAGCGAAAGCGGGCTTGGTACCCGGCTTGGATACATTGAGTATTGAGTCCCCTAAAAGCGGCCCACCAGGCAGTGATGTCGATATACGTTTGTCGGGCGCCGAACCGATGCTCTTAAAGCAGGCGTCTTTGGATTTGCAGCAGGTATTAACGCAGATTTCAGGCGTGAGCGGTATTCGAGACGATCTGCCTTATGGTCGAGATCAGTTAATTTATCAGCTTACGCCGCAAGGGAAGGCGTTGGGGTTAACCTATGTCTCTTTGGGTCGGCAGTTATCGGATGCTTTTTCGGGAAGATTGGTTCAGATTTTTACCGATGCTGAGGATGAGGTTGAGGTGAAAGTACAGTTTCCTCGTTCGGAACAGAATACCTTAGCGACCATAAATCGAATGCAAATTATAACGCCAAGCGGTGAGCGAGTCGCGCTAAGTACCGTGGCTTCTTGGTCGACCCAGCGAGGGTTTGATGTGATGCGTCATGTGGATGGCGCCTTAACCGTTAATGTAATTGGCGTGGTAGACAAGCATGTGAATAATGCCAACCGTATTTTAGAACAACTGCAAGCGACCACCTTGCCGGAGCTGGAGTTAAAGTACGGTTTAACGGTGTCGGTTGAAGGGCAGAGTGCACGACAATCGGAAACAATGGCGGATATGAAAGTTGGCATGTTTATTGGGTTGGCTATGATCTACATCGTGTTGGCTTGGGTATTTGGCTCTTATGGCTGGCCTTTGGTGGTGATGATGGCCATTCCTTTTGGCTTAATTGGTGCTATTTTAGGGCATTGGTGGATGGGGCTGGATATGACCATTTTATCTCTGTTTGGCTTCTTTGGGTTGTCAGGAATTGTGGTGAATGATTCGATTATTCTGGTTAGTTTTTATAAGCGACTGCGTGAATCGGGGTTGAGTGTGAATGAAGCACTGGAAGAGGCCGCTGTGCAGCGAGTGAGAGCGGTACTATTAACCTCGCTTACGACCATTGCGGGCTTAACACCTCTACTGTTTGAGACTTCTTTACAGGCGCAGTTTTTAATTCCGATGGCAACTGCGATCGCCTTTGGTTTAATGTTTTCAACCTTGTTGATTTTATTGGTGATCCCTTCAATGCTCTCATTGTATGAACATGCCGCGATAGAGTTAAAAGCGTTTAAACAGCATATTAAAGTTGATTTTGCTTAACTTTACTGGCGATATGCTTAGAGGGTGAAGCAGGGTCGTACCGTTGTCTATAAAGGGGTTGCTTAGCTTTCATTAGGGTTATAAGCGATTTTTGAAATGGATAAAGTCATAAGAAAACTTGATGATTTAGTCAATATAAGAGAGAATATTCGTCCAAATTATATGGTCGTTCCTCTTAAGCACTCATGAAATAAAGAAGTGCTTCAAGTCAGGTGAAGGCGTGTAAACACCGAATTTTTTTAAAATTGAGGAAGTTGTATGGCAACTCGTAGAGATTTAGCAAACGCAATTCGTGCATTAAGCATGGATGCAGTTCAGAAAGCAAACTCTGGTCACCCTGGTGCACCAATGGGTATGGCGGATATCGCAGAAGTATTATGGAATGACCACTTAAAGTTCAACCCAACGAACGCTAAATGGTCTGATCGCGATCGTTTTATCTTGTCTAACGGACACGGTTCAATGCTTATGTACTCTTTGTTGCATCTTAGTGGTTTCGATTTAAGCATTGAAGACATTAAACAGTTCCGTCAGTTACATGCTAAAACAGCGGGTCACCCTGAGTACGGCTATGCAGATGGGATTGAAACAACAACAGGTCCTTTAGGTCAAGGTCTGACCAATGCTGTGGGGATGGCGATTGCTGAACGCACGCTAGCGGCACAGTTTAATAAGCCTGGTCATGAAATTGTTGATCACCATACCTATGTCTTTATGGGTGACGGTTGTTTGATGGAAGGTCTTTCTCATGAAGCAGCAGCAATGGCTGGGACATTAGGGCTTGGTAAGTTAATCGCTTTTTGGGATGACAACGATATTTCGATTGATGGTAACATCGGTGATTGGATGGAAAAAGGTGTTCCTGGTCGTTTTAACTCATACGATTGGCACGTTATTCCAAGTGTTGATGGACATGATGCTGCTGCGATTGATGCCGCGATTACGCTGGCTAAGTCGGTAACAGATCGTCCTACTTTGATTTGTACCAAAACCGTGATTGGTTTTGGTTCGCCGAATAAAGCAGGGACTTACTCTTGTCACGGCGCGCCACTGGGTGATGAAGAAATTGCACTGGCACGTAAAGAGCTAGGTTGGACAGCGGGTCCATTCGAAATCCCAGATGAAATCTATGCTGGTTGGGATCACAAAGCGAAAGGTAAAGCAGACGAAGCCGCTTGGAACGCTAAGTTTGATGCATACCGTGCTGCATACCCTGCTGAAGCCGCTGAATATGAGCGTCGTATTGCAGGTGAGTTACCAGCGAATTTTGAAGTTGAAATGGATTCATTCATTGCGAAAACACAAGAAGAAATGCCAAAAATTGCTTCACGTCAAGCGTCACAAAAATCCATTGAAAAGTTGGGTGAGTTACTGCCAGAGATGTTTGGTGGTTCCGCGGATTTAACCGGTTCTAACTTAACCAACTGGTCGAAGATGGTTAAAGTGAATCATGAAAATGCGAATGGTAACTACCTTTCTTGGGGTGTTCGTGAGTTTGGTATGGCGCACATGATGAACGGAATGGTACTACACGGAGGCTTTAAAGTCTTCGGTGGAACCTTCTTCATGTTCATGGAGTTCATGCGTAATGCATTAAGAATGTCTGCGCTGATGAAGATCGGTACAATCTATGTGTATACACATGATTCGATTGGCTTGGGTGAAGATGGTCCAACGCATCAGCCAGTAGAGCAACTTGCGACCATGCGCGTTATTCCTAACTTCCAAACATGGCGTGGTTGTGATGCGGTTGAGTCTGCCGTTTCTTGGAAGCTTGCGATGATGCGTGGTGATGCACCAACCGCGTTAATTTTCTCTCGTCAAGCCTTGGATCCAATGGAACGTACCGCTGAGCAAGTGAAGAATATTGAGAAGGGTGGTTATGTCCTGAAAGATTGTGAAGGTACGCCTGATATTATCTTTATCTCAACAGGTTCTGAAGTGGGCTTAACAGTTAAGGCTGCTGAAGCAATGGATGCTAACGTACGTATTGTTTCAATGCCTTGTACGGATGCGTACGATGAGCAAGATCAAGCCTATAAAGATTCTGTTTTGATTCCAGGTGTTAAACGCGTTGCAATCGAAGCCGGTGTTGCTGACGGTTGGTATAAATACGTTGGCCTAGATGGTGGAACGGTTTGTATGTCTACTTTTGGTGAGTCTGCTCCAGCAGATCAACTGTATAAAGAGTTTGGTTTCACTGTTGAGAATGTGGTTGCAACGGCAAACAAAGTTTTAGGTAAGTAATTTATTGTAATTTGGGCTTATCGTTTTAAGCCCAATAATTTTTTGGAGTTAGAAAATGACAATTAAAGTTGGTATTAACGGTTTTGGCCGTATCGGTCGTATGGCTTTCCGCGCAGCGGCAAAAGATTTTAAAAACATCGAAGTAGTTGCAATCAATGATTTGTTAGATCCTGAGTACCTAGCATACATGCTTAAATATGATTCTGTTCACGGGCGTTTTGATGGCACAGTAGAAGTGGTTGACGGCAATCTTGTGGTTAACGGAAAAACCATCCGTATTACCGCAGAACGCAACCCAGCAGATTTAGCTTGGTCTGACGTAGGCGCGGATCTTGTTATTGAGTGTACTGGTTTCTTCTTAACAGAAGAGTCTTGTCAGGCGCATATTGAAGCGGGTGCTAAAAAAGTTGTACAGTCTGCCCCCTCTAAAGATCATACGCCAATGTTTGTTTATGGTGTTAACCATGAAGAGTATAAAGGCGAAGCGATTGTTTCTGCGGCATCTTGTACCACAAACGGTTTAGCGCCTGTTGCAAAAGTATTGAATGACAGTTTTGGTATTAAGCGTGGCCTAATGACAACCGTTCATGCGGCAACCGCAACGCAAAAAACCGTTGATGGTCCTTCTATGAAAGACTGGCGTGGTGGTCGTGGTATTCTTGAGAATATCATCCCTTCATCAACGGGTGCAGCAAAAGCCGTTGGTAAAGTACTGCCTGAGTTGAATGGTAAGTTGACAGGTATGGCGTTCCGTGTGCCCACCTCTGATGTATCGGTTGTTGATTTGGTTGTAGAGCTAGAAAAAGAAGCTTCTTATGACGAAATTTGTGCTGCAATGAAAGCTGCTTCTGAAGGAGCTATGAAAGGCGTTCTTGGTTATACTGAAGAAGCCAATGTTTCTACTGATTTCCGTGGTGATGCTCATCCGTCTATCTTTGATGCAAAAGCAGGGATCGCGCTAGATTCTACGTTTGTTAAGATCGTTGCTTGGTATGATAATGAGTATGGTTATACCTGTAATATGATGAGAGTAGTAGAACACGTCGGTAAGTAATCGTTTTGCTCATCCCATAAGCGCTACCATTTCTTCGGCTGGAACGGTCATGTACACTTTTGTACACTCCCTTTTCCAGTCTCGAACTGATAGCGCTTCTGGGCGAGCAAATTCGATTCTTATACTGGCTTAATTCAGCCCTGAGGCAGGAGATTTCTTCGTTGGGAACGGTTGCGAACACATGTTCGCGCCCTTATTCCGCCTTGAACTCTCCTACCTCAGAGCCGAATTAACCTCATTATATTTGTAATTATTTTTTCTTTTCTGTACTTTTTTAGTATTGAATGGAAAACTTAATTTTTAAACTTGGTTGCTAGGGGGAGTTCCTAGACAACGTGCGAATGTTTCGCATTACTTAATAGAGGAAATACCGAATGTCTGTAATTAAGATGTCTGATTTAGATCTAGCTGGAAAACGCGTATTAATTCGTCAAGATTTGAACGTACCTGTCAAAGACGGTAAGGTGACTTCTGATGCTCGCATCCGTGCGTCATTGCCAACGATTAAAATGGCGGTTGAAGCGGGTGCTAAGGTAATGTTGATGTCTCACTTAGGGCGTCCAACAGAAGGTGAGTATGCGGAAGAGTTTTCTTTAGCGCCCGTTGCGGCAGACCTATCTGATAAATTAGGTCAAGATGTTCGTTTGGTGAAAGACTATCTTTCAGGTGGTTTTGATGTCGCTGATGGTGAAGTGGTGTTACTAGAAAATGTTCGTTTTAATGTAGGTGAAAAGAAGAATACAGAAGTGCTTTCTAAACAATATGCAGCGCTTTGTGACGTGTATGTGATGGATGCTTTTGGTACGGCACATCGTGCTCAAGCATCAACACATGGCGCCGGTGCATTTGCGGATACCGCTTGTGCAGGTCCACTTTTAGCGGGTGAGTTAGAAGCACTTGGTAAAGCATTGAATAATCCAGCACGTCCAATGGTTGCAATTGTTGGTGGTTCTAAGGTCTCTACAAAATTAACCGTTCTTGAGTCACTTTCTGAAAAAGTAGATCAGTTGGTTGTAGGCGGAGGTATTGCGAATACTTTTATTGAGGCCGCTGGTTATAACGTAGGTAAATCCTTGTCTGAATCAGACTTGGTTGAAACGTGTAATAAATTAAACGGTATTATGGAATCTCGTGGTGCAGGAATTCCGTTGGCCTCTGATGTAGTTTGTGGTAAAGAATTCTCTGAAACGGCTGTTGCAGAGACTAAGAACATCTCTGACGTTCAAGATGACGATATGATCTTTGATATCGGTCCCGATTCAGCCGCTGAGTTGGCTGAAATCATTAAGAATGCTGGAACGGTTGTATGGAATGGTCCGGTTGGCGTATTTGAATTTGATCAGTTCGGTGGCGGAACCAAAGCGATTGCCTTAGCGATTGCAGAGTCAAATGCATTCTCTATCGCTGGTGGTGGTGATACCTTAGCGGCCATTGATAAGTATGACATTGCTGATAAAGTCTCTTATATCTCTACGGGTGGTGGTGCTTTCCTTGAGTTCCTAGAAGGTAAAAAATTACCCGCAGTTGAAATGCTAGAAAAAGCGGCTGCAAAATAAAGTTGTTTTAATTAAGTTGGGTTTAATCACTGTCTATTTTAGATTTTGGTTAAGCGCAATTTAATTAAACTGTCATTTAGGGCGTTTCTGTCCCATAATATAATAAGAGATCTTTGTACGAGAGGATACACGGATAAAAAAGGCTAAAATATGCCTGATTTTTGTTGAAAACCTTGCGAATACCTAGGTATTCCCTGCGATTTCTGCCTTAATCAGCCATATTTTATCTCTTTTTTCTCTCGCGTCCCTCTCGTGCAAAAATCTCAATAAATTTTTAACAATCATCTGATGAAGGGTGACTCGGTAAGTAAACTTAATAAAATAAAATTCATTTGGTTTTATTGAATACGTTTATTTTGCGAGACATCTTTTTTGATTGAATCATTCACATTCAAAGGTATAACTATATATGTCAACTGTTTTAAGAAGAACAAAAATTGTCGCAACATTAGGGCCAGCAACGGACCGCAACGGAGAGCTTGAGAAAATGATTAAAGCGGGGCTTGATGTTGTCCGTATTAATATGTCTCATGGTAATCCTACCGAGCATAAAGGAAGAGTTGATGCGGTTCGTGCCTTAGCGAAAAAGCTTGATCGTGAAGTGGGCGTTTTAGTGGATTTGCAAGGGCCTAAAATTCGTATTGCACGCTTTGCAGAAGACAAAGTGTTTCTTGAAGCAGGCGATCTTTTTGCGTTTGATAATAACGTTGACCTGAATGCAGGAAACCAACACGAAGTTGGCTTAACCTATAAAAGTTTACCTTACGATGTTAAGCCAGGTAATCGTCTTTTACTGGATGATGGTCGTCTTGTGTTCGAAGTGATTGATGTGGTTGGTGAGCGTGTTAACTGTAAAGTGATTGTTGGAGGTGCTTTATCGAACAATAAAGGCATTAACCTACAAGGCGGTGGATTATCCGCTGCGGCATTGACCGATAAAGATAAAGAAGATATTTTAACGGCGGCTGAAATGGAAGCGGACTTTCTAGCGCTGTCTTTTCCTCGCTCAGCGGAAGACGTTGAATATTGTCGTACACTGGCACAAAAAGCGGGATTAAATTGTGATATCGTCTCTAAAATTGAGCGAGCAGAAGCGGTTGCGGATGATGCAACATTAGACGGTATTATCTTAGCCTCTGATGTTATCATGATTGCTCGTGGTGACTTAGGAGTTGAGGTTGGCGATGCTCAGCTTCCTGCGCTACAGAAAAAAATGATTAAACGCGCGCGTCAATTGAATCGTGTCACCATTACGGCTACACAGATGATGGAAACCATGATTGATAATGCCATTCCAACACGTGCAGAAGTGTTTGATGTTGCGAATGCAGTGATGGATGGTTCGGATGCGGTTATGCTGTCGGGTGAGACGGCAACAGGTAAGTCTCCTAGTTTGGTTATTGAGACTATGGGGCGCATTTGTCATGAGGCTGAAAAGTCTCGTACCTCTCGTGAATCAACACACCGTATTGATGAGTCATTCACTGCGGTCGATGAAACGATTGCGATGTCAGCAATGTATGCGGCAAACCATTTTGATGTGAAATGTATCGCTTCATTAACCGAGTCAGGAAATACTGCTCTATTAATGTCACGTATCAGCTCAGGTATCCCAATCATTGCGTTAACCCCGCATATTAAAACGCGCCGTAAAGTAACGTTGTTCCGTGGCGTCTACCCTTCTACTGTCGACTATTCTGGAATGGATGATGGTAATGTCAGAGATATTATTATGGAAAGAATTAAGTCTTTCGGTATTGCGAAACAGGGTGATCTTGTTTTGTTAACTCGTGGTGAAACACGTGGAATCTTAGGCGGAACCAACAGCATGGAAATTGTTAAAATTCCGTAAACAGAATCTAACATAAGTATTATTTTTATATAGTGAGTGAAAACTTGCTAGAATAATGAAAATTTTTTGAAACCAATTAAAGGAGTCTCGCAGATGGCGATGATTACACTTCGTGAATTAATGGATTACGCAGCTGAAAATAATTTTGGTATGCCTGCGTTTAACGTAAACAATATGGAACAAGTACGTGCAATTATGCGTGCGGCGAATGAAGTGAATTCTCCAGTGATTCTTCAAGGTTCTGCTGGTGCACGTAAGTACGCTGGTGAGCCAATGTTACGTCATATGGTTGCCGCGGCTGTTGAAATGTACCCGCACATTCCAGTGGTTATGCATCAGGATCACGGTTCAGATGTTGGCGTATGTGTTCGTGCGATTCAATCTGGTTTCACCTCGGTGATGATGGATGGTTCTTTAGAGTCAGACATGAAAACGCCAGCCTCTTATGAGTATAACGCTGGAATCACGGCAGAAGTCGTTTCGGTCGCACATGCTTGTGGTGTATCGGTTGAAGGTGAGTTAGGTTGCTTAGGTTCACTAGAAACAGGCATGATGGGTGAAGAAGACGGGCATGGTTCTGATGAAAAGCTTGATATGGATAGCTTATTAACTGATCCAGAAGAAGCTGCACAGTTCGTTAAAGATACGAATGTTGATTGCTTAGCGGTTGCCGTAGGAACCTCTCACGGTGCTTACAAATTTACGTCTAAGCCAAGTGCTGACGTACTTAAAATTGATCAGATCCGTAAAATTCATGAGCGGATTCCTGATACGCACATTGTTATGCATGGTTCTTCTTCGGTTCCTGAAGAGTGGCTATCAATCATCAACAGCTATGGTGGAGACATGGGGCAAACTTATGGTGTGCCAGTGGAAGCAATCGTTGAAGGTATTAAATACGGTGTTCGTAAAGTAAATATTGATACCGACTTACGTATGGCGTCTACCGGTGCAATCCGTAAGCACTTAGCTGAGAACCCAGCAAACTTTGATCCTCGTAAATTCTATAATGCGGCTGAAAATGCGATGATGGAAATTTGTAAAGCGCGTTTTGAAGCATTTGGTTGTGCAGGTCACGCTTCTAAAATCAAAGCCGTTGGTTTAGAAGAGATGCAAGCACGTTATGCCAATGGTTCTTTGAATCAAACCGTTCGTTAATCTCTTATGAGATTGAGATAAACTTTAGGGGTAGCCTAAGGTTTTAAAAATAGCGCCTTTATGGCGCTATTTTTGTTTATGGGATTTAAAATTATTTGAGGGGTTGGCAGTTTGGACAGAAGAAGCTAGCGCGTTGGTCGATTACTATTTTAGCAATGCTTGTTCCGCACTGGGTGCAAGG
>Ga0256839_1002338_pt1 | contig 21239 bp, 23 predicted proteins | sample 354166metaG_FD_185968 | JGI IMG/M metagenome (GOLD analysis project Ga0256839, IMG submission 185968) | Hydrothermal vent microbial communities from Mid Atlantic Ridge, Atlantic Ocean - 354-166 | ecosystem: Environmental > Aquatic > Marine > Hydrothermal vents | place: Atlantic Ocean: Mid... | reverse complement strand
GCTCAGATCCTTGCCTTCCCGCAGCGCCTTGATGGCTGCATCCATATCGAATGTGATGTCGTCGTTCATGTATCATTCCTCCTGTTTCCAGTTTAAAGAAATGACACAGAATTCTGAACACTACCCGAATGACCGGCTGTGCTATCATCGGCTTCTTCCCATCGACCGTCCGATCATGAAACAACTCTTCGATTTCTTTCCGATACTGCTCTTCTTCATCGTCTACAAGTTCTATCTGGATCTGCCGGAGGCATGGATCCTATCGGTCAACGGCCTGCTGCCGTTCATGGCGCTGGAACCCGGCGAAGCCCGACACGCCATCTACCTGGCGACACTGACCGCCATCCTGGCCACCGTGGTTCAGGTGGCACTGGTCGCGCTGATCAAGCGCAAGGTGGAGAAGATGCTGCTGGTCACCCTGCTGCTGTTGCTGGTCTTCGGCGGCGCCACACTGTTTCTCAAGGATCCGGTGTTCATCAAATGGAAGCCCACGGCCATCAACTGGCTGTTCGCGGTCGTGTTTCTCGGCAGCCACTTCATCGGCGACAAGCCGCTGGTGCAGCGGATGATGGGCCACGCGCTGGAGATCGAGGATCGCTCGGTCTGGGCGCGGCTGAACCTGGCGTGGATCCTGTTCTTCGTGCTTTCGGGCGTCGCCAACCTGGTGGTGGCCTTCAATTTCTCCGAAGAGATCTGGGTGGACTTCAAGCTGTTCGGTCTGCTCGGCCTGACCCTGATCTTCGTCATCGGCCAGGCCTTCTGGCTGGCGCGTTTCATCCCCCCGGAATCCGAACAATCCTGAGGACACACCCATGTTGTACAGCATCGTCGGCCGCGATAACCCCGACAGCCTGCCCTTGCGCCGCAAGGCGCGACCCGCCCATCTCGAACGCCTTGAAACCTTGCGCGATCAGGGGCGTCTGATACTGGCCGGACCGAATCCGGCCATCGACAGTCCCGATCCGGGCGATGCCGGCTTTTCCGGCAGCCTGATCGTGGCCGAATTCGAATCGCTGGAAGCCGCCCGCACCTGGGCCGAGGCCGACCCCTATGTCGCGGCCGGAGTCTATGCCGAGGTCAGCGTCCAGCCCTTTGTCCGGGTATTGCCCTGACTTCACAACCCATGAGGAAACCGTCTGTCATGACACCCAACATCCGTACCCTGCCCACCCTGATCCTGGCCCTGAGCCTGGCCGCTTCATCCGCCTTCGCCGCCGAGGACGGTGCCGTGCTCGCCCGCGTCAACGGCACGCCGATCACACGCGCCGAGGTCCAGTCCTTCATCGAGCAACAGCAGCAGCCGCTGAGCGAGCAGCAAGCCCTGCAGGAACTGATCAATGTCGAACTCCTCTATCAGCAGGCGAAGAAAGCCGGCGTGGACAAGGACCCGAAGGTCCGGTTGCAGGTCAAGCGCGCCACCGAAGGCGTGATCGCTTCCGCTTACCTGAAGAAATTTCTCGACGAACTGAACATCGACGACGCGGCGCTGAAAGCGCGTTATGAAAAAGAGATCAAGAAAGTCGCCAGCAGCAAAAAGGAGTACAAGGCCCGCCACATCCTGCTCAAGAGCAAGGAAGAGGCCGAACAGGTCATCAGGGAACTGGATCAGGGCGCCGATTTCGCCGAGCTGGCGAAAAAGAAATCCACCGGTCCCTCCGGCAAGAACGGCGGCGACCTGGGCTGGTTCGAGCCGGGTCAGATGGTGAAATCCTTCTCCGATGCCGCCATCGCGCTGAAGCCCGGCAGCTACAGCAAGACTCCGGTCCAGACGCAGTTCGGCTGGCATGTGATTCTGCTCGAGGACAGCCGCCCGGTGCAGCCGCCAAGCTTCGAGTCGGTACGCCAACAGCTGCAAACCCAGATGGCTGCCGAAGCCCTGCGCAAGCACATGGACGAGATCCGCGGCAAGGCCCGGATCGAACTGAGCGATGGCAAGAAATAGCCTCGGCCCGTGACCCTCACCCGACCCGTCTGCCTGTTTGCGGACCGCGCCAGCCTCGACCGCGGTGACATGGATGTCTCCAAGATCGAGTCCTTGACGCGCTTCGACTCCCGCGACGCCCTGCCCGCCGGGTCACTGGCATCGGCAGCGGCCGATGCGGAGATCCTGATCGTCAACAAAATCCCGATAGGCGCCGAGGAACTGGCCGCGCTGCCCCGCCTGCGGCTGCTCTGCGTTATCGCCACCGGCGTCAACAACATCGACCTGGATGCCGCGCGCGCGGCCGGGGTGCCGGTAGTCAATGTGCGGGACTATGCAGCCGCCGCGGTCAGCCAGCACGCTTTCATGCTGATGCTTGCCCTCAGTACCCGGTTCCGTGACTACCAGCGGGACATCGAGAACGGCCGCTGGCAGGCCCAGCCCCTGTTCTGCCTGCTCGATCACCCGATCTGCGAACTCGCCGGCAAGACCCTCGGACTGATCGGCTACGGGCACATCGCCCGCGCCGTGGAGCGCATCGGACTGGCCTTTGGCATGGAAGTGCTGATCGCCCGCAGTCTGCGCCCCGATGCTGAACAGCGCCCGGGCCGCGTGGACCTCGAATCCCTGCTGCGCGGTTCGGATGTGGTCAGCCTGCATTGCCCGCTGTCCGAACACAGTCATCATCTGATCGGCGAGGAGCAGCTGCGCCTGATGAAGGCCGACGCACTGCTGATCAACACCGCGCGCGGCGGTATCATCGACGAGCCCGCCCTGCTCAAGGCCCTGCAACGGGGCTGGATCGGCGGCGCCGGGCTTGATTGCCTGGAACAGGAACCGCCGGCCAACGACAACCCGGTGATCCAGGCCCGGTTGTCCAATCTGATCATCACCCCACACAACGCCTGGGGCGCCCGCGAGGCACGGCAGCGGCTGGTGGACGGCACGGCCGAGAACATCCGCCGGTTTCTGGCCGGCGAGTCCCTGCCGAACCGGGTGGCCTGATGCGCCCGCGCCACACGCTGCTGGCGGGTGTCACGCTCATGGGTCTGGCGGTGGCCCTGGGCGCATTCGGCGCGCATGCGTTGCGTGGCGCGCTCGATCCCCGGGCCCTCGAGATCTGGCAGACCGCGGTGCGCTATCAGGCCTGGCACGGCCTGGGGTTGATCGGGCTGGGGATGTGGATGGAACGGCGCGACCATCCGGCCTGGAGCGGAACAAGCGCATGGGCCTTGCTGACGGGCGCCCTGTTGTTCAGCGGCAGCCTCTATGCGCTGGCGCTGAGCGGTTGGAAGGCATTGGGGATGATCACCCCGATCGGCGGGCTGCTGATGCTGACGGGGTGGGCGCTGTGGGGCTGGACCCTGTACCGGACCCGGGAGTGAGGGCCCGGCTGCCGACGCAAGGGTTCAGTTGTTGCGGTAGAGCACCTGGTTGCTCATTTCACGCAGCAGCTTGTCTTCCTTCTCGATGCGCGACGCCATGGCCTCGCCCAGCTGATTCAGGTCATCGGCCAGCGGGATCAGGCTCTCTGCATCGTCGGCACCGTCGTACTTGTCGTTGAACTCGACGAAGAAATCGGTGGTGCGGGCGATCACCGGATAGATCTCGTCGGCAATGGCACGGATCGACCGACGCCGCTCCTTGCCATCCATGATGCGCTGGTAGATCTCGAAATGACCCAGCGCGGCATAGTCCATCAGCATCTGGATGAAGCGCTTGAGGGCCGCCAGCGTATCTTCCAGCTTCGCTTCGCCGGCATCCAGAATGCCCAGTTCGCAGTACTGCACCAGTACCTGCTGCCTTTGGCGCAGCAACTCCTCGATGGTGTGCGCCAGACGCGAGCGGCGATCGTCTTCCTGCGCGATCTTCTGCGCGATTTCCTTGATCGTGTGGAGTTGTGATGTACCCATGTTGGTCCTCGTTGTTGTTGCTTTACTGCAGGCTGCCGGCCGAATCGATATCGAGCAGCACTTCGGTGATCCGCTGCCCCTGAAGATCCACCCGCCCGACACGCCGGTGCACGCCATCGAGCGTGAATTCGAAACGGTAGCGCCTGCATAATGCCACAGTTCCCGCGGGGGTGCGACAGAGCCGCAGGCGGGACAGGGCAACCGTGTCATCGAGCAGCTGAGCCTGCAGCCGCTGGCAGGAGAGGCGACTCACGCCCAGGGTGCGCTCCCGCGCGCGCAGGCTGTCGTACCAGAACCAGAGCACGGCAGCGAGGGCCAGCATCAGTATCAGGCCCTGCATGCTACACTGTCGGTCCGCAACGGCAACCCGACCCCGCCATGCCCGTAACAGACCTGGCAGAACGCCTGCAACGACTGGAAATTCTGGTTTCCGAACAGGAATATACCATTGAAGCACTCAACCGGATTGTGACCGAACAGACAAAAGACATCGACCGGCTGGAGTGTACGGTCGAGCAGTTGCGCCAGCAAGTGGGCGACCTGCGCAAGCGCATCCCCGAGGCACGGCCGCTGGACGAGAAACCCCCGCACTACTGATGGCACTGACCCTTGCCAACCACTGCGCCGGCTGCAAGGCGGCGGCGCGGCGGCTGATCGACGCCATCGAAGGCATCGTGCCCGACGGCGAATGGCGGTTGCAGATCGACGATCTGGGGCTGACCCTGGCTACCCGGCTCAACGGACAACCGGTGCGCTGGCAATACAGCTTTTCCGACCCGGCCCTGCGACGGCGGGCGGCGCAGAGAAACCAGGGGCTGCTCAAGGCCTGCAATACACGGCGCCGTGACATCCACGGCGTTCTCGACCTGACCGCCGGCTGGGGGCGCGACAGCTTCCTGCTGGCCGCCAGTGGTCATCAAGTGACGCTGGTCGAGCAACAGCCGCTGATCGCCGCCTGTGTCGATTTCCTGCTGCAGATCGCCCGCGCCGACGACCCCGACTCGCCCTGCCACCGCATGCGGCTACTCACGGGTGACGGCAGCGCCGTGCTGCAGTCCGGTGAAACGGCGGATTGCCTGTATCTGGACCCGATGTTCCCGCCGCACAAGTCCGGCGCACGGCCCGGCAAGGAATTGCAACTCTTGCAGCAGTTGACCGCAAACCGGGATATCGAAGGTCTGTTCAGACACGCGCTGGCTGCCGATACGCGGCGGGTGGTGGTGAAACGGCCGTTGCATGCGCCGCCGCTGGCGGGGGAGCCGCCCGATATGGACTACCGCGAGAAAACCGTGCGCTTCGATGTCTATCTGAAGCGCTGACGCCTTCAGTCTCGGAAATTGTTGAACTGCAGCGGAATGCCCAGCTCCGCCTCCTTGAGCAGACGCATCACCTGCTGCAGGTCGTCGCGCTTCTTGCCGGTCACCCGCAGCTTATCGCCCTGGATGCTGGCCTGCACCTTGAGCTTGCTGTCCTTGATCGTCTTGACGATCTTTTTCGCCATGTCCTTGTCGATGCCTTCCTGGATGCTGTAGGGCTGTTTCGCCTTGTTGGCGCCCTCCTCCACATCGCCAGACTTCAGGGCGTCGATGTCGAGGCCGCGCCTGGTCATCTTCGACAGCAGCACCGGGAACATCTGCTGCAACTGGAATTTCGACTGGGCATGGAACATCAGCTCGTTGCCGTTGAGATCGATCTTCGCGTTGCTGCCCTTGAAATCGTATCGGGTGCCGATCTCCCGATTGGCCTGATCGACCGCATTGGTCAGTTCGTGGTGATCGATTTCGGAAACAATGTCGAAGGAAGGCATGGCGTTACTCCTCGGGTTCAGTCAGTTCAACCGGTTCGCCGGCCTGTTCCGTACTGTAGCGGCTCAGGCAGGCGAACAATTCCTGGGAGGGATCACTGTCCAGCACCCAGCGCTCGCGGGCCACATCATAGTCGAAATGATAACCGCCGGATTTGGCGGCCACCCACAGCTGCCGGGTCGGCCCCTGCTTGTTGATGATGATCTTGCTGCCATCGGCGAATTCCAAGGTCAGGATATCGCTGATGGTGTCGTAGTCGATGTCGGCGCCGGAAGCCTCCACGGCTTCCTCGATGGCACTCATGGTGGCTTCCGCCAACTGGTTGAAACGGCTTTCGTCGATGGTCATGTCACTGCTCTGATTCTGTAATGGATGTGGGTTGTTCGAGGCCGGATCAGCGGTACATCTCCTTGCCGTCCGCATAATATATCCAGCCCTTGGCGATGCGGTAGAAATACCAGACCGACATGGCGGCCCACAGCAGCCAGCCGAAGATGGGCAGGGTCAGCGAGGCCAGCACGGTCCACAGCAGGGCGTACCAGAAGGTGCGGATCTGCCAGCGGAAATGGGATTCCAGCCAGCTGCCACGCACATCGTCGAGCTTGATGTAGTTGACGATGACGCCCATCACCGGCAGGAAAAACAGGCCGATGAACGCCAGCGCCTGCAGCACATAGACGATCAGCACATACTTGCGGTTCGGGTTGGCGGTATCCAGCGGGTTGTCCATGTCAGTCGGTTCCGATCAGTTCTTCGAAGGCGGCCTCGTCGAGCACCGGCACACCCAGTTTCCGTGCCTTGTCGATCTTGGAGCCGGGCTTGTCGCCGGCGATCACCGCCGTGGTCTTCTTCGAGACGCTGCCGCTGACCTTCGCGCCCAGCGCCTTGAGCCTCTGCTTCGCCTGTTCGCGGCTGTAGTGCTCGAGGGTGCCGGTGATGACATAGGTCTTGCCCGCCAGCAGCAGCGAATCCGGATCCACGGTGTCGATCTTCGGCCAGTGTATGCCAGCCGCGATGAGCTTGTCGATCACCGCCCGATTGCGTGGCTGGGCGAAGAAATGCACGATGTTGAAGGCCACCACCGGCCCCACATCCTCGACTTCCTGCAGGGCCTCCTCGCTGGCCTCCATCAACGGCTGCAGGTCGCCGAAATGATGCGCCAGCGCCTCGGCGGTCGCCTCACCCACCTCGCGGATGCCCAGCGCATAGATGAAGCGCGGCAGGGTGGTGGATTTGCTGCGTTCCAGAGCCTCGAGCAGGTTGCGCGCCGATTTCTCGCCCATGCGCTCGAGACCGGCCAGTTGCTCCAGGCTGAGCGCATAGAGGTCGGCCACATCCTCGATCAGGCCGCGTTCTACCAGCTGGTCCACCAGCTTGTCGCCAAGGCCGTCGATGTCCATCGCCTTGCGCGACGCGAAGTGCTTGATGGCCTCCTTGCGCTGCGCCGGGCAACCCAGCCCACCGGTGCAGCGGTACACCGCGTGGCCCTCCTCGCGCACCACCTCGGAGCCGCAGACCGGACAGCGCTCAGGCATCACCGGCTTGCGGAATTGCGGCTTGCGGAACTTGAGTACCGGTCCGACCACCTCGGGAATCACATCGCCGGCGCGACGCACGATGACACAGTCGCCGATGCGGATGTCCTTGCGCTCGATCTCGTCCATGTTGTGCAGCGTGGCATTGCTGACGGTGACCCCGCCCACCTGCACCGGTTCCAGTCGCGCCACCGGGGTCAGCGCACCGGTACGCCCGACCTGGAATTCCACATCCAGCAGCCGCGTCATCACCTCCTGCGCCGGGAACTTCCAGGCGATCGCCCAGCGCGGCGCGCGCGACACGAAGCCCGCCTTGCGCTGCTGATCGACGCGATCCAGCTTGAAGACCACGCCGTCGATGTCGAAAGGCAGGTCATCGCGCTGCTCGCCGATGCGCCGGAAATAGTCGAAACAGGCCTCGATGCCCTGTAAACGCTCCATGTAGGGGCTGATCGGCAGGCCCAGGGATTTGAGGTACAGCATCTGGTCGTACTGGGTGGGCGGCCAGTCGGCGCCGTCGAGCTGGGCGATCTGGTAGCTGGTATAGGTCAGCGGCCGCTCAGCCGTGACCTTCGGGTCCAGCTGGCGCAGTGAGCCGGCGGCGGCATTGCGCGGATTGGCAAAGGTTTTCTGTCCTTTTTCGATTTGCTGGCGGTTGAGGGCCTCGAAACCGTCTCGCGGCATGTACACCTCGCCGCGCGCTTCCAGGCGTTGCGGCCAGGGCTTCTTGAGCCGCAGCGGGATCGCCTTGACGGTGCGCGCATTGGCGGTGATGTTCTCTCCGGTGCGGCCGTCGCCTCGGGTGGCGGCACGCACCAGCAGGCCGTCCTCATAGAGCAGCGATATGGCCAGGCCGTCGAGCTTGGGTTCGGCGCAGTACTGCAGGGGCCGGTCACTGTCCACGCCCAGCCGTTCGTGCAGACGGCGGTCGAAGTCGAGCATCTCCTGCTCGCTGAAGGCATTGTCCAGTGACAGCATCGGCACCTCGTGCTGCACCGGCTCGAAGCGTTCGGCGGCCTGACCACCGACCCGCTGGGTCGGCGAATCGGGTGTCACCAGTTCGGGGTGCTTCGCTTCCAGGTCGCGCAGCTCGCGCATCAGCCGGTCGTAGTATTCGTCGGTAACCAGCGGTTCGTCGAGCACATAGTAGTGGTAATCGTACTCGGTGAGTTCTTCGCGCAGCTGGCGGATGCGTTCGGCGTCAGTCATTGCGGTCTTCATCGGATTCGGTGTCGGGCGCCAGCCGATGGCGCAGTTCGGTCACATGCTGCAGGGTCAGCAATTCCAGATCCTGGTTGTAGACCTTGAGGTCCAGCTCCCGCACCAGTTCGTCGATGGTCTTGAGCATCTGCTCGTAACGGCGCAGCGGGTCGCCCGCGTCGCGGCTGTCGAACCAGCACAACAGCCCCTGGGCCTTGAACGCGGCTTCGTGTATGGAGGCGAAGGAGCCGCTCTCGCTGAGGTTGGCGCAGCGGAAGGGCGGCGGGTCGCCCGCATCGCGGAGCGACAGGAAATGGTCTTTGTCGAGGGTCAGGCCGCAGCGTTCACCGGCCAGCAGGATGGCGTCTCCGGACAGCGGCCGGTCCTCGCGCTGGCGCAGGATGTGGGCGATACAGTGCTCCGAAAGCGACAGCCGATCCTCTGCCTCTGCCGGCTGCTCCGGAGCTGCGACCGCGGACTCGGGCTCGGTCGGCGGCTCAGGCACTTCCGCGGCCTCGAGACCGGGATTGATGCGGATGTCCGCCACATCGGGCGGCAATTCCTCGTCGATGCGCTGACTCAGCGATGACAGCTCCTCGCGCAGCGCCTCGTCCTCGATGAAACCGGCTTCCAGTTCCTCGCGGCTGAGACTGCGCGGCGGCGCCTGCCGGCGACGCCGGTCCTGCCACAGGGAGTAGCCGTAGATGCCCGCGATCACCACCACCCCGGTGATCGCCAGGATCCAGCGCAGGGTCGTTGCGTCCATTTCAGGCGTTGCTCCTGTCCGTCATCGTCAGGCCTCGGCCAGTTGGGCGGCTTCGTCGATGTCCACCGACACCAGCCTTGAGACACCCGGCTCGTGCATGGTGACACCGTTGAGTGTGCGCGCCAGTTCCATGGTGATCTTGTTGTGGGTGATGAAGATGAACTGCACCTGCGCCGACATTTCCTCGACCATCGCGCAAAAGCGACCCACATTGGCGTCGTCCAGCGGCGCGTCCACCTCGTCGAGCATGCAGAAGGGCGAGGGATTGAGCTCGAAGATGGAGAAGATCAGGGCCACTGCGGTCAGTGCCTTCTCACCACCCGACAGCAGTTGCAGGTTGGTGACCCGCTTGCCGGGGGGACGCGCCATGATGCTTACGCCGGTGGTCAGCAGATCGTCCTCGGTCAGTTCCAGATGTGCCTGCCCGCCGCCGAACAGCTTGGGGAAGCGCTCCTGCATCCGACTGTTGACCGCGTCGAAGGTTTCCTTGAAGCGGTCACGGGTTTCCTTGTCGATCTTCTTGATTGCATTCTCCAGTGTGTTGAGCGCGGCTTCAAGATCGGCGTTCTGGGCGTCGAGGTATTCCTTGCGCTCCGACTGTTCCTTGTATTCGTCGATGGCGGCCATATTGATCGATCCCAGGTTGTTGATGCGGCGGGTGAGGTCATCGAGGCGGGCCCGCCAGGCGGCGATTTCCGCTTCCTCGGGCATCTCCTGCAGCAGTTCATCGATGATGAAATCGGTCTGCGCCAGCTGTTCGTCGAGCGCGTTGCGGCGGATCTCGATCTCGCGCTGCTTCATGTTCTGCTCTTCCAGCGCACCGCGCACCCGGTCCACGGCCTGTTGCTGGTCGTGGCGCAGCCGCTCGTGGGCGCGCTGTTCGGCATCGATGCCGGTGACCCGTTCCTGGGCCTCGCGCATCTGTTTTTCAACCTCGGTCTTTTGCGCCAGGGACTGCTGCAGCTTCTGTTCGAGCTGGGCGATGGGCTCGCCGGCATCCTCGATGGCCTGCTTGAGTTCGGCCACCCGCTGCTGGTATTCGCTGGACTGGCGTTCCACGCGCTCCAGATTGAAACGGGTGGAGTGGATGCTGGCTTCCAGTCCCTGCAGCTTCATCTGCAGCTCGTGCTGCCGGTCACGGCTGCTCTGCAGGCTGTCGCGGGCCACCGCCAGCTGTTCGCGCAGGCGGTCGCGTTCGGCCTCCAGCTCGCTCTTCTGCTGCTCAAGGCGGTTGATGATGTCGAGCTGCTCGTTGCGGCGGAAGGTGGCCTGCTGCAGATCTTCCTTGAGCGCCTGCTGCTGGCTGTCCAGCTCTTCCAGTTCCTTGTCGAGCAGCGCCAGACGGCTCTGCAACTGCTCGGCGCGGCTCTTCTGGCGCGCGCGCTGGGTGTTGAGTTCATTGATCTCGCGCTGGATGCCTTGCAGGGCCTTCTGTTCTTCGTCACGGGCCTGTTCCTCGCGCTGCAGGGCCTCGCGGTCGGCATCGACGCGGGACTTGAGCAGCAGCGCCTGTTCGGTGATGGCGTCGATGCGCTCGCGCAGCTGGCGGATCTCGCGTTCGCGCTGGATCAGGCCGCCGTGCTCGCTGTCCTCGCCGTACAGGATCAGCCAGTTGCGTCCGGCGAGCAGGCCGTCGCGACTGACCAGCCGCTGATCGGCCTTGAGCAGCGGCCGCTTGCGTTCCAGCTCGGCGCGGTCCTCGCAGAGGAAGGTCTGCCCCAGCAGCGGGACCAGATCGACGCCGGCCTGCACCACCTCGGACAGCGGGCGCCAGCCCTGCGGCGCGGTCGGCGGCGTGTCACCCGGTATCTGCTGGATCAGCGCGATGTCCTGGCCGGAGAATGCGGCCAGCGCTTCGCTGGTGACCCCGCGGTTGCCGACGCAGAAGGCGCCGAGCCAGGGTGCCAGCGCGGTTTCCACCGCCTGCTCATAGCCCGCCTCGACCTTGAGCTGTTCGGTCAGCCGCGGGCTGTCTCCGAGGCCGTTGCGTTCGAGCCAGGCCTGCAGCTCTTCGCTGGAATCGTTGAGCACATTCTGTTGCAGGGCCTCCAGCGACGACAGGCGGCCTCGCAGGTTCTGCACTTCGGTGCGCTGGGCATCGAGGCGGGTGCCCTCTTCGTCAATCTGGCGACGCAGGGTATTGATGCGCTCGGCGCGCTGCTCCAACCCCTGCTGGTTCTGCTGCAGGGCCTGTTCCCGTTCTTCGATCGTGCGGTCCAGTTCGGCGATCCGGCTGTCGTAGCTGCCGACATCAAGGCTCTGGCGCTCCTGCTGCAGCCGCTGGGCACGCTGGCCGGCCTGCAGGATCTGGCGTTCGATGTGTTCGATGGCCTTGTTCTCCACCTGCACCGTCTGATGGGCCTGATGGTATTCACGGTTGAAGGCTTCCCAGCGGTTCTGCCAGTCAGTCATCCGCGCTTCCGCCTCGCTGGCGTCCTTCTGCGCCTGTTCATAGGCATCGGCGAGGCCGGCCAGCTGCGGCTGCAGGGTCGCCAGCTCGGCTTCCAGCTGATGCAGGCGGGCTTCGTCGCTCTGCAGCACACCGCGCGATTCATCGGCGGCGCGGAGGATCTTCTGCAGGTCCTGGTGGTTGCGCTCGCGCAGCGATTTCTGATGCGCGATCTCCTGCTCCAGGGTGTTGATCTCGCTGGTGATGGCGTAGAAGCGGGCCTGTACCTGCCCGTGGGCCTCGTTGGCCTCGGTCAGCTTCTGATGGCCTTCCTCGATCTGTGCCTCGGTCTTGCGCAGGTCGGCGATGGCCGCCTGCAGTTCGGTTTCGATCTGTTCCAGGCGCTGGCGCTGGCGCTGCAGCTGTTCGTCGAAGGCCTGGCGCTGCAGCAGCAGCAGTTCGGCCTCGACGCGGCGCTGTTCCTGTTTCAGGGTCTTGTAGCGCTCGGCGGTATTGGCCTGACGCTTGAGCCGCGCCAGCTGCTTGTCGATCTCCTCGCGCAGGTCGTTGAGGCGGTCGAGGTTTTCGCGGGTGTGGCGGATCCGGGTTTCGGTTTCACGGCGGCGTTCCTTGTATTTGGAGATGCCGGCGGCTTCTTCCAGATAGACCCGCAGTTCCTCGGGCTTGGCGTCGATGATGCGCGATACCATGCCCTGCTCGATGATGGCGTAGCTGCGCGGCCCGAGTCCGGTGCCGAGGAAGATGTCGGCAATATCGCGGCGGCGGCAGCGGCTGTTGTTGAGGAAATAGCGCGACTGGCCGGCTCGGCTCACGGTGCGCTTGATGGAGATTTCGTTGTACTGGGCGTATTCGCCCTTCACCGAGCCATCGCTGTTGTCGAAGATCAGCTCCACCGAGGCCTGCCCCACCGGCTTGCGGGTGGCCGAGCCGCTGAAGATGACATCTTCCATCGATTCGCCGCGCAGGTGCCGGGCCGAGGATTCGCCCATCACCCAGCGCACCGCATCGATGACATTCGATTTGCCGCAGCCATTGGGGCCGACGATGCCGGTGAGGTTCTCGGGGAACTGGATCCGGGTCGGGTCGACGAAGGATTTGAATCCGGAGATCTTGATCTGGCTGAGGCGCATCGGTGCTGTCTGGGGAACTGTGGCGGTTCAAAGGCATCGGATTATATCGACTTTCCCCCGTGATTGCCTTACCGGAGCCCAGCATGACTGCCCGATCCGCATTGGAGATGCCCCGCTGTTTCTGTATCATGCCCCGACCCCGTAACGGACCGGCGCGCACGCGGTCCACCCACCTCTGTTCAGGTAACTGATCATGCACGAGTCCTTGCGATGGCTGACCGGCCTGCTGCTGGTATTGTTTTCTCTCGCTCTGCCTGCACAGGAATCCGGCGACGACGCCCTGCCCTTCGTGCAGATCCAGCGGGTGGATGACCTGCGCGCGCTGGGAGAGCGTGCGCGGCGCGAGGGCAAGATCATTCTGATGGAGATCGAGGCCAGCGACTGCCCCTATTGCCGAAAGCTGGAAGAGGAGATCCTCAAACCGATGTTGCGCAGTGGAGACTACGACGGCAACACGCTGATCGTACAGCTGGAGATCGATGGCTACGGCGATCTGACCGACTGGAACGGCGGCCGCACAACGCCTGCCGACTTCGCGCGGCGTCATGGTGTGTTCGTCACCCCGACACTGCTGTTCCTGGACGCCGATGGCCGCGAGGTCAGCAAGCGCATCGTCGGCATCAATTCGGTGGACTACTTCGGCGCCTATGTGGACGACGCCCTGGCCGAAGGCCGCAAGCGCATGCGCCAGACCCAATCCGCACTCAATGACATTCAACGCGAGCAACCATGAGTACACAACCGAGCAAGACCCTCGATACCTTCGACAACCCGCAGCCGGAGCGCGACTACACCATCCGCATCGATGTACCGGAATTCACCTGCCTGTGCCCGATGACCGGGCAGCCGGACTTCGCCAAGCTGCGTTTTGAATATGTGCCGGACAAAAAATGCGTGGAGCTGAAATCCCTCAAGCTTTATGTCTGGTCCTTCCGCGACGAAGGCGCGTTCCACGAGGCGGTTACCAACCGGATCCTGGATGATCTGGTGGCGGCCCTGCAGCCGCGCTTCATGCGTCTGACCGCCGATTTCAATGTCCGCGGCGGCATCTATACGGCCGTGGTCGCCGAACACCGGGCCGAAGGCTGGCAGGCACCCGAGCCGGTGCACCTGCCCTGAGCGCGGCATGAGCGGAGGCTTGTATCTGGGCGTCGATTTCGGCACCTCCGGCTGCCGCGCCACCGTCATCGACGAGAGCGCGGCTGTGGTGGCCCAGGCACGGCGCCCATTGCCGCCACCCGATGAATCCGAAGGGCGCATCGAGCAGGACAGCGCGGTCTGGGTCGAGGGCTTCGACGCGCTAATCGATGTGCTCGCTCAGCGCATCGATCCCGGCCGCCTGCGCCGGCTCGCCATCGACGGCACCTCGGGCACCGTACTGCTGGCGGACCGGGAGGGACGCGCGTGCACACCGGCGCTGCTCTACAACGACAGCAGCAGCCGCGATGCCCTGGTACGCATCCGCCGCCACTGTCCGCGGCCGGACCACATCACCCTGTCCAGCAGTTCGGCCCTGGCCAAGGCCCTGCAACTGTTTGCGCGGGATGCCGGAGACCCCCCGTCCGGCGGCCTGCGCGTACTCAGCCAGGCCGACTTTCTCGCCCAGCGCCTGTGCGGTCCGCAGCCAGTCAGCGACTGGCACAACTGCCTCAAGCTCGGCTACGATCTGAAAAAGCGCGAGTGGCCGCAGTGGATTCGTGAGCTGCTGCCGCCCGATGCCTTGCCCGAAGTACGGCCACCGGGCGAAGTAATCGCCCCGGTCAGCGTAGCCGTGGCCCGCCGTTACGGCTTCGCGCCCGACCTGGACATCGTCTGCGGCAGCACCGATGCCAACGCCGCCTTCATCGCCAGCGGTGCCCGCCGCCCCGGCGAGGCGGTGACTTCGCTGGGCAGCACGCTGGTCATCAAGATCCTCAATCCTTGGCCGATCGAGGATCTGGCAAGCGGCGTCTACAGCCACCGCCTGGGCGATCTGTGGCTGGTCGGCGGCGCATCCAACGCCGGGGCACGCATACTGTCCGAATATTTCACGGTCGATGCGCTGGAGCGCCTTTCATCGCTCATCGACCCGACCCGTGACAGCGGCCTCGACTACTACCCGCTGTCGCGCCCCGGCGAGCGTTTCCCCATCCATGACCCGGAATTGCAGCCCCGACTCGAACCCCGCCCCGAAAACGATACCGCCTTTCTGCACGGCCTGCTGGAAGGACTGGCGCGCATCGAACAGGCGGGCTACAACAAGCTGGTGGAACTCGGCTGCGTGCCTCCGGTGCGCATCCTCACCGCCGGCGGCGGTGCCGCCAACGCGACCTGGCGCGCGTTGCGCGAACGGCTGATCGGCGCTCCGGTCGAAACCGCCGAACACAGCGACGCCAGCTACGGCGCGGCCCTGCTGGCCCGCGGCCCAGGCTGATTGCGCGCCTCCGCCCGGCATGGCAAGCTTGATGCCAGGCGCAAAAGAGATGAGACACACATGATCACTGACATCGGCCGCGGCGCGGCCTATCTGGCACAGGGGTTCCGCCTGGTGCGCGAACCCGGCATCCGGCGTTTCGTACTGATTCCGCTGGCCATCAACATCCTGCTGTTCGGCGGCTTCATTGCCTGGGGCTATTCCCAGTTCCAGCCGCTGGTGCAATGGCTGCTCGACTGGGTGCCCGACTGGCTCGGCTTTCTGGAATGGCTGATCTGGGCCGTCATCACCTCGATGACGGCGGTGATCGTGTTCTTCACCTTCACCCCCATCGCCAATGTCATCGCCGCGCCCTTCAACGCCATCATGTCGGAAAAGCTCGAGGAAATGCTCACCGGCCGGCCGGTCAACTCCGGTGTCTCGTTGCAGCAGCTGATCATCGACAGCGTCAAGTCACAGCTGGGCAAACTGGTGTACATCGCGGTCTGGTCGGTGGGACTGTTCGTGGTCGGGTTCATTCCTGTGCTCAACCTGATTACGCCCATCCTCTGGTTCGTCTTCGGCGCCTGGCTGATGACGCTGGAATACATGGACTACCCGATGGGCAACCACGACCTCACCTTTCAGCAGCAAAAGGACGCCATCAAGCAGCGCAGTGGCCTGGCCTTGGGCTTCGGCGGCATGGTGATGGTGCTGACCAGTATCCCGCTGGTGAACTTCTTCGTCATCCCGGTCGCCGTGGCCGGCGCCACCGTGATGTGGACTCGCGAACTGGGGGGCCTCCCGACGACCGCCGCGCCCGGGCGTCCAGGCCGCGATATCGAACTGCGTCGCAGCGGATCGGAGATCGATATACCGGACTGAGCCGGATGGCCGCCGTTCAGGAACCGTCATCCATCGGGATCTTGAGGCAGTCCCGAAGCCAGGCACGGCCCATGGGCGTCCCCTCCGGTACTGCGTAATAGTTCTTGTGGTGCTGACTGTTCCGGTCACGGAATTCGACACTGTACACAAGCCGGCCGCAATGGCTGTCCAGCTCCTTTTCCACAAACTCGATGCCTGGAAACCGCGTCCTGAGCCTCTGGTCGATGGCCGCAATCACCTCGGCCCGTTGCTGGCGCACCCGCTGAATCTCGGCCTGCTGCTGCTTGATCCAGTAGTAAAGCCCGGCGACCGTGATCACGAGCAACAGCACGACCAGTACCGCAAAGTATTTTCCACGGATCATTCCTTCTTCTCCTCAGACTCGCTCAGCCGCTGAAATAGCCGAACACCTTTTTCATCAGGTCGGTGCTGCGCTTGGCGGGCTGTTCGCGGATCAACCGTTCTTCCACGGCGATGCGGTCAAAGAGGGCATCCAGCGCATGATCGAGTACATAGCTGTCGAGATCGACGGTGTAGCCGGAGAGTTGTGGCGCCAGACGGTTGACCGAGCGGTTCAGGCTCTTGTAGCTGCGAATCAGCCCGGTCTGGCCGGTGGCGTTTTCGATGATGGGGCGAAAACGGCGACGCAGGTCGCTCTCGGTGACCCGCCGGAAATAGCGGGTAGCGGCATCCTCCGGACCCTGAAGAATATCCAGTGCGTCGCGTACCGTCATCCGTTCGATGGCGCGGGTGAACACCGGTGCCGCCTGCTTGACCGCGAGCTTGGCGGCGCGGTTCATGCGCTCCTCGAATTCATCCACCTGGTCGCCCTGCCCCAGCTTGCGCAGCAGCTGGGCGGGCTTGCTCAGCGGTTTCGGCAAGGGAATGCGGTAGCGGTTGCTCAGGTTGAAGCCTTCCAGATAGCCCAGCAGGTAGATCGAGTCATTGACGCCCTGCTCCAGCGCCTGCTTGATGGCGGCGGCCATTTCCTGTTGCGAGAAGGCGGGTCGGCCGGAACCGGACGGGGCAACGGCTCGGGTGATCTTGCGGGTCTGTTCGCGTACCCGGTCGCGGGTTTCGGTCAATACCGGTTCGGCCTGTCTGGCCACTTCCGAGTCACGGACCGAGGGTTCGATGTGCTCCCATTGTTTCTGCACCTCGGCACAGGCGGATACGGTCAGGGCAAGGGCAACGAGCAGTGGCAGGCGGTACAGGTTCATGGTGAATGATCCGATCAGCGTGAAATCGGGGCATTATAGCAACATGGCGCCCACCGGTGTTTGGCCGTATCATCGCACTCAGACAACCATAACCGGAGGAAAAGAGGATGAAACAGCCCTTTAGCGCACATCTGCTGGCCCTTTGCCTGGCCCTGCCCCTGCCGGTGATGGCCGCAGAAGAGGAGGAGCCAGGCACCGTCAGCATCCAGCGGCTGACGATGCCGACCGCTCTGAGCATTGCCCGTGCCGCCATTGATGCCTGTACCGAAAAAGGCATCCAGATCGGCGTGACCGTGGTCGATCGCAATGGCATTGTTCAGGTCGCCCTGCGCGACACCATTGCCGCCCAGATCACCCTGCCGATCAGCAAGGCCAAGGCCTACACCGCCGCCAACTTCAATGCCACCACTTCTTCGCTGCAAGACCGCGCGGACAGTCCGGTCGGGCGCTTTCCCGGCTTCGTGATGTCCGCCGGAGGGTTGCCGATCCAGGTGGGCGGCGCGCTGTTGGGTGCGGTAGGCGTCAGTGGCGCGCCGTCGGGCATGACCGACGAGGCATGCGCCCAGGCCGGCATCGACGCGGTACTGGTGGATCTGGAGATGGCGGCCGAAGAATAGCCCCGCCCCCACACGACCCGCCGTACACGAAAACGCCCCGCGGATGCGGGGCGTTTCGGCGTGCAGGCGGCGGGTTCAGCCTTTCACATAGTCTTCGATGCCGGGATTGCCATCGACACCCACAAGCTTGGGTGAGTTGACCTTTTCGAGCCTGACCGTCGGCCGCGCGCGCAGGTAGTCGGCGACCAGGTCCCAGACCGGGCGGCCCGGTGACTGGGAACCGACCGTGGCCCAGCCGGAGACCACATACTTCTTGTTGGCCTCAATTTTCTCGCCATTGTCGAGCTGCATGTTGCTGATGCGCTTGCCGATGCTCTGGGTGGGGTCACAGACATAGTCCATGCCGCCGACGCGCACCATGTCGCCGCCCTGCTGGTAGTAGGGATCGGGGTTGAACAGGTTGTCGCAGACATCTTCGAGGATGTTCTTGATGTCGGCGCCGGTCATCTCGCGGCGATAGGTTTCGGGGTAGGTCATGCCGCACTGGTCCATGACATGATCCATGGTGATCGGCTGGCCCGGCAGCACGGTGGTACCCCAACGGAAACCGGGCGACAGGGCGATCTGCGAATCCTGCCCCTCGTTGAGGGCATTGCAGATGATCTGGTCGAAGGTGCCGTTGAAATTGCCGCGACGGTAGAGCAGTTCCTCGGGCACGCTCAGCTCCTCGTTGAGGGTGTCGAGGTAGGGCTTGCGCACTTCGGCGATGTAGGCGGCCATCTGCGGGTCCGGTTCCAGCAGGTTGGAGAACACCGGCAGCAGGCGGTAACGGAAGCCGCGCACCTTGCCGCCCTTGACATCAAAGTCCATGACGCCGAGGAACTTGCCGTTGGAACCGGCGTTGGTGACCAGGGTCTTGCCACCCGCATTCTCGACGATGGTCGGCTTCGGCACGCCGTCATGGGTGTGGCCACCGAAGATGGCATCCACGCCGGTGACGCGGGAGGCCATCTTGAGGTCCACATCCATGCCATTGTGGGAAAGGATGATGACCACATCGGGCTTCTCGTTCTCGCGCACTTCGTCGACGATGGCCTGCATCTCCTCGTCGCGGATACCGAAGGTCCAGTCGGGAATGAAACGCTGCGGATTGGCGATCGGCGTGTAGGGGAAGGCCTGGCCGATGACCGCCACCCGTGCACCGCCGACAGTCTTGATGACATAGGGCTTGAAGGCGTGGCCGCTGTCTTCGTCGAAATCCGGGAAATCGGCAAAACGGTAGTCGAACAGGGCTTCGTCACGCACGCTGACATTCTGCGCCACGAAGTCGCCCTTGAAGTCCTTGATGTTGTCGATGACTTCTTTGTCGAGGTAGGTGAACTCCCAGTGACCGGTCATCACATCGACACCCAAGAGGTTGCAGGCGCCCACCATGTCCTTGCCGCGGGTGTAGAAAGAGGTTGCCGAACCCTGCCAGGTGTCACCGCCATCGAGCAGCAGCGTATTGCCGTCCCCGCGCTCGGCGCGGATCTTGTTGACCAGGGTCTGCAGATGGGCAAAACCGCCGACCTTGCCGTACCGCCGCGCGTCCTCCTCGAAGTTGAGGAAGGTAAAGGCGTGTGCCTCGGGGGTGCCGGGCTTGATGTTGAAATACTCCAGAAGCTTGTGGCCGACCAGGTGCGGCGGCTGGCCGCGCATGCCGTGTACGCCGAGATTTACATTCGGCTCGCGGAAGTAGATCGGGTTGAGCTGGGCATGGCAGTCGGTCATGTGCATGATGGTCACATTGCCGAAGCGGGGTATTTCATAGAGATCCGACGGCATCTTGCGCCCGCTGACGGCGCAACCGGGAATCAGGCCGGCGGCGCTGGCCAGCCCCATGAGTTTGACGAATTCGCGGCGTGAAATAGACATGTATATCCTCGTGTTGGGTGGTGTCTTGTTATGGTTCGGGGGTATTCCCGGCACTGCGCGGCAGGCGGCAGCAGCCGGCTTCAATCATGAAGTGTTTGTTATAGGCTCCGGACAGTCGACGAGTATAAATCAACCGCTATTCCATTGAAAACGCCAGCACGCGATGGGTGGCCGGCCACCCGTCTGCCCTATGGCAGTGCACGGCGCTCAGGAGCGCAGACCGGACATGATGGAGTGTATGGCGCGGTCGAAGACCGATACCGATTCGAGGGGTCGGGCCCTGCCCGCGGCGAATTCGCCAGCCAGATGCTTGACGCGGGTATCGCGCAGCTTGCGGCCGTGGCGGTTGACGAACACCAGCTTGCCGGTGACATTGCTCTTCCAGGACAGGCGCGCATGCTGCCATTGACCGTCATCCTGAAGAAACTCGATCCAGTCACCGACCTGCAGTGACTGCACCTGTTCCAGCACCTCGCGATCGATCTCGGGCTGCTGCTCGTCGACCACGATCTCCGGTTCCGAGGCGATGACGATTTCCTCATCCACCTCGATCTCTCCCTGCTGGACGCAACTGGTGAAGTCCTCGAGATCGCGGATCACCGTCTGCGTGTCGCTGTGGCCGATGGCTTCCATGGCATCCTCCGGCCGTTCGCTGAAATCGGGACCGCCATCCGCATCACCGTCAATGAGAATGTCGATCGACTCATCGTCGTGATCCTGGGCGGCAAGGCTGTCCGCTTCGGCATCCGGGGCCAGCACCGTGGCTTCGACGGGTGCCGGCCGGGTGCTGATATTGCGGCTGGTCTGCTTCACCACCTTGGCGTGCTCCAGCACCATCATCTGAAACACGCGGTTGCGCTGTTCGGGGCGCACATCGATCAGCTCCATGCCCTTGGTCAGCGCGGTCAGCAACGGCCTCAGGGTATCCAGAAGCTTCTGGCGTTCTTCTTCCGTATCCTTCGGAATCAGGGTCCACACCAGGGTCGCGGTGATGCGACGCAGGTTTTTCCAGTGGTTGGAATCCTCACCCTTGGCCATCCAGGTATAGACCAGCACCTGGTGCCAGGTACCCTGCAGAAAATCGACGACATCGAAGCCCAGCTCCTTGTCACCGATCACCTCACCGATCAGCCGGTCCGCCGCCTGCCGTGCCTTCTGCAGCCGTTGCTCCCGCTCGCGCTCGATGCGCTCGATTTCGTCCTGCTCTTCCTCGGCGCGGCGCTTCTCCTGCTCGCGGAAGGCTTCGAATTCGGACAGCGCCTGCTCGAACACGGACACATCCTGATCGAACTCGGCGATGAGGAAATCGACGATGCGTTCGATCTCGGCGATCAGCACCCGCTCTTCGACGGCATCCTCGCTCCAGCCCAGCGAGGCCTTGGAGATGCTGTCGAGCAGTTTGCGTGCCGGGTGTTTCTTGCTGTTGAAGAAGCCCTTGTCGAGTATGGCCACCTTGAGGATGGGAATCTGCAGCCGGCCGATCAGCACCTTGACCGGATCGGGCAAGGCCTTGTCCTCGAAGAAGAAATCGAACAGCATCGACACGATATCGATGATCTGGTCGTCGGCGGCGCTGACTTGGTGCCGGTTC
>Ga0256839_1002337_pt1 | contig 21246 bp, 18 predicted proteins | sample 354166metaG_FD_185968 | JGI IMG/M metagenome (GOLD analysis project Ga0256839, IMG submission 185968) | Hydrothermal vent microbial communities from Mid Atlantic Ridge, Atlantic Ocean - 354-166 | ecosystem: Environmental > Aquatic > Marine > Hydrothermal vents | place: Atlantic Ocean: Mid... | reverse complement strand
TGAGGGAGTCACCTGCCATGGACGACTATCTTGACGCCCACGAGCGACATTGGATGGACGCCGAACTCCTGTACCATAACCAACGCTGGGCAAATGCAGATCACTTGTTAGGCCCGACATCTACCGCATCGGCTTTGGGCTGAGCCGCCGTGGTGGCGTCAGGCCCGTGCGATAGAACACGACCGAAGGTGAGAGCCCATGTTCCGCAAAGTCTTGGTCGCCAACCGTGGCGAAATCGCCGTGCGCGTCATCCGTGCCTGCCAGGAGCTGGGCGTGCAGACGGTGGCCGTCTACTCCGAGGCCGACCGCCGCGCCCTCCACGTGCGCTACGCCGACGAGGCGTACTTCATCGGCCCGCCGCCGCCGGGCGAATCCTACCTGCGCATCGACAAGCTCATCGACGTGGCCATCCGCTCGGGCGCCGACGCAGTCCACCCCGGCTACGGCTTCCTGGCCGAGAACGCCACCTTCGCGCGCGCCGTGGCCGAGGCCGGCCTCACCTTCGTGGGCCCATCGCCGGAAGCCATCGCCCTCATGGGAGACAAAGTGGCCGCCCGCAAGAGCGCCCAAGAGGCCGGCGTTCCCGTGGTGCCGGGCACCCCCCGCTCCCTCAGCGACGACGAGCTCCTGGCCGCAGCCGAGCGCTTAGGTTTCCCCATCATGGTCAAGGCCGCGGCCGGCGGCGGCGGCAAGGGCATGCGCATCGTCACCAATCCCGCGGAGCTGCCGTCCGCCCTCCAGGCGGCCCGGCGCGAGGCCAAGGGCGCCTTCGGCGACGACCGCGTCTACCTGGAAAAGCTCATCGAGGGCGGGCGCCACATCGAAATTCAGGTGCTGGCCGACGAACACGGCAACGCCATCGCCTTGGGCGAACGCGAGTGCTCCATCCAACGCCGGCACCAGAAGCTCCTGGAAGAGGCCCCTTCCCCCTTCGTGGACGACGATCTGCGCCAGCGCATGAGCGAGACAGCGCTCGCCCTCGTGCGCGCCGTCAACTACACCAACGCCGGCACCGTGGAATTCCTCGTGGACCGGGACAAGAACTTCTACTTCTTGGAAATGAACACCAGGCTCCAAGTCGAACACCCCGTCACCGAGATGGTCACCGGCGTGGACATCGTCAAGGAACAACTGCGCATCGCCTCCGGGCGCCGGCTGCGCTACACCCAGGAGAACATCCGCCTCAAGGGATGGGCCATGGAAGCCCGCATCACGGCCGAAGACCCCTACAACAACTTCCTGCCCTCCACCGGCAAGATCACCCTGCTCCAGGAGCCCACCGGCCCGGGCGTGCGCGTGGAAAGCGGCGTCTTCGAGGGGTTCGAGATCTCCCTCTACTACGACCCGATGATCGCCAAGGTCATCGCCTGGGGCGAGACGCGCGGGGAAGCCCTGCTGCGGCTGCGCCGTGCCCTCCAAGAATACCGCATCCTGGGCATCAAGACCAACATCCCCTTCCACCGCCGGCTGCTCGACAACACCAACTTCATCGGCGGCGTCTACGACACCGGGTTCCTGGAGAACACGCCTGAGCTCCTGGCCACTTCGGCCCGCCACCACCTGCACCCGGCGGCCATCGCGGCCACGTTGCTCATGCACCAGCGCCGGCAGAAGGCGCTCGTGCTCGTCAGCGGCACGGGTGACCGCCCGAGCCTGTGGAAGATCGCTGCCCGAAGGGAGGCCCTCCGATGAGCACCCGCTACATTGCCTACGTGGACGGCCAGGAAGTCGAGATTCTCGTTCACCCTCACGGTGCACTGGAGGTGGACGGCGAACCCGTGGACGTTCACCTGGAGCACATCTCCAACGAGACTATCTACTCCCTCATCATCGAACACCGCTCCCACGAAGTCTACGCCGAATACCTCCAAGAGGGGCGGTGGGTCATCCTCGTGGACGGCGAACGCCACGAGGTGGTCGTCGAGGACGAGCGCACACAGCGCCTCAAGCAGCTCGGTGGAGGCACAGCCCGCCACGTGGGCGACGTGCAGATCAAGGCCCCCATGCCCGGCCTCATCGTCAAGGTGCCCGTGGAAGAGGGCCAACACGTGGCCGCCCACGAGGCCGTCGTCATCCTCGAGGCCATGAAGATGGAGAACGAAATCCGCGCCCCCGTCGAGGGCGTTGTCAAGACCGTGCGTGTACAGCCGGGACAGGCCGTGGACCAGGGCGAGCTCCTCGTCGTGCTCGGCCCTCCGTGACCCTTCTCCCGGCTCACGAAGGGGTGCAATTCCAGCCGTGCTCGAGTGGGAAGTCTTCGAAGAACCGCAACCGCTGCCCGAGCTGCCGCCGGAGGAGGCTCCCCCGGCGCGCTCCCGCCGCTTCTGGCTGACCCTTGCCCTTGGCGTGGCCCTTCTCGTGCTCCTGATCCTGTGGGTGCTGAGGCAGGAGATGTCCCAACGCCGGGCCGCCATGCGCGCCGACCTGACCGAGTTTATCCGCCGTGAGGAGCAGGCCCGCGCCTTCGGACTCAGAGACCAGGCCCCCACCTTGATCACGCCCGGCGTTACCTGGGAGTGGTGGGTTAACTACCTGGCCTCCTTCTTGAACCCCGGCGTCAACCCGCGCCCCTTGGACATTCAGGTCACCGACGTTCGCTTCGACGGCGAGGGGGCCCTCGTCACCCTGACCATCAACGGTTCCCCCCAAATGCGATACTACCGCCTGATGGGCCAGGAGTGGCGGCGCGCCATGCTCCCCGTCGAGGAAGTGTGGGGCACCCGCCGGGTGGCCATCACCCCTATCGAGGGGCTTTCCATCATCTACCGCCCTCCCATCGAGCGTCCCTTCGGCCAACGGCTGGGCAAAGACCTCATCACCTTCTACGACGACGTGCTCCCGGCTTGGCCGGCCAGCCCACAGGTGACCCAAATCGAGATCGAGCCGCGGGACGTGGCGCCTCCCCTGATCAGCGCCGCCCCCGAACGGCTGGTGGTCAACTCCCCCCTGCTGGTCCCCCAGGATGGCGTGCTCAGCGGCGAGGGCGCCGTGCGCTTGGCCCTGGCCGTGGCGCTGCTCGACCAGGCCGACGGCATCGAGACACCCGGCGCGGCCGTTTCGCTTCTCAACGCCTCCCGGTTTCTGAAGGCCGCGCACACCGTAGTGGCCATGCACTGGGCCCTCTCGCCCGAGGAGCACGAGGCCCTGCTCGCCGAATGGCGCCGTGAGCTGAACACGTGGGCCTCCCCCTTCGAGGCCATTGCCTCCCTCGAGGAGGCTGCCGGAGGAGCCGCAGCCCTCATCCGCCGGACCAACGCGGCGGCCCTCTTTGCCGCCGAGTACCTGTACGAGACGGCGGGACCACGTGCCCTGCCGGAGATCGTTGCCCGCCTGCCCTACGCCGACACGTGGGACGAGCTCTTCCAGGACACCGTCGGCCAACCGCGTCGCGCCGTGGAGGAGGGCGCGGCCACATTTGCCGGCGTCCCCGGCGCTCCCGCCTCAACCGGCCTTGCGCCCGGTCGTCCGCCGGCCGAGGGCGCCGGGGGAATCGAGGCCGAACTGGTGACCTTTGGCCCAGGCCGTCTCGTGCGCGGCCTGGTGGACGGCCAGAGCGTGGAGATCCGCCTGCCGGCCAAGCGCAACGCCTTCTACGCCGACGGCCAACCCGTGGCCGCCGGCTGCTTGGGCATCCGCTCCCGAGTCCGCCTCGAGGGCTCGTGGAAGGTCCAGGGCGAGCAGTTCCAGGCCGAACGCCTCACCGTCACCAGGGCGAAGCTGCCCCTCTCCCTGCGCTCCACCCCTCCGCCACCCCCGCCGGCCGTCTACGTGGTCAGACAGACCCCCTTCCGGCCGGCCGAAATCTTGGCCGTTGGCGCCGACGGCACCATCGCGTCAGTCCTGGAACTGGAGCAAGCCGTTCACGTCCGCGCAAGGCCCCAACCAAACGGGGCCTTGCACTTTGTGATCACCTTCTTCGTGCCGGGGTGCGACCGGTACTGGGTGGTCGTCTACGCGCCCCGGCAGGGCATCGTGGCCAAGTGGCTGTCGGACCGGCGCCCCGCCGGCGAGGCCCGCTTCTTCCACACGATCTGGCTCCCGGAGTCAGAGGAAATGTTCTTCCTCACAGGCGGGCCGGCCGGGGGCACGTGGCGATATCGCCTCGACCGGGCCGACCGAAGCCGGCTCACGGCCGAGCCGGTAGCCCGCCTGCGCCGGGGGCTCCTGCCCCTGGAGTGGAGCGCGCGTTTGGGGCAGCTCGTGACCTTCGACATGTCGGCCTCCCGGCCCACCCTCGTGCTCGTCGAGCCCACAGGCGACGAGGCGCAAGACATCCTCCTGCCGGCCACGCCGTTCGACGTTAGGCTGAGTCCCGACGGCCGCCGGCTGGCCTTCACCGTGCGCTTCCGGCGCACCGAGGGGCCACCTGACACCCTCATGGTGCTGGACTTGGCCGACGGAAGCCAGAAGGTGCTCTGGTCGAGCGCCATTGGCGAGGGGCTGGGAGAACCGGCGTGGGCTCAGGACGCCGACCTCCCGAAAGTGGCTGTGCCCCTTGGCCCCCTGGCAGCCGAGGGTGAGGAGAAGATGTTCTCCTCAATCTACACCTTCACGTTCGAGGGCGAGGGCCGCCCCTCGCCAGAGGTTACCCTCTTCAGCCAGCTCCGGGAGCTCGTCGGCGTGGTCCCCTGTGGGGACGGCTCGCTCGTGTGGGCGTACCGGGATAAGGGCGAGATCGTTCTGGCCCGAGAACAAGCCGGGACACGTGAGGTCACCCGGCTCGCCTTTCCCAGCGCCCAAGTGTTGGGATGTGAGTGGTCGAGGAGGTGATTTTTATGTCAACATTCTACGTGAACGGGCGCATCTACACCCAGCACCCGAACCGCCCCCTCGCCGAGGCCATGGTGGTGGCCGGCGGGCGCATCCGGTGGGTGGGCGCAAGCGCCGATGTGGGCGCCAACGCGGAGTGGGAACGTGTTGACCTGGCGGGCGCCACGGTCATTCCGGGGCTGCGGGACGCCCACACCCACCTCTTGGCCTACGCGCTGTTGAAGCAGCAGGTGGACCTGCGGGACACGCACAGCGAGGCCGAAGCCGTCCGCCGCGTGGCCGACTACGCGGCCCGCCACCCGGAACGGCCGTGGATTCGAGGCCACGGCTGGAACGAACACCTCTGGGCCGAGGGGAAGAAGCCCTCGCGAGCCTCGCTGGACCAAGCCATCCCAGACCGTCCGGTGGTGCTTTCCCGAATCGACGGCCACGTGGTGTGGGTCAACTCGCGCGCCCTGGAGCTGGCCGGCGTGACCGACGAGACGCCCGACCCGCCGGGCGGCCACTTGGAGCGCGACGCCCACGGACGCCTGACCGGCCTCCTGCGGGAGACAGCACGCAAGTTGGTCTACCGACACATTCCCCCTCCGTCCCTTCAGGAGCGCGTCGCGGCCTTGCGGGCCGTCCAGGGAGAGGCACACACCCTCGGCCTGGTGGAAGTTCACGTCATCGAGGGGGCTGAAGCCCTGGAGGCCCTTCAAGTGCTCCACGCGGCCGGCGAATTGAGCCTGCGCGTCCTCTTCCTGCCCCCCATCTCACTGCTGGACCACCTGCGCGCCGCCGGCGTGCGGGCAGGCTTGGGCGACGAACGCCTGCGGCTCGGCCAGCTCAAGCTCTTCGCCGACGGCACCCTCGGCTCGCGGACGGCTTGGATGCTGGCCCCCTTCGAGGGCGAGCCCGAGAACAGGGGCCTGCCCACGTACCCGCCCGACGAGCTCCGCCGTCTCGTGCGAGAGGCCCACGAGGCCGGCTGGCCGTGCGCCATCCACGCCATTGGCGACGCGGCCAACCGGGCAGCCCTGGACGCGCTGGAAGCGGCACCGGCCTGCGAGAGCCCCCTGCCCGACCGCATCGAACACGTGCAGGTCATTCACCCGGACGACATGCCCCGCCTGGCCGCCCAAGGGGTGGTGGCCTCCATGCAGCCCATCCACATGGCCAGCGACTGGCGCCTGGCCGAGCTCTTCTGGGGGGCGCGGGCCCGCTGGAGCTACGCCTGGCGCTCCCTGCGCCGGTTGGGCACGGTATTGGCCTTTGGCTCCGATGTGCCTGTGGAGCCGTTGAACCCCTGGCCGGCGCTGGCCGTGGCCATCTCCCGCCGGGACTTGGAGGGCGCCCCGGAAGGGGGCTGGCACCCGGATGAAACGCTCACCCTGGCCGAGGCGCTGGAGGGATTTACCGTGGGCACAGCCCGCGCGGCCGGCCGGAAGCGTGCAGGCCGGCTCGTTGTCGGAGCTCCGGCGGATTTCCTCGTGCTCGACCGGGACCCCTTCGAGTTGCGGCCCGAAGAATTGGCCCGCGTGCGTCCGAGGGCCACCATCGTCGGCGGGGAAGTCGTCAGCGGGGAGGTCCAGTAATTCAGTCGGGGAACGTCACGTGTCGGCGGGGTGCTCCTCCACCACCCGCAGCCAGAAGTGATGGGCGTAGGAGCGGTATCCCAGGCGCATGGCGATGCGCATGGCGGCCTTGTTGTCGAGCGGGCACGTCCACTGGGCCAGCGCTCCGCCGCTCACGATCTCGTCTGTGGCCAGCGAGGCCACTCCCGTGCCAATGCCCATGCCCCGCCAGCGGGGCAACACGTTCACGCCGATCTCGTGGATGATCTTGCCCCAAAGGCGTTCGCCGGCCACGGCCACCAGGCGCCCCTCGTAGTAGGCCCCCCAAAGGCGCACTTGGCCGATCTCCCGCCCGCCGATGGCCCAATAGTGGAGCGTCTGGGGCTCGCGGGCGCGCAACACGCGCACGAAGCGGGCCAGCTCAGCCGCGTCCCGCCGCCGCAGCCGGCGGGCGAAGGGGTGAGGAGAGGGCGTGAAGGTGGAGGACGTGGCGTACCATATGGCCGTGGGGCCGTGCCAGGCCAACTTGTTACGGGGCATGTCCAGCGTGTGCGACCACCAATCGGGAGTCATCAACATCTCGGGGGCTACTCCCTCCACCACAGCCCTCATCCCCGGGGGCACGGCCACGACGCCTCCGTCAGGAGTGAGGAAGACGTGAACGCTCCTCCCCTGCCGGGAGACAACACGCAAACGGCCCTCCCGTAAGTGAGCGGGCTCGCTCCCCACAATGTGGGCCCAGAAAGCGTCCAGTTTGGACAACGGTAACGCCATTGCCGTAAACGTGGCAACCATGCTTCGCATCAGCCTGGTCGAAACTCCACCACCCATCACGTGCCCGCGAGACCGGGGCTTGTGCCCTCGATGTTCGTCGCCGCGCACGCGCCCGTAAGTGTATCAGGAACCTCCCGAAAGGCAAGCCGGAAGCCCCGCGCGTCTCACGCGGTTCTGTTGAGAAAGCGCACGACTTCCTGGAGGAAGCAATCACGCCGCCACGTTCTGGCCGCCACTATGTGCGTGGCATGGGGGATGACCCACAGGTCGGCGTTGGGAATGGCGCGGAACATTTCCAGGGCGTGCTCCAGCGGCACGATGGGATCGCGGTCGCCCACGATGAGCATCGTGGGCGACCGGAGGGTGCTCAACTCGGCCGGCGTGTACAGGTGGTCGGTGCCGTGGGCGAACATCTCGGCCACCCGGCGGATGACTGTCTTCCACGCTTCGGGGCCACCTTGCGGTTCGTGGATGCGGCTCATCCACGAGCTCAGGCCCAGGGCGTGCCACCACGCCGGGTCGGCCATGCGGGCCATGAGCGCAGGCCCTTGGGGCGAGCGGCGGTGGCCGGCGCGGAAGACGATGAGGCGATCCACCCGTTCCGGCGCGCGGAGGGCCACCCACAGGGCCACGCTGCCCCCCATCGAGGAGCCCATAATGTGAGCCCTTCCGATGTTCTCGGCGTCCAGCATGGCGATGACGGCATCGGCGAGCAGCGGGATGCGCAGGTGTGTGTCCGTCAGGGGCGTGCGGCCGTGGCCCGGCAGGTCGGGAACCAGAACGCGGAAGTGGCGCGTCAGGTGGGAGAGGTGGGGCTCCCACTCGGCGCTGCTCATGCCTCCGCTGTGCAGCAGGACCAGCGGAGGCCCCTCTCCCCCGGCCCGGTAGAAAGGCAATCGCGCCATGGCCTCACAGCCCCATGAACACGCGCTGGATCATGAGGGGCACCATTTTGAGGAGGGCGAAGACAAACCACACGCCCAACACGACGCCGGCCCAGCGGCGCCGTGAAAGGCCGCTCACTGCCGCCGCGCCGGCAATGAGGAGCCACCACGAGGCCAGTTGCCAGAGCGTCAGCGCGTTGAGAAGCTGAAAGACGGGGTTGACGGCGTCGAGAGCATAGGTGCCCGTGGCCACCAGGAAAGACAACCCTTCGTTGAGCGGCAACGTGCCCGTCACCAGGGCAAAGACACCGCGCACGGCCAGGCCCACCCCTTGGGGAAGCCACGCCCAAGCGGCCACGTTGAACATCACGCCGAAGCGCGATTCCTCATCGCCCATCAGCTTGACCGCGTAGTGGAGCACAGCGCCCCAGACTACCCAACCCAACGCTGTGCCCACAATGCCCGCCCCCAAGCTCAGAGCGAGCAGGCCCGGCGACGCTCCTGCCTGGCGCTGGCGCTCGATGGCGGTCAGGGCTTCCTCGCGCGCCTCCGGGGGCATTTGTTGGCCAAAGCGGCCGTTCTCGATCCAATATTGGCTGATGTCGGCTTGGAGCTGTGTTTGGAGATCGGCTGTGGCAAAGGTGTGAAAGAGAACGGTGATGACCAACACAGCCATCGGGACGAGCCACAAACGCCGGGGGTTGGCCGCTACGGCCTTGAACGTCTGGGCGGGCCGGTCCACCAGCCCGACGAGCAAGGCAAGCACGTTCATCGGCTGCCGTCCCTCTGCGTTCACACCAGCACCTCCTCATTTGTGTGTGCTCGGATGCACTTACGCCAGGGCCTCCCCGCAGACCTCCCGCACCTGACAGGCCCGACACCGCGCCGGATGGGTGTGGCTGCGGGGCACGTAGGAGGCTCTGAGGGCGGCTCTGGCCTCCTGAACTGCCCGGAACACGGCACGCCGGGCGTCCGGGGTGTAGGGTACGTGCCACCTGGCACCGGCATACACCAGGGTGCCATACGGGGGAGCAACACCGGTGGTTTCTTCCAGAAGGAGGCAGTAGGCCATGAGCTGCATCACATCGCTCTCGTACGGGCGTGATGCCCGCCGGCGGGGCTTGATCTCGACGGGCACCAGGGCTTGCTCCACCCGGATCACGTAATCAGGGCGGCCGCTCAGCCCCAGGCGGGGCGCCACCAAAAGAGGCGAGGACGGCGTGCCCTCGAGTCCGGCCACGTCGTGGCCGACGATTCGGCCGGCCGGCAATCCCGTCGCCCGGTGCAGCCGCCGTCCCCAGGCCACAAGCACCAGGCCTACGCCCAAGCACAAGAGCGCCAGCCACATCATCGAGCCCCCTCCGCCATGAGCACAACGCTGCACGGGTGGCAAGGATTATACGCCCAACAACACACGGTGCCAAGTGGTGCGCACAAGTTCAGACCCGGTTTGCCAAGGGGGGAGCTTGGAAGTACTATTTGGCCATGCGCAACTACGAACGGCTCAGTATTGTGGTGAGCTTGGTGTTGCTCGGGATGGTGATCTCCCTCATCACCAGTGCTCCCACACGTCTCTTCACGTTCTACATCTTCGATACTCCTCTCACCTTGGCCCTCTCCACCCAGTGGGTCATCGGGGTGTTGCTCGTGGGGCTTTCCATGATGGGCACGGACTACGTGCTGCGGGAGCATCCGCGTTACCGGGCCACGTGGATGCGCCACACCTTTTTGTTCTGGATCGTGCCGGCCGCCGTCACCTCCACGGGCGCGCTCATCGTGCCCAGGCTGCTGGCCCTCCACCCTCTGTTGTGGATCGGCACCATGCTGCTCACCGGCTTCGGCTTGGCCTCGGTCATCGTGGCCGAATACCACACCCTGAGCGGACAGGCTCGCCACGTGATCCCGGCCCAGCTCTACCTCAACGTTGTCACCTACGTGGTGGCCCTGCTCGTCTTCACCACGGTGTACGGCAGCCGCACCCGCAGCTTGATCTCCGGGCCCACAGTCGTCCTCTTCGCCACGCTCTTCTCCTTGGCCCTCCTGCGCACCGAGGTGGAGCAGATCGCCAAGACGTGGGCGTACAGCGCAGTCATCGGGTTGCTGTTGGGAGAGCTCACGTGGGTGCTGAACTACTGGCGCATCAGCGGGCTGGCGGGGGGCGTTCTCCTGATGGTAGGCTTTTACTTCCTCACGGGCCTTGCCCAGCTCGAGCTGCGCGGCCGGCTCAACCGGCGCCTGGTGGCCGAGTACGCCGGCGTGGCCCTGTTGGCGCTGCTCTTCCTGCTCAGCCGGGCTTCGCCCTTGTCGTGACCTTACTCCTCGGGCGACCGCTGGAGGAGCAGCACTGCCACCAGAATGGCGCCGCCACCCAAGAGCTGGGGCCCGCTCAGCGCCTCGCCGAACAACCACCACCCTAACACGCCGCCCACAACGGGCTCCACCATGGCCACAATGCTGGCCCTCCCGGGCGGAAGCCAGCGGAGCCCCGATGTGTACAGGGCGTAGCTGCCGGCCGTCGGCAGGAGGCCAATGACCGCGAGCCAGCCCACAGGCAGATCTCGAACGTGCCACGCCGGTTGGCCGGAAAAGGCCCACACCACAGGTACCAACAGAAGCGCGCCGAAGAGCAGGGCATAGCCCATTGCCGTTAGCGGATCATAGCGTCGCAAGGCAATTTTTCCGAAGATACTGAAAAGAGCATACGTCAGGCCACTGCCCAAGCCCACCACAATGCCGACGGCGCGAAAGGCCAACGTGCGGGGGGCGTGGACGCCGGCTACCAGAGCAGCGCCAACGAAGGCGAGCACAAGGGCAACGGCCTTGACGCCCGTGACAGGTTCCCCAAAGAAGCGCCACGAGAGAAGAATCACGAACGCCGGCGCCGTGTAGAGCAGGACCACGGCCACGGCAATGGAGTTGTACTGCACCGAAAGGGCGTAGAGCACGAAGAAAGCGGCCACGCTGACCAAGCCGTAGAGGGCGAAGAGAGGCAGATCGCGCCGTTCCAAGGGACGGCGAGACGTCCACCGGGCCACCAGGAACAAGGCACTCCCCCCTATAGCGGCCCGGTAGAAGCCGATCTCCAGGGCGGTGAGGCCGTTGGCCTGGAGGAGGCGCATCAGCGGCCCGAGAGTGCCCCAGAGAGAGGCGGCCAAGAGCACGTAGAGCGTCCCCTTGAACGCTTGGGAGCGGTTGGCCGCCCTGGGTTGGACCGCGTCGGACGCCGGCCCCTGCTCCCGTGTCACCGTGCGTTGCCCCTCCTCGTCCTCATTACCGCCGCTCGCCGCTGTTCCGGCGGGGCTTTCCCGCTTGCCTCGGCCTTGGCGTGGAACCCCGTCGGCCCCGGTAGGGAGGAATGTTCAACTCGATGAGACTGCCGTGGCCCACCAACTTCATCTCCAACATCCGCTCGAGCAGGCGCGGCTGGACATCGTCCACGTCGTTGAGGGTGATGACGGTGGGAAGGCGGGCCATGTACCGGTAGTTGAAGAGCTGGAAGAGCTTCTCCTGGGCCCAGAGCGTAGCGCTGTGAGTGCCGAGATCGTCCAACACCAGGAGAGGGGCGCGGCGAATCTGCTCGAAGCGCTTGTCGTAGCTGATCATGCTGTGGGGGCTGAACGTGGCGCGCAGGTGGTCGAGCAAGTCGGGAACGACGACGAAGAGGGCCGGGTAGCCTCGGTCCACGCGGTAGTTGGCAATGGCCGCGGCCAGGTGGGTCTTGCCCACGCCGTAGGGTCCCACGAGGACCAACCAGCCGCTGGGCTCCTCGGCAAAGCGCTTGGCCGCAGTCACCGCGCGCCACAGGTGGTCACGGGCTTCGGGGTCCAGCTCCAGGGCCCGCAGGTCGAAGTTCTGGAACGTCATGTGCTTGAGCAGCCCCAGACAGGACAGGTCGTTCTCCCCGTGAACGATGCCTTGGCGGAAGTCGGGCGCCAGGATGGTCACGATGGTGCTGATGTGAGTGTCCACCAGGCGAGATCGCAGGCGAGGGTCGATCTCGTCCAAGTCGTGGTTGGTGGTAATTACGGTGGGAAGCCGGGCGTTGTACCGGTAGTTGAGGAGCTGGAAGAGCTTCTCCTGGGCCCAAGGCGTGCTGGCGTGGGTGCCCAAGTCGTCCAGGATGAGCAACGGCGCGCGCTTGACCTGCTCGAAGCGCTCGTCGTACGTCACCGGGGTGGCCGGGTTGAAGGTGGCGCGCAGGTGGTCGAGCAGGTCGGGGACGACGACGAAGAGCACCGGTTCGCCACGGTCGAGCCGTTCGTTGGCGATGGCTGCGGCCAGGTGGGTCTTGCCACAGCCGTAGCCGCCCACCAACACGAGCCAGCCCTCGGGTCGTCGGGCAAATTGTCGGCACACCTCGTAGGCGTGTTGGAGGTTTGCCTGTTTTTGGGGGTTGAGCCCGATTCCTTCCTTGCGGAACGTCTCGAACCTCTGGTAGCGCAAGGCGCCCAAGTTGCTGATGCGGTGCAACTCGGCCTGCCGGCGGGCGCGGAGCTCGTCCTGCTTGCAGCGACAGGGCACGGCCCGGCCGAAGAGCGGGTGCCCCGGGGGAACGTCGTAGCGCACGAACCCGGCCCCCTTGCAGATGGGACACGGCTCCTGCGCGTCCTCGCCCGGCATTTCAGTCGAGCTCTTCGAGGAAGTGGCGGCGCGTTTGTGCGGCGCGATCCGGTGGAGTGTGTCTCGAATGTGTTTCATTGCCTCGTCCTTCCCTGGCCCAGCGTTCGAGAATGGCCCGGACGTATCGCCAGTTCCGCACGTTGCGCTCGGCCGCGATGCGGAACGCCTCTTCGATCCACACCTCCGGGTAGGTGGCCGCGGCCTCGCGCAACTCCTCCGCGATGAGCGGCTGGAGCAAGCCGACGTTCTGTTCGTAGAGGTCGAAGATGGAGGGGCGCTCCGCCGGCACAGCCCTGGGTGCCACGGGCCGTGCTACCGTCTGAGGGGCCAGGGCCCCGTCCCTGATGTCGGCCACAGAGCGCCGTCCGTGTTCGGTGTTGAGAAAATACCACGTTTGATCGGCCCCGTCCACTTCGACGTCGAGCCGGAGGAGGGTGCCTCGCCGGACAGCCTGTTCCAGCGCCTCGCGCAGGACGTGCTGTGGGTTCCGGCCGGGCTGCTTGAGGGCTTGCAGCAGCAACCCATCCTGGTGCAACTCCTCCTCGCTCACGTACCGGTGCCGCCTCCTCTGGGCGTGAAGGCGCCAGAAACAGTAGAGGGTGACCTTCAGCTCGGCCACGTCGTCGATTTGGCCCAAGAGCTCGCTGAAGAACAGGTCCGGTATGGGGGTAAATTTCAAGGGGCCATCTGGAAAGCCGGCGAATTTCATCGGCGACGCCTCCCTTACGTGTCCGGCCTTCACACTTTAGAACATGATGTCATCGACATCGGGCGGCACGTCGTCCGTGTAGACGGTCTCCAAGTTGGTGAACTTGGCCGTCTCCTTCACGAAGCGCAGCTCCACGGTGCCCGTGGGGCCGTTGCGGTGTTTGGCCACGATGATCTCGGCGATGTTGGGGCGTTCAGTCTGCTTGTTGTAGACCTCGTCGCGGTAGATGAACATGACCACGTCCGCGTCCTGTTCGATGCTGCCGCTCTCCCGCAAGTCGCTCAGGAGGGGACGTTTGTCCTGGCGCATCTCCACCTGGCGGCTGAGCTGCGAGATGGCGAGCACGGGAACCCGGAGCTCCCGTGCCAGGCCCTTGAGGGAGCGACTGATGTAGGAGATCTCCTGGACGCGGTTCTCGGTGCGGGTGCCGCTGCGCATGAGCTGGAGGTAGTCCACGATGACCAAGTCCAGCCCGTGTTCGCTGGCCACCCGGCGGGCTTTGGTGCGCACCTCCAGGGGGCTGAGGGCCGGCGTCTCGTCCACGAAGATGCGCGTGTTGCTGAGCACGTCCACGGCCTGGCCGATGCGCTCCAAGTGCTCCTCGGAGATGGGCCCTGTGCGCAAGCGTTGGGCGCTGATGCCCGTCTGGCTGGCAACGAGGCGCATGGCCACCTGCTCGGCGCTCATCTCCAAGCTGAAGAAGGCCACGCGGGCACGGTGTTGGACGGCCGCGTTCTCGGTGATGGCCAGCGCGAAGGCCGTCTTGCCCACGCTGGGGCGGGCTGCCAGGATGATAAGGTCGCCCGGCTGCAACCCTCCTAGGAGGCGGTCCAAATCCACGAAGCCCGTGGGCAATCCCACGGGCTCGTGTTCCAAGTAGAGGCGTTCCACTTGTTCGTAGAACTCGCCCAAGATCTGCTGGATGGGGATCATGGCCCCCGTGAGGCGGTGCTGGGAGACGGCGAAGAGAATGGACTCGGCGCGGTCGATGATCTCGTCGATCTCCGCCTCGCTCTCCTGGTAGGCCAGTTGGGCGATCTGTTCGGCAGCCAAGATGAGCCGGCGCAGGATGGCATTGCGCTCCACGATGCGAGCGTAATACTCCACGTGGAGGGCGGTGGGCACGCGCACCATCAACTCGCTGATGGCCGCCGCTCCCCCCACGTCGCCGAGTCGCCCCATGCGGTCCAACTCGTCGGCCACGGTGAGGGGGTCGGGCGGCTCGTTGCGCTTGTGAAGGTTGAGGAGCGCCTCGTAGATCCAAGCGTGTTTGTCCCGGTAAAAGTCGGTGACCTGCAAGAAGGAGGCCACTTTCGTGATGGCCTCAGGGTCCATGAGCAGTGCGCCGAGCACGGCCTCCTCGGCCTCGACGTTGTAGGGCAGCGGGCGCTCGACGGGCGCAACGGTCATGGGTGTTCTCTCCTCCTTCGCCGGGGCTTCTTGCCAGGCAAAATGTGCTCCGGGATTCGAGTGGGCACGTGACTTCACTCAGCGGGGGAAAGCACCGCACATTCTTCGGCGTTCAGGGAAAAAGGTGTGCCTGTTGGCCCAAAGCGCGAGGAATTTCCCCCGGACGCCAAGCCTCGGGCACACACGTGGCGCGCGATGTCAACCAAGCCTGTGTCCTTCGCACCGGCTTGAAACAGCAAACGAGGCGCACCTGTGCGTCTGGCTCACAGGGCGCCCCTCTTGAGGCCGGCACGCTTCCGGCTATTCCTCGCCGAAGTCGTCGAGGTCCAAGGATTCCACGAAGTCCTTGAAGACCGAGAGCTTCTCCTCTTCCTCGGGGGTGAGTTCGTCTTGGCTGGACTCGGGCACGATCCCGGCTTGCTCGAGCACGTGCTCGGCCACGTAGACGGGGGCGTTGATCCGCACGGCCAGGGCGATGGCATCGCTGGGGCGAGAATCCACTTCGATCTCCTGGCCGTTGACCGTGAGCACGATGTGGGCGTAGAACGTGTCATCGCGCAGATCGTTGACCACAATGTAGGAGACAGTGGCGCCGAGGGTTTCGATCATGTTCTTGAGAAGATCGTGGGTCAGCGGGCGCACCACCCGGATACCCTGAAGGGCAATGGTAATGGCATCTGCCTCGTAGGGCCCGATCCAGATGGCCAAACGACGGTCCCCTTCCCGCTCTTTGAGGACGACGATACGGTGTTGGGAGATCAAACTAACTCTGATGCTCTCAATGGTCACAGGAATCATGAGCTTGCCCCCTTCACTTCACGGCACGTTACAACCGTCGGTGGCTTTTGGCCCGCGCGTACAGGGGATTATAGCACACGTTCCGGCGTTCTACAAGCACTGCTTTCGGTTCTCCGGCTCCTTTCGGGACCTTTCCCGCGGGTTGAAAACTCGCGTTCTCAGCGCTGTTTTTCAAGCCGTCAACATTGTGATATACTCTTTGCAAGTATTGCTGTTGACCCGTTGTGGTCTTGCGAGCCCTACCCTGGTGTGGCATTTTCGGACGATGGACAACTCAATGCGCTTGCCTGCCCACGCTCCTGTCTCCGCAGCCCCGGGACTCACAGGCGCCGAAACGTCTGCCCCAGGTGCAGGACGGTGTGAGCAGTCCGACCTGAGAGGTGTGGTCGTCCCTGTCGGTGCCGGCTGTGGAATTGGCCGTAACCTGTGCCCGGACACGCCGTATACTCACAAGGGAGGAAGTGACGGAGAACGTGTCGGCATAGCGGAGACATTGCTGTTGGGTTGGCCGGCCACATGCGTGCCCCGAGCGTTTGGAAGCGACAGGCGGACATGGCGTATCAGCAGTGCCCTCCGAAGGTCGCAGCCCATCAGGACAGGCCGAGCAGGCAACAACGTTTGCGCATAACCGAAGACAACAAGGCTGTTACGTGTTCAGCGAGGGCATTATGGGGTCATTACGCTTCTGGCCACCTTCCAACGGACGGGCGTCGCGGCCCGAGGTTCTGCTCCTCGAGGCCGTGGAGATGTTGTTTCGCATCTTGTACCTGGGTGACAAGTTGGTCGCACTTCACTCCATCCGCACGGCCGCCTACGCCGCTCACTTGGCCCGCGAGTGCCGCGCGAGCAACCGGAGCGTCTTCACCGTTCGGCTGGCCGGGCTGCTCCATGACATCGGCAAGCTCGGAGTCCCCCGGCACCTTCTCTACAAGGCGGGCACTCTCCTCCCCGAGGAGTTCGAGGCCATCAAGCGCCACGCCGAATACGGTGCTCACATCCTCGACCAGTACACGCCCCTGCGCTTTCTCGCGAAGCCGGTACGCCACGTTCACGAGAACTTCGACGGCACAGGGTATCCCGACGGCCTGAAGGGCCACGAGATTCCCCTGGAATCCCGCATCCTGGCCGTTGCCGACGCCTTCGACGCCCTGACCACAGACCGGCCCTACCGCCAGGCTCTGCCGGTCGAGGAAGCGCTGCGCATTCTGACGTTGGACGCCGGCCGGCGGTGGGACCCCGAGCTCGTGGAGGTCTTTCGCCGGCTGTGGGTCGAAGGGCGCCTGGGGCTGGCCTCCACCCCGTCTCTCGACGGGGACGGGAAAGGTCAACTGGATTCAGCGCTTCAATGGTTGAGCAGGTTGGAGTGGGAGATGCGGGGACCTCTTCGCCCCGAGGAGAAAGCGGCCGGTGAGATTTCCACGCCACCGCGCCTGCTGGGGCCCAAAGGGGAGAGTGCCGGCCAGCAGTGGGGCGCCCCTCTCACCTCACTGGCCGTTGCCTGTCGCCAGCGGTGAGGTGAAGACAAGGGCCACGTCCACGTCGGCCCGCTCCCCCGGCGCCTGTTGCACGGCTTCGTCGGCGATCCCATAAATCGCCTGGAGCCACGCCACCGTGGCCGGCTTTTCGGCGTAGACGAGGAGCTGATCGGCCGAGTAGAGCTGGGGGTCCACCGGCTCGACGACGACCACATTGACTCCCTCGGCAACCAGGGCGCCGGCCACGCCCTGAAGGGCTCCGGGCTGGCCGGTGGCGTCGAAGAGGGCCACACGCGCCTGCTCGGCCAGCATGGCCTGGCGCAGGGCGTCCACGTCGGGCGTGGGCGTGGGGGGGGGCACTGTGGGGATCGGCGCTACGGGCTCGACGGCCGACTCTCCCAGCGTTGTCGTCAAGAGCTGGCGAATGCGCGCCCAGCGGGGTACCAGCACGTCTGCGCCGTCAATCGTGCGCGGAATCACGTAATTGGCGTCGATGACCACCTGTGAGATGTCCTCGCCCTCGATCTCCTGGGCAATTTGGGCCAGGGCCAGGAGCTCCTCCAGCGTCAAGTCGGTCTGCACCGAATTCCCCAGCGTGTTGATCATGTTGACGGCATTGCGCGGCGTCAGGCTGGACAGAATGTCCAAGCTGAGGACTTTGTCCCGCACGGCCATAATCACCTGTTGCTGCCGTTTGGCCCGGTCGAAGTCGCTGGTGCTCTTGCGCGTGCGCGCGTACTGGAGGGCCCGTTCGCCGTCCATCCGTTGCAAGCCGGCCTCAAAGCGCACTGTGGTATACCCGTAGTCTTCGGTGGGGTATTGGGTGTCCACGATGGTGCGGGGCACGTCGATCTCGATTCCACCGATCATGTCGATGATCTTGCGGAAGCCGTCGAAGTCCACGATCACATAGCGGTCCACCCGAATGCCGAAGTTCCTGTACACCGTGCGCTTGGCCAAGGCAGGCCCGCCGCCCGGGTAGTCGAACAGGTCCCCGTAGACGTTGGCCGTGTTGATGCGCTCGAAGTGAGCTCCACGCCCGTAGTCGGGAAGGAGCACGTAGAGGTCCCGCGGGATGGAGATCATGGCCGCCGTCTTGGAAACAGGGTCCACTCGAACGAGGATCATCGTGTCCGTGCGCCACGGCCCTTCCTCCCCTTGGCGTCGGTCTATGCCCATGACGAGGATGGTCATGGGGCGGTCCAGAGCCCAGGCGCTGCTACTGTTCACCACGGCCTCGGCCGTCGGATTGGGGACGGCGTTGGGCACGGCCGTTGGCGGGGCCGTGACCAGCTCGGGCGCTTGAAGCGAAATGCGGGGTAACACGCTCGAGGAGGGGAAGAAGGGAAGCTGGCTGGTGGCCACGAAACGTCGCACCGTGCGGTAGAAGAGAAAGTCCGTGACCAGGCCAACGCCCAAGAAGAGGACAAGCAAGACGGCCATGAAGATGTCAAACCAGGGAATGTTGACATTCGTCCTGTGCTGTTCCAAGCGCTGCATGGGGAAGAGAGCTCTCTTCGTTCATCGGGCCGATTACCAAGAGAGGAGTATAGCACAAGTGGGCCAAGGCGCCAAAGTGTCACTTGACATTCCCCCTCCTCCCCTTATACTTCGCCCTGGTAACGGGCCTGACAAGGCCGGAGCCGAGACAACTCCACAGGCGGCACCAGGAGAGGAGCGCGCTTTTCGACCATCACTCCATCCCACTCTTCGCGCCAACATTGCCCGCCTGTTCTCATGAAACCCGCCCTGGAGGTGCTATGGCCACAGTCGGCGAGCAGTTGCGCGCGGCACGGGAGGCCCGCGGGCTCACGCTGGAGGACGTCGAAGCGGCCACGAAGATCCGTGTGGAGTACTTGGACGCCCTCGAGCAGGAGAACTTGGCCGCCCTGCCCGACCCCGTCGTCGCGCGCGGCTTCTTGCGCAATTACGCTCAATTTCTGGAGCTCGACCCAGAACCTCTCTTGCAGGCCCTGCCGGCCGAGCACAGCAGACTGCCCTCCCCTCCGCCGGCGATAAGCACGTTGAAGGAGCCACTGCGCCCCCCCCTCGTGCCCCTCGACTCGATCATCTCGACGCTCATCGTCGTGCTCATCGTGGCCGGCCTGAGCGTCTCCGCCTGGTATCTCGTTCCCCGCCGGCAGGAGGCGTTGACGTGGCTCCAAGAGCGCGGCCTGGCGGGCGGAGCCATTGCGCCGGCCATAACGCCGTCGCCAACCCCCGTGTTGGCACGGACCGTCACGGTGCCCTCCATCGTCCCGTCGGGCACCCCGAGGCCCACGGCCACGCCCACGGCCACGCCGGTGCCCACGGCCACGCGGCCACCGCGCACGCCCACGCCCGGGCAACAAGCCGACGAGGCAGCCAACGAGCTGCGCATGACCCTTCAGATCACGGACCAAGCGTGGCTGTTGGTCCAGGTGGACGGCCAGGAAGCCTTCGTCGGCACCCTTGAGCCCGGCGACCGGCGGGAATGGGTAGGTCGCGAGGAGATCTTCATCCGCACGGGAAACGCGGGCGGCGTGCGGCTCTTCGTGAACGGCCGGGACCTAGGCCTCATGGGCCAGACGGGCCAAGTGCTCAACCGGGTGATCCGCTTCGACCCCGAAACAGGTCTCCCCACCGTGGTGGAGCCAACGCCGACACCGGCGCCCACAACGACCGGGTAAGCGAGCAGCACGTGCCGAGGTGAATCCCATGGGAACGTATTATCTTGTCACGCTGGGATGTCCAAAGAACGTGGCCGACAGCGAGGGCATGGAGACGTTGTTGCAACACCAAGGGTACCGGCCGGCCTCCACGGCCGAGGAGGCCGACGTGCTCATCGTGAACACCTGCGGCTTTCTCCAAGCGGCCCGCGAGGAGAGCGTGGCCACCCTCAACGAACTGGGCCGGCGCAAGGCACCGGGCCAGCTCCTCATCGCCGCCGGCTGCCTGAGCGAGCGTGAGGGCGAGCGGTTGGCCGACGATGTGCCCGCCTTGGACGGCATCATCGGAACCCAACAGTGGGTTCACATTACCACGCTGGTGGAGCACTTGCGCTCCAACGGCGAGCGCCGCCACGCCTACGTCATGCCCTCCGACGGGCACAACCACGTCGTCGCCAGCGTGCTCCGGCCGGCACAGGGCCACACGGCCTACCTGAAGATCGCCGACGGGTGCTCGGCGCCCTGTGCCTTCTGCACCATTCCCTCCTTCAAGGGGCCTCAGCGCTCCAAGCGCCCGGGCGCCGTCATCCGCGAGGCCCGGATGTTAGCCGCCCAAGGGGTCCAAGAAGTAATCCTCGTCGCCCAAGACCTGACCGCCTACGGGCGGGACTGGGGCCAAGCCGACGGCCTGCCCTGGCTGCTGGAGCGGATCGTGCAGGAGGTGCCCGAGATTCCCTGGATTCGCCTCATGTACGCCTATCCCGGCCACGTCAGCGACCGGCTGATCGAGGTCATGGCCCGACACAAGGCAATCCTCCACTACTTGGACATCCCCCTCCAACACGGCCACCCGGACGTGCTCAAGCGCATGAGGCGGCCCCACAAGGTGGAACGCATGTACGCCCTCTTCGAGAAGCTGCGGGAGGCCATGCCCGACATCTGTCTGCGCACTACGTTCATCGTTGGCTACCCGGGGGAGACCGAGGAGGAGTTTCAAGGACTGCTCGACTTCATGAGTGCCGTGCAGTTCGACAAGGTGGGCATCTTCGTCTACTCCCGCGAGCCCGGGACGCCCTCGGCCGAACTGCCCGACCACGTGCCAGAAGAGGTCAAACAGGAACGCCGGGAGCGGGCCATGGCCCACCAACAGCACATTGCCCTGGCCCGCCAGGAGGCGCAGTTGGGCAGGACACTAGAGGTGCTCGTGGACGGTTATGATCCGGCCAACGCCGTTACTCTGGCGCGCTCGTACCGGGAGGCTCCCGAGGTGGACGGCTACGTGCTGCTCCGGGAACGTCGTCGCCCCGGCGAGCGCCTGCGGGTGCGCATCACCGGCGCCCTGCCCTACGAGTTGGAAGGGCGCGTGCTCCGCCGGGAGTTGCTCCGTCCCCCGGCCTGACACCTTGCGGGGATCACGTCGGGCCGGTGTATCCGTGGCAAAAGCCGGCACACGCCCCACATCGCGCCACCCGAGGCCCGAGGCGCGCGGACGTCGCCCTTGGCCTCACCTCACCGCCGGCGCAACACCTTGACGACCCGGTAGGCCAGAAGCAAGATGGCCAGGAGGAGGACGGCCGCCGAGGCGGCGGCATTGAAGTCCAC
>Ga0256839_1002336_pt1 | contig 21246 bp, 20 predicted proteins | sample 354166metaG_FD_185968 | JGI IMG/M metagenome (GOLD analysis project Ga0256839, IMG submission 185968) | Hydrothermal vent microbial communities from Mid Atlantic Ridge, Atlantic Ocean - 354-166 | ecosystem: Environmental > Aquatic > Marine > Hydrothermal vents | place: Atlantic Ocean: Mid... | reverse complement strand
TTTGCCTATATCCGCCATGTGCTGCGGCATATTACTGGGGCTGATACGGCGGAGAAACTGGACGCCTTGTTGCCATGGAATGCAAGTCAGGGGATTTTGCAAGGGGGCTGATTCTTTGGCGCTTACACCGCAGCCACGCGTCCGACCGGCGACGCCACCCAATCGTAGCCCTGGCGTAAAGCCTGGCGCGCCGCTCCCCGACCTTCGGCAGTCCCGGCTGCACACAGCGATGGGGTCAAGCAAAAGTCCAGCATATGCCCAGCGCCAGCTATCGCATGAAACTGGCTGCCGCGCTGATCGCAGTCGACGCGAATGCTCGCATCCTCATCATCCAACGCCATTGGCGCAGGCCCCGTATCGGGGTTTCCAGCAAGGGCATTGCACAGCCGTGCCGACTGGCGCATCGGCACAACGTCATCGGCGGAGCCATGGATCAGGAACATCGGAGGAAACTCGGCCGGCGCCTGGACGACGATCTGCGGCAGGCTGTTGTCCTGCACCAGCGGCATCGATAGGTCGATTTCCTCCGGCCCTGCCAGCTTCAAGAAAGTGCGCAGCGCATCCACACCATCGGGGCTGACGCCCGGCCCGCCTTGCTGCCACTGCTGCAAGTAATCCGCCATATCGGTCGGTGGGTAGAGCAGCAGTGCGCGTGCGATCTGCTGCGGATAGTGCGTAGCAAGCCAGGCCGCGAGATGCGCACCGGCGGACTGCCAGGTGACGACGACCTTGCCATTGTCCGCGCCATACGCTGCCGCCTGTTCGTTGACCCAGGCCAATGCGTCACCTACATCAGCCAGAATCTCCTCACCACGCGCATTGCGGCAGGCTTCGGTGCCTTCGGCATCCCCCGCCAAGCGATAGAACGGCGCGAAGATGACGAAACCACGCGCGGTAAACTGCGTAACGGTCGCCTCGATACCCAGCATGCCCCGGCTGCGATACTGCCAATTGCCCCCATGCAGCGCCAACATGGGCCGCAGCCCGGTGGCAGCAATATCGTTCTTGTAGATGCGCATTTCGAGTACGCAAGTGCCCGCGTCGGTCTCGACTGTCTTGTACCGGCGCGCGTTGACCCAGGGCTGCACCAGGCCCGCCGTCGAGACGAGCGCAAAATCACTGCGCGTACCCGGCGACAAATACCACGCCGAGGAACCCACCGGTAGCAAAGCGCCATTGCCAACACGCCGGCCATCGAACTGGTTACGGCAGAACTGCTGTTGCGACATCGCCGTGACGTTGATGCTCTGGCGACAGTCGCCGTCAGCAAAATAGCGCTGCACCCCCTGCAACCGGCTGATTTCAGCAGGCGCCACGCGGCGGCAATCATTCCCAACCAAGGTAAACAAGGGCTTGGCATTGAGCGGCAACAGTTTCCGCGCTGTCACCTCGCAAGATAGCGCAGCCGTGAACACCCCTGCTCCCGGCTTTCGATCGCCGGTGATCAGTGAGTACCACAGCGCAATCATATGATCCTTGAGGTAACGATCAGCCACCGGGAAAGTCGAGCTGCGTCGCAGCTGCTCCTGCAGATCAGCAAACTGGGCATCATCCAGCGCCGGCAACGCAATCGTCATAGAGTCACCACCCCAGGCTTCGAGCATGCGCTGGCGAAACTTCTGCTCAAGCTGCCGGGCGGTTGCTGCGGCTTGTTCCGACGAGAACAACGTGTCGATTTGGCTCCGCAGGAGGTTTTCGATCACCCCAGCCGCCACCGTGTGATCAACATCCACATCGTAGTCGAGATCCCGCCACGCAAACTCGACGGCGAAGCGGGGTGTCACTGTCAATGCCGTCCTTGTCAGCGCAACGCCCGGTTCCAGCGTGATCCGCACCTGCAGCCGACCACTGCCTTGCAAACCGATATCGAAACTGTCTTTCCCGTACCGGCGGCACCGACCGAAGGCCGACACACCAAAACGCTGAGTGACTTCTCCTTGTCCGCCAAGCAGGAACGGCGCGTCGATCTCAAGCACCAGCGGTGCCTGCAAAGAGGTCATCTGCAACGACAGCAAGGTCTGATCCTGCAGCAGCAATACCGCATCCATGCGGTCAAGTTCCGCGCTCAAACTACAATCTGACACCAGCGACTGCGGCGGCACGGGCAGCGTTAATGACAATCCGCCCGTCTCCCAATGCAACCCACGCTCAGCGTAGCTCGCTTGCAACTGCGACAGCATCTCCGGACCCAGCGATGCCTGCAACCGATTGTCATCCGCCACGCCAAACCGAAGCTCCTGCAACGACCAGGTAAGCCGCTCCGCAGAAGCAACGCCTTGAAACAGCAGCAGAAATAACAAGATATAGCGGACAAACCAATCCATTGACTCAGCTCCAGCAACAGCACAAAACGCTGATTGTATGCTGAATACCATCGTGCAGCTCGTCTGACGCAATAGTTAACCTGCTGCCCCAAGCGTGCCCAACCTCACAGAATTCCATCAGGATCAACAAGGAATGCTTGCAATCACCTAGGGACACCACTACTGTATACGCATATTCTTATATTCTGGAGTTCTTATGAAGAAGCTAATCATTGTTGCCCTGGCAGCCCTCTCGCTCTCAACCCTCGCCGTTCAAGCCGAGGAAAAGCAGGCCACCTATAGCGACTACAACAAAGCACTGCTGCAAGTCGGCGTCGACCCTGAAATCGCTGCCGTCGTCTCCCAGATCACGCTGACTAAAGTCCACGAGATGGAACAAGAAAAGCAGCAAAGCGGCGGCCAGTAAGCCGCATGCCACGGCTTCGGACGAAAAAAGCCCGGCCATAGTGGCTCGGGCTTTTTTTATGGTGCCTGTCTGAAGGACTGCACAGGGTGCTTCCAGAGCACCGACAAGCAGTATCGCGAACCTCTTAAAACAGCATGGTTGTTGCAAGAAAGTGTGCCTTGCAACGGCCGCCTGAAAGCAAACAAGCCAAACGATGGCTAGTCGCTGAATTTTACCAGGCGCGTCACCTGAATATCCGAGATAAACACCACGCCCGAATGCTCATTGTAGAATGGGGCCAATCCTTGCAATATGGGCGATACTAACGACTCAGGCACAGCCGCAATAATCATTATCAGCACATCGTCTTCGTTAAACATCAAGTGGCCGTCGTGAAACCCATGACTGCCCTTACCAGATAGGTTATTGATAATCGTATAACCTTTCACTTCGATGCGGTCGAGCAAATCGGTTGCGAATTCCTGATATTCGCCTTCTAAAATAATCTCAAGCTTTTTTAGTGGGCTGAATCTTAGATTCTTCATACTGGCATTGCCTCCTTATGAACAGACTGGTCACTGATCGCTTGCGGGGTTACTTGTTGCCAGTCGCCTGCCTGATAAACATGGGTACGACCCGCCTCGGGATCTATCACCATCATACGAATCCAACCATTATTGAGTAACCGGCGGATGATAGCGACTTGGGCTATCGCCGATTGCACATGCGCCAATGGTGCTTCAACTACAGTGACCAGCCGCATCGGCTCGTGATAAGGAACCCCTTCCGCAAGTACCGTCTGCGCTGGCAGCCCGGTGCGTAAATCACTGATATTTCCGGTCATTACACCAAACCTGCCCGCAACATTATGATAGACCTTACTCCCGCTTCCGTAGTGTTCGTTGTCTACGGCTGAAAAATAATGCTCCATATTGATCCACTGACCGACGACCAACGGCCCCGTCATGATATTCTCCAGCAGCCGTTGCTTACGATCCAAACGATAATCGTACGAGTGCAGGAAGGCACGTCCATTGAGCGGGCAGTCTTCAGTAAGCTCCCGTCTGCCAATAATAAAATAGGCGTTTCGGGCCAAGCCCCACTCAGGCCTCACCTGCGACCAGTCCATTGCATTACGGACTGCCTGTTTGTCTGCATTCTCACTTGCTTGCTGCGCCGCAATAAAATTCAATTCAGGCATACGTTCCTGTGTGCAAAGCCGGCACGCAGCAACCAGACCGTTTTGCAAGCGATCCAGATAAACGGGATGCGTCGATGGCAACAGATCCAGGTCATACAGCGTCACCTCATCGGTCGTGGTGTTGTGCATGGCAGGCACAAACCAGGCATCATCGGGAATATCGATACCTTGTGCCTTCAATCTCGTACGAACTGCTGGTTTATTAGCCATGTGTGCGAATATGCGTGCATTGGCCAAACCAGGATTTCCACCGCAAGCGCCACAATCGAGTGCCGATTCATAAGGGTTGTTTTCTGATTGGCTACCATGACCAACACACAGAACGAACCGCGAAAAGTTGCGGGTCAAACCAATGGAACGCAACGCCTGCGAAACGAACCCCACTTGTTCTTCGAGCGTAAACCCGATTCGACCAAGACGTTCCATTTGTGATCGTGTATCGGCGGGACTGAGCCGATAAGTGCTTCGCAACCGCTCAATAAATCGGCTGCACTGTTCGTCATCCAGACGCAGTTGCTGCTGCAATAACGGCGTTTTCTCGCTATGACCCAACGCGACCTCACGTAATTCCCGGATGAGATCATCCGTTACGGACTCGGGGGGCACCTCAAACTCGTGCTCTACCGCTTTCGCGATCACCCCTCGCTGTACCGCACGAATAATGGAATCGGCTTGTTCTCTGGTGAGTTTGTCGATTAACAAATGAGTATGTGAATGTGACTGATTATCGTGCAGACGTGACCGCCAACGATTGTAAGCACGTGGCGCTAACGTTTTACCCACCATGTCGAAACCAAACAGCAAGCCAATCGCTTCTACCGTGACAAACGGCGCAAATACCGATTCCTTTAGCTCATGCACCACCTTTTCAAACACCGACAATGCCGTGGTGTCTTGAACCTCGTTAACCGACATTTCCATGACGAGATTTTTAGGCGAAAGCAGTACAGGACATAGATGGGTTTCGTTACCTTTACCCAACGACATAAAGCTAACCGGCACACCAAAAAAACCAGCAATCCCAAACGTCTGGTAATCACCAACACTTTCGAGGTGACGGCGCAACCGCTCTGAACGTGTGTCGATACAAAACAACGCTTGGGCAAAAGGGCGTTTATAGCTTTCATCAGGTACTCTGCGAGCGGGCTTGTTCAAACAGCTCATAAGCCGCTGGATCGCGCCGTCTTCTATCGCCTCGAGCCACAACATGCCTTCACTCTTCTCGAAGCTCTGGAGGCTTTTCATCAAGGACAGCAAGCCCTCGTCATCGAGGCTTTGTAAAGCTTTCTCGGCTCCCGCTAGTGACGCAAGACGCCTTACACCGTCCGCCTGGTTTTTCGCGCTACGCTGCACCCAATACTCGATATATTCCCTGGCCAACTTATGAACCTGGGTGTGCTTACCCACCAGCAACACCTGCTGAACACGTTGCGCCCAGGCCGGATGGATCGTTTTACGATAAAATGCCTGCCTCAGCCATGCTTCCAAAGGCCTTTCGGCGACAAACTCCGCAAGCGCTGCCATTGTCGATGGATAGCGATTAGCAGCACGTTCGTGTATCAGCGCCGCTGAAAGCGTCAAACGAATCGCCAAAAAGTCAACAAGATCACCAGGGAAACGCTGGCCATGGAAATAGTGACGTGCACCTGAACGCCATCTAATAAAGCCCGCCCAACCATGCAAACGCGAAAGTTCACGGCTGAAATAGCCTACCCACTGCGATTCGGGAACGCCAAGCTGATCCAAGACATGAACGATAATACCTTCGGGTTCACTCGCAGCGTCGAGAGTTTTGCGAATGTAGCGACCCCGCCGGAACAACCCAAAACCTCTCCGGGCGACCTCACGCCACGCTGAAAACAGCCCATCTCCACGACCGGGCATGCTCCAGACAGCCTGCCCTTCATCAAAAAAGCTCAGGCAACTCTTCACCACGAGTTCATCGAGCTCTTCTGAGATATCCGTACCAAACAGCGCATCCAGGGCTTCATAGACCGTACCCTCATCAAGCAGATCCTCCCTCAGTACCTTCTCTAGTCTTTCCGGCCTGGTCTCCGCTTCCAGCATAGCTTTAGACAACTGACCAGTGGAGCCAATCGCTTTGGCAATAACACGAGCACTCAATTTGTTATCGTGTACGGTTATCGGCGACTCAACCTCCGTCAGTAACGCCAGAAGCATAGCGTGCAAATCTATCCCTTCGGGCCCGGGAGTCTCGTCAAGAAAGCGTTTTACCCCTGTGACCAACGCATCATGGCTGACCTCACCCTCACGGTAATAGCGCTGATACATTGACCTTGGTAAAAACCCTTTACCATGAAAAAGGCGCTCCCCCTTGCAAACTGCCTGTGCAAATGGAAGCTTCTCAAGGCCATGAAGGGGGTTATGATGAATAAACCCACGCATAGGCCAGAAAGATGGTATTGGTTCGCCAGCGACAAATACCATCGAACGTATTTGCGCCTTCATACCCAAGGAAAGGCTCATAACATCCTCCCGAGAAAATACACGCCCGCGGCTATGATCAGCACCAAAAAGAATGCGTAGAGGGCCACCATAGCAATAGTGATGTCTTGCTTAGCACCCACCTCACCAGCACCGACCAACAACTCCTGCAGCAAACGAACCCCAGACCAGCTCCATAATAGCCACACGACACCGATTCCAATGGTTACGACTGGTAGAAATGCCATCGACTGCGCGACATGAATCAACATAGAAAAGAACGCTGGGAACAGGGGTGTACCGATAGCCGCAAGCACGCTGATGGCAATGAGCCCTGCAACGCGAGGATGATTTTGAGCAACCCCACTCACAACGCCTGCAAAAACAGACCCGTGAAATCTCTCGAGCTGCATTACCAGAGATATCAAAAGCACTAGCGGCAAGCTAAAAGCCATTACGTGTAGAACCATCGTCGCAGCGGAACTGCTCTCGCTGTATGACAGCCAGACGAGTCCCCAGCCAGCAGTTGCAAGGAATCCCACCCAAATGCCGACCTCCCGTACCACCAGCATCCGCACACTGTAAAGCAGCACACTCGCCAACGCCCAATACATCACCCATTGTGGAACTTGTTTGACTACGTTATCCAAAAGCCAAAGACCCACCATTGGCCAAAGTAGCAATAGCGCTACCCGCAAGACGCTATTGTGCGCACGCTGAAACACAAAATTGAAAACCATTGCCAATGGGAACAAAGGCAGGAAAAGCGTGGCGAACAACCAACCGTACTCAGTCATTTATACCCACCTCATCCATACGTTCAATCTGACGGACAACCTTTCCAGGTGTCGCGCCAACCACGCATAAATATCGCCGACATAGAACTCACGAGAAATGGCAACATAGAGGCTGAAGCGTAGATGACTGAAGATTTTTCCCGTTCTGCGGCCATTGCGTTCATGGTAGTAAGTATGCAGCCAACCGGCGACTATTATAACGGTGACTACCATGACCAGAAGATCAAACCACAGTACATCTATTTCAGCCGCAGCATAAATACTTGCTCTAAACACCTCATCCGGGAACAGGAAGGTATCAAACGCGTGGCCAATCATGCTGTAACCCAGGATCACAATAGCAAAGGAAATAACCACCTGAGCGAACAAACGACCTAGCTTTGCATTACCCATGCGGTAGGCTGAAAAAATCAACTGGGCACCCGTAACCCACCCAAAAAACAAAAGGACCACAGCACCCTGTTTTTGATAGAAATCTTGCGCAACCAACCAATGCGCCCCTAGCAGAATCGCCGCAGGTACGATGAGCGTCAACCCAGCCATCAGTAACCATGGCTTGCGACTCGGCGCAGTGTTTTTCTCGACAATAAACCCATACATAGGGTCTTTGGGCACCCCATCGCTTTTTCGCGCCTCGTGTATCACGCCACCCGCGCCAAGAAACAGTGTTCCCTTAAAAAGGCCATGGGCGATCAAGTGATAGATTGCGAGTGAAAATGCTCCGAGCCCGCACTCCATAATCATGAACCCCATCTGCCCCATCGTCGAGTAGCCCAGGGCTTTCTTGATATCACTTTGTGCCAACATCAGCACAGACCCTATTACCGCGGTAGCAAGGCCAACAACAAACATCCAGTGCATCACACCGCTGGTCTCTACGAACACTGGCGCGAATCGATTAACAAGGAAGCCCCCCGCATTGACAATACCCGCATGCATCAGCGCCGACACAGGCGTCGGGCCACTCATAGTGTAGGGCAACCAAGTATGCAAGAAGAACTGCGCAGACCTCGCAAAGGCTGCCACCGCAATTAACCCACCCGCTACATCAACCAACCTGAGATCGAATATTGTTCGCGTATCCGGTGCCGCTGCCAGCTGCCGAAATATCTCAACAAACGACCAACTATCGAAAGCCTGATATAGAAGAACAGCGGCGAGTATCAGAGGAAGATCGCCGAAACGAAAGGTCATCCACGTCCACAGCGCGTAACGTGATGCCGATTTGCTCCGCGTATCGAACGCAAGGAGGAAGTAAAGGAGCACCCCAACAAGGTGCCAAGCCACCAGCAAGGTTAAAAGGTCACCGGCCGATACCATGAGCAACAAGACGCCAGTCATTGCTGACAGCAGTGCAAAGAACCGTCGGTAACCTGGCTCCTCCACCATATAGCGCACTGAATAATGACTGACAATCAAACTGATTGCAGAAATAACCAAGATCATTACCGCAGCCAACGGATCAATACGAAGGACCGCAACATCGTCGTACAATCGCGCTTCAATGGCTTGATTCCCTTCAAGCGCTAGCGATAGCCCGACAGCAGCCAACAACAAAACCAGCCAACCCACCACTAGACTGACTGTTGCTGCACGCCTCCCCAAACGATGAGGAAGCACCTGTATAATCAACGCTGCAAAAAATGGCAGTGCCACAATTAGAAGTATCAACTGCTGCATGTTTAGGCTCCCCTCTTTTTGGGCACCAGCGGCGATAAACCAGCCTTATCCCAAATAGCGACATGCTTTGTGGAACGTGATATGGCAGGTTATACGCAGAGGTAATATGTGATTTCAGCCATGCCAGCAGAGTATCGATAAAACATGGCTAAGGGACTACTCAATTTTTTTTACAAAATTAGTCATCCAAAGGTTATAGGTTACCAAGAAGCTAGAGACGATAACGAACGAAGTACTGTGGCGCCAACACGGGTTTGCGCCCATATAATGATAGATAGATGATCATCTATATAATCAATCAGTAACTTTTCTTTTTACTGAGGGGTAAAAAGGGCTATAAAGAGCGCTGGTCACAACCGCCTCGCTCTCGGCCCGACCTAACCGCAAGTACTTCCCCATATTTGACAACAGACGGGATGATCACACTTAGAACCTACGTCTATATAGACGCACTTCAGCCCCAGTTAGCGGCATATATGGCAACCGTCTCACAAGGATTCCTTCCGGTTCCGGGTGATGCTTGCCTATGGGTAGAAGTATCGCCAGGTATGGCAGTGCACCGCCTGACGGATATTGCCTTGAAAGCCACCCGGGTACACCTCGCACAGCAGGTGGTGGAACGCGCCTACGGTTCTATGGTAATCCATCAACGCGACCAAAGCGACGTGCGTGAGGCGGGCAATATAATGCTTCGCCACTTGCGGGCTCAAGCAGAGGATCGTCAAAGCTGTCGGGTCGCATGGAGTGAAACCATCCGCGGCATGACGCCTGACCATTGCGTGTTAATTAACCGGCAAGATCGCCGCGGATCGATGATCCTCCCCGGACAAAGTATGTTTATTCTGGAGACCGAGCCAGCGGGATATATTGTGTACGCAGCCAATCAGGCAGAAAAAGCTGCCAGTATCACATTAATCGATGTCCGCGCCGTGGGCGCTTTTGGCCGTCTCGTAATATCCGGCCGCGAGGGTGACGTCGATGAAGCTGCCGCTGCGGCTATTGCGGCGGTTGAAAGACCTGCGGTTACGTGACAAGCCAAAGACCATCATGCATCGAAACGAATTACTCTCTTTACTCGAACAATATCGTACACCGTTCGTGTATGAAGCCGGCTATGTCATGCATACCCGCCGCTTCATTCAGCAACATGAGAACTGTTTCGACAGTACGCTATGGGAAGGGCATGTCACAGGCTCGGCATGGGTTGTCAACCCTACATGCAGCCATGCCCTATTGTTACACCACCGTAAACACGACCAGTGGTTCCAACCCGGCGGCCATGCCGATGGCGATGCCGATATCCTACGCGTGTCGCTAAGGGAAACACGCGAAGAAACCGGCCTGCCGTTGGATCGAATCAAGCTTGTCAGCGAAACCATTTTTGACGTTGATATCCATCACATACCAGCAAGCCGCTTTGGGCCAGCCCACCAGCACTACGACATCCGTTTTCTCCTCGAAATAGATGACACACTTCCGGTACCCGGAAATGACGAGTCTCACGAGATACTATGGGTTCCGATCGATCAGGTGAAATATTTTAATAACAATCTATCGACATACCGCATGGTGCAGAAAACACGCAGCCTACGTTGTTGCCGCTGAGCATTGCGCACTCCAAAACAGTATCCAACGCCCTAGCGCCAACCATTCAGCAGCCCATTCCCTTGCATACTAAGGCGTCTTTCTGCTCAGACTTGCTCTTTCTCTGCCTTTTGTGCTCGCCTTATTACAGTTTTTTAGTTTTCCAGCGGGTTCGGCCAGTGACAAGGGTTTCGCCAAGTCAGGCCAAAGCGCCATCATCTTTTCACGCAAACGCGGCTCAACATCCAATGAAAACTCTAGAAATGTGTCCGCAACAAGGGAGAGCCCTTTGCCTTTAGGAAACACCAAGTGCCATTGCCGCATAATCGGAAAACCCTTAACATCTAGCAGCGCCACCGGACCTCGCGGCCCTTCCAAAGATAACGTGTGTAAAGACAGCACAGCCAAGCCCAGTCCACCAACGACCGCATGCTTAATGGCCTCATTACTGCCTAGCTCCATCCGAACCTTTGGCTGCAGCCCCTCCTGTTGAAATGCACGTAACGCCGCATCTCGTATGCCTGAACCAGGTTCGCGCAATATCAATGGTTCTGCGGCGATGCGCGTTAGTGAAATATTTTTTTGACCAATCAAGGGATGGCCGCGTGGCGCCAAAATCACCAAAGGGTTTGGTGCGAAAGGGTAGGATGTTATCTCCATACCATCGGTCGGTGCCTCCCCCATAATGTAAAGGTCGTCGTCATAATTGTGAAGCCGCTCAATGAGGCGGTCCCGATTAGACACTTTCAAAGCCACATCGATACCCGGATAAAGGCGACAAAACTCACCCAACACCTCCGGGACAAAATACTTGGCCGTCGTCACTACGCCTAAACGCAATCGACCACGCTTCATCCCTTTCATGTCGGATATCTTCATCTCGAGGTGCGCAAGATTCTGAAAAATCTCACGACATGACTGATAGAGCTCTTTACCAGCCTCGGTTGGACGAACGTTGCGACCCACCTGCTCAAACAACGGCAGGCCTAATGCATCGGCCAATTTTTTAATTTGCATCGAGACCGTGGGTTGTGTGACAAACAGCTCTTCGGCCGCACGCGAAAAACTGCCTAGACGAACGCTTGCTTCGAAAACCTGCAACTGACGCAAGGTTGCATAACGGATAAGATAATCCGGCATTGCCGCCGGTGGGGTGTAACCAGGTTCGCTGTGGGGGGGAGTCACTGCAGCCTCACTGTTTTAGGGAAAGTGAACAGACATTCGGCGCTCTCGACCTGTTTACAGCATGGACGTTGCCATTGCTCTACGACAGCGACACCGGTCAATCGGGCCACACACGGCCCCCAATGCTATAAGGATCGACATGTAACGACGCCGATCGGGAGTCAGCGTTCTTCTTAGCGCGCGCTCTCCGTTTGACGGTCGTACCAGGCTGTTTTGCTTGGCGCTTCTTGACGCTGGTTTTACCTGCCACGGCACCTGATTTACTCTTTCGGATTGAGGCAACCAGTTGATCGCCAGTTTTATCTGTAGTCGTCACGGTCCATCCACCAATTCATCAATAAGCTGTTGAATTTCCGCCGCCGCATCTTTAGCGGCAGCACCCTCATCCAGAATGCTGCGGCCCTGGAGTATCGCGTTCCGGTATGCCACACGGCGCTTTATCACCGTATTAGCTACTGGCAAGCCAACTTCAGACACCACACTGCCCACCAATTTCGACAACCGGGTGCGTGGTTCGAGCTGATTTATCACCAACAAGACACGCAGATCGGCGTTTGGGTCACGCCCAGCGTCGAGTTTTTTCTCTATATGAGCGGTTGCCCAAAGATCAAGCGGAGAAGGCAGCACAGGTATCAGCGCTGTATCACAGCTTACAAGCGCCTGTCGTGTCTGTTTGGCGTCGATTGATGGCGGGCAATCGATAACGACCACCTCATATTGATCTCTATATCGAGCCACTATTTGCGCCGATTGATCTACTGCGTCAAATACCTCCACAAGCTCATACGCTGCCCCTTCACCTGCAATCTCGCGCCATTGCAGGGCCGAACGTTGCGGATCAGCATCGAGCAACACGGTCGGCTGCCGTCTATTTAATCCGCATGCCAAGTTAATAGCCAGCGTCGTTTTACCCGCTCCGCCTTTATTCCCAAGCAGTGCTATGACCGGCATAACCTACTTTTTACGCTTTGCTGTGAACATTTAAGGAGTCGAGCAACCTTGCAAACTCTCGTTGTGTTTCGCTCAAGACCTCTGAATCTTCTTCAGCATGGATCGTAAAATTCGCATACGACCTGCCGAATCCGATGTCGGGATATAATCCTTTTTCCTCCGATAGGTCTGCCGCCCGCTCGAGAAACTCACGCAGGGCATCATAACCTTCAAATTCATAGCGCTTCTCAAGTCGTGCCGGACGATTTCGTTCCCGCCACTGTTGCGCGGTCATATTAGATTCCTCCACACACGCTTACCTCTTCAAGTCGATACAAACAGAAATCCTACTCGTCATTCAGTAGCGATAATGCATCAACGTTTTCAAACCTACGTCATCGGGCTAAAACTGGTCGAAAAGTTTATCACCTAGGACTATTTTAGCTTCTTTCACTAGCATAGCCCTGTGCTTCTTTACTACCTACAAACCCACTATGCCTGTAAGTGTAAGAAATGCGACCGCAATCATTTTCGCATAGGCTCCGCCGCACTCTGTTGCAGACGCTGTAGCCACAGCTCAAGCTCTAACAGATGGGTTTGTTCTTCCTTGAGTAACGCTTCAAAAAACAGCCGATTATCATGGTCGCCGGCCCTCGCACAATGACGTGTTGCAGCGTCATATAGCGCGATCACTTCCAGCTCGAACTGCTGATCAGCACGTAACAGACCTGATAAATCAGTGGCCAGCTTGACAGCTCGCAGTTGTGATGCCGCAGGCGCAACCCCAACAGCAAGCATACGCTCGATAATACGCTCCACATGCTGTTGCTCTTCGGCGACTTCCTTTTGGAAATTCGCTGCCACTTCACTCAAGCCCCAGGACGCGACGAGCCGCGCCTGAGTACTATATTGTTGCACTGCTGAGAGCTCCAAACTCAAGGCCCTGCCGAGATAGCCCAAAACAGCTTGGTCCGCTCTAGACGCTAGCATTTCACTGTCCGCCTACGCAGCCGTCTGCTTACGCTGCCGCTTTGGATGCTTCACCGCCTGTTGGCAGAACAGGCTCAACTTCACGATGAGGACGCGCAATGATATGTGCAGCCACCAATCCATCACCTACCCGCTCGCAGGCATCAGCGCCAGCTCGTACAGCAGCATTAACTGCACCAGTCTCACCACGGACCAATACAGTCACATAGCCGCCACCAACAAATTCACGCCCAACGAGGCGTACCTCGGCTGCCTTGGTCATGGCATCTGCCGCTTCAATTGCAGGTACCAACCCGCGTGTTTCGATCATACCCAACGCAATACCGTAACTTTCACTTGCCATTGTCTTATCTCCAAATATAGATAAATAGAATCAATCTAGCTGTCTATCACTAGCGTAGCTGCTTAAATTACCCCCGTTTTGCACCAACTCAAGGCGTAAGCGCGCACCGTTCCAAGGATGGAGGTGGTCGGGTGACGCGGGGTTGGCGCAAATACGGCGCTAAGCCGCGCAGCTACCCAATAGCCAGCTTTTTATTTGACGCTGTTCCCACTGTTATCCAGTACAGGCTCAACCTCACGATGCGGGCGCGCAATAATATGTGCGGCCACCAGACCGTCACCAACGCGTTCGCAGGCATCGGCTCCAGCGCGCACCGCCGCGTTAACGGCCCCAGTTTCACCGCGAACCATAACAGTGACATATCCGCCACCCACAAATTCACGACTGATCAGTCGCACCTCCGCAGCCTTTGTCATGGCATCAGCTGCTTCTATGGCGGGCACCAACCCGCGCGTTTCTATCATACCCAGTGCGATGCCGTAGTTTTCACTTGCCATCTTCATGTCTCCTATTGAGTGCATTGATTGCTTAGTTGCATGTCTGAAAAGTCGTTAAACCTGACTCTTGTCTGATCCGTCTTCGGGTTTCCATTGGTCAATAATGCCGCCAATCGTCAGATCGGTGAGTACTTCAAAGTCTCCAGCGGCATAGCGTGCCGCCGAACCACTGACAGTAAATACCCAGTTACCCTCACGGGCGCCCACGGGGTCTACCGCAACCTGGCGTTTTCCGCCTACCGAGCGCAACACCCGCAAACTCATCGTTTTCAACCCATCTACCCGCCGTGTACATACCAACACGGATTCGACTTGTAGGATTTCCATCAGTCATCCTCAGCTTCGGGCGGCCAGTGATCAATAATGCCGACAATCGTCAGATCGCTAGGATATTCTTTACTACCCGCTGCTTCGCGTGCTGCAGAGCTGCCAACACAGAGAACCCAGTCTCCGGGGATACAGCCAACGGCGTCGACCGCAACAGCCAGCACGCTACCATCCCGGACCACCTGCAAATACTTATGCTCTAGCGTCGCTATTCGATTTGTAGATACCAGGGGCCGTTCTACTTGGCAGATTTTCATCAGTGCCCTCCTGCTTCATCTTGCTCAGCTGTGCACATTAAAACCTGCAACGACTCATTGCTATCGCAATCACGGACCACCTGCATAATATGAAGCAACCCTTTCTCATACAGCGATGAATACCGTTGGGCAAGCGCATTCGCGACCCGCTCACAACGCTGCGCTGCACGCTGCTGCCCCCCCGGTATGTGGCCGTGATAATCGAACCGCACTACCACCGGCACCGGCAACCCATGCTTCACATTCAGGCCTGTGAAAATCTTTATACCCACATCCAGATCGGCCGCCCCCTCCTCGACTGTATCCAGATATGAAAAGTACATTAAATTCCGGATCTGGATGTCTTCGAAGCCAATGCCAGCACCAACGAATCGTTCAGCGTGACCAATATCGGGATATGTTTTCCCATAGTTTTCCTTGACATAATCGATTTGCGAGATATTGTTTTCTATCAGCTTAGCCACCAGGCGGCACATACCATCGGCCACATCAGGTTCAACAACACGAATGGCCGTATCAATCGTCTTGAGCGCTTGATCGCGCCCCATATCGAAAGTCTTGCTATAAAGCTCAGCCGATTCGATAAACCTTTCCAATACGATCTCCCCAGCAGCATTTGGCACATGAATGCGAATTGCATCGGTATCGGTATCCAATCCAATCAGCAACAGGTCTATTGATGCGCCGCAACAAAAACCGTTTTCAATCGCTTCCCTAAAACTAACCAGCTTTTCCAAACCCGCCTGAGCCGCTTTTTCTGTATTGGAGCCATGCGCCGCACAACCCTGATGCTCCGGATCGCTCGAACTGAAGTGATACACCACCACCTTCAAATAACGTGTTGCGCTATCGGCAGCGTTGGGTTTACCTTCCCGGTACCGACGCAGCTCTGTTTGCACCCATTTCTGAACACTGTCCTCAACATCGAACAAAGCACCCGCATACGACTTTCGACGCACCGCACGCGGCGACAGCCTTAGCACGTATCGAACCACGTGAGCCAAACGCCCATCGGCGCAGGGCGAAATATCTAAACTGTGAAACCCACAGCTCTGTAAAAACCCTGCTAGCTCTTCTGCAGCTCCGGTAGGTGCGGTGCTATAAAAATCGTCACAGAACCGCACATACACCTGAAAGACACACCACGCGAACAAGCGCCGCATATCAAGCTGATCGACCCACGCATTTTTCAGGACATCTTCAGGCATTGGGAAGCCAAGACTATCCCGTGCGATTTTCTGCGCATGCCCTTCAAAATCAGGCTCATGCTGGATTGCTGAAATCCGCTTTAAGGTTGGGACAATGTCATCAAATGACTGCTTGATTTTCCTTTCATAGTGTCCCAGATACGTATTCTCGTCAGCCCGGCTCAGCACATGGCCTCCGCGCGTAGTCGCACTACCTAACCGATGCTGTGGCGCTACCGCAGTCGGGCGGCGCAATTGCGGACGCCGTGCGCGCCGCGTACCACATGATTTTGATTGACGAATCGTAGGCAACATTCGATTATCTGCTTAACTGATATAGGCGTTTACGGTGGATTCAGCCACGTGCGCCACCCGAATAGGTGACCAACGACCCTTTATCGGTATTCCCACTCCCACCTGTCACCATACTCACTGGCTCAGGTACACCTTCCGGGCGCGTCATGCTGGCAGCCGGCATTGGCACCGTTGTCGGCTGGCGCAATGTCGGGTTACGGCGCCGGGCTGACGGACCCTCGGTACCCGTAACGCGGTCACCTCGATCCCAGTCGTCGCCTGTGATGCGCGAGCCTGCGTCGATGCCCTCACCGGTCACACGCGACTTCACGCGCCCGTGGATGGTTTCCGCTGTTACGATACTTTCCACGGGTTCGACTTGAGGGCGGTCAAATCTCGCTTCTTCGGTACCAGTCACCTTCCCATCAGCCATGCCGAACGGACCTGTAATCGCGCCGCTTTCATAGTGCGATCCCGTCACATTTTGAGGGCCTACTTTAGAATGCGCCGCATGTGCAGGTGATTCAGGCGTAAAATCTCCCCAAAGCGCCTTATCCAGTGACTGAGGGAAATCGGGACTGGCGGTTTCCGCAGCCATCGAGGGACAGGTGTCAGCAATCTGATCAGCGCCGACATACGGTGTGCCACTAACTGGCTCACATGCTCCTTTGTCAGCGCCAGTCATCACACCCCTGACGCCCGGCTGTTGCCCAGTCATCGATTTACCCCAAACACTGGCCATAGGCCGCATACGTGCGATTGCTTCACGCTGCTGCTCAGGTGAGCAGTAATGAGAATACTGCTCGCCACCCGAATAGGGTGTGCCGGTAACCGCCTTACAAGTCCCTGGTTCATTTCCCGTCACTCGCTCGGAACGATCCGCCAAACTACCCGTTACATTACGACCGCCCAGTGTTGTTGATTCATTGACTTTACGATCGCGCGGCTGAGGCGGCGTGCTATTACAAATTTCGCTGTACTGCTCCTTCCCGACATAGTCATCGCCTGTGACATTCCGACAGCTACCCGCCTCATCCCCTGTCATTTGTTCGCGACGCCCAACCTGCGTTCCCGTCACAGTTTCGCCCCGCAAAGTGGTACTCACACCAACCTTGGACGGCGCCCGACCAATCTCAGCAGGTTTCGTATATTGGGTGCCCGTCAGCGACTGGCGCATCCCATACTCATCCCCGGTGACCGCTTCCGAGCGCCCCACATTCACCCCGGTAACTACTTTGCCTTTCATTGTTTCCGCCATGGAAACCTTGGGGGGTGATTTTGGCGCCAGCTCACCACAGTAGCTTTGCACCTGCTCGGCACTCACATATTCGTCACCCGTAACACGCTTACAGGTTCCCGGCTCATTCCCAGTAACATTTGGCGCGCGACCGAGACGATCACCTGACACGGCATTGCCGTGTGAAGTCGACGTAACAGCAACTTTACGCGGCGCTGTTTCCGGTACGGCTTCGGTCTGACAGAATTCACGAAAGATTTCGGCACCTAGGTATTCGGTACCCGTGATCGTGCGGCAAATGCTTTGCTCATCTCCGGTCATGCTGGCCTTGCGACCGACCATCGTCCCGGTAACGACCTGGCCAATCGCTGTCTCACTCGCACCCACTTTCCATGATGCATCCCTGGCACCCTCTGGCGTCTCGGACTGGCTTTTCGCTTTGCGTCGGCGACCACAAGGCGCAGACTTCTTTTGGCCGGCATTGCCACGTCGGCTACGCTGCTCACGGACAACCTGAGCTAACTCGCGGCTACTCATTTTGGGGTTACTCGCTCTAATTGCTTGCGCCTCACTGACCTTACCACTCAACGCTGCCTTGCCGCGGCTCGACAATGCATTGCGACGCGCGAGCGCCAACGCCCTACCGCTATTGCTTGTGCTCGCCGAGCGATTTCGGACTGGGGATCGACGCACAGCCGAGCCACTCCCCGGCAGGGCCGAGGACTTGCTTTTGCAGCCGCAATGGCAACCCTCTTTCTTGAGGCTGTCGGATGAGGTCGATGCGACCAAACCCGACTTTTTACTCGCGCTCCTGACGTTGCGTTCATCACCTGCACCACGTGTGCGGTCGCGACTCATATCGGCCGCCTTACCACGTGTCGACAAGGCCTTGCGACGCGCCAGCGACACAGCACGCGCACCACCCGACAACTCCGCTGGCGCGCCACGCCGGGGCTGAGGCGCAGCCACCATCCCTTCACTCGCACCAGCGTCGGGAACCACACCACTGTTAACCTGCCCACGCTTATCACCACCTTTCAAGGCAGCTTTACCACTACTGGACAGCGCTTTTCGCCGCGCCAACGCAATCTCTCGACTACTGCGCGCCTTTGCAACTTGTGACATCATGAACCCTGCCTGTTGTCGTTATTCGCAGATAAATTTCGTTTTAAAGCCTCACGCCAAATAGAGGCTTTTTACGCACCCAACCGGTTAGTCAACACCGAAAAACACACCCAACTCTAGCGCGCCTCATACACAACAAAGCACACGCCCTGGCTCTGCGTATAGTTGTCGTAACCGATCAAACGGACATGGTGATCAGGGTAGCTGCGATGACACGCTTCCAACTCCTCCATAATCCGAACCGGATCGGTTTCACCAAACATAGGCAACTTCCACATCGTCCAATAATGATCGGCCGCATCATCAGGATGCTCGTGCTCGATTGCCGGCGTCAGACCCAGTGACACCATATAATCAATCTGCGCAAAAACCTCTTCTTGACTGAACTTCGGCAAAAACCCGAAAGTTTCCAATGTGTACTTGGTCTGATAGTCACCCACTTGTGGATTAGTCATGCTCATAACGTTGTCCTCACAATTACTCTATTTGGATAGATACCTGGCGCAGGCAATACCTTTTAACCAACATCCAACTTATCTACGGTATCAAATTCAAACTTGATTTCTTTCCAGGTCTCCATAGCGATAGCAAGCTCCGGGCTGGTCTTGGCCGCCTCAGTAAGAATATCGCGAGCCTCTTTTTCAATTTCACGACCTTCATTACGCGCCTTGACGGAGGCCTCAAGCGCTACCCGGTTCGCAGCCGCACCTGCCGCATTACCCCATGGATGACCTTGCGTACCACCACCAAACTGAAGTACAGAATCATCGCCAAAGATAGTGACTAGCGCGGGCATATGCCATACATGGATACCACCGGACGCAACTGCGAACACACCCGGCATCGAACCCCAGTCCTGATCGAAAAATACACCCCGCGAACGATCTTCAGGAACAAACGATTCACGCAACTGATCGACAAAACCGAGCGTAGAGTTTCGATCACCTTCGAGCTTACCAACGACAGTACCAGTATGCAGATGATCCCCACCTGACAAACGCAGACATTTCGCCAACACCCGAAAATGGATACCGTGCTTGGGATGGCGATCAATGACCGCGTGCATCGCCCGATGAATATGCAGCAACATCCCGTTCTTGCGACACCAATTTGCTAGCCCGGTATTGGCGGTAAATCCACCAGTCAAGAAGTCATGCATAATGATTGGACAACCAACCTCTTTAGCAAACTCGGCGCGCTCATACATCTCTTCAGGCGTAGCAGCGGTTACATTCAGATAATGCCCCTTGCGCTCACCCGTTATCCTCTGAGCTTTATCAATGGCTTCAGCAACGAACTCGAAGCGATCACGCCAGCGCATAAATGGCTGAGAGTTGACGTTCTCGTCGTCCTTGGTCAAATCAAGCCCACCGCGCAGGCATTCATATACCGCCCGCCCATAATTTTTAGCAGACAAACCCAGCTTAGGCTTAATGGTGGCACCCAACATAGGACGACCATATTTATTCAAGCGGTCACGCTCCACCTGAATACCTGCTGGCGGACCACCACAGGTCTTGATATATGCAATAGGGAAACGAATATCTTCCAGTCGTAAGTGGCGCAAAGCTTTAAAGCCAAACACGTTACCAACCAGAGATGTCAGCACATTGACGACGGAACCTTCTTCAAACAAATCAATGGGGTAGGCAATAAAAGCGTAAAAAGACTCGGAATCACCCGGCACATCTTCGATGCGATAAGCACGTCCTTTATAGTACTCCAGATCAGTCAAGAGCTCTGACCAAACAGTACTCCAGGTGCCCGTCGAAGACTCGGCCGCGACAGCTGCGGCAACCTCTTCACGCGGCACGCCAGGCTGCCCTGTACATTTAAAACACGCAAGCAAATCTGTATCCAGCGGCACGTAGTCTGGGGTCCAATACATGTCGCGGTATTCTTTTACGCCAGCATCATATTGCTTATTGGCCATGGTCAACTCCTAACGTCTATTAGATTGAGCGAATAACTAAACCTTTCTGCATTGGCGAAGAAGTTTAGGAACCAGGGCCACTCATTACTAATCGATTTTTCTTACGATTCACATAGAGCAAGGATTATGCGTAACCTCAAGACCAAAGACCCCGCAAAGCGTTGATATATGAAGACTTTTTATATTTCTCCGATCAAATAGCCTGCAACTTATAGTGTTTTTTATAACCCCAACATTAGAAACCCTTAGGAATATCGGAGATTTATCAGGACAACCGAATTGGGTCAGGGCATTTGCTAGACGAATAATTAGAGCACCTAACGTCACCCCTCAACGTTCAGGGCACCGTCGAGTAGAAACACCCTCTGATGAGAAGGGATTTGGGTATTTTTCAGATTATTTACTAACCCGGCAAAAACCTACCAGACATCAAGTTATTACATATTGCACATGTGACTCATGAAAAAACCGCTTGATCAAATCGGTACTTTTCTGCAGCGAACGCAGTGCAGAACGCGCACGGGT
>Ga0256839_1002335_pt1 | contig 21267 bp, 20 predicted proteins | sample 354166metaG_FD_185968 | JGI IMG/M metagenome (GOLD analysis project Ga0256839, IMG submission 185968) | Hydrothermal vent microbial communities from Mid Atlantic Ridge, Atlantic Ocean - 354-166 | ecosystem: Environmental > Aquatic > Marine > Hydrothermal vents | place: Atlantic Ocean: Mid... | reverse complement strand
ACACGGCCCGCGAAGGTGTTTATATGCGGGCGCTTGAGGAAAAGGCCAATATTCCAATGGAATTGCCGGGCGAAAGTGCGGCCAATTTTCATTGCTCTCCGGCAGCGGCCATTCGCGATGACGGCACCTATGATCTGGGTGCGGTGACGGCGACTGCTTCATTCAGATTTTCCAAATGGATAGGTGAATGGATTGCAAAATCCGGCGCCAAACTTATCATCGGTAAGGGCGGTATGAGTGTGGACGACTACAAAAAACACTTTGTTCCCAATGGAGCAATTTATCTCACCACAGTTGGCTATGGCACCGGCGCGCTTTTAGGGCGCGGCATCAAGCGGGTCAAAACCGTGCACTGGAACGAAGAACTTGGACTGGCGCAGGCCATGTGGGTGTTGGAGGCTGAAAATATGGGGCCATTTATCGTCGAGAGCGACCTTGCCGGCAACAGTCTGTTTGAGCGGGAAAACGCTAAAATGTCGGCCAATATCGAAAAGGCCTATGAGGGCACAAGACCGGCGACACTGAAAAGATTTGGTGAAACCGATGATCGGACCGATGAGTTGATATAATTTGTTTGTTTTCTCACGGCCATTCCTTCACTTCATTCAGGGGCCTGCGAGGCGCGCCGCGTAGGCGGCGGCTCGTTCTTCTCTCGCCTTCAAATCAATATTGGCCTTGCAGAATCATCGACTACTTTAAAACAATTCACGCACCGCCAGAACAAGCCCGGAGATCAGCATTAATGCGATCAATAACCTTCGAAACTGGTCATCCTCAAGACGTTTGAAGATGAAAATTCCGACTTGCGCAAAGAGTATCGTTATTGGCAGGGATGCTGCCACAAGTACTAAAGTTTCTCCCGTATAGTACCCTTTGAGCGCAAACATGATTGCAGCAAGCGACAACACGGTCACATTGAAAGGTTGGAAAACCGCCCTCGCCTCAGATTTTGTCCATGGTCGCAAGGCGCACCACATTGTGGGCAAAGCGCCGGAAAGCGATGCGGCACCGCCTAAAATTCCGGCAGCAAAACCAACAATAGCATCAATTATCGGGGTTGGTCGTTCTAACTTGGGCAGAGATTTTCGAAGCGAGAAAAACCCGCCATAAATAATCAGCAGCGTGGCAATGAGTAGTTTTAGAATTTTGGGGTCGAGTATCGACAATGTGGCAATGCCCAATGGAATGCCAAACAAGGCCGGCACAAGAAACCGCGCCAGACGTTTTGGCTTCTCCATCATCGCATAACGCACGGTCCACAGCCCTTGCACACCACTGACCACCGACATGATGAGAACTATCGCCACGGCCTGAATTGGCGGCATGATTTGCAGGAAAAAACCCAGCGTAAACAAGGCTGTGCCAAAACCGGCCAAACCGTTGATGAACCCTCCGGCAGCCGCGCCCAATGCAAACAGAATATAAAATTCCATATTCTATCCCGCGCTTGAGACTGGTTCAAAACGACCGATTTCGACCGCCCTCAACAACTGCCTTTGCAATTCATCAATCACCCGAACTTTCAGGCTATCGGAATGGGAAATCAACCCCAATTGGCGGATGCAGGCATTGGCCCCTAGCGAAATTCGCTTCATCGGCAGGGGGTTGGGCGCGGTAACACAGGTGCGCGGCACAATGGAAACGCCAAGATTACCAACCACCATAGAGCCGATTGATTCAAGGCTTTCAAGCTCCATACTATCCTTGACCTTGATATGGTTTTCGCGAAGCCAATCCTCGATCATCGCGCCGACAACCGCGGTTCTGGAATATCGGATAAACGGGTTTTCCTCCAATAACTCTAGCGGGTCATCGCTGTCTATCTCAAGCGAGGCCAAAAGCTGCATTTCTTCCTCGGCAATCAGCCTCCATTGGTGAATGGGTTGCATGACATGGGGCTTTGTGACGATCGCTGCATCCAGCGCGCCACGCTCAACCTGCTGCATCAAGGAAATCGTCAGCCCCGGAACCACCGAGACATGAAGCTCCGGCCACTGCTTTTTCAGCAGTGATATGGCGAACGGCACCAACCCGGTCAACGTGGTTGGCACCGCACCAATGGTCAGTTTACCGCTTAAACCATCATCACCAATAATCGAGGGGACAATATTATCGTAGGCTGCAATAACCTCACGTGCCCGGGCAACGGCTGCCCGACCGGCGGAGGTTAATTGCGGGGTGCGTTTTGTGCGATTGAAAAGCTGGAGTTGCCATTCCTCTTCCAGCAGCTTCATCTGCTGGCTGACCGCCGCATGGGTGACAAATACCGCGTTGGCAGCGGCGGAAAATGTACCATGATCAGCAATAGCCACTAGTGTTTTTAATGTTCGAATTGACATATTTGGCCCTGTGGTAATTTACTTAAACTTACAAAAAATAGAATTTTTGGTAGTTTTCCGCAACTTAACTTACAAAAAACGATCAGGATAAGCTACACAGCGCCACAACTACAGAGCAAGGCCAGCCTAAAAACTATTCCTTGAACAATCTGTAAAATTGCTTGTGATACCTCACACTTTCAATAGCATGCCGGATATGACAGATAATTCAGACTTAATCCCCCCTCGCCCGGTTCCCGATGGTTTTGTCGACTTTGAGGTGGCCGAAGGCTTCGCCAAGCACATTGGGCCACTCTACTGGAAACTTTCCAAAGACAGTGCGGAACTTGGTTTCCATGTGTTGGACCACCACCTGAATCCAGGGAAAATTTGCCATGGCGGGGTGATGATGACGGTAGCTGATATGGCCGTTGGATTTGCCGTTGTCTGGAATATCAAGCTGTTGAGCTTCGCACCCAGCATCAACAATAATTACGACTTTATTGGTGCGGGCCTGCCCGGTGACTGGCTGGAAACCAGAACCGAAGTCATCCAAACAACCAAGCGCATGGGTTTTGCTAGAGGGGTTCTTACCGGCTCCAATGGCCCGGTTCTGCGCTACAATGGAATATTGAAAATTCCCAGCAAAACCGACCCGCGTTTTAATTCAAAAGCTTTTGCAGCTCGGATGCAGAAACTATTTGACCAAAATACATAGAGCGTGTCCGTCTTTGACGGAATCCCTCTGTTTTTTTCGCTCACGGCAATTTCACGCTATGCACCAGCCTTCGCGGGAGCGATGCATAAGCATCGGGCCACTTCTTCGCAGCCTGACCGCTTCCATGTAAACATGACGCAGTCTAAAAAAGGGCCGGAAATTGCTTCCCGGCCCCTGCTGTACAACTGATTCAACGGACAAATCTCTGTCCGAAGGAACAACTTAAATAAATCAGTTGCTGGTTTTTGAGCGACGGTTGTAGGAACCTTCACCACGTTCGCCAGATTCAGCAGCGCTTTCACCGCTATTGCCGCTTTCGCCGGAATCATTATCCGAGCTATCGCCACTTTCGCCGCTATCGCCGCTTTCGCCGGAATCATTATCCGAGCTATCGCCACTTTCGCCGCTATCGCCGCTTTCGCCGGAATCATTGTCCGAGCTATCACCACTTTCGCCGGAATCACTGTCCGAGCTATCGCCGCTTTCGCCGCTGTCGCCGCTGTCGCCGCCTTCACCACCACTGGCGAATGCAGAAGCAGATTCAATGCTCATGTCAGCAAAATTGATGGTTGCCGGTACAGCAACCAAAGTGGCTGCGAGCACACCGGTGCCAAGAATGGAGGCAAGAGTGCGTTTGATTTCTGTGTCATTTGACATTTGGGTTTCCTTCCAGATTTAATCGGTTCGCTGTTGAACCTGCAACCTAAATAACCTAGAGGAAGCAACGGTTGAATCCGGCTCAGACTTATGCGCCTCTTAATTTGGTCCTTTGCGACATCTTATCCGACTAAGGTCTGAAATTGCAGGCGACCATTGGCAACCGAAGTGATCGCCCGTATTCTTTGTCCTGAGCAGTTGACGGCCTTCACAGCAGCAAAGCATGAGGGCAGCTCTGCCGGGGCTTTCCCTCAAAATTCGTTGGAAACTCAAAAATATATAGACCTTTGCCCGGCGGTGCACTGACGATGGTCTGATTGATAATTTCAAGCGCTCGCTATACAGTTTTATTCATGATCACAATGCCCCGACCATTGGCCGACACTTCGAAAAAAATTCGCAGTAAATGGAACGCCCTTACCCTGAGCCGACAATTCGCTCTAGCCGGCAGCCTGGTAATAGTGATCGGTATGATTGTTGTTGGCAGTTGGGTTTCCCGGCAGATTGAAGAAGGAGTGACCAGGAACAGCGCCGTTGCCACCGCCCTTTATGTAGACAGTTTTATTGCTCCACTCGCACAAGAGCTTACCAATAACAAAGCCCTTTCCATTGGCCCTATCCGCGCGCTTGATGAGGCATTTCAGGAAAGCCCGTTGGGTAAACGGCTGGTGACTGTGAAAATCTGGAAAAAAGACGGCACTATCCTTTATAGTACGAATTACGATCTGATCGGCAAGAAATTTACACCCACGGAACAACTAAAAGCCGCATGGAGTGGTGAGGTCGCAGTTGGATATGGTGATATTGAGGAAGAAGAAAATGCCAGCGAGCGACTTCATGGTATCCCATTGCTTGAAATCTACAGCCCCATTCGCGCGCCGTGGACTGGTGAGATTATCGCCGTGGCCGAGTTTTATGAAAACGCCACGGCTCTTAAAGCCACCCTTGCCAGTGCACGCTATAAAAGCGCTCTGGTTTTCGCCGCTGTTGCACTGACTATGGCACTTATGTTGATGGGAATAGTGCACCGGGGCAGCCAGACCATTGAAAACCAGAGAGAAAAACTTCGTCTGCGACTGGATGAAGCCACACGCGCATCTGAACAAAACCAACGCCTAAAAGAGCGCGTTCAGCGGGCATCTGAAAGAGTTGCCGAACTCAATGAACAATATCTCAACCGCACCGGAGCTGAACTGCATGACGGGCCGGCGCAATTGCTTGCACTTGCTTCGCTTCGACTGGACAGTTTGAGAAAAGAGAATGATCCTGAAAAACGCGCCCGGGAAACGGCCGTCATCAAGGGCGCGCTTGATGACGCTATGAGCGATATTCGAAACCTCTGTCGGGGCCTCACACTACCGGATATTGCCGAGCTTAGCATACAGGACATCATTAAGCGCGTGGTTCTCAATCATGAGGAACGCAGCAGAACAGATGTTACCACTGAAGCCGAAGAGGAATCCATTCCGGCCAACCATTCTATTAAAATCTGCGTCTACCGCTTTGTGCAGGAAGCGCTCAACAATGCTTGGCAACATGGCAAAGGTATTGACCAGAAGGTTATCTATTCCTTTGAGAAAGAAACTCAATTGCTCACCGTCAAGGTAAGCGATGGCGGCAAGGGAATTATCAATAGCCAACCCAAAAACTCACAAGGCGGGCTTGGCCTGGTGGGGTTACGGGAAAGAATAGAAAGTGTAGGGGGGGCATTGAAAATCAGTTCCAGGCCAGATGACGGCACACAATTGACCATGTCGGTAATTTTATAACAGGAAAACAAAATGAAGGCGCCTATCCAAATTATTGTTGCCGATGATCACCCGCTCTATCGCAGCGGCGTTGTCATGTCGCTTGAAGAAGCGCCAGACCTGCAGGTTATCGGCCAGGCGGACAATGCGGAAAAAGCAGTTCAGCTGGTGGAAAAGACCAAGCCGGATATTGCGCTTCTCGATATTTCCATGCCGGGTAGTGGCATTGAGGCGGCTGGGAATATCGCCAATCTCGATGTAAAAACCAAAGTGATTATGCTGACAGTTTCAGAACATGATCGCGACATCATGCAAGCGCTTGAATTTGGCGCACTTGGCTATGTGCTGAAAGGGGTCGGCTCTGATGAATTAATTTCCATTATACGCAGTGTACATGCGGGCATGTCCTATGTTTCGCCTTCACTTGCGGCACGCGTTTTAATTGCAATGAAGAACCCCGATACAGTTGAGCTTACACCTAACCAGCTTATGGCAACGCTGACCAAACGCGAGGAAGAAATCCTCAAACTGGTTTCAGATGGATTGAGCAACAAAGAAGTTGGTTTGAAACTCGAGCTGCAAGAAAAGACGGTCAAACATTACATGACCAATATCCTGCAAAAACTGCAGGTTAGAAACCGGGTTGAAGCGGCAGTTAAAGCAAAAGAAATATGGCGGCAGGACTAGAGCGTGTCCGTCTTTGACGGGTACACTCTATTTTCTTTCGCTCACGGCCACTTGATGCTTCGCACCAGCCTTCGCGGGAGCGATGCATTCGCATCGGGCCGCTCTTCGCAGCCTGACTGCTTCCATGTAAACATGACGCAGTCTAATATTAATTTTTGATGGCGTTGCGGATGGCTCGTGAAATCCGCCGATAATCTGACTTTCTGGCCTTACGTTTGATGACGGTTTTATTGCGCCGGTTTTTCAATCGGTAGCTGCCTGATTTTATGGTCTCTTTCCAGCCGTCAGAATAATAGGCCTCCATGCGGCCCCCCGTGACAACGGAACGGACAACCTGGCCAAATCGACTGGGAATGGCAGTATTTCGGCCTTTGCCACCGTAATAACCGCTTTCTCCATTTTCCCCGCCATCATCGCTACTTGCAGATTCCCCGGAACTTCCCGAATCACTGTCCTGGTCTGAATCGCCAGATTCCCCGGCATCTCCAGAATCCCCGGCATCGCCAGATTCCCCTGCATCTCCAGAATCGCCCGCCTCTCCGCTCCCTGCCCATGCACTTGCAGGCGATAGGGAAAAATTATCCACATCAAGTGTTACGGGCAAAACAGCAAGCGACGCAGCCAGGACGCCATTTCCCAGCATCATGGATATTTTCTGCTTTAGTTTTTGCTCATCGCACATAATGGTTCAGACTTTGATTGGATCAGATATTCATTAAACTTCGATACTTGCTTTCAAATTCACTTCATAATTTTGTGGCCAATGGAACGAAGCCGCAAACTAGCAGACAAACAGGTCAAATAGCTATTCACACCAACGCCGGGTCAGATTTGCATAAACTTTAAAGCCTAAATCAGTCTCCGGGGAGTCTGGGGCCAGTTTATGCAGCTTGCGGTTCACCTGATCAAGTTCCAGCAATATCTCGCGATCCTGCTCGTTACGGATATGACTTTCCATCCAGCAAACCGCGACCAGCCGTTCACCAGACTTGACCTTGTGCACCTGGTGCAAAAATTTTGATGGATAGGTGATCGCCTGACCGGCTGGAAGTTTGAAAGCAACAATGCCATAGGGAGTGATAATCTCCAGCTCTCCACCTTCATATTCATCTGGTTCGCTCAAGAAAACTGTCATGGAAATATCTGACCGGTTTTTATTTCCCACAGCTCCAATTTGAGCATCATCCACATGCAGCCCATAGCCCATGCCTTTGCCAGACTTGCTGATCAATGGATTGCTGATTTGTTTTGGGTGACAGGTGCGGGTCAGTTTACGATGGTCCCAGATTGCATCCAACACCTTTTCCTGAACTTCACGCGCGCTATCCTGATCCCAGCTAACCTGTTCATTATTTTTCACCCGCACGGCTCTGTATCCGGCGGTTTTTTTACCATCAATAAACTTACTCGCATCCAATAACTTGCGCATTTCCTGAATATCTTTTTGTGATAACAGGTCTTCAAAAATATTGATCATCGGAGGTATATCCTGGCCTTTTAGCTAGTCTTCTAATCACAACCCCGTCCGGATGCTGATAGGGGGGCATTAGCTCAGCTTCCGGACGGATCACTTCAGGTAAAATGCGAATCCCATTGACGCATCGCCACCTTGGTGATTTTCAGCTTTGAATTTAGCAACATCCGGTGTTTCTGGATGAGCGACAAAGCCTTTCACCTGATTTTGATGGCCGAACATTAAGAAAACAAGCCTATTCGGGCCAATAGCGGGAAGCGTCAGACCTTTGCAATAACCATTTCAGACCTAAGTCCGAAGTAAGAAGCGCCAATCGTAGGCCTATCATCGGTTATTGGGTGTGAGCGCCTGAAAATCAATATGGGCAGTGAGGGCATCAATTCCACAGGAATTGATGTTTTTACAAGAACACCCGCTCAACAAACCAGAAGCTACCCATTAAAGCAATTGCAATCGAGGCAGGGTTGGTAATGTAACGACGATAATAGGTTTTTTTAGAAAACCAGAAGCCGACCAGAAGGAAGCAGATGAGAATTATCGTAAGCTGGCCAATTTCTACACCGATGTTAAATCCGAGCAGGCCATAGATGAAGTTTTCCGGCTGCAAGCCAATATCGTTGAGCACGCTGGCAAAGCCCAGACCATGCAACAGCCCGAACAGGAAAACCAAATAGGGTCGCCAGCGGCTTAAATTGCTGGTCATGACATTTTCAACCGCAATAAACACAATTGAGAGCGCAATTAATGGCTCAACCAGACTGGAGGGCGCAGAAATAATACCGGCCATTGCAAGTCCAAGTGTCAATGTGTGGGCAATGGTAAAACTACTGATTTGCCAAAACAGGCTGGAAAGCTTGGTGCTGAGCAAAAATATACCGACCACAAACAAGATATGATCCAGCCCCTTTGGCAGAATGTGGATAAATCCCTGCTCGATATAAAGCGTGAAAACCTCAAATCCGCCGGCTATTACCACACCTTCCAACGGAATGGGTTTGGAAACCGCGCCGGCATTGACCATGCCTGCAAAAACCGGTTTGTCTGAATTTTCCGCCTTTACCCGTAAAACACTGGACCCAAGATATTCGTTCCATGACCAGGTGAAGTCTTTGGCCGTGGAAGGAATTTTTGCCGCAAGTGTGATGATGCTGGTTCGCGGCAATTCAATATCGCCCACGGGCGGCACGGTTACCGATTTGATATCAAACAACAGCGCGCCGCCATCGGTTTCAAAAAATATCGAACGCAAGAATCCCGCTTCAATCCTGGAAAACGCTTCCTTAAGTTTGACGGGCTCAAGCTTGCGGGCTGCGTCATATTTGTCGGAATTTTTCGACTGCTGGGTTTCGCTGACACCTGTCCCAATTTCGGCCACTATTACTTCCAGGTTGAGCTTGATTTCAAGCGTAATATCTCCGTCCCTTTGAATGTCCACATCAACAATGCTGGGCCGTATTTCATGGGCGTTTGCGCCGGTGGTCAGGACAAGAGCCGGCATAAAATTGACGACAAGCAATATAAAAAAAACTTTGACAAAGCGGCGCATTATGGTCTCCAAGCTAGGGCGCGAATAAGTTCACAGCCCTATCGAAACTTTATTATGGAAACAAGATGTTTAGAAAAATTATCCTGTCACTGCCTATTATCACACTGATACTAATAGGCAATATCGGAATTTTATCAGCCCATGAATACTGGATCGAACCGGACAAACCATCGGGCAACATGCAATTAAAAATATTTGCGTACGCGCGGGTGGGTCAAAACTTCAAGGGCCCGGAGCAATATTATATTCCAGGCGAGATCGAAAAAATAGTGATAACAGATCCAATGTCCTCCTATAAGATTGAGAAAAACATTGGAGATAACCCAATATTTAACGAGGTTGCAAAAAACCCCGGCCTGCAGATTTTGTCCTACAAAACCACTCCACTAAAGCTGACATATGATAAGTTTGAAAAATTCGAAAAATTTGTCCGCAAACAAGGTTTGGCCCGGGTGGTAGATTTACACCGCAAACGCGGCCTGCCTGACGCAAAATTTTTCGAATATTATGTGCGCTATTCAAAGGCTCTTTTAACCCGCGGCAATTCCAATGGAGCGGACCAAAGAATTGGTTTTTTGTTTGAATTGATCGTGCAAAAAAATCCATACGAATTTAAAGCAGGGATAAATGATGGTACATTGCCGATCAAATTGATCTGGCAAGACAAGCCACTGGCCAATGCGCAGATCTCGGTTTTTAGAAAATCCAAAGAAGGTGAAGAACCCACTCACATCACCACCGACGCATCCGGCATTGCCATCCTTTCGGTTAAGATTGGCGAGACCTATATGCTCAATTCAGTTGAGATGACGGCGGAAAAACCAGAGACCGGCGCGGTATGGAAAAGCCACTGGGCCTCAACCACTTTCACCGCAATGGCAAAGCAGTAAGCAATTAAATAAAGCCTATTTCCGGTGTTGACTGGGGGATGCCTGTTTTTGCAACTGCATGAGTTTTTCGCGTGTTTTTTGCTGTTCACGCGCCGCTTGCTGCGCCCCGGTATAATAGGGCTGTGCCCAGGCATCGACATTTTTTACCCCATACCATGCGGCCGCCTGATGGGTAAAATAGGGGTTCCACAAGTGGGGCCGCCCAAGTGCCACAAGGTCGGCGCGTCTGGTGTGCAAAATAGTATTCACCTGCGCCGCCTCGGTGATAGAGCCAACCGCCATAGTGGCTATTTTCGGCACATTTCTGATGGCCTCAGAAAACTGCACCTGAAACATGCGGCCATGGGTTGGTTGCTGGTCAGGTACGGTTTGACCGGCAGAAACATCAATTAAATCGCAGCCAGCGCGTTGAAATTCTTGGGCGAAATAAAGATAATCTTCCTCTGAAATGCCACCCTCGAGCCAGTCTGATGCAGAAATACGCACCGACATCGGGCGTTCTGTTGGCCAGACCTCACGCATGGTTTTAAAGACATCAAGTGGATAACGCAGACGATTTTCTCGTCGACCACCAAATTGATCATCACGCAGATTGGTCAGCGGCGAAAGAAAAGAGGCCAGCAAATATCCGTGCGCACAGTGCAATTCGAGCATATCAAAACCGGCGCGCGCTGCACGTTTGGTTGCGGCGACAAATTCATCCCTGATGCGCGCCATACCGGCCTTATCCAATTCCATTGGCGTATCGCTTATACCCTCAAACCACGGCAGCGGAGAGGCCGAAACCAGCGGCCAGTTCTCCCCCTCATCCAGCAAAGGATAGTCCGCCTTTCCCCAACCTACTTGAGTTGAGCCCTTGCGCCCCGCATGGCCCAATTGCATGCAAATTTTGGCGGCTGAATTTTGATGAACAAAATCGACAATCCCGCGCCAATTCTGCTCGTGCCGCTCATTCCACATGCCGGGGCAACCGGGCGTGATGCGCGCATCGGCGGCAGGACAGGTCATTTCGGTAAAAATCAGCCCCATGCCACCCAAAGCGTGCGAGCCATAATGCACCTTGTGCCATTCGGTTGGATTGCCCTGACCATCTGCTTTATATTGCGCCATAGGCGACATCACCACGCGGTTGGCAAGCTCCATGTCACGCAGCTTGAATTTGGCAAACATCGGGGTTGGCCGGGTGGCTGACAGATCTTCGCCGGTCTCATGTTTGTGACGCGCATACCATTCATCATCGACCTTTTGAACAAAGCCCGCATCGCGCAAAATCAGATTATCATAGGTTATGGATTTTGCCCGGCACATAACAACCATAGCAAACTGCATTGGCTCCATATCGAAGGAGCGGTGCATATGCTCAAACCACGAAAGCGATACATCGGCATTGTGCTGGATAATCTGGCAAGGGGTGCGCCGCGCATCATCATAGGCTTGAAACGCCTTGGTCACATCGTCTTCCGCATGGGCCAACACCGCATCCGACAGGCCAATGGCGCATTCCATTGCCAATTTTGAACCGGAGCCGATGGAAAAATGCGCCGAGGCTTTGGCATCGCCCAAAATGACGATATTGTCAGACCACCAGTTTTCGCAAAAAATGCGCGGGAACCGGCGCCACATGGAGCGATTGAGCAAAAGCGGATGGCCTAAAAGTTCATCGGCAAATATTTTTTCAAGCTTTGTCTTTGACCCCTCCTCATCAAACTCCTCAAACCCGTGACCCTGCCAGCAGGCCTCATCCATTTCAAATATCCAGGTCGATTTTCCCTGCTCATATTGATAGGTATGGGCGATGATGATGCCGTGATCAGTTTCCTTGAAAAAATAATTAAACTCGTCCATCGGGCGGGTTGAGCCCATCCAGCAAAAGCGATTGCTTTTAAGCGCAATAGACGGTTTAAAATCCTGTTTTCGGGTATCCCTGATCTGCGAACCAATACCATCGGATGCAAGAATAATATCTGAATCAGCAAATCTTGTGGCAATTTCGTCAGCGTCAATTTGCACCCCGAAATGCATCGAAATATCAAGTTGAGTACAGCGCCTTTGCAGCACATTCAGCAGCGTGCGGCGCGAGGTTCCGCAAAAGCCATTACCGCCGCAGCGCATTTCATGGCCCTTATAGTGAATGGCAATATCCTGCCAATAGGCAAACTGATCGCGGATCAGCTCATAGGTTTCTAGATCACGGCTGAGAAATTCATCCAGCGTATCATCGGAAAATACCACGCCGAAACCAAATGTATCATCCGCCTGATTTTGCTCAAAAACCTCAATCTGCCAGTCCGGGCGGGCCTTCTTGGTTAGCAATGCGAAATATAGCCCACCGGGGCCGCCACCAATGATCGTTATTTTCATAATCCGGTCCATACCTTTCGCGGCTGCCAAGCTGGTTGCAAATTTATTTTAACATTAAAATGTTTATATTTAAAGCAAATTATTCAGGCAAAAAAACGGAGCCCGAATGGACCCCGTTTATGTTCTTTTGCTCGATGCACAACTTGGGCTTTTTTATTACTCAAGTTTTGCGCTTCCCCCGGATTATATCCGTGGTCAACGTGCAACTTGAGTTTAATTATTTACCGGAAATCTCTTTCCCGCCAGATTTGCGCGGCGATTTTTTGGGTTTCTTGGCCACAGGCGCATCACGGTCATTCATAAACCGGTCGAAATCCTGCTGGTCTTTAGCGCGACGCAACTCACGTGAATATTCTTCAAATTCACGGCGCATCTCATCAAGTTTTTGACGTTCTTCGTCAAGGCGCTGCAATTCTGCCTCGCGCCAATCGTCGAATGCGACATTGCCACTTGGTGCACGGTGCCAGCTATTAGCTCGGCGCGCATTGCGTGAACAGCGGCCCGAAAAACCATTGGCAAACCCATCGGTTGCCCGGTTTACTTCACTCTTGAATTGATCAAGTCTGTCGCCCCACAAGATATAGGCAATCACCGCCAGCCCGAGTGGCCAGAAGATCATAAACCCGATAATCATCATGGCGATAGTCGCCGGTGTCCATGCTGGACGAATAAGTGCGTTGTTCATATTTAAATTCACCCCTTTGCTCAATTTTGCCCTCCAAAACGGATTGCTTACCTATGACGTAGGGTAAAATTGGCAAATTTCAAGATAGAATCGAGAACTTTACATTCTGAAACATTTCGAAAATGGGGGACAAATTGGAGATAAAAATAACCTCAAGCGCCTTCAACAATCACCATATCAGCGGTTGCGGCGGTTAGCCTGATGGCCTTGGCAGCCTGATATTCATCAGAATTATAGCAATCAAGCGCTGCCTGTACGGACGGGAATTCAATCACCACATTGCGGCCGCGATGGATTCCTTCCATACCGTGGCTTTCACCACCTCGGGCAAGGAATACCGCGCCATATTTTTCAAAGGCCGGTTTAGCGGTCGCGACATAATCGGGATAGCGCTCGGCATCTTCCACATCCACATGGGCAATCCAGTAACCTTTAGGCATTTTTACTCTCCCCTTCGACCCTGCGGGTCTCTACGCCTCTTGTTTTTATCTTCCGGCCAAGTAGGAGGCCATCAAAACTCAGTATCGAATCTTCCGCTAGCGCTTTAGGCTCTAATTCGCATACGGATAACGCATTGTAATAACAAGAGGCAATCAGTTCCTGCGTTGAAATTTCATTTCGCTCAATATCGCTTTGGCGGCCGCAAGCGGGTCATCGGCAGCAACAATCGGGCGGGCGACAACCAAATGGGAGGCACCGGCTAAAAGTGCATCGCCCGGGGTCATAACCCGCTTTTGATCGCCTGCATCTGCCCCTGTCGGGCGAATGCCTGGCGTTACAATTGCCATATCCAGACCAACAATTTCGCGAATGGCACGGGCCTCATGGGCAGAGGCAACAATCCCGCCCATTCCGGCATCGCGTGCCTGGGCGGCGCGTTTTAATACAAGTACGCCGGGATCATCGTGATAGCCCGCATCAACAAGATCTTGCTTATCCATCGAGGTTAATACGGTTACTCCCAGCAGGCAAAGCGGCGAGCCTTTTGCGGCCTCGACGGCAGCAGCCATTGCCTTGGGATAGGCATGGATGGTCAACATATCCACGCCAATTTTTGCAATATTTTCAACGCCTTTTGCGACAGTATTATCAATATCCAAAAGCTTCATATCCAGAAAAACCTGCTTGCCCTGCGCTTTCAGGTCGCGCGCAAGTTCCAGCCCGCCAACAAAAGCAAGCTGGTGGCCGATCTTATAAAAAGAAACGCTTTCTCCAAGGGTTTCAACCAGGCTTTCAGCCTCTGCCACGCTGGGCAAATCAATGCCAACGATTAGCTTTTCACGTGTTGCAGAATTACTCAAAGCCGATCCATCCATTTAGATTTTTCAATTAGTGACGCACACATGCCGCCAAGTAATTCACGCGAACGGCCCGGTTTGAGATTTTCCATATCATCATAGGCGCTATAGGCGTTGGCCAGCGCCAGCTGCTCGGTAATAACCTGCCCGCCAATGCTCACAAGAATATCGCGCAGATGCGGCAATACACGAATACCGCCAAGACCGCCGCCGGAACAGGCAGCCAAGGCAAAATGGTTACCGCGATAGGGCGCAAGTGGTTTGGTGCCATCCTTGGAAACCCGGCTTATCCAGTCAAGCGTGTTCTTCAACAATGGGGGAAGTGATGAATTATATTCAGGCGTCACAATTACCACGCCCTGATGGGTAGCAAACAGGCGGGCAAGTTTCATTACATTATCAGGAATGCCCTTTTCGCTTTCCAGATCCTCATCAAACATCGGCAACGGATAATCCAGCAAAGAAATGCGCGTAACCTCTGCCCCCTGCAGGGCCAGCTCCTTGGTAATGACACCGGCAAGCCGCGCGTTGATAGAACCGGCACGATTGGAACCTGGGAAAACCAGAATTTTTGGTGTTGTCATTCTCTGTTACCCTTTGTTTCATGAGTGTGCTTAGGGTCCTGACCCTAATTCAGCCGCGCTGAATAACACCGATAGGCGCTTATGTAAATTCAAACTATTGTCCCGAATCCAAAGCTCGTGCCATTATCCAGCGCCCCATTTCGAACTTTGGATTCGAAGGGACACTCGCCACATTTTTTATTTTAGTGTGGTTTTTAAAATTGAAGTTCCTTTGTGAGCAAGCTGCAAAATGACAGGAACTTCAATTTCACCACACTATGGACGTGTGTTATTGAATCCACTACCAATAAACCACCTCAATGGACGGATAGCCAAAGCATGACAAAAATAGAAATAAATGGAAAAATACGCGAATTTGACCTTGATAACCCCCAATTACCAGACTGGATTATCGACAATGCGCAGCAGTCCGGCGGCTATACCTATACCAAGCGATTGAAGCGTGGCAAATATGAAAAAACCCTGCTGGCATTACAGGGTGAGCTGGTAAAATTGCAAGCCTGGCTGCAGGAAACAGGCGAACGGGCAATTATCGTGTTTGAGGGGCGTGATGCCGCAGGAAAAGGCGGTACAATAAATTCATTTCGTGAATATTTGAGCCATCGGCATGCGCGCACCGTCGCCCTGAGCAAACCAAGTGAGACCGAGCGCGGCCAATGGTATTATCAACGCTATATTTCGCATTTTCCAACCGATGGTGAATTGGTGATGTTCGACCGCTCCTGGTATAATCGGGCGGGCGTTGAGCCGGTAATGGGGTTTTGCAGCGAAGAACAGCACACCAAATTTCTGGAAGAAACACCGGATTTTGAGAAAATGATTTCGCGCGATGGCATACATTTCTTCAAGTTCTGGCTTAATGTCGGCCAGGAAATGCAGTTAAAGCGCTTCCATGATCGTCGCCATAACCCTATGAAATCATGGAAAATTTCTCCAATTGACCTGAAAGCCATGAACAAGTGGGCCGATTACACCAAGGCCCGCGATGAAATGCTGGAGGCCACGCATCGCGATATATCACCGTGGACCATTGTGCGTTCAAATGACAAGCGCCGGGCCAGAATAAATGCTATTCGCCATGTGCTGTTAAACGTGCCCTATGCTGGTAGAGACATGGAAATCATCGGTGAAACAGATGACGAAATACTTGGCTCCGGCCCCAGATTTTTCAATTCTCTTGGTGGCTGAACGCCCAGGGCAAGACCTACAGGGCAATTAATCGTTCAATGTAATTTGCCCTATCAGTTTTTACAGGTCATTATTCCTAAAATCGGTGCCCACTTTTAGGAGACACGCTTCAGCACCAGGCCAAACTTTTCGGCCTGATGCTCTTGAGCACTTATAAAACAGTCCAGAGCCGGATGAATTATGGCCGCCAATAGTTGAAGTGATCTTCAACGGCTTCACAATCAAACATGCCGCGCATATCAATCAACGGGGCTTTTCTTTTCGTCAAGGCTTCAAGGGTTGGCAGATCAAACTGTTCATAGAACACCGAATGCGAAAGCGTTACTATAATAGCATCAAACTCGCCGGCTTCCAGCGGATCACCAATAAATGTGGTTCCTCGCCCGCCCTCAAAATGATCATCCTCGGCAATCGGGTCGAAGTTAAACACCTCCGCGCCTCGGGTCCAAAGATAGTCCATCATCTTGAATGTTTTGGAGTTTCTTGTATCCGGGCAATCTTCTTTAAATGTACGACCAAGAACCAAAATACGTTTGTTCTGGATCGAGGTTTGATTCTGCTCAAACATTTCTTCAAGCTTTTCAACCATGAAAAATGGTGTTGCCTCATTGGTTGCGCGCGCGGCAACAATCAAATCCATCGGCAGGCCATGACGTCTACCCGCATCAATCAGATAATAGGGATCAACCGCGATGCAGTGACCGCCAACCAGACCGGGGCGGTAATGATGGAAATTCCATTTGGAACTTGCGGCTGCGATAACATCTGTCGCGCGAATGCCCATTTTATCATAAAGCGTCATCATCTGGTTCATCAAAGCAATATTAACATCGCGCTGGGTGTTTTCCAGAATTTTAGCGGCCTCAGCAACTTTGATATTAGCTGCGGGAAACAGGCCTGCTGCAACCACGCGGCTGTAAAGATCAACCAGAAACTCGGTCACGTAAGGCGTTGTGCCTGCCACAATTTTCTTTATGTCAGATAATTTCCTCGTTGGATCACCAGGATTAATACGTTCTGGAGAATACCCAAGGTAAAAATCTACACTTTCGCGAAACCCGGAAACTTCTTCTATTATAGGCAGGCACCGTTCTTCGGTCGTGCCTGGATCAACTGTACTTTCGAAAACGACAACTGAGCCTTTTTTCATGTTCTGGCCGATCATCCGCGAGGCAGAAAGCAGCGCAGAATAATCCGGTTGATTGCGGGCATTTACCGGGGTTGGTACGCAAACAATTATAACATCAGCTTGCTCCAGTTCAGCCGGATCGGTGGTAAACATCGCATCGGCAGAAAGCAGCTCTGCAGCGGTCACCTCACCTGTATGGTCAATGCCGTTGCTCAATTCATTGATTTTTTCTTTGTTTACATCAAAGCCAATTGAGCGCGAGTTTTCTGAAAACCCGCAAATTAATGGAAGCCCCACATAGCCAAGACCAACTACCGCCACCCGGGCAGTTTCGGCATTGGGCAGTGCGGGTGGTTCACTACGCACCAATCTGAGTTGGTTCGAGTTATACTGCGAAGGCAGATTTTCGTTACAGATAGATTCAGTTGTCATGACGCAGCCCCTGGGCGTTTCTTGTTATTAAAGGAAACATTATCGGTTGCGAGGGTTTGAAAAAACCTTAACTGAACGGGATTGTCCGAAATACAGTTAACATTCCATAACTTAATCTATTTGTAACCAATAATAAAATTAATAATACAGTAATCATATCAATATTCTTATAGTTTAAATTTAGTTAAAACAATGAAAATCACTATACCCAACCTTTTTATTCACTAATTCTAAAACCAAATAACCCATACATAACCCCAAGCGAAAAATCGCAAACTAATAAATTCCAGGACAATAACAGGGTCCAGAAAAATAATGTTGGCAATAACCACGGTAGAATGGCTATTTGGGCTGCTCGTGCTGATCGTATTTACGAACAGGTACGTGCTGGGTTCCCTTTTGAGAATTTCTGACCGCCGGACAGAAGAAGGATACAACACCGATCCTGACATCTGGCCGAGCGTTACCATTGTCGTTCCTGTATTTTGCGAGGGTGAGAGCGTACTTCGTACGGCCGATTCATTTGCGGCACTCGATTATCCAAAAGACAAATTGTCTGTCGTCTTCATCGACGACTGTTCAACCGATGATACGCTCGACTACCTTAACATCGTGATCGAGCGCTATCCCTGGATGCACCTGCGCCAAAACCCGTTCAACATGGGCAAGCGATTGGGCATCAAGGAAACCGTCCTTACCATCGATTCTGATCTGGTTATGTCGGTCGATTCTGATGTGATTGTGGAAGACAATGTGGTGCGTGAACTGGTGCGCCATATGTATACATCCAAAGTCGACGCGGTTGGCGGCTGTGTATTTGTCTCCAATGCCGATGAAACATGGCTTACCCGCATGCAAGCTGTAAAATACTGGGTTGGGTATCAGTTCCTGAAAAACATTGAAAACACATATGATCATGTCATGTGTCTTTCTGGCTGTTTGACATTGTACAAGCGCGAGGCCCTGCTGGCGGTCGACAAGGATGTGGAAAACCGCACCTTCCTTGGTGATGAAGTTAAATATGGCGAAGACCGTTTTCTTACTCGAAAGCTGGTAGAACGCGGATATCGCACAAGGCTATGTTTTACAGCGCGTTGCTACACCAAGGCGCCACCAACCTTTGGCCCTTACCTTAACCAGCAGTTGCGCTGGCGGCGTTCAAATATGATCGATTTGATTACCGCAATTCCACATCTTGCCAAGTTTAACCCATTCGTTCTCGTCCACTATTTATCGATGGGAACCTTGCTTTTTTTCTATCCAATTTTCCTGGTTTCGAAAATGATGGAGATGGATTTCATTCTACCAATGGTTTGGCACGCAATTCTGGTAACCATTTTTGCGATGGCCTATGAAATCGGCAAGTATAAAATTCCGGAATTTGCCCGCACATCAGGGCTTTGGTTTCTGTCAATGGCAATCGTGTTTCCGGTAATTTACATTACCATGACCCCGCTTGGGCTGTTCACATTGGGTACAACTTCGTGGGAAACACGGGGTGCTGCCAAGAAGAAGCAGAAAAACGAAGCCGGGTTAACGGATCCAAACAATGTGGAAGAGGTGGTCGCATGAACCCATATCTTTCACTCGTTGAACGCAGAAATGAGCAACGTCCGATACAGGTCATGTTCATTGGCCCTGCCCTTTCCGGCGTTACCAATGTATTCAGACGTGCGGATGAGCCAATTCAGGTTCAGCACACCAATTCAATCAATGAATTTATGAAATTGCTTGAAACCCAGTCGTTTGACTGCGTTATGGTGGACCAACGCCGCGAGGAAGCCGGAAGCGATTTGAACATTGTTTCACTTGCCGCAAGTCAAAAAGTGCCCCATCTAATTGTCATGGCGGCTGCTAATTCCAGTCAAAATCTGGTTGATATTGCTGGTGTTCACGAGGTGCTTGAAGCGCCAGTTACCCCGCAGCAGATCGTCAAAAGCATAATTTCTGCGTCTGAAAAACTTGCACAAGAAGAAGAAGTTGAGCTGGCAGAAGAAGCCCGTAAGGCTGAAAACAATAACGTCGTGAGCGCACCGGTTGCAAAAAATCGCCCGGCCGAAACAATACAGACAGCAACCCAACCGGCTGAAGTTGAAGCACGCCAGCCAGCACCAGCTGAGGGCTCGGTTAAACAACAACAGGAACAGTTAAAAAACGCCAGTGCATCGTTTAGAACCTCGCTTGAGGTGGCCAAGGATATTGATGGCCAAGTCTGGCAGAAGTTCCTTCCGCTGATCAACTTTCTATATAAAAAATCTGCTATCACAGTTCTTTCTGCCCTGTTCCTGACATTCCTTTTCTACGGCATTATGATTGTCTTTTTCATGGCCTCAGGCAGTTGGTCGATGCCGTTTGAATTGTCGCGCGGGCATGAGCTGGTTATGCGTTCCGAGCGCGACATCGGGCAATTGACGGTTCGCCGAAATCAGGTAAGGCAAAGTCTGAAAAAGGCAGAAGCCGATCTTGAGAACGCAACCCGGGCACGGCGTGATGCGGAGCTTATTCTTTCAATATCCGAAAAAACCGTTGATCTGGAACTGGCACAACAATTGACGCTTGCCCGTGAAGCAAAAGCCCATATCAACCGGTTGAAAAGGGTCATTAATGATTTCAACGAGAACAACAAAAAGAACAAATTCGCCAAGGACCTGACTGCCGCATACAGGCAGCGCACCATAACCCAAAAATCGCTGCACGCGGGCACCCTTGCAGTGCTTGAAACTCTGCACCGTATGGCAACGGTTTCGAATGAATTGGCCCTTAAAGAGATCGAACATGATCGGATCAATAATCGATTGCTGTTTTTACGTTCGCTAAAAGCTGAAATGCGCGAACCTGAAATCAGAACCATCGTTTCAGCCGGATCGGACTTTGTGCACCTGGCGCGTGAGATTATCCAGGCTAAAGCGATAATTTCACAATCTGAGAAAGCCTTTCAAACATCGCTGGCAGATGTGGAGCAATCGAGGAACAGTTTGAAAATTGTGTCCACCAACATGTCATATCTCAAAAACACACCTGTCGGCAGGGCCATCAATGAGCCGGTCACAGTGCTTTTTGTGCCCTACACCAACTCCGACAATTTTGAAAAAGGCCAGCCCTTATATGGCTGCTTTGCATCGATATTTTTCTGCTCGAAAGTTGGCACCGTCGGCGACACCATTCAAGGTGAATCCACTGCGGTACATCCGCTGTTTGGAAAACCGCTTCGCGGCGTTTTCGTAGAAGCTCACATAGAAAAACCTGAAGATATTAAAGAGGAGCTTCTGCATGTCGGACGCCCACCACTGCTATTTTAATTCCGCCAAGGGAATTGTTAAAGGGCTCGGCCTTGCGCTGGTACTGTTGAGTGCCGGTTGCACATCGACGGGATTTTCAAAGCTGTCGTTGCAAAACTCAAGTTCGCCCAAAAGCGTTGGCAGCATCAATAAAGCCGGAACAACCGGCACTGAGCCTTTGGTTAGAAAAACGGCTGGTAAAAAGAACTCTATATCCAAATTGCTTGAGGCGGTATCCACCAGCAATGCGTTTCCCGGTGAAAAGGCCAATCCT
>Ga0256839_1002334_pt1 | contig 21275 bp, 15 predicted proteins | sample 354166metaG_FD_185968 | JGI IMG/M metagenome (GOLD analysis project Ga0256839, IMG submission 185968) | Hydrothermal vent microbial communities from Mid Atlantic Ridge, Atlantic Ocean - 354-166 | ecosystem: Environmental > Aquatic > Marine > Hydrothermal vents | place: Atlantic Ocean: Mid... | reverse complement strand
AAAGACCAGCATGTTCTACTTCGCCACCATTAGAATTGAGTACTGTTTTAATACCTCTGGCTTCAATACCAACATATTTGTTAAAGTCATAACCGACTCTTGCCATACCACCTATAGTATTATCAACTTCTCCTGGACCACAACCACTTGTTGTTGTAGTACAGTTTGATTTATATCTAGCTCCTGAAATACCAAGACCTGCATAGAAACCACTTGGGTTAATATCTTTAACAGGGACAGGAGCAATAACTACTGGAGCTGGTTCAACTACAACTGGAGCTGGTGTAACAATAGGTGCTGCTTCGACAACGGGTGCTGGTTCAACATATGGTTCAACATAAGGAGCTGGTTCAACATATGGTTCAACATACTGTTCAGCCAATTGAACATCTTCCACCTCATAAGGGGTGACTACAGAAAAGTCTCCACCTGCATAAACAATATTTCCAAGTGCTAACAAAGTAACAACTGATAATGTAATTTTTTTCATATATATTCCTTTAAAATATTTAATTTATTATAACAATTTTAAACTTAAAATAATATTATAACTTCTACCTTTAACGGCAATTTTATAATATATTAATTTAACTTTAATATTAATTTTTAATTTAAAATATAATATAAATTAAAAATTATCTACTATATATAGACATATAAATAAACAGAAACAAATATTTTAAGGGATAAAAAATAAAAGAAGGAGAAGCATAAAATAAAAAGCCTACTAAAAATAGTAGGCTAGTAGAAATAAAAGTTAAAAACTATTAGCTTCTTTTAGCAATAATTTCTTTGGCAACATTGGCAGGAACTTCATCATAGTGATCGAATTCCATAGCATAAGTCGCACGACCTTGAGTCATTGAACGTAAGTCAGTTGAGTAACCGAACATTTCTGAAAGTGGTACAAAAGCATCAACAATTTTGTTTCCTGCTCTGTCACCCATTCCACGAACAATTCCACGTCTTTTAGAAACATCACCAATAACGTCTCCCATGTAATCTTCTGGAACTTCCACTTCAACTTTCATCATAGGCTCTAAGATGAATGGGTCAGCTTCACGACAACCATCTCTGAATCCCATTGAACCAGCCAATTTAAATGCCATTTCAGATGAATCGACATCATGGTAAGAACCATCATAAAGTGTTACTTTAACATCTTCAACAGGGTAACCTGCTTGGATTCCTCTTGCCATTGACTCTTGAATACCTTTATTAACAGGTTGAATAAACTCTTTTGGAACAACCCCACCTTTAACAGCATCAACAAACTCATAACCAAAACCAGCTTCTTGTGGCTCAATGTGTAAGTAAACATGACCAAATTGTCCACGTCCACCAGATTGTTTAGCATATTTGTACTCTTTTTTCACTGCATTTCTAATACCTTCACGGTAAGAAACTTGTGGTGCACCAACTTCAGCTTCAACTTTAAACTCTCTTTTCATTCTATCAACAAGAATTTCAAGGTGAAGTTCACCCATTCCTGCAATAATAGTTTGACCAGACTCTTCATCAGTACTTACACGAAAAGATGGATCTTCTGCTGCTAATTTTCCTAGAGCCATACCCATTTTTTCTTGGTCAGCTTTTGTTTTTGGCTCAACAGCAACAGAGATAACTGGATCTGGGAAATCCATTCGCTCTAGTACTACTTTGTCTGATCCATCACACAGAGTATCACCAGTAGTTGTACTTTTAAGACCAACAACCGCACCAATTTCACCAGCGTAAATTTCATCAATCTCTTCACGTCTAATCGCATGCATTTTCATGATTCGACCAATACGCTCTTTTTTGTCTTTGGTTGAGTTATGCACATATGAACCAGACTTTAAAGAGCCACGGTAAACACGAATAAATGTCAACTGTCCAACAAAGGGATCGGTCATAATCTTAAACGCCAATGCAGCAAATGCACCATCATCAGTAGATGGAACTTCAACTTCAACTTCTTCATCATCCATCATTGTACCCTTAATAGCAGCACACTCAACAGGAGATGGGAGATAAGCAACAACAGCGTCAAGCAGTGTTTGAACCCCTTTGTTTTTAAAAGCAGTTCCTGGAAGCATTGGTACAACATGCATACCAATACAAGCTGCTTTAATTCCAGCTACAATCTCATCTTCAGAAAGCTCTTCACCCTCCATGTATTTTTCCATAAGCTCTTCGTTACCATCAACTTCAGAGATACCTTCAATGAGTTTTTCTCTCCACTCATCAGCTTGGTCTTGAAGTTCAGCACGAATATCTTGTACATGGTAGTTAGAACCCATCTCTGCATCTTGATCCCAAATAACCTCTTTCATTTTAACAAGGTCAACAACACCTTCAAAGTTCTCTTCTGCTCCAACTGGAAGTTGAATTACAAGAGGGTTACCTTTGAGTCTGTCTCTAATTTGTCTCTCAACTTCTAAGAAATCAGCCCCTGTTCTGTCCATTTTGTTAACAAATACAAGTGATGGTACACCATAACGGTTTCTCTGTCTCCATACTGTTTCTGATTGTGGTTGAACCCCACCAACAGCACAAAACACTGAAACAGCACCATCAAGAACTCTCATTGAACGTTCAACTTCAATCGTAAAGTCAACGTGACCTGGGGTGTCAATAATGTTAATTTGTTTACCTAACCACTCACAAGTAGTAGCAGCAGAAGTAATGGTAATACCTCTCTCTTGCTCTTGCTCCATCCAGTCCATTGTCGCTGCACCATCGTGAACTTCACCGATTTTATGCTCAACACCTGTATAGAAAAGAATTCTTTCAGTTGTTGTTGTTTTACCAGCATCAATGTGTGCTGCAATACCAATGTTTCTTACGTCTTCGAGTTTATGTGTTCTTGCCATAATCTATTCCCTTACCATCTATAGTGAGCAAATGCTTTGTTTGCTTCAGCCATTCTATAAGTATCTTCTTTCTTTTTGAAAGCAGAACCTTTATCAGTTGCAGCGTCCATAAGCTCATTTGAGAGACGCTCAACCATAGTTCTCTCATTTCTTTTTCTAGCAGAATCAATTAACCATCTAATAGCAAGTGTTTGCTGTCTAACTGGTCTAACTTCGATAGGTACTTGGTACGTTGCACCACCTACACGTCTACTTTTTACTTCCATTGCAGGTTTAATGTTATCCATTGCCTTATTGAATACATCAATCCCTTTTTCACCAGATTTCTCTTCAATTCTTTCAAGTGCTGCATACATAATTTTTTCTGCAGTTACTTTTTTACCATCTAACATTACGGCATTTACAAACTTTGTTAAAACTTTTGAACCATGTACTGGATCTGGCAATACTGGTCTTACGGGAGCTTTTCTTCTTCTCATATTCTATTTTTCCTTATATCTTCAATCGTCTAAATTGATTTACTCAATCTTTATCCCCTAAGGTTATCATCTCTAAAGATGTTGATAAAAACTGCTTAAAGCTTATCTCAAAGCTCACACTTATTTTAATCTAAAAGCTAATAAATTAACTATTTTTTAGGTTTTTTTGTACCGTATTTAGAACGGGCAACGGTTCTACCGTTAACACCAGATGCATCCAATGCACCACGAACAATATGATATTTAACACCAGGTAAATCTTTAATTCTACCTCCACGTACCAATACGATTGAGTGTTCTTGAAGGTTATGACCCTCTCCACCGATGTATGAGATTACTTCAAATCCACTTGTCAATCTAACTTTGGCAACTTTTCTTAAAGCTGAGTTAGGTTTTTTTGGAGTTGTTGTGTAAACTCTAGTACATACACCTCTTCTTTGAGGACATTTTTCTAATGCAGGTGATTTTGATTTTTTCACTTGCTTTTTACGTTCTTTACGAACCAATTGGTTAATTGTAGGCAATACAATTCCTTTCTGTTAGTTTTTTTTGAAATCTGGGCAGGAAAGCCCCAAAAAAGCGTGGTCTATACGCACTTTCGGGACATTCATGCTTAGAAAATGGTGCATATTATACCCAAATAGGCTTTATTTATAATTTTAAAAGCTATAATTATTGCCATAAACATAAAGGAAGAAAACAGATGGAACACTTTTTTACCTGCCCTTACTGCTGGGAAAGAATTTCAATGATATTAGAAAGCGAAGAAGAAACTTCTGATTATATAGAAGATTGTGAGGTTTGTTGTCGTCCCATAGAGTTAAAGTTTAAATTTTTAGGAGAACGTTTAGTCAATTTTGAAGCAAAACAGATGGAAGGCATTTAAACTTGTTACGACGTTAAACGTCGTAACAAAGAGGAAAAGACTTATTCCTCTTCTTCAGCTTCAATGAACTTGATACCTTCAATGTCAACCATTCCTGTTCCCACAGGGATAAGCCGACCAATAACAACATTCTCTTTTAAATCTTCTAACATATCTACTGTACCTGCAATAGAAGCAGAAGTAAGTACTTTTGTTGTGTCTTGGAATGACGCAGCTGAGATAATGGAATCTGCTCCAACCGCTGCTCTGGTAATACCAATCAACAATGGTTCAGCAATCGCTGCTTCACCAAATAGTTTAACCACTTTTTGATTTTCTAACTTAAATTTCTTTTTAGAAATCAAATCATTGTCAATAAACTTAGAATCACCACCATCAACCACTTTGACTTGACGCATCATTTGAGAGACCACAATTTCAATGTGTTTATCAGAGATATTAACCCCTTGACGACGATAAACCATCTGAACCTCTTCAACAATGTACTCATACAACGCTTTTTCTCCAAGTGTTGCCAATACATCATGAGATGAGATTGTACCATCGGTCATCTTCTCACCTGTGTGTACAAAGTCACCATCATTTACCACAACAGTACGTTGTTTGTCAACAAACTGCTCAACAGGTGTTCCATATTCAGGGGTAATAATAATACGTTTTTTACCTCTAAGTGGCTTTCCAAAGGCAATCGTACCATTAATTTTAGCAATTAATGCAGGGTCTTTTGGTCGACGTGCTTCAAAGAGTTCAGATACTCTTGGAAGACCTGAAGTAATATCGCTTGACTTTTGAGCTGCTTTTGGTGTTTTTGCCAAAATATCTGCAATCCCCACTTTTGCCCCATTTTGAACATAGATAGAAGTTTTAGGATCTAAAGCATAGGTAATCAGCTCACCATCATCAGTCGCCAAAATAATCGCTGGGTTATAAGCCGTTGGAATATATTCATTCAATGTCAATCGGCTTTCACCTGTTAGCTCATCAACTTGTTCAACAACTGTAACACCTGGAATAATATCTTCAAACTTCACCGTACCATTGGCTTCAGCAATCATTGGTTCAGAATATGGATCCCATTCTGCAATAACCACTTGCTCTTGTGTCGCTGCATTGGCAATCAAATCACCACGTGAAATAACAATATTATCATCAACAGAGATAACTGAACCTCTAGCAATATAATGTCTTGCCGCTTCTCTCTCATTTTCATCAACTACTACCGCAAAAAGACCTTTTTCAGAAATCACTTTTCCTTTAGAAATAGTCTCAATTCGCTCAAGATAATCCCCTTTAAGCAAGAAGAACTTCACTGTCCCTTTGGCATCAGCATGAATATCTTGTGTAATAGGTGCACCATCTTCAACTGTAAGTTCTGAAGCAAAAGGAATACGTGCAGGAACTGACCATGCCTCTTTAATCACTTCAATAATAGAATCACCCTCTTCAATAATCTCACCATCTTGGAATGGAATAAAGATTTTACCATCTACTTTTCCACCAACACCTGCGAGTTCATTGGTCTTAGCAATGTCATTTTTTCTAACCGTATAACGTTGTTCTTTTGCTCCTTGCTGTACCCTTAAAACAATCTCATCGTGTGCTGTCACAATGCTTAATTTACCACGAGTAAGTGATTTTACTTTAGGCTCAACCAAAAGCACCCCTGCATTTCTTCGGTTTGAGACGAGCAGTTTACCTTCAGAGTTTTTGTTAACATTTAGGTTGTAATAACGAATAAACCCTTCTTTGTTCGCAATAACTTGACGCTCCTCTTTACCAGCCGTTGCCGTTCCCCCTGTATGGAAAGTACGAAGTGTAAGTTGGGTTCCAGGCTCACCAATTGATTGGGCTGCAACAACCCCCACTGCTTCACCACGTTTAACAATCTTGTTTTCGGCCATGTTAAGACCGTAACATTTTGCACAAATACCCTTTTGTGCTTTACAAGTAACAGAAGTTCTGATATTTACCGAACGAACACCTGATTCAGAGATCAGTCTGGCTCTTGGCTCATCAATCATTGTTCCCTCACTTACCAATACTTCTGAAGTGATAGGGTCAATAATGTCTTGTGCAATTACCCGTCCATAAACTCTATCTGAAAGTGGTTCAATCAGCTCATTCCCCACATAAATATCTGAAACATCAACACCCTCATGCGTTCCACAATCATGCATAACTACTTTAACATTTTGTGCAACATCAATCAATTTTCTAGTCAAGTACCCTGCACTCGCTGTTTTCATCGCAGTATCGGCAAGACCTTTTCTTGCTCCGTGTGTTGAAATAAAGTATTCAAGTACATTTAGACCCTCACGGAAGTTAGAGGTAATCGGTGTCTCAATAATCGACCCATCCGACTTCGCCATTAGCCCCCTCATTCCTGATAGTTGTCTAATTTGAGCAGCCGAACCCCTAGCCCCTGAATCTGCCATCATGTGAACGGAGTTAAATCCATCTTTATCTACTTTAATCAAAGCCATAAGGTCAGAGGCTACTGAGTTGTTGGTATCTGTCCAAATATCAATAATCTTATTGTAACGCTCTTGCTCCGTTAAGAGACCTTTACCAAACTGCTTTTGAATCTCAATCACTTCTTCTTTAGCTGTATCAACCGTTGCATACTTTTGCTCTGGTACTTGAATATCATCAATAGAGATTGAGACCCCTGATTTGGTCGCATATTTAAACCCAATATCTTTTAAATCATCAAGGAATGTTGAGGTATGAGAAATCCCACTGTGTGCATAGATATAATCAACCAATGCCCCAATGTCTTTTTTCTTTAAGACTTTATTCCAGTATGACTCAGGAACATAGTCTGGAATAATCGCTTTTAAGATAATTCTACCTGCTGTGGTATTGACAATCTTACCATTAACAACGGTTCTAATTTTCGCATTTAAATCCAATCCACCTTGCTCATTGGCAATCATAATCTCATCAACATTGGCAAAAAGTTTATGCTGACCTATGACATCTTCTTTTACCAAACTGAGGTAATAAAGCCCTAAAATCATATCTTGTGAAGGAACGGCAATCGCTTTACCAGAAGCTGGAAGCAAAATGTTCATAGACGCTAACATCAAGATTTTAGCTTCAGCAATCGCTTCATCAGATAAAGGAATATGTACCGCCATTTGATCCCCATCAAAGTCGGCATTAAAAGCAGCACACACTAACGGGTGAAGTTGAATTGCTTTACCATCAATCAGTTTTGGATGAAAAGCTTGAATTGACAATTTATGCAGTGTTGGTGCACGGTTAAGGAGTACAGGGTGACCATCAACCACATCTTCCAAACACTCCCACACTTCATTTTGTTTGGTTTCAATCATCTTCTTAGCTTGTTTAAGCGTCGTCGCATATCCACGCTCTTCAAGTTTCGCCATAACATGAGGTTTAAAGAGTTCAAGTGCCATAATTTTTGGCAATCCACACTCATCCATTTTAAGGCTAGGTCCTACAATAATTACCGAACGTCCAGAGAAATCGACCCGTTTACCAAGAAGGTTTTGTCTAAATCGTCCTTGTTTACCTTTAATTACTTCTGAAAGTGATTTAAGTGGTCTTTTGTTTGCCCCTTTTACAGAGTTTCCTCTTCGTCCATTATCAAAAAGTGCATCAACTGACTCTTGAAGCATTCTTTTTTCATTTCTAACAATAATTTCAGGTGCATCAAGTTCAACCAATCTTTTAAGTCTTTGGTTTCGGTTGATAACCCTTCTATAAAGGTCATTTACATCTGAAACGGCAAACTTACCTCCATCAAGACTTACCAAAGGTCTAAGGTCTGGTGGCATAACAGGTAAAATAGTGAGCATCATCCACTCTGGTCTGTTTCCAGAATTTAAAAATGACTCAATGACTTTCAAACGTTTAACAATGGTCTTCTTTTTAGCTTCTGATTTAGTTGCTAAAATATCTTCTTTGAGTCCTGCGAACATCTCTACTAAATCTAAATCAGCTAGAAGTTCTTGAACAACTTCTCCACCCATTCGAGCATCGAGTCCTGAATCTTCAAAACGGCTTGAAATAGATTGATACTGCTCTTCGTTAAGCACATCAAATTTAGCCAAAGGTGTTGCACCATCAGAGTCATAACAAGCTTCACCTGGCTCTTTTACAATGTACGCTTCATAATAGAGTACACGTTCAAGGTCTTTCATCTTCACACCCAAAAGTGTCCCAATACGTGATGGTAATGAAGAGACATACCAAATATGTGCCACAGGAGCAACTAAGTCAATGTGACCCATTCGGTTACGTCTCACTTTAGAGGTGGTTACTTCAACCCCACATTTTTCACAGAGTACGCCTTTGTAACGCATCTTTTTATATTTTCCACAAAGACACTCATAGTCTCTAACTGGTCCAAAAATTTTGGCACAAAAAAGACCATCTCTCTCGGGTTTTAGCGTTCTATAGTTAATGGTTTCTGGTTTTTTTACTTCACCATAAGACCATGACATTACTTTTTCAGGACTGGCAACTTTAAGTTGCATCGCCATAATGTCTTTTGGTCGCTCTTCTTTGCTTAAATCAATTGGGTGTAAGCCTTCTAAAAAATCACTCATTATGCATCTACCTCTCTATCTTTTTCAAATAAGTCAACATCAAGTCCAAGGGCTTGAAGCTCTTTTGTAAGTACGAACATCGTTTCAGGTACACCTGATTCTGGTACGCTCTCACCTCTTGTAATGGCTCTATATGCTCTGGTACGTCCATCAACATCATCAGATTTAATGGTAAGCATCTCTTTTAGAATATGTGACGCACCATATGCTTCCAATGCCCAAACTTCCATCTCTCCAAATCGCTGTCCACCAAAGAGTGCTTTACCACCAACTGGTTGTTGTGTTACAAGCGAGTAAGGACCTGTTGAACGGGCATGAACTTTTTCATCAACTAAGTGGTGAAGTTTTAACATATACATGTATCCAACGTTTACACGCTCAATCATCTTTTCACCTGTTTTACCATCGTAAAGTTCTGTTTTACCATCAGCATCAAGCTTAGCCAATTCAAAGAGTTTATCAAACTCCTCTTTATCTGTACCTTCAAATACAGCTGCCCCAAACTTAACCCCATTTGCCCAATCTCTAGCATAAATGAGTAGCTCATCATCTGTTAACTTATCTAAAGTCTCTTTAGCATTCATAAGTTTAGCCACATCAGCAATCTCTGCCATTTTAGCTCTAAGGTCACTTATCATGCTATCTTTATGCTCATCAAACATGCTTTGAATCTGCTCACCTAAGTTCTTAGCAATCATCCCTAAGTGAACTTCAAGAATTTGCCCAATGTTCATACGTGATGGAACCCCTAGTGGGTTCAAAATAATATCAACTGTTTTACCTTCTTTGGTGTATGGCATGTCAATTTCAGGAACAATATTGGAAACAATACCCTTGTTTCCGTGACGACCCGCCATTTTATCCCCAACTTTTAACTTACGTTTAGTCGCAATGTAAATCTTAACAAGCTTAGTAACACCATTTGGTAAGATGTCATCTTTTTCTAAAATACTCAACTTCTCTTCATGTGCATCTTTAAGCTTTTTCTTTTGTCTTTGGAAATAATTCTTAGTTGAATTGTATTCAGACTCAATGGAGGAATCATAAGAACTCACCACAGATTTTAAAGCAAAACGGTTCACTTTTAAAATCACTTCAGCAGGAATTGAATCTCCTGCTTTATAATCAACTTCAGCCACTGTTACATCTGAATTTAGTGTTGCTTGTGAAAGAAGTGCTGCCACACGAAGAAGTTCTTCTTTATCAATCATTAACAATTTATCATGATGCTCTGAATCTAAAACAGCTTTCTCTTCCTCATAAGACTGAATGGCTCTCTCATCTTTGTCTTGACCTTTTTTGATAAAGACTTTAATATCAACAACCACCCCTTGCATAGAGGCTTTACAGTAGAGAGATTTATTCACAACATGACCTGCTTTGTCTCCAAAGATGGCACGTAATAGTCGCTCTTCTGGTGTTGGTTTAATCTCCCCTTTAGGCGAAACTTTACCAACTAAAATCATTCCTGGTTTCACATGGGTTCCAAGTTTAACAATTCCAGAGTCATCTAAATGTGCTAATTCATCTTCACGAATATTTTGAATATCTCTTGTAATTTCTTCTGTACCATGTTTAAGTTCTCTAGCTTCCGTCTCTACTTCATAAGTATGAACTGATGTAAAAGTGTCTTCTCTTAGAATTTTCTCTGAGATAATAATCGCATCTTCGTAGTTGTATCCATACCAAGGCATAAAGGCAACACGCATGTTCTTACCAATGGCAAGTTCACCCATGTCCATGTTTGGTCCATCAGCAATCACTTCTCCTGCTTTTACAACTTGCCCTACTTTAGCCGTTGGAGACTGCGTAAACGTTGTGTTTTGGTTGGTACGCATATTTTTTTCCATTGGATAATGGTCAATATACACGCCACCTTCATCTTCTCCTAAAATATAGATATTTTTAGAGTCAACTTTCTCAATTTTTCCTGGACGTTTAGCTTTGACTGATTCCCAAGCATCACGTGAAACAATGGCTTCCATACCTGTACCCACCACTGGGGCATCGGTTCTTAAAAGTGGTACTGCTTGACGTTGCATGTTAGAACCCATTAAGGCACGGTTGGCATCATCATGCTCCAAGAAAGGAATAAGTGCCGCGGCTGAACCAGAAACCATGAGTGGAGAAATGTCAATAAGGGTTACTTTTTTAGTTTCATTTAATAAAATTTCCCCATTACAACGTGTCTCAATTAGTTCATCAACAATCACTCTATCCACAATTTTTGTAGAAGCTGGTGCAATAACCAAATCTTCTTCTTGTGTCGCTGTCAAATAAACAATCTCATCTTGAATTACCCCATCAATTACTTTGTTATAAGGTGCTTCAATAAATCCTAACTCATTTACTTTGGCATAAGTAGCAAGGGTGTTAATTAGACCAATGTTTTGTCCCTCTGGTGTCTCAATTGGACAGATACGACCATAGTGTGTTGGGTGAACATCCCGAACCTCAAAACCTGCTCTCTCTTTAACAAGACCACCCTCACCTAGTGCTGAAAGTCTTCTTTTATGTGTTACTTCAGAGAGTGGATTGGTCTGATCCATAAACTGTGACAATTGCCCTGACGAGAAGAACTCTAAAATAGTATTGGTAATCATTTTAGAGTTTACCAAGTCATGAGGCATAAGTTCGTCAAGTTGACCAGAGATAGTCGTCATCTTGTCTCTAATGGCCTTTTGCATTTTAGTAAGTCCGTTATATAACTCATTACCAAGAAGCTCCCCAATGGCTCTAATTCTTCTGTTTCCTAAGTGATCTCTATCATCAATATGACCTGAACCATTTTTAACTTTTGAGAGATATTTAACCGTGTTAATAATATCTTCCGCTGTCATTACAGTAATATAGTCTGGAATATCAAGCCCTAATTTATGGTTCATTTTCATTCGACCAACTTTGGTTAAATCATAACGCTCTGGGTCAAAGAAGAGTTGTCGTAAGAAGTTTTTAGCCGCTTCAGCTGTTACAGGTTCACCTGGACGCATCACTTTATAGATACGAATAACTGCCAATTGATTTTCATCTTCAATCTCTTCAGTTTGCTTCAATAATCTAAGTGACTCTTGGTCTGCAATAAATGATTTAATAATTGAATCATCAGCACCTTCAGCCAAGTCATCAGCAATGTGAAAAGATTCAACTCCTGCATCAATAAGCTTTTTAAGTTTAAGCTCATCCATACCTGTAACAACATCAAAAAGAACTTCACCACTCTCTTGGTCAACCACTGGTTTGGCTAAGTGTCTCTCAACCAATACATCAAGAGGATACTCTACCCATTCAAGCCCATCATCTAAAAGTTTTTGCGCTTTTTTCTTGGTTAATCTTTTTGCGGCTGCAATAACAATATTTCCATCAAGGTCACGTACTTCATAAGGTGCCCGTCCTGTAAAATCATCTACAGAAAATTTCGTAACAAAACGATTGTCTTTAACAAAAATCTCTTTAGATTCATAGAACATCTTCATGATGTCCTCTTTAGAGTAGTCTAAGGCTCTAAATAAAATGGTTACAGGGATTTTTCTTCTTTTGTTAATTCTTGCATATAAAATATCTTTTGCATCATACTCAAAATAAAGCCATGAACCACGGTCTGGAATAATTTGAGCAGAGTAGATAAGTTTATTAACCACCGTCGTTGCTTCTTCTTCTTTGAAGATAACCCCAGGACTTCGGTGAAGTTGGTTAACCACAACTCTCTCAACACCATTAATAATAAATGAAGTTCTATTGGTCATAAGAGGAATGTCTCTTACATAAACAGCTTGTTCTTTAATCTCTTTGGGGTCTAACTTCTCACCTGTTTTTTCATCTCTGTTCCAAATGGTCAAAGCAATGTTCATTTTTAAAGATACCGAGTAGGTTAATCCACGTTCCATACACTCTCTAATGGTATATTTAGGCTGTACAATATCAGAGCCTTTATATTCTAAAGAGAGTCTATTTTGATGGTCATGCAGTGGGAAAACTGAACGGAAAACTTTTTCAATGGTAGATTCAGAACGATTTTTAGCATCAATCATTAAGAAATCATCATATGATTTTTGTTGTAGTTGAAGTAAGTTAGGAACAGGAATCTGTCGAGGAGTTTTAGAAAAATCGACTCTTAGTCTATTTCCAGAATGTAAAGTATTTAACATGGGCGAACCTTATATTAGTATGTTTATGTTAAGTGGTTAATGTATCGATATACAAAAAAACTATTCAAAAGAGTATTTAAAAAAATACTTATAAAATAGCTTATCTATATATCCACAAAATAGTTCATTTAAAATTTAATTGATTTTTACATAGTTACTAATGCTATGTAAGAAAATATAATCTACTGTTACTAATGCAGTAGAAGAAAGGGTCTAAATATTTTTAAACTTTCAAATGGATAGAATCCATTTGAAATGAATAAGTCAAAAAGACTTATTTAAGCTCACAAGAAGCACCAGCTTCTTCGATTTGTTTTTTCATCTCTTCAGCTTCGTCTTTTGCAACACCCTCTTTAAGAGTTGTTGGTACTTCTTCTACTGCTGCTTTAGCTTCTTTAAGTCCAAGACCTGTAATCGCTCTTACTACTTTAATAGCATTGATTTTTTTGTCACCAGCTGCTGTAAGAACAACATCAAAGTCTGTTTTCTCTTCTGCTGCTGCTCCACCTGCATCTCCACCACCAGCTACTACTGTAGCTTGTGCAGATACACCGAAATGCTCTTCAAATTCTTTTACAAGCTCAGAAAGCTCAAGTACTGACATATTTGAGATAAATTCTAAAACGTCTTCTTTAGTTGTTGCCATTTTTAATTCCTTAAAATTCTATATTTTTTTAATGATTTAATTATCATTACATTCAATTTAATATCTATCTTTTAACAAGACAAATAAAACTACGCTTCTTCTTCAAGTTTAGTTGCTAAAGCACTCATACCAATGGTAAAGTTTTGTACTGGAGCATTCCAAGTATTAAGTAACATACCAAGAAGTTCATCTCTTCCTGGAAGTTTAGCCATAGCATTAATAGTAGCGATGTCTGCAACTTTAGATTCAATAACCCCAGCCTTGATTGAGAAATTATCTTTATTTGCAATAGCAGATTTATCAGCTACTTTACAAGTAGCTATCTGGTCTTCACCCCAAATAAAGATATTGGTATCGACAAGTTCCATCACTTCACAGTTTGCATTTTTAAGGGCAATCGCTGCAAGGGTGTTTTTTATAACACGAACTTGTACATCATTCTCTTTAGCTAAGTTTCTAACACCTTCTAATGCTTCCACTGTCATACCTTTGTAATCACATACGATTACAGCACCTTGATCAGCAAAAGCACCACTAAGTTCTTCAACAATAGCTTCTTTTTCAATTCTAGTCATTTTTTCTCCTTTCGACCTCTAAAAGGGTAAACAAATAGGGGTCAGGCTTAAGTCTGACCCCTATCTGTTTAACAAACTTTTTTAAAAGTTATCTATTAAGCTTTCGCCCCTATTATCTTTAGTCTAGATTATTTATGCAAAGCATAAAGCAAAAGATAAAAAGGGGTTAAACTTAAGTTTGACCCCTTTTTATCCTAAGCTTTAGGCTCTACGCCTTCATCTCTAAAAGTTCAGCAGTATCTAAAGTTACTGATGGACTCATTGTTAATGATAATGCACCATTTAAGATATATCTACCTTTTGCAGAAGCTGGTTTAACTTTGTTAATTGTCTGCATAAATGTCTCTAAATTCTCTTTGATCTTATCAGCACCAAAAGATACTTTTCCAATTCCTGCATGAATGTTACCTTTTTTGTCCGTTCTAAAGTTAACTTTTCCACCTTTGGCTTCAGTTACGGCTTTAGTAATATCCATGGTAACTGTTCCTGTTTTAGGGTTAGGCATTAAACCTTTTGGTCCTAAAATTCTTGCTACTTTACCCAATGTTCCCATCATATTAGGCGTTGCAATTACTGTATCAAAATCAATATTTCCTGCTTGAATTGACTCAATTAAATCATCAGCACCAACCAAATCAGCTCCTGCAGCTTTAGCTTCATCGGCTTTTTCATCTTTTGCAAATACAGCTACTCTTACTGTTTTACCTGTACCATTTGGAAGGACAACTGAACCTCTTAACATTTGGTCTGCATGTCTTGGGTCAACATTTAAGTTAAGTGCTACTTCAACAGTCTCATCAAACTTTGCTGATTTTAATTCAGAAAGTAGTGCTGTAGCTTCATCAATACCATATTTTTTTTCAGCTTCAACTTTTTCTAAAAGTGCTGTTCTTTTTTTATTTACTTTTTTTGCCATTTGTTTCTCCAGCGATATAAATCTCCCACGTTTTCAGTGGTATATTGGTCAAATTGACCATTAAGTCATTCGATAAATCGAATTAACCAGCAATCTCAACACCCATTGAACGACAAGTACCTGCAATAATTTTTGCAGCCATCTCTTTGTCATCGGTATTTAAATCAACAATTTTTTTCTCAACAATCTCATCAATTTGAGCTGCTGACAATGTTGCTACTTTATTAATAATAGGGTTATCAGTCCCTTTTTTAATGTTTGCAGCTTTCATAATAAGTTCAGATGCAGGTGGTTGTTTTGTCTCAAAAGTAAAAGATTTGTCAACATATACTGTTACTACTACTGGAATTTTGAACCCCATTTTATCTTTTGTTCTTTCGTTAAATGCTTTACAGAATTCCATAATATTTACACCACGTTGACCAAGTGCTGGTCCAACAGGTGGTGATGGATTAGCTGATCCAGCAGGAATCATCATTTTAAAACGTTCGCTTACTTTTTTTGCCATCATTGTCTCCTTAGATTAAATAGTCATTTATTTAGTATTAAATAAAAACTTGAATAATAAAAATGTTTTTTTATTATTTAAACTTTTAGTTCAAAGTTAAAATAGAGCTAGCATAGAGATTCTACTAGTTCTATTGAATAATTATATTATTTTTTCTACTTGTGTATAGAGAATCTCGACTGGGGTATTTCTACCAAAAATTGAAACATTTAGTTTTAACTTTCCATGGTCTAAATCGTACTCATCAACCATGCCTGTAAAGTTAGAAAATGGACCATCGACAATACGTACCATTTCGCCTTTTTCAAAGTCAACTTTAGGTCGTGGAGCTGATTTCTGCTCCATTTTTTCTAAAATCACTTTAATATCTGCTTCACTAAGTGGTGTGGCAGTTTTTCCCTCTCCAATAAAACGTGAAACACGTGGAAGAGACTGTACTTTGTGCCAAAGTGATGTGTCTAAATCTACATGAGCAAAAACATAACCAGAATAAAGCACACGCTCTGTTATTTTTTTCTCACCTTTTTTAACTTCAATCACTTCCTCTGTTGGGACAATAATAGACTCAACTTGGTCTTCAATCCCATTTTCAACAGCTAAAAGCTCAATACCTTTTTTTACAGCTTGTTCAGAACCTGAATAAACCTGTATTGCATACCATTGAAATGCCATCTTAACCTACTACTGAAGTTACGATAGATGACATAAGTAAATCAACTAATGCTAAAAATATTGATATGACTGTTACCACAATAAAAACTGCAAAGAATGCTTGTCTTACTTGTGTTTTTGTTGGAAAGATAACTTTTTGAATCTCTTCTTTAACGTGTGCGAAATATGTTGTTAATTTTCCCATTGTATTTACCTTTTAAATTTTACCGTTTTATATTTACTATTATTTGTGGCAGGCCAAGAGGGACTCGAACCCCCGGCACCTGGTTTTGGAGACCAGTGCTCTACCAACTGAGCTATTGGCCTAAGAATAAGAGAGAGTAAAGACTCTCTCTAGTAGAGAAGAAACTATAATTACAGTTTCATCTCTTTATGTGTCGTATGACATTTACACCATTTACAATACTTTTTTAAAGCAAGTTTTTCAGCAGTGTTTCTTTTATTCTTAGTAGTATGATAGTTACGTCTTGTACACTTCTCACACCCTAAGTGAATAGTTTCTCTCATGATAACTACTCAATAATTTCAGCAACAACACCAGCACCAACAGTTCTACCACCTTCACGGATAGCAAACTTAGTACCTTGCTCAAGAGCAACTGGGTTGATGAGTTCAACTGTAATAGTAACGTTGTCACCAGGCATAACCATCTCAACACCCTCAGCAAGTGTGATTGAACCAGTAACATCTGTTGTTCTTACATAAAACTGTGGTCTATAGTTGTTAAAGAATGGCGTGTGTCTACCACCCTCTTCTTTTTTAAGAATATAGACTTCAGCTGTAAATTTAGAGTGAGGAGTAATTGAACCTGGCTTACAAAGAACCATACCTCTTTCAACTGCATCTTTATCAATACCTCTGATAAGAACACCACAGTTGTCTCCAGCTTCACCACAATCCATCTCTTTACGGAACATCTCAACACCAGTTACGGTTGTTTTTTGGTTCTCTTTGATACCAACGATTTCAACATCGTTACCAATACAAACAGTACCTCTGTCAATTTTACCAGTTACAACGGTACCACGACCTTGAATAGTAAAGATATCTTCAATAGGCATTAAGAAATCTTTATCAGTTTCTCTTTTTGGTTCAGGAATATATCCATCTACTTCAGCCATAAGTTGGTAAATTTTTTCTGACCACTCTCCAGCTGTACCAGCTTTTGCTTCTTCAAGCGCTTGGAATGCAGAACCAGCAACGATTGGTGTATCATCACCTGGGAAATCGTACTCTGAAAGAAGTTCACGAACTTCCATCTCTACAAGCTCTAACATCTCTTCTTTATCTTCATCATCAAGTTGATCTTCTTTGTTTAAGAAAATAACGATGTATGGTACACCAACTTGTTTAGAAAGAAGAATATGTTCTCTTGTTTGAGCCATTGGTCCATCAGTTGCAGCAATAACAAGAATAGCACCATCCATTTGAGCAGCACCTGTAATCATGTTTTTAACGTAATCGGCGTGACCTGGACAATCTACGTGTGCATAGTGTCTTGTTTCTGTTTCATACTCTACGTGAGAAGTAGCAATTGTAATTCCTCTTTCTCTCTCTTCTGGAGCATTATCAATTTGATCATAATCCATAGTCGCTTGACCATTTTTAAGCCCTAAACACATTGTAATAGCAGCTGTTAGTGTAGTTTTTCCGTGATCGACGTGACCAATTGTTCCAATGTTAACATGGGGTTTGGTTCGTTCAAATTTTTCTTTAGCCATCTGAGGTCTCCTAAGTTTAATTTTTAAAATTTCGACATTATATCAAAAAGTTTTTTATATTGCTTTAAATAGCATAATATGGACAGAACTATTGTAATTATTAGAATATTTACAACACTTTTGTCCATATTTTAAGTGGGGCCCATAGTGAGACTTGAACTCACGACCTCTTCCTTACCAAGGAAGTGCTCTACCCCTGAGCCATATGGGCATATTTCTACTAATAATATTATAAAATCTTAAATAAGTGATTGATATTGATTGATAATGTGAAAGTAGTTTAAAAAAATTTCACATCAGCTTCCAGATTGCTTTGATACTATGGAGCGGGAAACGAGATTCGAACTCGCGACATCCTGCTTGGAAGGCAGGGGCTCTAGCCACTGAGCTATTCCCGCATCTATATCAAATATATAAATGGTGGTGAGTGAAGGATTCGAACCTTCGAAGACGTAGTCAGCGGATTTACAATCCGCCCTCGTTGGCCACTTGAGTAACTCACCATATTTTTATATTTCTGGTCAAACACTGATAAAATTTTAATGGAGCTGATGAAGGGACTCGAACCCCCGACCTGCTGATTACAAATCAGCTGCTCTAGCCAACTGAGCTACATCAGCACCATTCATTTAAAGTCATTCTTTAAATGGAGTCGAATTATAGACAAAAATAAAATCTATGTCAAGGGTTTAAATAAAAATAATCCTATTTTTTTTAAATTCGATATAATTCATTAAAAACAAGGTGTATTATGAAAATTCTTTTAGCCCCTAGTGAAACCAAACTTGAAGGAGGGAAAGAGAACTTTGACTTAGAATCTTTACTCTTTTCAGAACTTACTCCAACACGAAAAATCCTTTTGCATAAATATATTAATATCTTACAAAAAAATGACCAAAGTGAACTCTCTAAAATTTTTGGATTAAAAAAAGAGCGTGATATAAACTATCATAATAAAGAGATTATTCATGAACTCACCATGAAGGCTATTGAACGTTACACTGGGGTAGCATTTGATTACCTAAACTATAGAGAATTAGAAAATGAAGAAAAAATGTATATAGACAACAATGTCATTTTATGTTCTAATCTTTTTGGTTTTTTACGTGCTGATGATATGATTCCTGCATATAAACTCAAACAAGGAGTCGCCTTAGGTAATTTAAAACCTGAAAAGCTCTACAAAGAACAAAGCCATCTATTAGAAGCCTATTTGCAAGATGAAGATATTTTAGATTTACGTGCTGGATTTTATGATAAATTTTATAAGCCAACTAAGAATTACACCACTTTAAAGTTTATTAAGAATGGCAAAGTGGTCTCTCATTGGGCAAAAGCTTATCGAGGTATTGTTTTACGTGAAGTTGCAAAGTCAAATATAAATAACCTAGAAGAGTTTATGAAACTCTCTATAGAAAATTTAAGCATAGATGAAATTCAAACCAAAAAGAATAAAACAGAGATAATTTACACCATAGACAATTAATTGTCTATCTCTGCCAATAAAGCCCTAACTATCTCTCTGTCATCAAAATGAATTTTTTCTCCATTAATCTCCATCGTATCTTCATCCCCTTTACCAAGAATCATAAGAACTTCCCCCTCTTCTAACTCTTTAAGGGCTTCTTGAATGGCAAAAGCGCGGTCTACCATAGCACGTGTATTGCTTTGGTCTTTAATTCCTGATAATATATCTTGAAGTATCGTTTCAGGTACTTCTGAACGTGGATTGTCTGAAGTGACATAGACTTTTTTGGCAAATTTTGCCGCCACAGCCCCCATGCGTGGTCGCTTACTTTGGTCTCTATCGCCACCTGCTCCAAATACTACAGCTATTTCTCGGTCTTTCATGGAATCTAACACTTGAATCATCCCATCATCGGTATGGGCAAAGTCAACAATGACCAATGGGTTTTGAGAAACCACTTCCATTCGACCAGCTACCCCTGCAAAATTAGAGACAACTTCACATACTTCAGAGACATCTCGTCCTGTAAGCATCGTACAAGCTCCAATCGCCGCCATGAGATTAAAAAGATTAAACAGCCCCACCATTGGAGAGTGAAAAGTAGCTTCTGTACTTAAATGTTTAATCCCTGCGGTAATGCCTTGTTGAAGTGAAAAGGCCTGTACCTTAAAAGTAGCAGGTTCATCGACCCCATAACTCTGTGCATTTTTAGGATTATAAGTGATATTTTTAATGTCATCTTTGTTTAGAAGTTTGGGAGATTCGTCGGCAAAGAAGAGACTCTTCACCCGTCGATACTCTTCTACTGTTCCATGATAATCTAAGTGGTCAGAGGTGACATTGGTATGAATTTTTAATGCAAAATCAAGCCCTTCTATACGCTCTTGCTCAATGGCATGAGAACTCACTTCCATAATGAAGTAATTCCCCCCTTTCTCTTTCGCCACTTTCATTGCGGACAAAATATGTAAGATAGAGGGAGTAGTCATAGACTTCTCTTCTATGCGTTCCTCGTTAACAAAAAAACCTCGTGTTCCTAAAAGTGCAGGTTTTTCTCCTAAGTCCAATAAAAATGAGTAGATGGCTGCGGTGACTGTCGTTTTACCATTGGTTCCTGTTACCCCTACTACTTTTAAATCAGCTAATTGCCACTTAACAATAAGTTCTAAAGGGGTGATGTGACTAGGTTTTTCTTCTAATTGCTCAAAATATTTTCGATTTTGCACCGTTAAAAGAAATTGGGTTTTACTGCTAAGTACGCTTGTGTCATCGGTTAGATGTTCATAGCCATCTAAGTTATACTCTATTATCATTCAATATCTTTTTTAACTATTTTCTTGTTTATAAGCTTCTATTTTATGATAAAGCGTATAAATCTCTTGGTCATTGGCAAAACTATTACTTAAAGAGTCTAAAAACTGTGTTGCTAGTTCTATTTGACCTCGCTCAATAAGCAGACTAATAAAGAGAATGTATTCCTCTTTATTTTTCAAAATCACCCTTGTGGAAAACATAATATCTTCAAAAGCACGTTTAAAACTTCCACGGTTATCTATAAATTGTAAAAAATCTTCATAACTAATACCATCTTTATACTCTGCTTTATCTTCTTTGATATTTAAGATTTCAGCTACTTGCCCTTGGCTTACATCTAAAGTGGTCAATAAATTAACCATCACCTCATGGGCATCCTCTTGCTCTGTTTTAATAATTTGATAATAATCAAAAAGAGCTTGTGCCTCTTCTGCACTCTCTAACGCAATATCACAAAGATAGACACCCACTTCAGCATCTGAAGCAGTAGGGTATTCAGTTAACAGTTGTCCA
>Ga0256839_1002333_pt1 | contig 21281 bp, 22 predicted proteins | sample 354166metaG_FD_185968 | JGI IMG/M metagenome (GOLD analysis project Ga0256839, IMG submission 185968) | Hydrothermal vent microbial communities from Mid Atlantic Ridge, Atlantic Ocean - 354-166 | ecosystem: Environmental > Aquatic > Marine > Hydrothermal vents | place: Atlantic Ocean: Mid... | reverse complement strand
AATAAGTTCTTATCCGACGGTGGGCTGGGTGCCAAATCTGATGCGCAGGTGGATTCAGCCATCAAGCAAATTGTCGATGATGCCTTAGCCAGTGATGGCGTGGTGGATATTTTTGAGGCGGCTGGTGTGGCAGCCCCTTCGCTAGATATTTTATCGGAAGAGTTTCTGCTCGAAGTGAAAAACATGAAACATAAAAACCTTGCGTTTGAATTGCTGCGCAAACTGCTCAATGAAGAAGTCAAAGTGCGAAAGCAAAAGAATATGGCGCAGGGCAAGAAGTTCTCGGAAATGTTGTCATCCGTCATTAAACGCTATCACAACAACCAAATTGATACGGCGCAAGTCATCAAGGAATTGTCGGATATGGCAAGGGATATGAAGCTGGAAGACAGCAGAGCAGATGAGCTGGGTTTAACATCTGAGGAGTACGCCTTTTATTCGATTTTAGCGGAAAATGATTCCACTGCATTGATGAAGCAGGAAGATATTCGTGAACTGGTGCATCGCATCGTTGAAGGCATTCGCAACAACACATCTGTCGATTGGAACAAGCGGGCTGATGTCAAAGCCAAACTACGATTGATGGTGAAAAAGTTGCTCAAACGCTATGGCTACCCACCCGATTTAATCAGAATGGCAGCGGATCGGGTGCTTGAGCAAAGTGATTTGTTGGCGAGTGAGCTCTCTCAACAGGGGTAACTTCAAATAAAAAGCCATCCTTTGCAGGATGGCTTATCAATGATGGTGGCTCGACCTGGAATCGAACCAGGGACACAGGGATTTTCAGTCCCTTGCTCTACCGACTGAGCTATCGAGCCAATCTCAATTAAGGCAAACAATATGCTGCTGCATTTTTGAGTTGCGATTTCTAGTGTGATTGTGTGTGTGTTGCAAGCTTTTCCTTATCTTGAGGAAGTGGTTTGATTATGGTGATATGGATTGCAGCAATATCATTGGTACTTCGATGTTGGTTTTGGGGAAGAATGGGGTATATATTTTGATGGGCAATGCCGTATTTGTTCAGAAATGCCTGAATCACGGCTTGGGTTTGTATGATGCGCTGTTTCGCATCTTCGGTGAGTGTTGATATACCAATATCGGGAACCAAGTGAATAGCCTTATATGTTTGTTGGCGTATAAGCTTGGCCAGTTTGCGTAAGCGGGTTCGTTCATTCAATGATAAACGCATATCTTGTTGGATGCGCAAGCTACCCAAATGTTGTTCGGAAGTGGGCGAGATCTTGAAAGTTTTGGAACGGGTTACAGTTTGTTGTTTTACTTGTTGCAGTAGTGCTGTGGCAGCTATCAGGCTCCAGTCGCCTGTACCAGCAAATGATGTGGATATGTCTTGGTGTTGCAGCAAATGATCAATGGATTGCACCTTGAGTATTTGCTGTAGGTAGGTGGTGTTTTTATCTGTAAGCAGTTGTAAGTTGTGGAACTTTAGATTGACTTCCCCGTGAATACTTTGGTTTTTCCTTTGTGCTGTTAAGGATAAGCTAAAGTGCCCTCGGCTAGCATAAGGAAGACCTGAGATGCGTAGCCACTCTTCAAGAAAAAACATATTGGCATGGTCAATATGAATGGTGATATGTTGCCAACGCATGGCTTCTTTATGGCGTTGGAGAGTTATCCTGGAGGTCAGTGGTGCCATACCCATATCGGCAGAGAGGTGTATGACGCTTTCTCGATGGGATCGCCAGTTGTGAATGGAGATTTGAGCATGATGAAGCCATGTATGGGTGTTCGACCCAATAACAATCTTGCCTTGTGTCAGCAACACACTATCAAGTCTCCAAGGTATTTGTAACCAATCATCCAGGTGTGATTCACTTGACCATGCTTGCCTTGGTGTGAGCGGAAATTGTGCTACCCATTTGTTGGCTTTGATACTTGCTGATATGACACCAGTTTGATTCGCTTTATGGATATGGAGTATCAGTGTTTGTGCTGCAAACTTCTGTTTTTTTGATGCAAAAGCCAAATTATCAATATGAACGCGACCTGATGTTTGCCATTGTTGCGTTGGCGCAACATGCAATTCAAGCCATGTCGATCCTTGGATATCATGGGATTGGCTGCGTATAGGCTCTGGCAGCAGGCTGCGAAGTTGAATCAGGGGAATATGGCTTGCATATATATGGAAGATGTTGTCTTTTTGGCTGCGCAGGCGCCAGAATTCAGTGCCATTAACCAGTTGTGAGATATCCATGGTTAATGTATTTTCAGATAATGAGGCTGTTCCGTTCATGGGCGGGAGCGTCAAGATGTTTTCAGGTTCTCCGTATGCAAGGTGTAAACCTTGAACATTGATGCTATCAATATCCCACTGCCAAATGGGGGGCGCAAAAGTTTGTTGTGGGTGAAGGGCAAAGTGTGCGTCGGAAAAGTCCATGCGCTTTATGTGGATATGTTTTTGTGGCTGTTTAATGCTTAACCCATAGGTGGTCATGTGTTTAATATGGGTGTCATACTGTTGCAATATGGTGTTCTCCCATAACAGCTTATCACTGCTGAGAGACCATGTCTTTGCGGTTCCTGAAAATTGCATTTGTCCTGTAATCAGGCTTTGGAACTGTTTGGTTTTGAGCAACCAGGCATTGGCTTGAATATCGCCCAACCACTGTTGATCTTGTTGTTGAAAGCGAGCAGATAAACTGGATTGGCTGGGTATATCTTCAGCTTGTACATTGAATCGCAGGTTTTGCGTATACCATGCGCCTGACCACTGCATATGAGCTGCTAAAATAGGGGATTTTACTGATATTCTCCCAGTTTGTTGTCCTGTGTTTTCAGGGATATGGCTTTGCAGCACCCATGAGCCAGATGTGTGCGTTATATCATGCTTGAATGTGCCGTTGGCTAATATTTCTCTTGCGTTGCTTTGCCCTGAAACATTCAGGTTTCTGATGTGGATGTGGGTGTTTGGAGCAAGATTGGTGATATGGGCGGAAGAGATTTGAATTTGCTTGCTGTGGCGGAAAATATGGATAAAAGATGGGGGTATTTGCACAGGTTCAACCAGCCAGGGTTTAAGCTCTTGTTGCATGTCATAACGGATGCCAGAAACGGTTATTTGTTGTAATAAAGGATGTGCGCTTGTGACAGAAGCTGGGTTTCCCTTCATCAGGATGGATTGAATATGTAAAGGTTTGCCATGGACATTTGCATGAATGTTTTCAATGGTCAGCGCGCCACGAAGCAAGCGAAACTGAATACGGGATGCGCTCGCGTTCATGCCTTGCAACCATGCGCGAACTTGGGCAATGGCTGTATCATGTGCTGCTGCTTGAATGGAAAAATGCCAAGCAAGCAGCAGCAGTGTGATTACTGCAGAGGTAGAAAGATATATACGACCACCTGCTGAACCATTGGCAAGTGGTGTGCGATACACGGCCTGCTTGGTTACGATAGAGCCTTGCCTTGCAGTTGCGCAATCACCGACTGGTCTTCCAAGGTGGAAATATCTGAAGTGATGTCACGCCCTGCGGCAATGTCCCTGAGTAGGCGGCGCATGATTTTACCAGATCGTGTTTTGGGCAGGCTGTTGGTAAAGCGAATCACATCAGGTTTGGCAATCGCGCCAATTTCTTTGGCAACATGATTGCGAAGATCTTGTTCTAATGCTTCGTTGGCTTCAACTTTAAGAATCACAAAAGCAAAGATACTCTCGCCTTTAATGGCATCAGGGCGACCCACCACCGCAGCTTCTGCCACGGCATCATGCGATACCAGTGCCGATTCAATTTCCATGGTGCCAAGCCTATGCCCAGACACATTGAGCACATCATCAATACGCCCCATAATCCAGAAATAGCCATCTTCATCCTTGCGCGCGCTATCGCCTGCAAGGTAATAATTTTTATCTGCAAACTCCTGCCAATAGGTTTCAACAAACCTCGCGTCATCGCCCCAGATTCCACGCAACATGGATGGCCAAGGTTTGGTGAGTACCAATAATCCGCCACCCTCAGCGACTGTCTCACCTGTTTCATCGACAATATCAGCAAACACACCAGGTAAAGGCAGGGTGGCAGAGCCAGGCTTGGTAGGCACGGCGAATGGCATGGGCGCGAGCATGTGTCCACCTGTTTCGGTCTGCCACCATGTGTCCACGATAGGGCAGCGACCACCGCCAATGACTTCATGATACCACATCCACGCTTCAGGATTGATGGGCTCGCCCACGGTTCCCAGGACACGAAGGCTGCTTAAATCATAAGCATTAGGGTAAGCATCACCTGCTTTGTTCAGCGCACGAATGGCGGTGGGTGCGGTGTAAAAAATCGAAACTTTATGGTCTTGGCAAATTTTCCAGAAACGCCCAGCATCGGGAAACATGGGTGTACCTTCATACATCACGGTTGTGCCACCGTTGGATAATGGACCATACACTGAATACGAGTGTCCTGTAATCCAGCCCACATCAGCGGTGCACCAAAATACATCTGATTCAGGCTTAAAATCAAAGCTGTATTGCATGGTTAAATGTGCCCACAAAAGGTAGCCACCTGTGCTGTGGACAATGCCTTTGGGTTTGCCTGTGGAGCCTGAAGTATAAAGGATGAATAGGGGGTGTTCAGCTTCAATGATGGCAGGTTCGCATGCATCACTTTGCCCATCGCATACATCATGCCACCACACATCTTTAGCTTGCCATGCGATGTCATTATCACCGCGTTTGACCACCAATACATGCTCTAAGCTTGGGCAACCTTGCCCAGTGGCTTCATCCACGCTGTCTTTCAGATTAAATACTTTGCCTCGACGATAACCGCCATCGGCAGTGATGACCAACTTCGCTTCTGCATCTTCAATTCTATCGCGCAACGCTTGCGCTGAGAATCCGCCGAAAACCACGGAGTGGGTCGCACCAATGCGAGTGCAAGCCAGCATAGCCACGGCGGCTTCTGGAATCATAGGCATGTAAATGATGACCCTATCGCCCTTGTTGATTCCCAACGATTTCAGGCCATTGGCAGCCTTGCAGACTTCTGCCAAGAGCTCAGCATAGGAAATATGGCGTACATCCCCCGGCTCACCTTCCCAAATGATAGCCGTGCGTTCACTTAAACCGTTTGCTACATGCCTATCCAAGCAGTTTTCAGAAACATTGATATTGCCATCTTCAAACCACTTGTAGAAGGGTGGATTATCGCTGTTTAAGGTGGTGGTGAATGGTTTTTGCCATGTCAGTTCGGCATTGGCTAAGTCTGCCCATGTGCCTTCAAAATCTTGCGCGAACTTGTCGCACAAGGCTTGCCTGTCTTCTAATGATGCAAAGCTAGTATTGGCCTTGGGGGGGTGAAATATGCGGGTTTCTTCGAGTACCGTTTCAATATTTTTATTCATGTGCTTTCTCCAACATAAGTTCTCAACAAGCGCTTATCCAAATGGGTAAATATTTCATAAGCTATGGTTTGGCACTGTGTGGCGATATGGTTGGCCAAGGGTTGGTTTTCTTTTCCACCAAAAAATACAACCTTATCACCTTCCTGCACCTTGCTGCTGCCTACAGCCAGCATACAATAGTCCATACATACACGCCCGACAATGGGTAGCAAACATCCATGAACCCATGCCTTGCCTTGATTGGATAGTAACCTTGGTAAACCATCGGCATAACCCATGGCAACCACCGCAATACGCATATCCTGGGGAGCAACCCAAGATGCACCATATGATACGCTTTCACCTTGTTTAACCTTATGAATGTGTATAACTTGACTGCTCAACTCAGCAACAGGCTTTAGCTCCAAAGGCTGTGATGGGATAGGCTCAATGCCGTATAAAGCAATACCTGGTCTGGCAACATTAAAATGGTGAGACGCAGAGAAGGCGATAAGACCTGCGCTGTTAAACAAGCTGTATGCAGGTGCGGGAATTTGTTTGCAGATGGCTTGAAAGCGATGGATTTGTTGTTGGTTAAGCGGGTGCTTTGGGGTATCGGCACAAGCAAGGTGAGACATCACACCCGCAAGATGGATGTTGGCATCTTGAATATGCTGATGCAAGCCAAACGCATTGATAGCGCCCAAACGGTGCATGCCAGTGTCCACTTTTAACCAAACTGAGCCTTGAAAGCCTGCTTGCTGTAGGTGTTTGACATGCGAAGTAGAGGTCACTACTGGTGTGAGGCGATGTGTTACACAGCATTGGGCATCAAGCGCATCAAAAATACCCGATAATAGTATAATATCAGCATTTTGAGGGAGATGCTTGCGAAGGCTTAGCCCTTCATTGGCATCTGTCACGGCAAACAAGCGGCAGCCTTCGACAAATAAGGCTTTTGCGATATGGGTAAGCCCATGACCATAGGCATTGGCTTTGACCACGACCATCAGTTGCTCCTGATGCTTTTGCAAGGCTTTGAGCATGTGGTAGTTATGAATCAGGTGGTTTATATTTATGGTAAGGGTTGCTGGTCGCATGGGCTTAGTCTTACGGCTAGAAGTGGTTTGGTCAAAGGCGTTCGAGTGCTATACTTGACTAATATAGTCAAGTATAACAATATGCGCCGTTCAAATGTGAAATATAGCAAGATTGGAGGATGTGTTATGCAGCTTACAAGTCGAGGGCGTTATGCTGTGTCAGCGATGGTTGATTTGGCCAAGCATCAAGATGAAGGTCCGGTTACACTTGCATCAATTTCAGAACGACAGTTTATTTCGCTGTCCTATCTAGAGCAATTGTTTCGCAAGCTTCGGGAGAATGAGCTTGTGACCTCTGTGCGCGGCCCTGGCGGCGGCTACCGTCTTGCGAAAGCACCGAGTGAAATTACAATTTCTGATATTATGTATGCCGTTAATGAGGAGGTGCAAACCACCTTATGTAAAAGTGAGGAAGTTGGGTGTCATCGAGGCAGCCGCTGTGAGACGCATCATTTGTGGGCAGCACTTGGGCAACATATCCGCTTTTTTCTCGAAACAGTGACCATTGAAGATGTATGTTTGGCCAAAGACTTTTTGCATACCTTAAAGGCGGTCGAAAAAACCTTGTCGCATCAGTAGTCTTTTGCGCATGAAACAATACTACCTTGATTATAATGCGACTTGTCCGCAATTGCCGCAAGTCAGTTTGGCTATGCAGGATATTGTAAACACAGCATTTGGCAACCCTTCCAGCGTACATTGGGCTGGGCGAAACGCGCGCCGCAAGATGGATGATGCACGCGAAACATTGGCTGAATATTGGCATGTTGAACCAGGTAGTGTGGTGTTCACATCAGGTGGTACAGAATCCAACAACATGGTTATTCAAGGCATGATGGCGCAATCGGGTAGTGGGCATATTGTGCTATCAGCGATTGAGCACCCTGCTGTTCTTCATGCTGTTGTGCAGTGGTGTAGCCGTTATCCAGGTTGGTCGTATACTTTGGTTAAGCCTGATAAAGGCGGAAAGGTTGACGCAAAAGCATTTATTGAAGCCTGTCAAAACGATACCAAACTTGCATGTTTAATGTGGGCAAACAATGAAACAGGCGTGGTTCAGCCCATTTTTGAAGTACGGGAAGCATGTAGGGCTAAAGGTATTCCTTTTTTGGTAGATGCTGTACAAGCCTTGGGCAAGTTGGAGGTAAACTTAAATGCACTGGATGCTGATTTTGTGAGCTTTTCAGCGCACAAGATTGGTGGGCCGCGTGGTGTTGGTGCGCTTGTGATGAAACGCGGTAGTCGTCTTGAGTCTCTGATTATCGGAGGTGGTCAAGAGCGAGGACGCAGATCGGGCACGGAAAATGTGGCGGGGGTTGTAGGCTTTGCTGCGGCATTGGGAGTGTTGGACTATAGCCGAGTAGCGCCAGTTCGGGATATATTTGAGAAGAAGTTGGCAGAAGCCATACCCAATGCTGTGTTTTTTGGTCAAACACATTTGCGTACACCCAATACATCCATGTTTTGTATTCCTGGGCTGGAAGGCGAAACATTGCTTATGCAAATGGATTTAATGGGTTTTGCAGTGGCATCGGGCTCAGCATGTTCATCGGGTAAACGAGAGCCATCACATGTTTTGCTGGCTATGGGTGCACCAGATTTTCAAGCGCGCAGTAGCTTAAGAGTTAGCTTTGGTGTGGATGCAGATGAAGTGACTTCAGATGCCTTGGTTGAGGCGCTTGTACGGGTACAACAGCGGCTAAGAAACATGAGTGGAAGAGGGTAAATTAATTATTTACCTTGACCTTGTGTTTATCATCGCACAGTCTGCCGGTGTTCGTTTTAGTATTTTTAGTGAGTTTGCACCAGTTCCAAAGCTAGGCCAATTCAACAAGAATCAACGAAAATAGATATTAAAAGAAAGAGGATTGACATATGTCTAATCAAGTTGAAGGAACCGTTAAATGGTTCAATGATGAAAAAGGTTTCGGTTTTATCGAGCAAGAAGGCGGGGATGATGTATTTGTACACCATACGGCTATCAATACTGAAGGATTTCGCTCGTTGGAAGAAGGTCAAAAAGTAACGATGGAAGTTGTTCAGGGTCAAAAAGGTCCGCAAGCGGAAAATGTCGTTCCTCAGTAATCACTGAAAACAACAGTTTCAAATGGCGAAAGAGGTGTAGCATTCATGTTACACCTCTTTTTTTATGTGCTTTTTGTGATGTTGGTATGGGCAAGTGTTTGTAGTACACTGCTTTGTTCCAACTCAGCGTGTTGTAACACGGCTTGATGCAATAAGGGGTGTGCAGCCATCATTTGCAGGAAGCAATGGGCCGGAAAACGAATCAAGGTGGTGTTTTCCATACTGACGATATCGGTCATGTAAGTGTGTTCCATATGCGGGAAAGCTGCAGAACAGCCGATGAGGTCACCTTGTTTTAAGCTATTGATAATGATAGAGCTTCCATCAGGCATTTCACCCAATAAGCGAAGGCTGCCATGACAAATCAAATCAATGGTTTCAATATTTTGTTGCTGTTGGTAAATGCGTTCCAGAGGTTTGAAGTGGATATAATGTCCTTGCTTTGCCAATAGCAATTGTAGATCCAGAGGTAGCTTGGCAAACGCAGCATTTTTTTTCAGATCCATTTGAATTTTTCGTGTGGTTGCTGATTGGCGAAGCGCTTGCTCAATTTTAGGGTTTTCCATAAAGAGTCTTAAAGCAGCCTTGCTGGGTATGGTTAAAACAGTTGCCTTTGAACAGGCAATCACATCAGCGGTGCGTGGTGTGTTGTCTAGGAAAGCCAGCTCACCGATTACTTCCCCCGCGTGCATCATATGTTCAAAATACTTTTGCTGGTTGGCATCACGGCTCCATACCGCAAGCTCACCCTTTACCAAGATATACATTTGTGTTTCATGTTCACCATAGCGAACAAGGTAATCACCTTCTTCAAGCTCCAAGCGGCGATGCGAGCGGAAGATTTTGTCCAGGAAGCTGCTGGATGCCAAGTGTAAAAACGGTGTGGAATAAAGCTGGTGGCTTAACTTTTCTTGGTTAAGATGTTGACGGATATGTTGCACTTCATTGGCTTTTTGGGTTAAACCCTGCGTGCGAAGCATATGTTGAAGCTGTAAAAGAAGCACTTCGGCTGCATTGTCTTTGCCAAGTAAAATCAATACTTCAGCTTGCTTTTGCAAATACTTGTACTCTAGGGGGTATACGGTTGCAAGCTGCTGATACATGGCAAGGCGATGTTGCAGTGCCTGTTGTTCTTCTTGAGTAAAGCTTTTTTGCTTAATCATGGTATGGGTTTGGCACAAGTATCACGCGCTGTTGTTTCATTTTATGTTTCAAGTTTTGCTGCATGTCCACGCAGGGCTGTAGACAGTCCATTGTTGAGCCACGCTTGAATCAAGTTTGTATGATTCAATACCTGCACCAGCCTCGTTTGGGTAACCTTCATCGTATGTGGTTAAGCCTGAGTTAATTCTGCAATGGATTCCTCATACATACACTTTTGAATCATAAGGTTGGGCTGTTTTTTCAAGTCAATTTTTCGCTCAGCAATCTCTTGACCTTGCTTATTCAGGTGAATATGTACGATAGGTCGTAGTGGAAACTTATTGTGCACCCCTACAACTTGCCCAATTTCGCCAGTATTGAGTTGCACGAATGTGCCCACGGGGTAGAGCGAGATAGACTCGATCAAGGCTTTGAGTATTTTAGGGTCAAACTCTTTTTTATGGCGCTTGACAATTTCTCGAATGGCATCCCTTGGCAACAAGCGCTGGCGGTAAGGGCGGATATGAATCAGCGCCTCAAACATGGATAATAAGCTGACCAATCGTGCAACCCACGCGATGTCATGACCTTTAAGCTGCAATGGTCCGCTTCCATCATAACGCTCGGCACCTTGTTGTAATGCCAAGGCGAGTTGCTCGTGTTGAATATGATGTTTGCGCAGATAATGAAGTGCTTGTTGGGGAGCTTGCTTGATGCGTTGCCACTCATCATTCGACAGTTTATCAGGTTTTTGCCGGATATCAGTAGGAACCATTGCCATACCCAAGTGGTGCAGCATGGCAGCAATGGTGTATGATAGAAGCTCTTGAAACTGAAGTTGCAGTTCTTGACCAAGTTTAATGGTGTATAACATCATAAGAATGGACTTCTGAACCAAATCAGCATGGTGCATGGTATTCAAATTTGATTGTAGATGCAGATTGATTTCAAGCTCTAGAGCATCAATAACTTTTGGTGATGTTTGGATTTGATCAAACAAAACTTCAAGTTGCTTATGTAAGGCATGGATATTAAAAGGTTTATCGTGATGTACAGCTGAGAAGATTTGGGCTAAGTGTTGCTCAATATGCTTTAACCATGTATGTAGATCAAAACCATGCCCTGTGTGACTTGGTGTTGGTATTTGGGGCTCATCAGCCCATGACGCTGCCATAGGGTCTTCTTGCGCATACAATGAGAGTGGTGCATCAGGTGTTTCTTGTTCTTCTAGTAGTATGTCTATATCGGCAAAAGCTTGGTCATCGTCTTCAGGCTTTTGGCTGTAGGGGTTTGCAGTAGTCTGCGAGGATCTTTTTTCTTTGTTTACGTCTGGCTGGTGTTCACGCAAAAGATCAATGTATTTAGTCATGATAGTGGATACCTCTGCATGGTTGTTTGTACGAGTCGCTGATCGATACGGTGCTGGGACATTCGCATGCCCATAAGCAAGCAACGATCCATGATATGGTTAATAAGCCTTGGTACACCGTGAGAGTGTTGAAAAATAAGCATGATAGCTTGCTTGGTTAAAATAGGTTGTGTGCAGCCTGCAATATGTAGCCGGTACAGTATATAGCGCATGGTGCTTTGCAAGTCTAAATGCCCAAGGCGCAGGTTGAGGGCAATGCGTTGCTGTAGTTGGGGTATATCTGCAATCTTTTGTTGTAGTTCAGGTTGCCCAACCAGCAAAAGTGTAATAAGAAAGCGGTTGCCGAGTTGGAAATTAAGCAACATTCTAAGCTCTTCTAGGGTAGATGTGTCAGGGACACTTTGGGCTTCATCAATGCAAACCAAGGTATCTTTGTTGTGCTGGGCGTTGTTTGCCAAGTGCTCTTGCAGTGACTGAAGCAGCACATTCTTGTCATTGCGGTATGCTGATACTTTAAGCCCCAATTGCTGAGTAATTTCAAACAGCATTTCGACCGCGGACAAGCTGGAAAAATTAATCAATGCAATATCAAACCGATCCTGAGGCAAGTCAAGCAAAACCCGTTGCACGGTAGTGGTTTTCCCACAGCCAATATCGCCAGTGAGTGCAATGGCACCTCGCCTGCGGATAATGGCATCATATAAGTCTTCACATAATATACGGTGCTGGTCAGTTTCGTAATAGAAGTGTGGTGAAGGGGTATTATCAAAAGGAAAGGCTTTTAATTTCCAGTGTTCCAAATACATAAAATCCCCTTTAGAATTGCGAAGCTAGCTACACAGTCAAACAAATGTATTGCCAATGTTCAAGTTTTTTGCATCAAAGGCTTTATTTTTAACACAAAGGAGATGCAAGTTTATAAATGTTACGCGTTGATTTCCTAAGGCATGGTGCATTAAAAGGAGGGGTTAAATATCGTGGTTGTTTGGATGAAGCCATAACACCCGAGGGTCGCATGCAAATGGATATGGTTTGGGCTGAAGTGTGCTCTCAGGTTACAAAAATTATAAGCTCTCCTTTATCACGCTGTGCTATACCTGCTCAAGACTGGGCCAATGAAAAGGGTGTGCATTGTATATTGGATAATCGTATCAAAGAGTTGAGTTATGGTGATTGGGAAGGGTTGACGGCGGCAGAAATTGAGCACCAATACCCCAACCAGCTACAAGCGTGGCGAGATGATCCCACCCATTTAACGCCACCCAATGGTGAGTCTATGCAACACTTTGCTGATCGGGTTTTAAGCTTTTGGCACACACTGATTCAAGATCATGACGATGAGCATGTACTTGTTGTTGCCCATTCTGGGTCCATTCGTCTGTTGCTTGCGTATGCTTTAGGCGCACCCGTTAAAACAACACGACATTTGGCGATGCCGTATGCTTGCTGGAGTCGAGTTGAAGTTCAAGGCGGGCAAGTATGGTTGCAGTTTCATGCGCGACAAGCAGGCTGAGGCTGTTTCATCCACTTAAAGCGTAGGTGAAGCTGAGGTTGGTTGCGAATATATTGCAATCCTGTTTGCTCCGACTCGCAAATAACAATGGGTGCTTTTAAGTTGGCAGTGACCCATGTTTTATCAGCAAAGGGGTTGAGTACAACAAACCAGCGCAAACCTTGAGCGTTAGTTATATTGAGGCATTCATATTGTTCTGTGGACAGTGTGGGCACTTGCCCCAATCTTGTGGTGTCCCAAGGTGCCAAGATAAAAGCTGCTTCAGGTTGATCTATGGATTGCAGGCAGAGCAGGTTGCCTTTTCCTTCATAAATAAAGGCAAACCGCGTTGCTCCCGGAAAGCCTGCAATGCCACGAGGAAAGGTGAACTCACGCACATGATTGTTTGATGTTATGGATGTTTTTGTTGCCAACATATTTACCCTCTTGCCTTTAGCCAAGCCAAAGCATCACCTTGAATAGCAGCTTTATTTTCTTGCTGGATTTGTTCATATACTTCAAGCCTATGCACTGCCACATCATCGGGGGCCTCAATGCCAAAGCGAACAACACCATGGCGTATTTCATGTATCACAATACGAATATCATCTCGAATACGAATAGCTTGTCCTACTTTACGGCGTATGACCATCATAAGCTTAACGCAGAAAGTTTACGAGCGAAAGGCTCTTGATATTGGCAATTTGACTGTATGAAGCTTGTAGAGCAATATCAGCTTGCTGTATTTCTGCAATCAAGGCAGGCATATCCACTGCTTCATGGTCATTCAAGCGTAAATCAATGGTAAATTTCATATCTTGATAAGACTGAGTATAGCTTTGCAAGGCTTGAATCTGCCCACCTACGCGACTGGTTAAGTTAATGATACCGTTGCTGGCGGTAGTTAGTTCAGAGATTGCATTCGCAATGCCAGCTTGGTCGTTAGCCAGCAACGCTGTTTGGAAGTTACTTAAGGCTGTAAACGCATCTGTAAACGCTTGTTCATCACCGCGAACATTGCTAATGATACTTTGATTTGAGCTTACCGCTACCGTTCTATCTTGGGTTGCACCTTGATATTGGTAGGCTCCTGTTGCATCTATAGCAAATGCTTGGGTTTTGACCGCAGTACCTGAGAATAAGAATTCACCTTGCCATTGTTGATTGGCAGAGTTTGCAACCTGGTCGAGTAAATGCTTGACTTCAGTTGCAGCAGCGGCGTGTTCTTGTGCACCAACTTGTCCTGATGCCTGTTGTACAGCGATGGTTTGGGCACGCTTGAGTACATTGGATATATCATGAAGCATGGTCTGGCTGGCAGACAACCTTGACTCGGCAAGGCGTAGCGCCTCTAGACTGCCTTGTATTTGGGTTTGGGTGTGGCGTAAATCAAGAGAGGTTTTATAGTCTATGCCTGCTTGCGAAGGGCGTTGAAAGCGTGTGCCAGAGGCAATGCTCGCATTGTTGTCATTTTTGATTTGAAGTTGTTTATTGATGCCTGCCATCAAGCTTTCATATTGTTGGCTATTGGAAATTCTCATCTTAGTATCCCCATCAAACTATCAAGCATTTGATTATTGGTTGAGATTAGTTTTGCAGATGCTTCATAAGCACGCTGGAATTTCATCATGGCAATCAATTCTTCATCCACATTTACCCCAGAAATGGCTTCTCGTTGCTGGATAAGCGAAGAGGCTTCGGCTTTACGGTAGCTTGTCTGTTGGTTAGCAATATCAACATCAAGACCGTAGCGCGACGATAGCCCAGAGACACGCTCATGCAGGCTTGCAGCGGTGCTGCCGTCAACGCTAAGCGCACTATCCTGAAGGTTCATGATAGCGATAGCAGCGCGGTTGTCGCCAAGCTGCAAAGTTGCAGTGGCAGGGTCAATGTAGCCTGTGCCTATGCTGGTAACATCATCTTGAATATACTGCGCAATACTAATGTTTCCCGCAGTACTACCGTGAAAGAAAGTACCTATTTCGTAGGCAGCTAACATATTGGATGTATCATGACCAAGGCTGATTGTATTTGTACCTGCATCAATATTTAAGCGCCCTGCATTATCCACCGTTGCACTAATGCCAGCGACCGCATTTAGTGATAGTGCCACATCATTCATGGTCGTATTGGCTGCAATATTAATGGTGGTCACACCAAGTGGTGTGCCAGTACTGTTATAGACATAAACATTAAAGCTACCTGCTTGTACTTGGTTGGCAAAGGCCACTTGTTGTGTTGCGTCATTCAGAGGCAGTGCGGGGTTGCTTGTACCTTGCCCTGATTGAATGTTGCTAAAGCGTGTTGGGCTACTGGCATTGCTTTGGATTTGGTTGGTGCTAAAAGCAAGGTTGGCAGCAAAGCTATCTAGGGTGTCGATATAGCCTTGGTAATATTCATCGCGTAGTTTGAGCGTGCCACCTAAGCTTCCGCCTTGTTCCAAACCTTGTACTTGTTGGTTGGTGTCTGCAATTACAATGCCTTGATAACCTGTGCTAGAGACTGTGTTTCTTGCCAAGTGCCGAACCACACCATCTTGGGTGAGTAAATCACCACCTTTGGTTTGGATTAAAATACCACCATCTTGGGTATTGACCTCTTGAATGGGAATGATAGCCGCAAGCTCGCGTATGGCTAAATCACGCTGGTCGCGTAGGTCATTGGCAATGCTGGTGTTACCTTGTTTTCCTGCTTCATGTATAGAGATTTGCTGGCTTAAAGCCCCTATTTTATCAAGGCTAAGGTTGGCTTGTACAAGCTGCTGATCAATGCTTTGGTCCAACTTGACTTGTCCAGCGCTAAGTTGGCTACGCATGGTATTGAGCTGGTTAATCAATACTTCACTTTTGGTACGCACATTGTATTTTTGTGCTGTATCTTGGGGGTTGTTGCTTAATTGCTGCCATGATAGAAAATAATCATCGACAGCGGCCGCAAGCCCTGTGTTATCCAAGCTGCCAAAGCTGTTTTCTACAGTGGCAAGCCCCGTGGAGACCTGGCTCCAAAATTCAAACTGAGAGGTGTTCTCACGCTGAGCGTTACTGATGAGTGGATCAACAGTACGCCCAATGCTATCAAGGTGGATGCCCCGCCCGAAGTCTAATCCGCTTATATGCTCTGGTGTTGCGGTGGTAACATTGGGGGTTTGGCGTGAATAACCTGGCGTATTGACATTGGCAATATTATGCGACACCACATCAATGGCTTTTTGCTGTGTGCGCAAACTGGACGCAGCAATATTTAAGGCTTGGAAGCTCATCGTGATCCCTGTGTGGCTGGGTTGCCATAAGTTGGCTTTGCCTCAATGGCACCAACATGTTGCAGGATACTGGTGGTGACATTCCATGCAGCGCGTAGGCGTATATGGTTTTCAATATGCGCTTGCTCTAAAGTTTGCATACGCCTTACAAGCTCAATGCGTTTGCTTTGTAGTGTGTCTGCATGCTCTGGAGCAAAATGGTCAATGAAGTACGACATACGCTGGTTTTTATTCTGAATATGCTGAACCTTACTACATAGCTTCTGACACTGATGTTCAAGCTCATTTAGCGTACTTTGGCTGCGTGCTCTGCGTTCAACCAATGATGTAAGGGTTGCAGCATCGAAAGTTTGTAGTGCTTCTCGTTCTTCAAGAATAATTGACTCTTGTTCGGTGATGCAGGCTTCCATACGGGTTAGGATATGTTGTATGGTATTTGATATTGTCATTTGGCTATCCCCACGCATGTTCGGCCAAGGCGTTGCGTACAATATGTGTGGCGATGCTGCGGTTGTTCATATTGTATGTGCCTTGCTCCAAGGCGTTGCGAATACCTTCAATTTTATCAAGGCGAACATCAGGCATGTCGGTCAGCATGACCTTTGCGCGTTGACGCAAGCCTGCTGCGTCAGACACTTTAATACTATCGGCATGGTTGCTCCTATTCGCTTTTCCCTTGGGTTTATTTACGGTTTTATGAATACCTGATGCCTGACCTGAGCTTGTGATTTTAACCATTTGAGCCTCCTGACTTGGGTGGAGTAAAGGGTGCGTTTGTTTTTATCTTATCGGATAGTTGATGTAAATCTTGAGCTTTCTTTCCTTGTTGGATGTACCCCTCTCGTTCCAATTGACGATATATATTTATAGCTAAACCCAAAGGCGCTTGTTTACTGCCTGACTCGGCAATAGCCTGATCCATCATGCTATCGTACATATTGTTGGCATAACTGCGTGGCATCACATCAGATTCAGGTACAGTCTTGCGCATGGCTTGCATCATTTGCTGCAAAAATATGGCTTCAAACTGGCAGCAAGCATCCCAAGCATCATGATCCTTAATGTTAAGAGGTTGCTTGACTTGTGTTGTTTGAAAGCTTGTGTTCATTTGATGCTGGGAAGCTTCAATTGCAGGTTTGATTGCAGGCTTTTGCTTAAGGACTTGTCCAATAATGGTTTCGACTAAATCACGCATCACATTATCTTCAATTCAGCGTGGAGTGCGCCAGCGGCCTTGATGGCTTGCAATACTGCAATCAAGTCGCTGGGTGTTGCGCCCACAGAGTTGAGCGCAGAAACCAGGGATGCGAGTGTGACCTGGCGAGGTAAGACAACCAGTTGTGCTTCATCTTCTTCAATGTTCACTTCTGTGCTTGGTGTGGTTGTTGTTGTTCCACCAGAAAAAGCAAAGGGTTGAGAAACATCCGCTCCTTCAACCACACTTACGCTGATATTGCCGTGGGATACGGCTACGGTTTCAATGGTCACACCTTGTCCCATCACAATGGTTCCTGTGCGCTCATCTACCACCACAGTGGCAGGTCTGTCGCTGAGAAGCTCCAATTGTTCGAGCTCAGCAATTAGGGCAACAGCGTTCCCCGCAGGGTTCCATACTTCGACCGTTCCTGCATCAATTGCCTTAGCCATACCTTTTCCCATGGCTTGGTTGATAGCATTTTGCATACGCTGTACAGTGGTAAAGTCAGGGTTTCGTAACATAATCGTTACTTTTTCTTGACCTATGCTTAAACCACGAGGGGCTGCTTTTTCAATACGAGCACCGTTAGGAATCTTGCCCACAGTGGGGTGGTTTTTTACTGTTGATCCAGCATTACCTGTAATCGCAAACCCCCCTACAGATATTCCACCTTGAGCCACAGCATAGGCTTGTCCATCACCACCGAGTAGTGGGGTGATAAGCAGTGTGCCACCACGCAAGCTTTTGCTATCACCCAAGCTTGAAATGGTGACATCCAGTGTTTGTCCTGGGCGCGCAAAAGGGGGCAAATCTGCAGTAACAATGACAGCGGCAATGTTTTTGGGTTTCATTTTCTTGATATCAGGGCGTACATTGATACCAAAACGCTCCAGCATGGCAGTGATGCTACTGACGGTAAATGGCGATGAATTGGAGCTATCTCCTGTGCCATTCAAGCCAACTACGAGACCATAACCAATCAAGGCATTGGAACGCACACCTTGGATATCTGCTAAATCTTTGATGCGTTCAGCATGGGCGGCAGATGCAAGCCCCATCAACAGACATACAAGCATAGTGAGTTTCATAGAAGTTCCTAAAAAGGCCATATCCAATCCAAGGTTTGCCCTAGCCATCCTTCATCCGACATGGCAGCCAAAGAGCCGCCACTACCATAGCTGATTTTTGCTTGGGCGACTTGTGCGGATATGATGGTATTGTTGGCTGAAATATCCGAAGGGCGAATTACGCCTGTAAAGGTTAGCTCTTGAGGTTGTTGGTTGATAGTCACTTCACGGCGACCCATAATTCTCATGTTACCATTGGGAAAAACTTCAGTCACCACGGCTGTAACGCTGGCAATCAAGGAATCGGAATTGGTGGTTTCACCCGAGCCTGAAAAGCTTTTATCATTGCTGGTATCCATGGCTAGCGCAGGGTTAAAGTTCACGCCAATTGTTTTTTCCAAGCCAAATAACCCGCTTAAACTGGATTGATGTTTGGACTTGCGGCTTTTTTTTGTCCCCAGTGAGCGAGTTGCACTGGCGTTTTCTTGCACCAATACCATGACCAAGTCACCTACTTTGTGCGCTTTGGGGTCGGTAAACATGGTTGCTCCGCTGTTGTTCCACAATGAGCTTGTTTGCGTATTTTGTTGTTCATGTTGTAGTAGTGCTGCATCGACAACAGGTTTATTCAAATCTTCAGTGACCACGCTTTTCGTTGGCGCGCAGGCACCAAGCACAAGAACAGCCAAGATAAGCCAGATATGCATCAAACACCTCCAACAAAAACTGCCACAGTATGTTGATCCTTGACGATACTTTGCAGTGTTTGCTTGCTGCGGATATTTTTGACCAATACTTTGTCACCGCGACTACCTGATTTAAGCGCAATACCTTCAGCACAAACTTTAATGCCTGCGACCTCTGCAATAATGGTGACCATATCACCGCGCTGAATCAGTGGTGGCCGTTGTACATAAGTGGATAAGACCACACTACCTTTGCGGAGGTTGCGTAAGGACTTTAAGCCAATCACATGTTGGATGCTCGTCCATGTGTGACCTCTAAGGTCTGCGATATCAGTGTAGGTTGTTGTTAACATGCTTTTATCTAGCATAGTTCGTGCCGAAATATCTTGTTTGAGTGTGACAACTTGCGCCATCCACTGAACCAACACAGGTACATAGAATCGACGCAAGGATTTGCCGTGCCCTTGTTCAGCAATCAGCGATAATCGTTTGGGCAAGTGTTTCAATGAAGGCAATGACCACCGTACTTTTCCCTGGATATTGGGCCAGCGTTGAACACGAATCAACTTGGCGGTAGCATGGTGGGCAGTAGGATTTGTGGCAAAGAATGCTGTAAGGGAAGATTGCAGGGTACTGTCCACATGTTGCTGTGCTGCCCAGGCGGCTTGTCCAAACAAGGTAAACACCAAAAAAAGAATAAGTTTAGTCATGGTTTAGCGTTTGATATTGTTGGCATTTTGCAGCATCTCATCTGCAGCTTGCACAGATTTAGAGTTCATTTCGTAGGCGCGTTGTGCCGCAATCAGGTTGACCATTTCATCGACCATATTCACATTCGACATTTCAATCATGCCTTGCCCTAGGCCTCCAAAACCATTTTCGCCAGGGTTGCCCGTGATGGGTTCACCTGAAGCATTGGATGATTGGAAGATAGAGTTGCCCAAGTGAATCAATCCTGCGGGGTTGCTGAAATCAACGGTTTGTAGCTGCCCAACGATGGTCGATAAAGCGCCAGGTTGCTCAACAGAGACTGTGCCATCTTGACCAATGCTAATGCTCAATGTGTCTGCAGGTAGTGTAATGTTTGGCAAGACGATATTACCATTGGATGTTACCAGTTGCCCTTGTGCATCACGACCAAAAGAGCCTGCGCGGGTATAGCCAACTTCACCATTGGGCAGTTGAATTTGGAAGAAGCCTCGCCCTTGAATGGCAATGTCCAAAGGGTTGCCTGTTTGTTGAAAGCTACCTTCGGAAAACACATACTCAATACTTGCTGTTTTTACCCCTAATCCCACTTGAATACCAGATGGTAGTTGTGTGCCAACAGCACTAGCTTCAGATCCGGGTGATTTGATTTGTTGATACATTAAATCTTGGAAGTTGGCTCGCCCGCGCTTAAAGCCTGCGGTATTGACATTGGCGAGATTGTTGGCAATGACATCAACATTTGTTGTTTGTGCTGCCATGCCTGTGGCTGCTGTCCAGAGTGAGCGCATCATCGTGTTGTACCTCGTTGGTGAATAATTTTTTGAAACATGATTTTAGCCTTGAATTTTGCCAACATTAGAGTTGAGTTGCCCTGCAAGTTGGTTGTACTGTTCAACGACCTTCATGGTAGATTCATAAGCACGAAGTGTTGAAACCATTTCTGTCATGGCGAGTACAGCATTAACATTTGAATGTTCCACTGCGCCATGTTGTATGACCACATTACCAATAGCTGGTTCTATATTGGTCTCATTGGTGATGAAAAGTGAGCCTTCTTTTTGCATAAGGTTGGCTTTGTCGATCAAAGTGACCAGGCCCAGCTGCGCGACCTGTTCATTATCAACATAAATCATACCATCATTAGTTGCAGAGATGCTGCCATTAGGCAGTGTAATAGGGCTTTGTGAGTCATCCAAAACAGCAAGTCCACCTTGGGTCACAAGAACGCCTTCATGATTGCGGGTAAAATTACCAGCACGGGTTAAAGCTATGCTTCCATCTTGTTGTTGTACTTGGAAGTAGCCATCCGCAATAATAGCAAAGTCCAAGGCATTGTCTGTTTGTTGGATATTACCTGCTTTGGTATCAATATATTGTGTTCCCATACTCAGATATGCTGATGGGTGCGCTTGTTTGTTGTGTACAAAGCTGAAACTGTCGGATAACACGGATGCAAACGATGAGCGTGAGGCCTTATAGCCGATGGTGTTTACATTGGCGAGGTTATGGGTGATGTTGTCTAGACGGTTTTCAGCCATTTTACTTGCTACACCTGAAATAAAAAATCCGCTTTGCATCGTTGTCTCCTTAACGCATCGTACAGATGGTTAAGCAGGTTTGATGCCAAAAAAGATATGATACAATCTAAGGGCTTTAGGGGGGATTGGGGTGCAGAATGTGCCTAGGGAAGGGGTATATTTTTCCTACCGTACTTAGATTCCCCTCAAAAATCCCCAAGTCATTGATATATTGAAAGAATGTTCTATTTTTGGTAGTGTTAAGTGCAAAGGATATGCCATATTTGGCACAAAAGGCTTGCACATGATTCGAGATATAAGTG
>Ga0256839_1002332_pt1 | contig 21288 bp, 16 predicted proteins | sample 354166metaG_FD_185968 | JGI IMG/M metagenome (GOLD analysis project Ga0256839, IMG submission 185968) | Hydrothermal vent microbial communities from Mid Atlantic Ridge, Atlantic Ocean - 354-166 | ecosystem: Environmental > Aquatic > Marine > Hydrothermal vents | place: Atlantic Ocean: Mid... | reverse complement strand
TGCTTTTTCATCACCGGCTTTGTGCGCTTTGTCGATAGCCGCATCCCAGTGCTCTATCGCATCAGTGAGACTCTTTAACCTGGTGTTAAAAACATCCGTGGGGCGTTGTGTGGCACTGTAAAGTTTCCTATGCAGATTGTCTGGTGTTTCTACACCCAGCACCCTTTTACCGCGTGCTTTTTTGAAAGCCTCAAGATCACTGTGAATATAAACCCCTGCATCATCGGTCAAGGCCTTCATATCGTAAACCACATTAATATCCTGCACCGCCTCCAACCCGGCACCCTCGTCATACATTTTGAAGGCATCAAGAATGGTTTGCGGCTCGTTGACAAAATCGATCACATAGGTTTCATCTTTGCCGGGATAAGTACGATTAAGGCGAGACAGGGTTTGCACTGCCTCAACACCGCTGATCTTCTTATCCAGATACATACCCACCAACCTGGGCTGATTAAAACCGGTCTGGAATTTATTGGCAACGATCATCACTTGATATTCCGGGCGCTCAAACTCACTGCGCAAATCGCCCGTGGCATCGGGGTTAAGATTGTACTCGGTGTACTCTTTCTCCAGATCAATGCCCAGTGGTTCACGTTCGTCATCATCACCCAGAATGCTGCCCGGCACTTTGCCAGAAAAAGCCACCAGCGCTTTAATGCCCTGTAGATTGTGTTTTTTAATGTATTGATCAAAAGCCAATTTGTACTTCACCGCCTGCGGGCGGCCACTGGTGACCACCATGGCCTTGGCTTCACCATTGAGTAACCCGGCAATATTTTTCATAAAGTGCTCAATAATGAACTCCACCTTTTGCGCCACGATGGTGGGGTGCAGCGATTTCCAGCGGGCCAAAGCACGGCGGGCAAATTCTTATCCACCCGCTTATCATTCACCCCCTGATCACCCAGACGCACCGCCTGTTGATACGGCGTGTAATTACACATCAAGAATAAACCCCTCTTCAATGGCTTGGCGCTGGCTGTAACGATGGAAAGATTGCGGCTTATTGTCATCCGATACCGGCTGGCTTTCATCTTCAGGCCGACCAAACAAAGTAAAGGTGCTGTGCTTGGGCGTGGCGGTAAAAGCAAAATGGCTGACATTGCTCGGGCGCACACGGGACTTCTGCATCTCCAGCAATAGCTCTTCCAGCGTCATCTCTTCCAGTTTATCTTTAGAATCCAGCGACAACGCCGCCCGTAAACCTTGCGCGGTCGAGCCGGTTTGTGAGGTGTGGGCTTCGTCAATAATCACCGCAAAGCTGCGCTCTTTAAGTGACTGTTCGGTGAGTATTGCTTCCATCGCAAAAGGGAAGGTTTGAATCGTCACCACAATAATCGGCACGCCGTCTTTCAATGCTTGAGCTAAGCGATTGCTTTTGGAATCCCCGCCGCGTTTATTGCTGTCGATGGTTTCAATCACCCCGGACTGGTGATCTATCTGCCGTATCGCTTCTTGCAACTGGCTATCCAGCACCGTGCGATCCGTAACGATAATCACCGAATTAAAATAAGCCTTGCCATCGGGGTAACGCAGTTTAATCAGATCGTGCGCCGTCCAGGCAATGGTGGCGGTTTTACCCGACCCTGCCGAGTGCTCACACAGGTATTGCTGCCCCGCTCCTTTCGCTTTGGCATCGCCAACCATTTTATTGACTGCTTCAAACTGGTGATAGCGCGGGAAGATCAAGGTTTCTGCCGTACAGGGCATACCGTATTTATCCACCTTCTCCTTGGTCTCCACATAAACAAAACTGTGGAAAATACGTAACCAGGCATCACGCTGACAAATCTCCTCCCAGAAATAGGCCACCGGATATTCACCGTCGTCTCGGGCGGCATTCCCCGCATGGCCGTTATTGCCTTTATTGAAGGGCAGAAAAAAAGTTTTATCGCCATTCAGTTTGGTGGCCATGGCAATTTCACTATCACTCATGGCAAAATGCACCACCGCACCGCGTTTAAAGGTGAGCAGCGGCTCTTTTCGTTTGGTTTTCGGATCTATTGGCAGGCGGTCGGTTTTGTATTGTTTGATGGCATCGTCGATGGCTTGGGTGAAATCGGTTTTCAGCTCCACCGTAGCCACCGGAATACCGTTGATAAAAAAGCCCAGATCAATCGCCCACTCACGGGTGGGGCAATATTTCAGTTGCCGCACTACACGCAGAATATTATTTTCATATTTGGCCACCTCTTTGGCGTTGCGGCCATCCTCCGGCGCGGCCTGGCTCATGGCAATCAACCCTGCACCGGCCACACTCAAACCTTCGCGCAACACCTTCATAGTGCCGCCGGTTTTGAGGCTTAACTCTTTTTCCAGCCGATCCAGCAACATCTTTTCGGTATTGGCACCATTGAGGCGATTGAGCTTCTCCCACGTTTCAGGCTGCGTTGCTTTTACCCGGGCCACCACATCAGCCGGATACAAAGCCCGCACCTGATCATATTCACGGGCATGGCCCTCCACCCAGCCATTTTCGAGCAGTTTTTTAACCACATAGGCTTCGAGGTGTATTTCGTGATGTGCGGCCATGAATGTTCCGTTTCTTTTTATTCAGCGTGAGTTGCTATATGCCAATTATTTGATTCAATCCATCGATAATTTCTGATAGTTGCTCAGGTTCAACAGTACCCAGTTTTTTTCCGACTCTTTCCACTGACAAGGTACGTATTTGGCTGATTTTTACCCATGACTCTTTTTGTAATTGTTCAAGAAGAGGATAAGTAAGAGGGAAACCTGCTTTTTGCGGCTGGCTGGTCAGAGCCATGGCAATAACGGTACCAGAACGTTTGTTAAAAACATCCTGACTGAGGATGAGCACAGGCCTGCGCCCTGCTTGTTCGTGACCTCGAGTCGGGTTGAGTTCTGCCCAACGAACGTCCCCTCTTAATATTCTGGCCATTCAGACATGTCCTCGGCAAACCCTTCTTCTGCCAGTTTTTTTTCATATTCCGGCTCCAGCTTTGCGCACTCTCGTGCTAAAAGGCTGTGATTCAGGCGGTCCAGCTTTTCCTTTACCGCCTCTTGAATGGCACGACTTCGGTTTGGGAATAGACGTTTTTTTACCAGCGCGTCAACCTCGGCCAGCATTCCGGATTCTAGTGTGATGGCGATTTTACTACTGCTCATACGACGGCACCTCCTTTGGTATGATTATTAGTCATACTATTAGGGCTGTCAAGGAGCATCACAGGCTCATCGATTCATCGCGTAAAAACGGTTTCTCGCTCCCGCGTGGGGATGCATACAGTGCTGCCATTTTATTCCGGTATGGATTCCCACGAAGAGCCATGAGAACCAGAAAAAAATCACATTTTTTCACCAAGAAGAAGAGGTTTTTTTATCAATAGACATCCACCAGCTGACTTGATCTATTGTCTGTCATAGGGACCCAGGAAACGCTCCCCGTTAAAATGGATCATATGCGTTGGGGCTTCCGCTACCCAAACCTCGGTTTCCCACGATATTTCCGTTATATAACGTGACATGATACCGCGATCAGGAAATGCGGTTACATAAACGAGACCGGGCTTTGAGTCTTTAAAAAGCGTTGAGAGTTCACCATGACGCTTGCCGTCAACCGGTCCATGGCTTGTGACAGATTCAATCAGCAGCAACCAGTTTTTTTCAGGAAAATAGAGAATAACATCGGGCATTTTACCGTGCTTATCAACTTCCACACCCATTTCAGCCAGGCGCTCACGCTGAAAATAGCCAATTTTATCACCCGTATCCCCTACATAAATCACTTCACTACCAGGCGCATAACGTGGTGCAAACCCGGTTATAATGTCTCTGATAAGCTGACTATGCGCACCGGGTGTTAAAGATATCTCCTTGTCTCTGGCTATTTCCACAGGAATCATTTGCATTTTCCTTTCCATAGCATAGCGCTTCGCCAATGTTTCTTTTTGTGCTAAATACACGTTAAGTGTCGCTTCCCATTGATCACCACCATAAGTAACGATCACATCAAAGGCTTCTGTGCTTACCTGATAACACGCCTTTGGGCTGTTAACAGGCCGGTCTGGCTTATCCGGGTTGTAGAGCGCAATGGCAGCATCAACAAACTGATGCATCGTCTGACGTCGAAAAGTTTCACGGGTATTGGGAGCATATTCCTTACCATAGTGATCACGACAAAACTCCATAATGGGGGTAATACCCATCAAAGGTCGTTCACAATCGGCCCACTCATCTTCCGGCTGAAGATTTAATATCGCCAACAATGTAAGTGCGGAACGTTCATTATGCTGCCCGCGCGGCATCCCCAGGGCTTTTACTATGGATAATGCCTCGTTGATTTTTTGCTGGGCCTTCAATGGGTCGCTTTGATGACTATCCGTCATATGTTTGATTTCCTCTTCTATTATTCTGTCTATGTCTTTCTGCCCAGGAACAACACTTCCCGCTTTTTTTGCCATGGCCTTTAATGTTTGAACATCAGGATAACGAAGCATGCGCAAATCTGCTGCATTGACCTGCGTGTGGCCATTGAACTGCCTGAAATATTTATCAATCAACGTACTGTTCAGGTAGATCGCAAGACCGGTTGCAAGTTCTTTCGGTAAACCTTTCTGGTTCTTGTGAAAGACATTTAGATGATTTTCAAAGCCGACGAGATCAGCGGATGGTGAACTGTCATAAATACAGGCTACCACGCGGCGTTTTTCTTCTTTTGTTGTAAAACGGCGCGTTACAACGTAATCCCCCTGGTTCGACCACAACCATTTACGCGATTCATTTGATACATAAATCGCATTGGGTTTCTTGCTTTCTTTCGGCCAGACAAAATGGTTATCTTTGAAATGTACCGGATAGAGCAAAGGCACAGTGCCATTTTCAGATGTCATACGAAGATCACTTTTAAGTCTGAAATCAACAACCGGTCCCGTTGAAATCTGAATATCCAAATCTGACAAGCGGTGATCAAACACACTGATTCGGTCAAAAATTCGCTGATCCATTTCACTGGTCGCAATGTGAATGAATTTTTCCGGATCATTGGGTTTTACTATATTTTCATAAGGAACACGCCTGTACGTCATGTCAGGCACAACAATTTCACCGGTTCCTCTATCTTTGATAAATTCCGAACCAGGGCTGGCGGTAATCACAACGGTATCCGGCATGCCACCCTTTACACCATGAAAGATAATATTTTCCTGCAATACTTCATCATCCTTAAACGCTTTTGTACGCGATTCAAAAACATGGAGGTGACGAATGGCTATCTCGTTTAAAAACAATTCACGAAACGGCTTAAAATATGGACCGTTACAAAATGAACGGGGAATAATGGCAACAATTTCACCTCCCGGCTTCAAGCGTTTTATCGCCAGGGCCAAAAAAGCCGTATAAAGATTGGATGTTTCTATACCAACATTACGCAACCATTTCCTATGATCAGAAGTCGAGTTTATTTTTTTATAAGGTGGATTAAGAATGGCATGCGTATATCGTTCGTCCACCTTACAATTATTGAATAAATCATGAGACAAAAATCCTGCACTGTCCTCTATAAAGTCATTCGTCTTGATATGCGCAGTCATGGATATACCGGAATGGGAACATAATATTTGACTATCATTCATGGTAGATTCAAGATAGTCGAGCATTATTGGTTCGATTTCATAGGCCGTGATATTAATACCAGCAGGCTTACTTTTATGAGTGCATATTTCTTCTATAAATGCTGCGCTCAACGAACCGACACCGGCTCCTGCATCAAGGAGCGATATCTTTTTTCCTGCAAAATCATCAAACAGGGAAGCCATAAATCGTGCGATAGAAACCGGGGTCATAAATTGGCCCAGCGCTGAACGCTTCTTCGGGTCTAGTTTACTCGCCGCATCTAACCGATAGTAATCTGTATTTTGTGCAAGTGCCGCCTGTGCCATTGATGTTATTCCTGTTTTTCCACCACGATATTGTCAATGAGTCGTGCCTCACCCAGCCAGGCGGCAACGAGTATCACCCGGTGTTCATCGGCGTTGGTCGCTTTTTGTAAATCCTCTGTCCGGCGTATTTCAACATATTCCGGCCGGAATCCCGCTTCGCTCAGTTTTGCAATCGCCTGTGTCTGTATCATGGCGAAATCCTTTTCACCGGCTTGTATTTGCTGTTTTGCCTGTTGCAGGGTTTGGTATAACAGGGCGGCACGTTGACGCTCTTCATCGGAAAGGTAGGCATTGCGTGAACTCATGGCCAGTCCGTTTTTTTCACGCACGGTGGGCACGCCAATGATTTCAACGGGAAAGCACAGGTCGTTAACGAGGCGGCGAATCACCCGCAATTGTTGAAAGTCTTTTTCGCCAAATACCGCGACATCCGGTTGTGCCATGTTCAGTAATTTGGCGACGACGGTGGCAACACCCACGAAATGGCCGGGACGATATTCGCCGCACAGCATATTGGAAATTTCCGGCACTTCAATGCGTGTTTCCTGTTGAAAGCCTGCGGGATACATTGCCTGTACGGCGGGTGAAAAAATCACGTCGGGTGGATGATCAATGGCTGACAGTTTTTTGCGGTCTTCATCAAAGGTGCGTGGATAACGTTCAAAATCACCGCCGTCACCACTGAGGTCGCTGAACTGCATGGGATTGACAAAAATGCTGACGATGACGCGATGTGCGTTTTCCCGCGCCTGCTCGACTAACTGCAAGTGTCCGGTATGAAGGTTGCCCATGGTGGGCACCAGGGCGATACGCTCGCCATTCGCCCGCCAGCGGGCAACTGTCGTGCGTAATCCGGCAACGGTATCAATGATTTTCATGGTTTGATATTACTGATTTAACATTAACGGGTTTGACATTAAAAGGCATGTTCATCAGCGGGGAAACGGCCATTTTTGACCGCCTGTACATAGGCGCGCACCGCTCCCCGAATATCATCCGCTTCCTGTAAAAAATCCTTGCTGAAGCGCGGGCGTTTTCCGGGGGTGATGCCCAGCATGTCGTATAACACCAGCACCTGTGCATCACAGCGTGAGCCTGCGCCGATGCCAATGACCGGTACATCCACCGCTGCGGTGATTTCTGCGGCCAACAGTGCGGGCACACATTCCAGTAACAGGATGTCAGCTCCGGCATCTTCCATGGCGCGCGCATCCAGCAATATGGCTTCGGCTTGTTTTTCGTCACGTCCCTGTACTTTGTAGCCACCCAGTTTGTTCACGGATTGCGGCAGCAGGCCGAGATGCGCGCACACCGGAATGCCGTGTTCTGCGAGGAGACCCGCTGTTTCCACCATCAGCGCGCCGCCTTCCAGCTTTACCATGTGGGCTCCGCCTTCTTTCATCAAGCGGCCTGCGCTGGTCAGCGCCTGTACCGGGGTGGCGTAGGTCATGAATGGCAGGTCTGCCATCACCAGGGTGTGCTGGCTGGCGGTACGCACCATGTGTGTGTGATATATCATCTCGTCCAGGGTGACCGGCAGGGTGCTGTCCCGCCCCTGAAGGATCATTCCCAGTGAGTCGCCCACGAGCAGGATGTCCACACCTTCCTCTGCCAGTATCTGTGCAAAACTGGCATCGTAGGCAGTCAGGCAGGCGATTTTTTCACCGGCCTGTTTCATTTTTTGCAGGGTGGATGTGGTGATGTGTTTCATTGGTGTCTCCTCTCTCTGGCCTGCTGGCTTAATGGCGATTTGCAATGGGGTGTCGTCAGACGCACTGTGCTGTCAATGTCCACTGGTGCTACTGTCTGGATACAGTGTTTTTACTGTCATTAAATATGGGGGAACGCACGGTTTGGACTGTACGCCCAAAAGAGCCGGGAATATCCTCTTCGATCATAACCGAGCCCGTTAAAAACCAACGGCCTGATAGTCGAGGTGTGATGATTATAAGTCTACGGACTACAAGTCACAACCTGAGACCGGAATGGGTATCGGGATTTACTCTATGCTCTTTGCGCACCGAAAACCAAAGCTGTCATTTTTCACTTTTTTGGCAAAAAAGGAGCGATTAAAGACGGGGGCAGAAATACCGCATTTGTAAAATGAACAATCAAACCATGAGCCACCTTTCAAGGTTTTGTAGCGCTCACCATAACTTTCAGCCGCTGTCGTATTCCCGGGATAGGCCTTGTACCAGGATGCTGTCCATTCCCAGACATTACCCGTCATATCGTAAACGCCATAGGGGCTCTTGCCCGCCTCAAACGCGCCCACCGGACTGGTGTCACCAAACACACCAATTTCCTGCCAGCGCACTGGCGTATTGGCCTTGGCCGTATCAAACTCATCGCCCCAGGGAAACATGCGCCCATCGGTGCCCCGCGCTGCTTTTTCCCACTCAGCATCTGTGGGCAGACGTTTCCCCGCCCAATGACAATAGGCTTCGGCATTCTTCCAGCTCACATAAACCACAGGATGATCTGCCTTGCCCGGTGGAAACGTGCGATTGCGCCAGTGATCCGGTGAGCGCCCTCGCGTGACATCATTAAATTTTTTATACTGTAAATTCGTGACCTCAAATTGATCGATATAAAAAGCAGGCAGGTATACCGTATGCTCCGGTCCTTCATCGGGCAAACGATCATTGGTGCCCATAATAAATTCACCCGCAGGAATCAATATCATCTTGTTGACCGCATCTCCCAAACGTGAGCGCTGCGCATACGGTGGATAACGCATACCATAATCCGCTTTACGATTGGGGACCACGGCGCGTTTCGGTATGTCCAGTTGTGTCGATGACTCACGTACACTCTGTTGATGTCTGGCAGGCGCTTTGTTTGGCGTTGCCGTTTCGTGACAGCTCTGGCACTTACCCAGGCTTACCGTGAGTATCTGTTGCAACTCGGCTTTATCGTCATGACAACGGACACATTGCTGTTGTGAATGCACGTATTTTTCGGCGGGCGGTGGCGATGCTTCCGCAACCGTCATCGAAGAAAAAACCAGCGTGATAAAAGCAGGAAAAAAGAACAGAAGTGGCATAACGAATAATTCAAATGTGGCCTGAAAAATACGCCAATGGTAGCACAGACCGGCAACCCTGAAATCCTTTGCTCTGCTCGCTTCAATACCGCGTAAAACAGTAGGGTGGAACAAGCGCAGCGGTTCCACCAAACGGGAAAAGTGCATCAAGGTTCGATCAATTACCGGTGTCCACCTTGAGTCGCCATTTGCCGGTGGGTATAGAGGCTATTGCTGTTTCTTATCGCCCATTGGTGGAACCGCTGCGCTTGTTCCACCCTACTCAACGACTCAGCTTGGCCTCTAAGCGGTCAACGGCGGAATTTAGGGTAATCAGCCTGAGGGTAACCAGCGCAAACACACTCCCTGCTCGTCCGGCTGCGCCGCAGCCTCATGCGCCACCCACTGACCAGCCACTGCCAGCAGTTGTCCATCAGCGTAAAGCAGGGGAATACGCTCACGCTGCCATGGCGGAATACCGGCCTCCTGAAACAGTTTTTTCAAGGCATGATGGCCCGTGCGGCCAACCGGGCGTAGTTTTTCTCCGCCCTGGCGAAAACGAACAGCAAGATGCTGACCTTCCAATACCCGTAGTGCGATACCCTGCCCTGTCACAGATTCGCCATACAGTCTGCCCAGACCGGGAACCGGTAACACCTCCTGTCCATTCCAGGACAAAGCCAATGTGGCGTCATGCGGCGACAACGGTGTACCCATAAACAATGCATCCCGATAGCGCCGCACCTCACCACCAGCCCAGCTCACCACCGGCTCACGATCCTCCGAGGCACCAATCACTTCATTCCAGACGCACTGCAATTGCGCTGCTGAAGGTGTTGGCAGACCCCGGTCACGACAACACTGATGTAACAGGTTGCGCGCCCGCACCTCCCCCAATGCCCGCAATCCTGTCACTGAAAACACCCCGTCATGGCCTGCTGCCTGCTTTAAGTCATCCGCAGCGACACTCACCAGCAACCCCGCTGCCTCTGCACACAAACTGGCCGAGCGCGACAACGTCGCTGCCATTCCGGGAAAACGTGATTTAAGTTTCGGTATGATTTCGTGCCGTAAAAAATTACGGTCGAAACGTGTATCACTGTTACTCTCATCATCGATCCATAATGACTGTTTGTTTTGTGCAAGAATCTGCTGCGCGTATTCATGCAACTCATCGCGTGAAAAATGCAACAGCGGCCGCGCATGCCAGCCTTCAGCAAAATCGGAATAATACGGCATGGCCGCCAGCCCCCGTGGTCCGGCACCACGCAATAATTGAATCAATAATGTTTCAGCCTGATCATCCTGATGATGTGCCGTCAGCAAACAATCCCCCGGCTGCATGAATTCACGAAAGGCCTGATAACGTGCTGCGCGCGCCACCGCCTCCGGGCTTTCACCGGTTTTGTTTTTGGCATCAACGTTGATGTTTGCAAAGGGCATATCCAGTGCTGCACATTGACGTGCGCAATGTGCTGTCCACTGCCCGGCCTTCTCGCTTAAACCATGGTTAATATGCAAGGCAATGCGTTCGCAGCCCATCGGCCCTGCACGCATGGCGGCAACCCCATGGAGTAAAACATGGGAATCCATGCCACCGCTGTAAGCAATGACGATGCGTTTTATTTTGGGAAAAAAAGGCAGGGATTTCAGGGAAAAGTTCAACATCAGGGGAATTGTATCATTCTGTATCCCTGATTACACAACACGCATGCTAACCTGAAATCCGCCGTTGAATGGCTGGAAGAGTGCGTTGAATGTTGTGACTGGCAAGGTAAGCCCGGCAGAAACTCAACACATAAACCAATGCCATTACGTTAACAAATAATGATACAGTAGGCTGGTGGTGAGCTTGCAAAGCCCACTCCTTTCAAGTCACTGGTGGAACCGCTGCGCTTGTTCCACCCTACCCAGTACCACCTCAACCGTAGGGTGGAACAAGCGCAGCGGTTCCACCTTGTGTCTTGGGTTTAAAACCTAAATCCTGCAAGTCCTCATACTTGCAGGATTTAGGTTAAAGCTCAAAACGCGCACCGGCACTCAGGTAATAATCTTCATACTTGTCCCTGCCTAACGTGGTTGCCGCTTGTATGAAAACCATATTCCCGTTTGGAAGTACCGCTGACAGCCCCAAGCCCAGGCCAAAATAATCCCGGTCGGGGTTGTCTGTTTTAAATTGAAAAGTGGTACCAAACCGGTCATTGATAAACTGGCCTTTAATGCGTATCGCATCCCCTTTAAACTGATGCTGCCAGCCCATATTCAGTTGCGGTACCAGCACCCCCCAGCGGGTACTGTGCGCATAGCTCGCCTGCAAACCCAGGCTGCTGACCAGGGAATCGGATTGCTGCTCTTCAAGGGACAGATTTAACCCTCCGGCCCCCGTTTCATCGTAAGCGCCAATGGTGGAGCTGGCGTAATCAAGTCGCCCTTCCGCGCTGGCCACCCATCCCTGTTTGACATAGAATTCGTGACCGGCACCCATGCTCAGCGCCAGCAAGCGTCCATCGGGTTTGCTTTTCGCCTGGGCATCAACGGCATTGTTGTTCAATACAAAACGAATGTTTCGTGTCGAGTCATAACGATGGCGGTTATACGACACGATGCCATCAATGTAGGTTTTTTGAGAAATATAGTAGGTGGCATAACCCGCAAAATTAATGCCGTCAACCGCCATGTCACCCGCGTTGTTGCTTATATCCACATCACTACGAGCAAACCCCATGGCACCACCCGCAATCAATTTCTCATTGAGGCGATAATCCGCACCCAGGGTCATGCCCAGGGTTTGCAGGGTAAAGCCATCTTCCTGGGATGTCTGCTCCCGTTTTACGCGACCAAACACACCGCTGACAAACACTCCCCAGGGGCTGGTCATTGATTCACCCGCACTGCCTCCGGTATCAAATACACCGTTAAACAACTCGCCCGGAATACTGGCACCCTGTTGTGTCCGCAACGACAAACCGGCCAGCGACACCCCTGCGGAACCCCGTCGCAAGGCGGACAAGCGACCGCCGATGTTACTCATCTGGCGTTCGGACAGGCTCCTTCCGGCACGAATCTGTGCGACAACGTCCTCCGGTGCGATTTGCCGGAGTGCAGCAAGCACCTCCGCCGTTAATCCCTGCGCCGATGCAGCCAGCAGATCATTGCAACGGGCCAGTAACTCGCGTTCCGCGTCGTTGAGCAGACTGGTATCAACACCCTGCAAACCCGGGCAGCTGGCATCCAGCACGCCACCCAGCGCTGCGCCAGGTGTGTCCTGCCGGGCGACCACGGGCAAAATTTCATTGTCGGCTTCTGCTACGGTGACCGTAATTGTTGCACTGGCGGGCGAGTCCGGGTTTGCTGTGTCATTCACCTGATAAGCGAATCGAACAATACCCTTAAAGTTGACAGAGGGCGTAAACAATAAACCCAGTGCCTCTGTAATGCTGACAACGCCCTGGGTTTCATCAGGGGGTTCAGGAATGGAAATGCTGAGCACACCCTCTCCACCGGTTATTGCGTTTGATAAATCGATATCCAACGGTACGCCCTGTGGTGTATTGACGCTGACATTGCCTGCGATGGGCGGTATGGCAAATGCGCAAGCAGAATAAACACTCAAAAACAGTGTCAGTAAATAATAAATATAATGCGTTCTTGTGGTGATGTGCATGATCCTGGATTCCGCAGTTGACCGCTTGGAGGGTGTATTAATATATGACAGGCCACCCGATGCCTGGTTACTGTTCCCCGGTAGAGTCAGGCACACTGGCGACGGCACTTACCTGGCGAGCCGGGCCTTCCTTCCCGTCTGACGAAACGGCTTTGATAAGATAAAAATAGGTACTGCCATTATTTACCGGCTGATGCAGGTAGACGTTGGATGTGGCACGACTGTTTATCGGAATAACATTGTCTGATGATGGCACCACGTTTTCATTTTCGGCCCAGTAAATATTATAACCCACGGCATTACTCACGCCGTTCCACATTAATGTCACTTGCGCATCACCACCAATAGCGTGCACCAGCGGTGCCATTAACAGCGGACGATTACTGGCTTGCGAGGCCAATTCAAAAGCACCGATATCACACTCAGCCACGGTGTCACCATTGCCGTCTGCCGGACGCACATTGCCACGCTGATCGGCACCTGTGCAGTATTCACTGCCACCGGCATCGACGGCCTGACTGTCGGTCAGCAAAGGATAATAACCCCCTCCCGGTGTACCATTATCAACAAATGCACCCAGACCGGCATCGCCCGTCAAATCACTTTCTTCCAGAGACAGAAAAGAATCACAGTCGGTAATGCTATTGCCGATCAGGTTGTTTCCAAGCGAAACAAACAGCAAAACGGTAGCAGATCGACCAACCATAATAGCGGAACAGTCCGAGCTGGCATTTTCGGCGTTAACGTTACCTGCAACCAGAGTATTCACCATTTCCAAAGGCGCACCAACGCCGGCGGAACGATTTTGTACATTTTTATTGCCGCTGACCGTGCTGTTGACCAAGCTCAGCTTACCCAGTGCCCCCGTCGCAACCGCGCCTGCCCGGGTCTGATTATTGGCAATGGTTGAACTCGTTATAACGACGGTGCCGTTCCACGCACTCAACACGGAGCCCGCAGTATTATCAATGAGTGTGGACTGATGAATAAGCGTCACACCATACTGGGTATGAATAACTCCAAAGGCATCTGAGCACACATCTTCGACCAGGCCATTGGCAGATACTGTGCTGCTGTTAATCATTAACAAACCAAAATTTTCAACGGCTGACCCTGATCCGGCTGCACAATTATCCGATAAAACACTGTCATTAATGGTAAGAACAGGACACCCGCCGCCTAACGCGCCAAGACCGCCATCACTTCCCCGGGCGCATTCAATAACGCCGCGACTGGCAATAGCGCCGCCGTATTGTTCGCTTCTGTTACCGGTAATGATACTGTTATCAATACGAAGCTCACCCGAACGGTGCTGAATGCCACCCCCCAGCTCACGACCTGAAAAACCATTACGGATAGTGATACTGGCAATATGACCAGTATTTGCCGAAAGATCCAATACTCTGTCCAGATTATTGGCATCAATAATCGTTGTTGCTGCATCGTCACCCAGCAATATAAAATCATCGGAAATATCAAGATCGCCGGTTAACCCCTCCTGCTCCTCTGCTCCGGGAATACTCAAGACATAGGTTCCCCGGGGCACAATGATCGTTTCTTTTCCCGCATTGGCGTTGGCAGCGATAATGGCTTCGCGCAAGGAGCAGTCTGCGTCACAACTGCCATCGGCGGTATCTTCCGTTTTTGTGACGGTATAATCCCGGGGGATTGCACGCACCTCCATGCTGTCGCTTTCTTCGCCATTATAATTCGCTGTTACATAATAATAATACGTATTACCATTGATTAAATTATCATGCGTATAAGTAACAAGTTCGTCGTTCACATCCACATCGACAGAGATAACATTATCGAATAACAGTGCAGCGTCTGCATTCCCGGCCCGGTCTTTCTCCGCCCAATAAACGGTATAATCGTCTGCACCGGTAACACTGTCCCAGCTCAGGGTGACCTGTTGCCTGCCGCCACGGGCGCTGACCTCTGGCATATCGGGTGGCACACTTAATTCTATTTCTGGCGAGGATGGCATGCTTTCAACATTGTTGATAACCGCGCTCACCACAAAATAATAACGTGTGGCCGGTAGAGGATTCTGAAGGATATAGTCCGGACCGGTCACCGATACACTCTCAGCGACAGCAATATCCACCGGTGTTTCCGTGGACCAGTAAACAATGTAACTGGCATTATCCACCGGATCCCAGTCAAGCTCGATCTGATTTGAATTCAGCGTTGCGTTGATATTTCCCGGCGGTGCAGGTGGCTCTTGCAGGGACATGGGGACTGCTGTGGCCAATCCTGGCAGACTCTCTCCACCCTTGTTCACGGCAAGGATGAGATAATGATAAGTCTCGCCATTGTTTAAGCCATCGTGATTGATGGTTAGAGGGTCGGTGGCTGCTATTTCAAAGCGGCGGGAATCATCCCGCACAACGGGCGAAGTGGTTGACCAATAAAGCCAATAAGTATCAACACCGATAACGGCATCCCAGCTCAGCGTGATGCTTGCATCACCCGCCTCGGCAGTTAATGCAGGTGCATCCGGCGACAAAGTAACGGAAACAACCGCACCCGGCGTACTTTCTGTCTCTGCATCTGCGGAGGCAATAACATAATGATAATCCCGTCCATTATCCAGGTTTTCGTGAACAAACGTGGTGTCCATCACGGCGATACGGTTAGCGCTTGCGGGCTCAAGCGGTAATGTATTCGACCAGTACAACACATAAGATTCCGCATTGTCGGCAGCCTGCCAGCTTAATTGTACTTGCTGACTCGTCACCACTGCCTCAACTGCGGCGGGTGGAAGCAGCTCAGGCTCTGCTGACAGTACCTGCGGTTTGACGGCTATCCGGGTGCTGGGTTTTCCTTCCAGGCCATCAGCGTTAACAGCTCTGATGGTGTAATAGTAGGTAGTACCCAGCGCATTACCGGTATGCAGAAAAGGGGGCGTTACATGACTAATGACCTGAGTCCTCTGGTTAGCCGTAAACCAGTAAATATTATAATGATCAACATCAACCGCCGTTGACCAGTCAAGCGTAATGGTGCCCTCACCCACATACCTTCCTGTCACGGACACCGGGGCTGCGGGTGCTTTTGATAAAATAGTGACCGTCGTTGTGGAAACAGAAATGCCATTAAACGATGCACTGACGGACACTGCCCCTCTTGCCTTCGCTGTTGCAAGCCCTCTGGCTTCCGGCTTGTCACTGAAACGTAATAGCGCCGGATCAGATGATGCCCACTCCGTCACGGTGGTGATATCGGCGCGGGTCATATCAGCAAACGTCGCCACGGCTTTAAATTGAACCGGTGTCCCTTGCTGCAAGGTGAGAACAGCCGGTGTCAGCTCGATACCGGTTAAGCGCGCCTCTCCCGAAATCACAAACACGGCAACATCTGCGCGGTCACTGGCAGCGGACTGATCACTGACTTCATAACTAAAACGTACCGTGCCCACAAAATTGACAGGTGGCGAAAAATCGACCGTACCGTCACCATTATTGATCACTTCACCCCTGTCAGGCTGTGTCACACTGCTAATGTGCAGACTGTCGCCCGTGTCAAATTCCAGGTCATTGAAGAGCACCGGAATAGTCACTTTTTCACCGTCGATACTGACGATGACATCATCACCTGCCACGGGTGCATCATTGACCGGAGTCACCTCAAAGGTAATGGTGCCTTGCGTATTATCCGACAATGTAAAATCAACAACATCGCGCCCATTAAAATGCTTTTCCGGCACATACAAATATTGCCCAACACCTGCACTGATGATTTCCCCGTTTTCAGGCTGTTCAAGTGTCGCCAAAAACAACTCTGAAGTGACGGGAACGATATCGAAATCAATACTTTCATCTTCCTGTGTCTGAAAAACCGGATTCAAATCAATGCTTGTCGGAGCGGCATTATCACTATTACTCTCACATCCTGAAAACAAAAGAACACATAAACTTGCAAACGTAAAATAGTATGACAATTTCATAACAACTGACCGAATTGGTTTTTTAGTGAAAATCGTTGTGCATGTTTTCTATTACTTGCCAATGACACAACGACAAGTATCTTCCTTGTTGTTTTATGGCGAGCAGGCAGGCATCGAAAAACATCACAATGTCTTAAAATTATCGGGCAATGATACTTCACTTCGCACACGACAATCAAAGATACTTTTAGAAAGGCGCCTTTGTTTATAAAGGAAAAAATCACGTCATTCTGTGCGAAAATACCAGAAAAACGGCTGGGATAACCCGGGCATAACATTGTATGACATTTTTCAGTTATACCCGGTGTCTTCATCCACTCTACTTTCTATAAATCACATAATGAGCGGCATTTTCTCCTTTCTCATATTTCCGGGTGCGGTAGCACCTCTTTTTATTGACGCTCAATCCCGTGTGAATTGAATGCTAAAAACACACTGCTGTTAAATTAACCTGCGGCAATGTCATAAAGTTAAGGATCGCTCGAACAATCATTGTCATTTTTGTATTTATGATTTTTCCGCTGGCACAAGGTGGAACCGCTGCGCTTGTTCCACCCTACGGCTGGGGTGGTACTGGGTAGGGTGGAACAAGCGCAGCGGTTCCACCATTGACCTGAAAGAAGCCAGTGATACTTGATTTTTCCCCATATCATTTCAATGATATCGATGTCATTATCAGTGCCCGATGACAGAAAACACTATTTTTCAATTTTCACGATACACTGTCAAAATGGAACAATAATTTATCGATCAATCCGAAACCGGATCTTCTGCTTGTCGCAGGTTAATGGTGAGCGTACGAACCCCAACCTACACAGGCATCATTATTTGTTAACTTAATGGCATGAGAGTTAACAAAGCAATTTAGTCTGTCATTCATATTCATAATCGCTGACACCCACTTGACCTGGAGTTAACTCCAGGGTGTATTCTGTGCCCAACATCACAGGAGAAACCTCATGAAATTTGTCAATTGGCCTCTTTGGGGGATAAGTATATTGCTGGCCATACACAGTAGCAGCGCACTTGCCCACGACCCCGTGTTCGGCATTGGTCCACATGTATTATTCAAAAATGGCATGGAAGCAGCTCTTGAGATATATCGTGAAAAATCCGGCGAAGAAATCAACGCTGAGCTGGGTCTGGAGGTGACTTACGGTATTACTGGCGAATGGGCTGCGGGTATTAAGGTGCCCTATTCATTTAAAGACAACGGTATAGACTCTTCCAGCGGGCAGACCGATATCCAGGCATTTACCAAATACCGCTTCTGGCGTGAAGATTCACTGGGACTACAGAAATCCGCTGCACTCATGCTGGCCATCAATGGTGAAAACGGTGACGACAAAGCCAGTCCGCCTCTGGGTAACGGTGCTACTGACATTACCACCGGAATCACCTGGGGCTACGAAAGCATTAAATGGTACCGCTGGGCCAGTACACGTTATGCGCTACCCGGTAAAAACACGGCCGGTTTTCAGATGGGTAATAAATGGAAAATAGATTTTGTCGGTGGATGGCGTCCCACCCCACCGGAATACAAAAAACCAGATACCGTATGGCTGCTGGAACTGAATGGTGAAATGACTGACAAGGCAACATTGAACGGCAAGACACTGGCCAACAGCGGAGGCACAGAATGGTTTATGTCTCCCGGGATTTTCTGGACCCTCCGCAATTTCGCCATTAAATCCGGCATCCAGATTCCCGTATCCAGTGACATGAATGGTATACAGAACACATCTGATTATCGCTTTAAAGCCACATTTGAATGGCACCTCTGATACATAATGGTGATTAACACCTCCTATAAATACTCCCGGGAGTCAACAACATGAAACTTTCACTCACTAACACACTTTTGTTTTTTTCGGCAATTACCCTGCTATGGAGCGGTTCAGGTTTCGCCGCAGGCACTCAATACAATATGCGTGTCGATGGCCTTGCCTGTCCTTTCTGTGCATACGGCATCGAAAAGAAATTTACCAAAACTGAAGGCGTCGATTCTGTGGATATTGATTTACAAAAAGGCCTGGTCATTGTAAAAACCCGCGAAGGAAAAACCTTCAAGGAAGAAAAGCTGAGAGAAATTATTAATGATTCCGGCTTCACCATGAAAAGCGTGACCGAGAACAATTTATGAAAAAAATAGTGAAAATCATTCAATGGTTACTCTTTATCGTGCTTATTCTCACAGGTGTTATTTATTTTTTCTGGATGCCTTCAGCACAAGAGCCTGCATACGTTCTGGAAAAAACCTGGGGAGGAAAAGGTCGTGCAGCGGGACAGTTTAATGAACCCACGGGTATCACGGTAAAGCGTGGCGAAGTATTTGTCAGTGATGGTCGCAATCACCGTATTCAGGTATTTGATCTCGATGGCACGATACTGCGTCAGTTTGGCATGAATGATCTTGAGCGCCCCATGAATCTCACCATTACAAAAGATGAGCTTTATGTGGCGGATTATTTTGCAGATCAAATCAAGGTATTTTCACTACAAGGAGATTATCGGCGCAGCATCGGTAAACCTGGCAGCGGACCGGGAGAATTCAGTATCCCGGGTGGCGTTGCTGTGGCTGAAAACGGCGATCTTTATGTGCCGGGTTTCACCACACAACGGGTGCAGCAATTACGTGCTGATGGCAGTTTCGTGCGTCAATGGGGCATTACCGGCGAGGTGGGCACCTTTGGCGAAAAATTGCGTTATCCCACTGACGTTGCCCTGTCAAAAGATGGCACACTGTTCATTGCCGATGGTTACAATGACCGGGTGCTGGCCATTGGCCCTGACGGGCAACGGCTTAACCAATGGGGCGGCCCTTTTGCGATGAATATTTTTGGCCCATTCAATGGCTGGTTTGCCACTGTTACCGGAATATCTGTTGGGCCCGGTGGTCATGTGTTTGTCGCTGACTTTTATAATGACCGGGTGCAGAAATTCACCCAGGACGGTGTATTTCTGAATGCCTTCGGCATCAAAAGCACCGGGCCAACACACACATCCATTGCCGTTGCAGAAGCTGATGATGGCAGTGTATTCGTGGCAGACTATGCCAATCATCAGGTACAAAAATGGCGTCCTGGAAAATAAATGCACACGCCCGATAACACCATTAATATCGAAATATTCTCCGCACCCGGTTGCAGCAAATGCGGCAAGGCCTTTCAGTTGGTGGAAGCTGTGTTAAAGGAACCCGGTAATGAATCGGTAAACCTGCGCCGGGTTAATATTGTGGACGAACTGGATTATGCCGTTAATCTGGGCATTCGTGCGACACCCGGCATCGTCATTAACGGGGTGCTGGTTTTTACGGCGATGCCCGATACAAAGACCTTGCGCAAAGCCATTCAGTCCCGACAGGTATTGATAAAACAGGAATAACCATGAACGACTATCGCATCGGCGACATCAGCAAACAACTTGGGCTCACCGCCGACACTTTGCGTTACTATGAAAAAATTGGCCTGTTACAAAACATCCATCGCACGGCATCGGGAATCCGTATCTATAATGATAAAAATATTTCCCGCCTCAAATTCATCCAGCGCGCACAAAAAATGAATTTTACCCTGGCGGAAATCAAAGACTTGTTGCAAATGCGTGAAGACCCACAGCATGCCCGTGCGGAAGTACGCGAGTTAAGTCACCGTAAACTGGCTGAAATTGAAATTCACCTGCAAGACCTCACTACCCTGCGCAACGAACTCACCCTGCTGGTAAACCTGTGTACGGGCAGTGAAAATGGTTGCCCCATTATTGAAGGCATAGAGGAAGGCGTAAAAAAAACAAACAAACGACCCCGCAGTAAGCTATCTCGCTGACACTCGACTTTCGCTACGCGAAAGCGGGGTATGGCACAGCCAGTTCAATCTAGGTTCAACCTGAATTCCGCCAATACTGCCGGCCTGCATTGGCGGGCAGTGCCCACCCTGCTTGAAACGGCTTTGCAGTTGTTCGTTAGAAAGAGACGCTAATGTTCATCTCTGCGAAGGTTTTCGTTTTACATTGTTTACCTCAATCGAAAACCCCGAACCAATTCAGTAGCACTAATATAATCCCCCCTAATCCGGAAAAAATATACAATGTATAAAACACGCGCGCCAACACCCGGTCAAACACCGTTGTGTGTTTATATAATATATCGGGATCTGCTTCAAAGCCCTGTCCCATTCCCATCGAAATAGAATTGCGCTTAATTCTTCGGGTGATTGCTTTTGGCAGGGCTAATGCTCCTGCCACATTAAAAACATCCCATCCGCTGATAAATTCAATACCGAGTTCATCTCGGGTTTCCGGGTTTTTTCTGAGTTTACGCACGGTCACCTGACCGAAAATAACGAACAAAATGGCTGAAACAAACATCATAGCAACTGCGACCCCTAAAAGGGTGGAAAAACTCATAAAGAATCTACCCAGTCCATTATGTCATCGTACCAACCACCACTGTTTTCTTTTACAGCATAATTCATCGCCATAGAGGCAGTAGCTGCCACGACAATAAGACCAACCCAGCCCACTGGTGTTGCTACCGTTAAAAACATCAACGCTTTGGTGCCTACGTTCACAGCAATTGTGCCTGCCATTGCACTCGCCACAAAACTACTCGACTCCACAAACAATTCCTTTTCCCAGTCACCCTCGGCTTTGTAGGCGTTCTGCACATTACCAATACGGTTGGTGAAGTCAATCGCCACCAGTCCGGTGCCCAGCACTTTCCCGTATTGACTGAACCGGCCTACGG
>Ga0256839_1002331_pt1 | contig 21293 bp, 25 predicted proteins | sample 354166metaG_FD_185968 | JGI IMG/M metagenome (GOLD analysis project Ga0256839, IMG submission 185968) | Hydrothermal vent microbial communities from Mid Atlantic Ridge, Atlantic Ocean - 354-166 | ecosystem: Environmental > Aquatic > Marine > Hydrothermal vents | place: Atlantic Ocean: Mid... | reverse complement strand
ATACTGCAGGCTACGTCTGTGGAAATGTAGGTCGCTGCCACTTTGAGTTTTACAATACATCTCCCAACTTATTTTATTCAACATTCATTTTTAACTCTTATTACAATTATCTACTTTACACTTTTATCCCCTTTTTTCTATATATTTTACTTATCTTCTTTATCAATTATAGTCATCTATTTGTGAGAGTAACGTGTACTTTTAGCGACTTAATACTTCATACTCTTCCTTTAAGTGTAAATTTAGTTGTCTTATTCTAGACTTGAATTACATATTTTTGGACTAAATATATTAAAGGAGTAAATATGAAAAAAATTGTAACGTTGTCGTTAATAGCGACTATGGCATTGACAGGGGTACACGCAGTATCAAATGCAAAATTAGCATCACAATTGAATGCTTTGGAGACAGAATTGGCTGATGTCAAAAAACAGCTTAAAAAACAAAATAAAAAAATTAATAAAGTCAAAGCACATGATGCGGGTGATAATATTAAATGGGGTGCTGATTTACGAACAGCTATTGACAATATAAATTATGATATGGCTGATGGTACATCTGCAGGTAAATCTGACTTAATGTCATTAAGACTTTGGCTGAACATGGCGTATGCACCAGATAGCCATAATGTGTTTAAAGGTCAACTCTCTATGAATAAAGCTTTTGGGGCTGACTTTAGAGACCCTTTTACTACACCAGGGGGTAGTAGAGCACTTAGTTTAGGAGGTATGTTTGATTGGACTGGAAATGAGGCATTGACTGATAACTCTTTAAAAGTAAGACAGGCGTATTGGCTGTATTTAGGGGATGAAGCATTTGGACTTGATATGCCTTGGACTTTTTCACTGGGAAGAAGACCCTCTACTAATGGTTTTTTAGCAAACTTAAGAGATGATGATCCTGCTCAATCGCCACTAGGTCACGTAATTAACGTTGAATTTGATGGATTAAGTTCTAAGCTAGACTTATCGAATATTACGGGTATTCCAGGTATGAGTATTAAGCTATGTATGGGGCAAGGATCAACAAATGCATCACCATTGTTTGCTACAGCAACACCTTATGCCAATGAGGGAAATCAGCTTGAAGATATCAAGTTGGCTGGTTTTATTTTTGAACCTTACAATGATGGACAATTTATAGTTAAATCTACTTGGTATAAGGCATTTGACTTACCTGGGATGGATGCTCTGCCTACAATAAGTGGTAATCCCCTAAACCCTAGTCTTAGTATTGCTCCTTCTACATTTACGCAATATGGTGATATGCAAGGAGCTGCCTTGTCAGTCTTGGTAGATGGTTTAACTGATGATGGTTATTTTGCAGATGCAAAATTGTTTGCTTCTTTTGCTTGGAGTAAAACCAGTCCACAAGGAGGGGTTAATCCAAATACAGGTGCGGCATATCAAATGTTAGGCTCAGCAGATAGTGAAACGGGGACATCTTTCTGGATTGGGGCACAACTTCCAGTGACAGAAAAAGGAGTATTTGGTCTCGAATTTAACCAAGGAAGTCAATACTGGAGACCATTTACATATGCTGAAGATACGATGATAGGTTCTAAGATTGCAACACGTGGTAATGCAGTTGAGGCTTATTTTACATATCAGCTTACTGATGCCTTGAGTGCACAAGTGAGATACACAAAATTAGACTATGAATATACTGGAAGTCAAGGATTCTTTGGTAACTTCTCTGGAGCATCAAATAAGATTTCTGACATCAAAGCAGGTGCAGCAGCATTTACACAGTTAGGCGGTACTGTAGATGCAACTGGTGCACAAAATATCGGTGTAGTAACTGGTAATTTAATAGCACAAGGATTAGATCCTGCCACAGCACAAGCAACTGCGGGACAAATGGCGGGTGCAGCAGTATTTGCACCAAATGTTGTTGAGGCAGCGGAAGACTTTAGATTTTATATTCGATATAGATTTTAAGATTGTATAACCAAGATGTATCTTGGTTATACCGTCTGGCTTATGTTTTTACTTCTGCATATGTTTGTTTATATTAAAATAAGCTATTTCATGTAAGTAAAAGTAAGAAGATATAGATTATAAATAAATATATATAAAGGAAAATAATGAAATATATTTTAAGAAGATTGGTTTTATCTCTAGTATTGGTGACAGGTGTTATCTCTGCTGATGGGAAAATACAAAAAGCAATGCTAGATGTACAAATTTTTACATCAGATAATACTGATGGAAAAATAACACCTAAAATAATAGAAGATGCATTTGTAAAAGAGGGATTTTTCATTTCAGAACATAGAGATATGAATGCACCATTTGTAAAAAACTTTAAAGAAACGAGTTTTGACATTTATAATCTTTTTACCGTTTACAAGAAAGAAACCGTACGTAATTTAGCTGTAGAATATCCAGAGATTGGATTGTTTACCCCTATGAGTATGTCTATATACGTAAAAAAGGGTTCCAAAGATATCTCTGTAGCATTTCTATCTACACAAGCAAGTGCAAAAATGATGGGTATCCCTGAAAATCATGTTGAGATACTTGCTCTTAGTGAATCAATTATGAATGCACTACACAAAGCAATGCCAAAAGGGAGACTACAAGAAGTTTCTTATAAAATGAAAGAACCTGCAGGGGAATTGATTACTAAAGCGACACTTGATGTAGACCCTAATGCTGATTGGGAGGAAGTTAAAGATGATTTCCAGATGGAGTTTGAAGGTTCTTTGGCTCCGAGTGGTTTTATTTTAGCAGGGTTTACTGATCTTGGATATGATTTTGAAGAAAATAATATTACCACATACAACTATTATGACACATATTCCATCTGTAAACTGGAAGTAATTTATATTGTTGCTCAAAAACACCCTGAAGCAGGTGCATTTGCTCCATGTTCCGTGTATATGTATCAGAAAAAAGGTGAAAATAAAATGCACATGGCCTTCCCCTCTGTGTATAAATGGATTAGTGCTATGGGCATAGAAGATAAAAAATCCATTGATGTGCTTTTAGATGCACAGAAAAAGTTTGAAGAAATTCTAAAAAAACTAACAATTAAGAAAAAGTAGTAAACAGTATTTGGGATGTTAATAAAACCTCTCCCTAATGCTCGGGGTATAAATATATCTCATCACCCTCATGTATAATGCCCCCCTGTAGTACTTTTGCAAAAATACCCCTATCATTTTTTAATAAAGTTGGTAAGATTTTGTTTATTTGTGACAAGTGATTGCAAATAGTACAGTTTTGACTTATTTCCAAAACTACATTTCCGATGAGAATTTTTTGTCCTATTGGGAAATGGTAAGGATTATATGTGATGAGTAGATTTTCCCCCAATGCACCGTGAGCCATATTTATGTTATATTTTTTTGCTAAGTTATAACTTTCTTTTGATGTAATTAAAATAGATCTTTGGGTAGATTTATTATAGTACTTATCATCTACAATACCTTTTTCATCCAAAGTAAGTTTCTTTTTCTCTGTTCTCGTGCCTGTATGTTGCGTAGAGCTAAATAATGTGATAATTTTTCCAATAGATGATGTCATATACTTTCTCCTTTTGTATTCTAATAATATCTTAATATTCATAATCTTATAAATTGACCTGATGAAGAAATAGTTTAAAATAGCTATACAGCACTATAAATAGGGTATTGTATTGGGGTAGTGATAATTCTCATTTAAGGATAATGTGCAGATCAGTCTGTTTTTTAGGAAAATACTTGATGATAATAATCAATTATTTTTATTATTGTCTTATAATAATACGTGTAAAACAGATAATAACTGTTAAATAGTAGTTTTTGTTATGATTTTTATATAATTAATATATAATAAAACAGATGACTTCTTAATGGAAGTTCGTAGACATTTTAAAAAATTAAGGAGGAGAAATGAATAAAGCAGTAACAGTATCTCAAGAAGATGAAGTGTTATCTGAGATTCAAGAGCAATCAGGTAGAAGAAAGTTTTTTAAAAAAACAGCAGCTTATTCTATGAGTGCATTGGCAGCGTCAAGTGTACTGATGCCAGTGAAGATTAAGGCAGAAAAACACCATGGGCAAGGTGACCCAGCTATTTTAGAAGAGCAGGTATGGGGTACCACCTTTGGATATCCTGTCACACATAATTTATATGGGTTACCTTCTCCTTATGAGAGTAATGTTACAAGAAGAACAACGGAACTCTTATCTTCAGGAAATATGTATGCATCGATTGCTGTAAGCCCAATCCATGAATTAAGTGGGATTATTACACCTAATGGACTTTTCTTTAATCGATGTCATGGCGGTACAGCTGAGATTGATTACAACAAACATCGCTTAATGATTCATGGGTTAGTTGAAAAACCGTTGGTTCTGACAATGGATGAGCTCAAACGATATCCAAGTGTAAGTAGAATTCACTTTATTGAATGTCCTGCGAACGGGGGACCAGAATGGAGAAATCCTCAATTCCCATCTATACAGTTTGCTAAAGGTTTTATGTCATGTGCGGAATGGACAGGTGTTTACATAAAAGATATTCTTAAAGATTTAGGTCTTAAGCCAGAAGCCAAATGGATGCTGGCAGAAGGTATGGATAACTCCCATATGGGAAGAACCGTACCGATTGATAAAGTGCTTGATGATGCTATGATTGTTTGGGGTCAAAATGGTGAAGCATTAAGACCAGAACAAGGCTACCCAATACGTTTACTCCTTCCTGGATGGGAAGGAAATTTGATGGTTAAATGGTTGGGACGTCTTGAATTTGCTTCGGAACCTTTTTATGCTAAAGAAGAAACAGCAAAATATACTGCACTCAAGCCAAGTGGAAAGGCAATTCAACATTTTTATGCAAATGAAGTGAATTCCGTTATCACCTCTCCTTGTCCAGAAAAACCATGGAGTGACCTAAAAAAAGGTGATGTGGTAGAGATAGAAGGTTTAGCTTGGTCAGGTATGGGCACTATTAAGGGTGTGGATATCTCACTTGATGGTGGTAAAAACTGGAAAGAAGCAAGTCTTAAAGGCTTGGTGCTGCCACAAGCATGGACACGCTTTTCATTTATTTATAAATATGAGGGGAAAGCTTTATTTCTTTCTAGTCGAGCAAGAGATGATGCTGGATATGTTCAGCCAAGTGTCAAACAAGAAAGAGATGCTGTAGGTGTGGAAGGCGTATATCACAGGAATGGAATTCATACATGGGAAGTAACTGCTAATGGGGAGGTAAAGAATGTTCAAATCTTATCATAAATTATTGGTAGCAACTACACTGTTTGCTATGTTAGGAACATCTGTCGTATGTGCGGCTGATAAGACGGTATCTCGTACCTATGAAAATGGTAAAAAAGTGATTGATGGGGGGATGACTTATCCTGTGTATAAGGGGAAAACAGCATCATACTATATGAATGAAAAAGCACATGGTGGTGCAGTAAATTTTGGAAGAAAGCCAACGTTGGATGAAATAAAGGCTTGGGACATTGATGTGATGCCTGATGGTACAGGGTTGCCTGAGGGAGAGGGATCAGTTGAAGAAGGTGACGAAATTTATGAAGCAAAATGTGCCTCATGCCACTTTGATTTTGGTTCTGGTGGTTCAGGTTATCCTGCTTTACAGCAGGGCAATGCATATGAAGGACAAAAAACATTAACCAATCAAAGAATAAACCCTGATGACGATGGTCCTCAAAGAAATTTTGGCTCATATTGGCCACAGGCCAGTACACTATGGTGGTATATTCAAACAGGTATGCCTCATCCTGCACCTATGTCCTTGAGTGATGATGAAACATATGCGCTTGTAGCCTATACTTTATCTATCAACGAAATCCAAATTGATGGTGAAGAGTTGGATGATGAATATGTTCTTAATAGAGAAAAGTTTTTAAAAATTGTTATGCCTAATAAAGATGGGTTTGAACCCAAAATTGATGGCCCCAATGGTTTGGAAAATGCACGTAAATATTATGATAACCCTAAAAATTTTGGTGGGAATAAAGAAAGATGTATGAAAAACTGTTTTGATGGAGACCCTGTAGTTGCTCGTATTCAAGGAGTAGGTATAAGTGAATATTCTCCACCCATTTCTATTAAACGGGAGAAACCTATGCCAAAAGAAGGTAGTAAAGCTGAACATCCAGGGAAAAAAGCATATACAGCATCTTGTGCAGTATGTCATACTACAGATGCTATGGGAGCCCCAGCAGTAGGGGATAAACAGGCATGGGAAGCTGCACTAAAAAAAGGGCTAGATAAGGTAAAGCATAATGCAATCTACGGTATAAATGGTATGCCTCCTAAAGGAGGAACGACATTGTCTGATGATAAGGTGAGTGAAATAGTTGATTATATGATTGAGGCAAGTAAATAAGTTTGAGTTATCACAATTATTACACAATACTTAAATACAATAGTAATATAAGATTGGGTCTATGGATCCTTTATCTAATTGATATATAAAAAGGAAATAAAATGGATAGAAGAAAATTTTTAAATCTAAGTATCGTTGCGGCAGTTGCTGTACCTGTAGGCTTATCTGCGATTGATTTTAGAGCAACAAAACCAGATACATGGACAGCACATACGGTAGCTGACAGTATTAAAGCACTTTATGGAGACATTAAACCAGATGCGAGTGGGGTAACTGTTAAAGCACCTAAAGTTGCGAGTAATGGGGGAGCAATCCCTGTAACGGTTAAGTCTGATATTGCAGCAAAATCAGTGGCACTTTTTCAAGATGCAAATCCTGAGTCCACTGTAGCTGTATTCACAGTAGCAGAAGGTGGGATTGTAGATTATATGTTAAAAATAAAAATGAAAAAATCTGGAAAAATCACAGCCATTGTAGAAGGTCTTGACGGTAAGTTTTATATAGGTTCACAATCTCTTGAAGTTGCGCTGGGTGGATGTGAAGGTTAATTAACCTTTCGCGTAGATGTAAAAAATAGAATATTAAAAGGAATATTATGGGTAACATGAAAATTAAAGCAAAATTAAAAGGTGATATCGTAAATGTAAAAGTGATGGCAAAACATGACATGCTTACTTATGATCAGGCAAAGAAAAAAGGTCTGGATGCAAATTTTATTACACATGTAAGTGCAAAAGTTGGAGACAAGGTAGTATATGATGTATCAACCAGTCAATTCTTATCAAAAAACCCTATGTTTAAATTTAAATTTAAAGGGGCATCAAAGGGAGATAAAATAGCAATTACATGGGTTGATCTTAAAGGAAATACTGTTACAGAAGAGAAGAAAATAAAATAGTCAATGTAAAAAACTTGTGCATTGTCATTTTTGTACAAGTTTAACACTTATACATACAGAGTCATTTTAAGTGGCTTTTAAAGCTTGATGAACTTCAAACCAGTGTACTTCAACTCTTGTGAGTGTAGCTTTTTTCCGTTGGTTAAAATGTTCAGTCATGTCAAAATCATCTTTACCGTATCCTTGTTTATATGCTTGAATGAATGCAGTATATAAATCTTCTTTCATTGCCGTTATTTGATAAGTTACCTTGTCATAAATGAGGTTTTCAAGCACTATTTGTTCTCTATATAGTTCATTCAGATTGATGTTGCCGTAACGTTCTTTTTCTTCTAGAGTCATATGCATCTCGGTATAAGCTCTCATGGAAGCAAACATGTGCTGAATTTGTGCAAGTGGCACTGTCGACGCAGTAAGAACAGTGGCAGACTCTTGGGTATATCCCCAAGAGCCAGAGAGTTGTAAATCTGTATTAAATGCTGATTTAATAATCTCATTTAAATTATTGTCAGACTTTAATTGCTTAAAAGTAGACATAGTGATTTATAAACCTGCTTCTTGAATGGCTTCAGTTTGTGCATGGGCGATAAGTGGATCAATGACAAGTTTTAAATTTCCATTGTTCATTACATCGTCGAGCGCATAAAGCGTAAGTCCAATTCGGTGGTCTGTAAGTCGATTTTGTGGATAGTTATAGGTACGTATTTTTTCAGAACGTGATCCTGAACCTACTTGTAATTTTCTTTGGCTTGACGTTTCATCTAGTTGTTTTTGTAATTCTGCCTCATAAACTCTTGCCTTCAGTACTTTCATGGCTTTATCACGGTTTTTGTGTTGTGATTTTTCATCTTGTATTGCAGCTACAATACCTGTGGGAATATGTGTAAGGCGTACAGCAGAATCAGTTGTATTAACAGATTGACCACCACAACCACTTGAACGGTATACATCCATTTTGATATCATTTGCTTTAAGTTCAACTTCAACATCATCTACCTCAGGAATGACTGCTACTGTTATGGCTGAAGTGTGCACTCGCCCTTGAGTTTCAGTATCTGGAACACGCTGGACACGGTGAATACCTGCTTCATATTTAAGTTGTGAATAAACACCATCACCTTTAATGAGGGCAATGACTTCCTTGTATCCACCTGCAGTACCATCACTGGTACTGACAAGTTCGATTTTCCACCCTACTTGTTCCGCATAACGGGTGTACATTCTGAAGACATCGGCGACAAATAATGCTGCTTCATCTCCTCCTGCACCTGCACGCAACTCCAGATAGATATTTTTATCATCATTCTTATCTTTTGGAATCATGAGTACTTTTATTTCATCTTCTAATATGGGAAGCATAGGTTCAAGTTCTGAAAGTTCTTCTTTTGCTAGGTCTCCGAGCTCTGCATCACTTAAGAGTTCTTTATTGTCTTCAATGGCTTCAGCAGTTTCAATATAGTGTTTTGCTTTTTCGACAAGAGGAGTAAGTCCAGACTGCTCTTTACTGAGTTCGGTCATACGATTGATATCTGAAGCGATATCTGGAGAAGATAAAAGTTCGTTAAGTTCATTGTATCGGTCTATGAAAGGTTGGAGTTTTTCTTTGAACATCATGTAGTTCTTTGTATTGGAATATGTTTGGGTATTATAAGATAACTAGCCTTGAAGGCTAGTTGATGAAGTAAAATAGGAGAACTATGCTTCTATTTTATTTACCATTTTATGAAGACGGCTTACTTTTCTAGCTGCTGTGGTTTTTTTAATAAAACCTTTACTTACTAGGGCATGAATATTTTTATTTGCAGTTGCAAATGCTGTTGTTGCTGCTGTTTTATCTGAAGCTTCTACTGCTTCATGTACGGCTTTTACTATGTTTTTGATTCTTGTTCTGTAATATCTGTTTCTTTCAGTTCTTACAGCAGTTTGTAAAACACGTTTTTTAGCTGACTTGTTGTTTGCCATTTTTGTTTCCTTTGTTTGCGTATGTTGTTAGCACCCTTATTTAGAGTGAAAATAGTTCGCGAATAATATCTAAAAAAACATTAAAGATATATTAAATAAGGTTTAACGCGAATATTAACAAATTTCGGTTAAAATTGAATAAATATATTTATGATAACAGAGGGGAATATTTTGGAACTTTTTGGAACAGATGGTGTACGGGGAAAAGCAGGGAAAAAAGTCAGTGCAGTCAATGCAATGAGACTGGCGATGGCAACAGGAATCTATTTCAAACAATTTGCAAGAACAAATAAAATTCTTGTAGGAAAAGATACTAGAAGAAGTGGGTATATGATTGAAAATGCTATCGTGTCAGGCTTAACAGCAGTTGGTTTTGATGTTATCCAAATAGGTCCTATGCCTACACCTGCTATAGCATTTCTAACTGCAAATATGCGTTGTGATGCTGGCATAATGATATCGGCGAGCCATAATCCTTATTATGACAATGGTATTAAGTTTTTTGATTGGCACGGAAATAAATTGAACCGTGAAAGAGAAGAAGAAATAGAAAAGATTTATTCAGATGAAGCGCGTATTGAGGCAGCACAGATGGTAGATATGAAAATTGGAAAATCTAAAAGAATTGATGATGTTGTTGGGCGGTATATCGTACATATAAAAAATTCTTTTCCTAGAACATCCACTTTATGGGGGAAACGGGTTGTGATTGACTGTGCAAATGGTGCAGGGTATATTGTAGGACCTACAATTCTTCAGGAGTTAGGTGCTGAAGTGATTGTGATAGGAGATAAGCCCGATGGGTTTAATATCAATGAAGGCTGTGGCGCGATGCATCCTGAAAACCTTGCCAAGGTAGTCCTTGATAAGCGTGCAGATATAGGTATAGCGCTTGATGGTGATGCAGATAGACTGGTTCTAGTAGATGAAAAGGGAGAAGTCATCGACGGGGACAAACTGATGGGAGTACTTGCGGTTCACCTTAAGGATCAGGGGACGCTTAAGGGAGGAGGTATGGTCGCAACAGTGATGAGTAACCAAGGACTTGATGATTATCTAGGTTCTCATGGATTGCAACTGCTCAGATCCGATGTAGGAGATAAGTATGTGGTTGAGATGATGCAAAAAAATGGGATGAACTTTGGAGGAGAGCAGAGTGGTCATGTTATTTTTTCTGATTATGCAAAAACTGGGGACGGTATTGCTTCAGCACTTCAAGCACTTGTATATTTGGTAGGATCTGAGAAAAAAGCAAGTGAAGCTTTTAATCCTTATGAATCCTTTCCTCAGCTTAAAGTAAATCTTTTGGTGGATGAAAAAAGACCACTTGAGAGCCTAGAAGGGCTTGATGTTTTAAAAGAGAAGATAGAAGCGCTGGGAATGAGACATTTATTCCGTTATTCAGGGACCGAAAATAAGATACGTCTTTTACTTGAGGGTAAAGATGAAGTGAAACTAGAAGAAATCATGGAAGAGTGTAAAACGTTTTTCAAAGGTGCTTTGGTTTAATGCGGGTCTTTTCTATTTTTTTTCTTGTACTCATTGGTACATTTATTATTGATCAGAATATAAAAAATATTTTTGTTGAAGGGTATTACCGTGCAGGGGAGTGTATAGATTTGGAACTGCATTATAATAAAGGTGTGGCATTCTCTATGTTTGCATTTTTGGGTCCTTATTTGAAATGGATACAGGCAACCCTTGTAGTGGGGATTCTTTTTTTTATATTTAAAGAAGGGTATCTTAAACGCTATGCTTTCCCTGCAGGGTTACTTATAGGGGGTGCTCTAGGTAATGTATATGATCGTTTTATTCATGGAGGTGTGGTTGATTATATTGCTTGGCATTGCGGATTTAATTTTGCTGTGTTTAATTTTGCAGATATCGCTATAGATTTGGCAGTGGTTATCATACTTATCATGGTCTATTTTTTCCCTGAAAAAAACAGTGGTATGAAAACTGAGACTAAATGAGGATAGTTGTTTTTCTTTATGCTTTTTTTAGCATACTTGAAGCTGGAGTTGCCTCTGTCAATATAGCGCCTAAACTTGAGAATAATCGTTATATGAATATTAAGATATTAGATCAGAAACAACTCTCCTATAATGAGCTTCAGGGGGTAAAATTTGCTGAACTTTCTGATGTGACCTATCATACAAAAACAGATACTTTATATTTTGTAGGAGATAAAGGTTCTCTTTTTGCATTTAGTGCAAGATTTGGCAAAAAAATAGAACATTTAGAGCCGTTACGTGCGAGTAGACTAAAAACCAAAAAAGGGAAGAAGTTTAGAAAATGGAAAAGAGACAGTGAAGGGTTGACACTTGATGGGGAAGGTCGCCTTTTAATCTCTTTTGAGGGGGAAGCAAAGATAGGATGGTTTCATAAAAATAGTCAAAAATACGGGAGTCTCATTCGAAACTACACAATTCCCAAAGTATTGAGAAAGAAGAAAAACTACAGAAGTAAAAATAAATCTCTTGAAGCACTTGCCTGGCATAAAAAATACGGTATTTTGACAGCAGCAGAATGGCCACTTAAAAAAGATGATAAAAAACGACAAACTATCTATGCTCTTTCTGGTAAAAAGTGGCACTTTAAAGCAGAACCAGAAGGGAGGAGTTCCTTGGTTGCAATGGAGGTGATGGATGATGATAATCTACTTGTGCTGGAACGTTCTTATACGGGGATGCTAGAACCTTTTGTAGTTACACTTAAAAAAGTGAATATCAAGAATTGTAGAAAGAAGATGTGTCCTACACAAGTGTTAGCAAAGATGAATAGTCATAAAGGTTGGAGTGTTGACAATTTTGAGGGTTTGGCAAAAGTAGGGTTTAATCGTTATGTAATGGTTAGTGACAATGGGGATAACTTTTTTCAAAAAACACTGTTGATATATTTTGAGGTACTGTGATGAAAGGTAAAATAATCGTTTATCTAGGGATAATATTTTTATTGATTTTGATGGTATATTTTGGAGTGAAGGCTTATGCTCAGGCTAAGACATATGAAAGAACAACAACTGAGTTAGTGGGATATCAGAGTGCAGAAGAACAGGCAAAATTAACACTCGAAAGCATAGCTAAAAGTATATTGGGTGATTGGTATGAAGATGAACGAAAACACAAGATAGACAAGATCCGAATAAAACAAAATGCTGCTATGAATCAGGCACAGCAATATACGCGTTATTTTATGTTGGTATTGTTTTGTTTGCTGCTATGCTATTTTTTTACTTCACTGCGTGCCTTTACTTTATTTGGCTCCATAGCCGCAATGATAACACTCTTCTTTGGACTCCTCGCACCGATATTAATGGTAACGATACACAAAGAAGTCGAATATTTGGGAGATGTTGTACTTTCTTTTGAATCCAAGGGCGTGATAGGTTCTATTCTTAAGTTGTGGGAAAGTGAAGATTTTATTGTTGCTGGGGTCATACTCTTGTTCTCGGTTATCATCCCTATGCTTAAAACATTTTCTTTATTATTTGTCTCTATTTTTATGGAAAGTAAGTTTGCACATACGATAGTTAGGTTTTTTAAGGTGATAGGGAAATGGTCGATGGTTGATGTGTTTGTAGTAGCTGTATTTTTAGTCTATCTTACAGCCAATAAAAGTGATATAAGTCATGCCCAAGTTGAGGTGGGACTTTACTTCTTTTTGGCTTATGTGATTGTTTCAATGTTGATGAGTCTAAGTGCAGACAAGATGCTTCGTAGACTTAACTCGGAGTAAACCACCTAGTATACCTTATAGCACTTTGCTTAGCATGGCACCGACAGCAAAGACAACAACATGAAAGAGGATAACAAATTTTATAAAACCCCAAATAGAACCACCGGGGACCTTATTCCCACATTGTGGACACTCTGCTAAAGTATTATCCACTTCCTCTCCACATGAATGACATTTTTTCGTTTTCAAGTTTTTCCTTTTTCGTATGATTTAGATGACCATATTGATATCAATATGGTCTTCAAAATATTTAAAAATTTTGTTTCGCTCTTCTTCACTTTCTACTATACAAGAAGCATTATAGGTTGTGAACTTGCCTGTCTTTGAGGTATTACCTAAAGAGCATAAATGTTTTTTATCTCCCATAACTTCTTTGATAGAGGCTAAGAGTTTGTCTTTGTCTCTCCCAATAATTTTAAAGCCCCAGTTTGTAGGGTAGATAATCGTTGGTTTTGTTTTGCATTCTGTATCTAAGATGAGTTTACCTTTTGAAGTCGCCACTTTTCCCTCCTGATTTTTCTTCAAGTTGAACATTTTTTATGACCATGCTTTTATCAATAGCTTTAAGCATATCATAAATGGTAAGTAATCCTACACTCACTCCTGTTAGAGCTTCCATTTCTACACCTGTTTGTCCATTGAGTTTAGCTGTCACCATAAGTTTGAACCCAGGTAAATGAGGCAGTTCTTCTACCTCTGTTTTTACAGATGTAAGCATGAGAGGATGACACATTGGTATGAGATTACTTGTTTGTTTACTACCTTGTATTGCTGCGATAACAGCTGTCTGAAGGACAGGACCTTTCTTTGCGGTGTTTGCCATTACAGCATTATAGGCTGTTTGCCCAACCTCTATGATTCCCGAAGCCGTTGCTATGCGAGTAGTATGGTCTTTTTCTGAAACATCAACCATTTTTGGCTTGTTGTTTTCATCTAAGTGCGTTAAATTCACAATCTTACCTCATTGAAGTATTTTTAGTATTTTAGCATAAAATAATTAGTGACGATAAAAATATAGTATACTTGACTTATATCGTCAAATAGGATAAGATACAGAAATACAAAAGGAAAAGAATGGTTTATGCTTATATGCGACAAATACCCATTTTGGATCATTTGGTTTCGCAAAAACAAGAGATTATAACTTTTGCACATCAAAAAGGTATTGATATCGATCAAGATGTTGTTGAATATGCAACAAAAGACCTTACGATAGAAGAGAGAAATGAGTTTGAAAAATTTTTAAAATCTTTAAGTGAAGGCAAACATACTGTTATTGTTTCTTCCTTGTCTGTATTAAGTAGTAATATAGATGAATTGGTCAAAATAATTAATTGTATATTAAGTCATAAAGTTGATTTATGGGTATGTAATGCCAATATACTTATTAATACAAAAAGTAGTATGTGTGAGGTGTTCCCCTTACTTGAGGAGCAAAGAAAACAACCAAAGGTGAAATCAGTACATATCGGACGTCCAAAGGGAAGTAAGTCCCGTTCAAAATTTGATATTTTTCATAATCAAATTATGGCATTACTTTCAGAAAAAAAGAGTGTAAGTGCCATAGCGAGAATACTTGGAGTGAGGAGAAGCTCTTTGAAAGACTATATAGAGTCAAGAAGTCTTAAAGAATTAGTGCAGAGTGTTAGTATCTTGGATCAAAAAATAGGAGACAAACCAATAGATAATGTGGTATTAATCTGTCCTTTTGAGGACAAGAGCAATCATATACATACAGAAAGGTAATATAAGATGAACGAAGCAAGTATGGGAACAGAAGCAGTTAAAAAAAATCAATTAAAAGATTATTTAAAAGGATGGGTATCTTACCGTATTAAAAGATACTGGGTATATGTCATTGCTACAATAGCGGCATTGGTGATGCCTTGGATTACTATCAATGGGAATCACTTATTTTTACTTAGTTTCGATCATAAAAAATTGCATTTGGCAGGAATTGCTTTTGATATGCAAGAGCTTTATCTTATGCCCTTTTTGCTTATGCTTCTTTTTTTGGGTATTTTTTCGGTGACTGCTATAGGAGGAAGGGTTTGGTGTGGTTGGGCTTGTCCACAAACGATATTTAGAGTTATTTATAGAGATATGATAGAGACAAAACTTTTAGGATTACGTAAGCGTATTAAAAACAAACAAAAAGATCCTGATATGTCTAAAGTGGAAAATCAGATTAAATATGTCATTGCTGTATTATTGTGGTCTTTTTTGGCATTGGTTGCCTCTGCAAACTTTTTATGGTTTTTTGTACCTCCTGAAGATTTTTTTAGATATCTGGCAAATCCTATGGAGCATTTGACATTAGTAGGAATCTTGCTAGGGATAGCACTTTTTATTATCTTTGATGTGGTCTTTATAAAAGAAAATTTTTGTATCTATATTTGTCCTTATAGTCGTATACAATCTGTGCTGTATGATGATGATACGATTATGGCAGTCTATGATCCAATACGTGGGGGAGATATTTATGAAGGGCACGGATACGATAGAGAGAAAAAGTTTTCGAAACAAAAAGAACTCCTTCAGGTCAATGAAAGTGCAGAATGTACAACATGTGAGTCTTGTGTTACAGTATGTCCTACCCATATAGACATTCGTAAAGGGTTGCAGCTTGAATGTATTAATTGTTTAGAGTGTGTTGATGCTTGCACCACAGTCATGGGAGCTTTAGGTAAACCAAGTCTTGTACAATGGTCCTCTGAGAAGGAAACCCTACGACATGAAGGGAAAACAAACTATTTTAGAGGGAAAGTGCTTGCTTATTTTGCTATACTTACCATTGTGCTTGTGTCCCTTTTTATTATGGGAAGTAAAAAAGAGCATATGCTTTTGGATATTAATAAATCACCAAGGCTCTACAAAGTACTTCCTAACGGTGTGGTTCAAAATGATTATATCTTTATGTTTTCAAATACAGATTCAAAAGAACATACATACTTTTTTGAAATTCTGGACAATGACAACATAAGCATAAAAAGACCAACAAAACCTTTTAAAATAGGTGCTGGAATGAAAAAGAAAAAAGTTGTGATATTGGAAACCGAGGCAACTTTAGTTAATGATACCCGTAAAGATGTGCCCATCCCTGTGAAGATTAGAGCTTATGCCATGGATGAAGAAGAAAAGATAGTTGTAGAGAGACAAGTTGTATTTATTTATCCTCGCGCAGATTTGATAAAACGATAAAGAGTAACTATTTTAGTGAAGGACTATTTAAGACAACTTTTAGGTTAATTAAGACAAATCTTATCCTATTTAAGTCATAATACTTTTACAAAATAATTTAAGGATCTTAAATGGCAACAGTAACATTTAAAAATGACACAACTTGTAACCTCGCAGGTACAGAAATCAATGTAGGTGATACAGCACCAGTAGTGACAGTAGTAAACTGTAACCCAATGCTTCAAAATGAGCAAATTGGTGGAGCGGATAAAGTACAAATGGTCGTAGTTGTACCTTCACTTGACACACCAGTATGTGATGCAGAAACAAGAAAATTTAATACAGAGGCAGCATCAATTGATGGTGTAGAGGTACTTACAGTTTCTATGGATCTTCCATTTGCAGCAGCTAAGTTCTGTTCAACTGCAGGAATTGATAACCTAAAAGTGTGTTCTGACTTTAGAAACAAAGATTTTGCAAATGCATATGGTATGTTGCTTGCAGATGGCCCTTTGGCTGGTGTTACAGCTAGAGCTATTTTTGTTATTGGTAAAGATGGGAAAGTAGCGTATAAACAACTTGTACCTGAAATTACAGCTGAACCAGACTATGATGAGGCACTTGCTGCAGCTAAGGCAGCTTGTTAAGTTTCACAGTTTCACTCACGACATTCGTTCTCTTTTATAGAGAGAATGTCACACTTTCCTCCTTCTCTCTGTTCTTTTCATCTACTTCCTTACGTGACTTGTGATAAAATACTTTTATGATTTTTTAAAGGTGGTGTATTGAGAGTTTTTTTATTATGTTCTTTTGTCGTCTTGTTTACTGGGTGTGCTCCAGATCTTCCAAAAGACCAATATAACTTAAAAGAGTGTAAAGAAGAATTGCTAGAAGCAAAAGATTACGCAGATGATGAAGGGATTGATCGTATTCTCGTGATTAAGAAAGAGCGGAAGATGTATTTGTATAAAGACAATAAGGTTCAAAGTATCATTCCTGTATCTTTAGGGAAAAACCCTTTGGGACATAAGCAGAAACGAGGAGATAACCGTACACCAGAGGGTGATTTTTTTATACATAGAAAATTATGTTCTCCTAAGTACTATCGCTCCTTATGTATCTCTTATCCTAGACCTGAAGATACACAAAGAGCAAAAGCAAAAGGGGTCAACCCCGGGGGAGATATTACAATACATGCACAACCCAAGTGGAATGCCAGTGGGAAAGGTGATAGCTACACTTTGTCGCGTAATTGGACGCAAGGATGTGTAGCTGTAACAAATAATGCCATGAAAGAGTTATGGTATGCGGTACATGAAGGTGTACCTATAACAATACGCTAAGTGATGATAGATGAGATATACACAAAAACAAATAGATAAATTCAATCGTCAAAAATATATTACTGAGTTAGACAAGATGGCTAAAAATCTTTTTCGTATGTTTCGGGATGAGCATGTTTGTTCTGAAAAATTTATGTTAAAATTTGAGCAGCTTAAGAAAAAATTTGATGAAAGGATTGAAATACATCTTGATTCAGAGTATCATCAGCAGTTAAAAGCATATATTGAAAGGCTTTATATCCAGACATGTACACGGGAAGACTTTAATGATAAGGTTTTTAATGACATAAGAGATGCAGAGATGAGTAACTTAAATAGGTTACAAAAGCTCAAAAACGCTACATCATACAAGAAAGACAAACATAAAACAAAACGTCAAAATGAAGATTGGGGTTAATTATTTGAATAGGAGAAAAATAATGAAAATACAAGTTAGTATCACAGGGATTATCTTAGCATTTATGCTCGGCTCATGTAGCAAACCTACAGCATATGGTAAAGCAGATAAAACCCCATACGCTACCAAAGAATGTATCAAGGAATTGTCTAGAGGAGCAGAAATTGTTCCCAGTAGTAAAATCGATAAATTGGTTGCCTACAAAGGCAAGAGGACAATGTATGCATATAAAAATGGTAAAGTCGTAGGGGAATATCGTTTTTCTTTAGGAAAAAATGGAGATAAAGGAAATAAGGTTAAAGCGGGGGATTATAGGACACCAGAAGGTAGCTATCGTATTGTACGAAAAAAATGTGATGCTAGACTTTATAAATCTTTAATGATTTCATATCCAAATGAAGCAGATAAGGCTAGGGCACGGGCAAAAGGTGTGAACCCAGGTGGGTATATTACTATTCATGGGCAGCCTAAGTGGAATGCAGATGGAAGAGGTGATGCTTTCACGCTTTCACGCGATTGGACAGAGGGGTGTTTAGCGGTACCTAATGATGCCATGGATGAGTTATGGCAAGCTGTTGAAAATGGTGTTGAGATGGAGATTCACGCATAAAAGATAAGAATATACAGAATTTAGCTTAATTTGATAAAGGTTATATTATCATATTGAATAATATTGGGCTTTAAAGGAGAAAGTATGAAAAATACTGTTGTCGTTTTATGGATTTTTTTAGTATCAGTATTTCTGATGGCGGGGGGAGATGTAGTTCCAAAAATCTCTGCTATAGCAGAGATTTCAGATGAAACATGTAAAGTGGGGGAAGTATATGTTGAACACGATGCTAAACTTATGTGGCAAGACCAGGCATATACAAATGCTGAAGATGGTGCAGTTAAACGTAATCATTCAAGTGGAAAAGCAGGTACGTGGAATCATGCAATAAATTATTGTCGCAGGTTAAACTATGCAGGGTTTAGTGATTGGAGATTACCGACCTCTGATGAGTTACTGCATGTGCATAGAAAAGCTGGGCAGGCATTTAAATATTTTAGAGGGAATGACTTCTGGTCGTCAACCCCGACTACAGATACAAGATATAATGTAGTGTTCACTGCAGATGCATATCAATATAAAAGAAATAAAAATGAGTCTCATTATATTAGATGTGTACGGTGCATCAAGTAAAGAGTTAGGATATTCGAAGTTAAAGTATTTTTATCTCTTCTTTTAGTGTAATTTGGAATGCCTCATAAATTTTGTCCTTTGCAAGTTCTATAAGGTACTTTGCATCTTGGAATGTTCCTCCGCCTAAATTGACTAGAAAATTGGCATGGACTTCGCTCCATTGCATTTTCCCTTTTTTGATACCCTTAAGACCTACTGCTTCTATGAGCCTGCCAGCATAGTCACCTTCAGGGTTTTTAAATGCAGAACCTGCAGAAGGGTTATGTGGTTGGTTGGAACGTAAGTTTAGAAGTGTATTTAGTAAGTTTTGGTTAAAGCCCTTTTGTATCTCAAATCTTGCAGCAGTTGCAATACCGTTTAATGTCGCAAAACGGTAACCATAAGGTATCTTTTCTTTTTTTATCCATGTACCATTGATTTCAATACTGTGCAAGATATTAAAAATTTCGTACTCTTTTACCCCTGCATTCATGGCGAGCATACCTCCAAGGGTTCCGGGAAGTTTAGAACAGAATTCAAAACTGGAGATATTTTGTTTTTTTGTATAGGAGACTATACGTCCAGTAGGCATTGCCGCACCTATTTCCAATACACCATCATCTTCTAGGATATAGGCAAAATCTTTACTTAGCATCATAAGAGGAGGAGGGGTAGGCGAGACAAGTAAGTTGTTTGCTCCACCAATAAGATATCTATCTTCAGGTATGGCATCACCTTTTTCAATCATAAGTACTTCTGTGGGTTGCCCGATTCTTATACTGGAGTATTTCGAAAAATCAATGGTTTTAAAAAACATTAACTGTTCCGTAACGCTTCATACTCTTTAGGTATCAAATAATCCTCTGTTTTTAAAGGAGCATCCCAAAGTCCATGTTTAAAGCCTAGTTCATAGAGTGTATCAAGGGCTTTAAGTTGAAGGTCACCTAACTCCACAGATTCATCTGAGGCATACATATCAAGGTACTTTGTTAGCATGTCAGAAGAAATACGCACGAGATTATCATTTTCAAGTTTAGTACAGAGTTCTTCTTTTCTGTCATTTGCCACTTTCACACCATCTATAAGGATGTTTTCTATGTCCAGGGCACGGTTAAGAGGCAGACTTCTGCGTATTGCCATACCACCAAGTGGTAAAGGCAAGCCCTCGCCTGCCAGTTCTACCCAAATGTCCCAGAGTTCCTTTTCGACTTCCAAGCTTTCATCAAAGTTGAGTATGGACTCATGTATGAGTACTCCCGCATCTACTTCTCCCGAAACTACCGCTGCTTCTATCTCAAGAAAGTCCATATACACAGGGCGAGCGTCAGGGTAGTAGATGCGAAAGAGCATGGCATTGGTTGTGTACTTACCAGAGAGAGCCACTTTAAAATTTTGTTTTAGTGTTTTGTCTTTACGTTTGATAAGTTTTGGCCCATATCCCTCTCCAAAGCTGACAGCGGTACGGAGTAGGGCATATTCATCTTTAATCAAAGGATACATGCCAAATGAAATGGCACTCACATCATAGGTACCTTTCATTGCTTCAATATTTAAAGTTTCTATGTCTAAGCCTATATTCTCAAAAATATAGTCTTGCGTCTCTACCCATCCAAATTTAATGGCAAAGTACATAAAAATATCATCTGCATCTGGAGAGTGCGCAAGTTGAATAGGGATTTGCATAGGTTTCACCTTCTTGTAAAGTAGACGTATTTTAACATTGTTTGGATTTCTTTTGGTTTGAGAGGAGATTCCTCAACTCTAATTTAAAAAATATGTCAATTTGACATATTTTTACCTTTTTTTTTAAATTTATATTAAACTGCAGACATGACTAAATAAACTTGTGATTATTTAGATAAAATCACTTCAACATAAAGGTTAAGGATATGACTATGGCAATGGATGCAAACAAACAAAAAGCACTGGATATGGCAATCAAACAGATAGATAAAACGTTTGGTAAGGGTACACTGATGAGATTGGGTGACAAGGCATTTGAGCCTATCGAGGCTATCTCTACGGGGTCACTTGGGCTTGACATGGCACTAGGGATTGGTGGTATACCTCAAGGGCGTATCATCGAGATCTATGGACCTGAGTCTTCTGGTAAAACGACTTTGGCACTACAGACTATCGCTTCTGCTCAGAAAAAAGAGATGGTCTGTGCATTTATAGATGCAGAACATGCTCTTGATGTTGTGTATGCCAAAAACCTTGGGGTAGATACAGACAATCTTTTGGTCTCACAACCAGACTTTGGTGAGCA
>Ga0256839_1002330_pt1 | contig 21304 bp, 15 predicted proteins | sample 354166metaG_FD_185968 | JGI IMG/M metagenome (GOLD analysis project Ga0256839, IMG submission 185968) | Hydrothermal vent microbial communities from Mid Atlantic Ridge, Atlantic Ocean - 354-166 | ecosystem: Environmental > Aquatic > Marine > Hydrothermal vents | place: Atlantic Ocean: Mid... | reverse complement strand
GGTGGGCCAGGAACTGCCCCCGTCGGCGCGGGCGTGGACGGCCCCTGTCCAGGCGGAGGGGCAGACGGTGGGCCTGGTGGCCGTGGCCCCCCTCTTGCGGCGCGATGCCCCGGAGCTCACGTTCCTCCAGTCCACGACGCGGGCCGTGCTCATTGTGGCCCTCGGCATCGGCGTGGTGGCCGTGGGCGTGGCCGGCTTCATCGCCCGTCAGATCACCGCCCCCCTGCGCCGCCTCGTGGAGGCGGCCAACCGTGTGGCCCTCGGCGACTTCACCGCGCGGGTGCCCGCCAGCGGCGAAGACGAGCTGGGCCGCGTGAGCGCGGCCTTCAACCGCATGGCCGTGGCCCTCGAACACCAGCAGCGCCTGCGCCGGCAGTTGATGAACGACATCGCCCACGAGCTGCGCACGCCCCTGAGCGTCATCCAAGCTCAAGTGGAGGCTCTCCTAGACGGCATCTTTCCCCCCGACAGGGAGAACTTGGAGCCCATTTACGAACAGACGGTGCTCCTCTCCCGCTTGGTCAACGACCTGCGCGAGCTCGCCCTGGCCGAGGCCGGGGAGCTCCAGATGGTGCGCACGCCCCTGGACTTGGCCTCGCTCGTCCGGCGCACTGTCGAAAGCGCACGCTCCAAGGCCTCTCAGAAGGGCGTGGAACTGCGCGTGGACGTGCCCTCAATGCCCATGACCGCCGAAGGCGATGCCCAGCGGCTCGAACAGGTGCTCCTCAACCTGTTGGACAACGCCATCCGCCACACGCCGGCAGGAGGAGACATCACAGTGCGCGCCTGGGAAGAGGACGGCCGGTTCGTCGTCCAAGTGCGCGACACCGGCCCGGGCATTCCCCCCGAAGCCCTGCCCCACATCTTCGAGCGCTTCTGGCGCGGTGACCGAGCGCGCTCCCGCGTCACCGGAGGCTCCGGCCTGGGGCTTGCCATCGCCCGCCAGTGGGTGGAGCTACACGGGGGGCGCATCTGGGCCGAGAACGCGCCGGACGGCGGGGCGGTGTTCACGTTCACCTTGCCCCGCGCCCAAGTGGCCGCCGAGGCCGCCGTCGCTCATCCCGCACAGCAACTGAGCTGAGCCACGTCCTTCTCGAATGTCTGGGCAGCGAGCTTGAGCCCCTCGGCCAGGGTGAGGTAGGGGAAGAGCATGTCGGCCAGTTGGGTAACCGTCAGGCCGGCGCGCATGGCGAGCACGGCGATCTGAATGACCTCGCCGGCCTCGGGTGCCACGATGTGGGCGCCCAGCAGGCGGTCGGTCGTCCCGTCGGCCACGAGCTTGACGAAGCCCCGCGTGTCCCTCGCCGCCAGCGCTCTGGGCACGTGCTCCAAGGAGAGCAGGCTCACGCGCACATCGTACCCCTGCTCGCGGGCCTGTGCCTCTGTGAGCCCCGCCGAGGCCACTTGGGGATCGGTGAAGGTCACCCGGGGGAGCGCTTCCAAGTCGAGCCGGCGGTGAGGCCCGAGAAGGGCGTTGGCTGCCGCCACCGTGCCGCTGTGGGCGGCCACGTAGACGAACTGGGGCAAGTCGGCACAGTCCCCGGCCGCGAAGATGTCGGGATGAGTCGTGCGGGCGAACTCGTCCAGGCGAATGGCCCCGCGCTGGTCCAACTCGACGCCGACCTCCTCCAGGCCGAGCCCGGCCGTGTTGGGGCGCCGGCCCGTGGCCACCAGGAGCTGCTCGGCCTCGAGGCGAATTTCGTCCCCGTCGGCCAGGCGGACGTGGAGCACGTAGCCCTCAGGGCCACGCTCCACCCGTTGGGTGTGCGCTCCTGTGAGGATCGAGAGCCCCTCGGCCTCCAGGTGGCGGGCCAGCTCGGCGCTGACGTCCTCGTCCTCGAAGGGCATGATGCGCTCCACCAGCTCCACCACGGTGACGGCCACGCCGGCGCGGGCGAAAACTTGGGCCAGCTCCAGGCCCACGGCGTTCCCCCCCAACACGATGAGCGAGCGGGGCAATGTGGTGAGCGCCATGGCCGTGGTGCTCGTCAGGTACCCGGCCTCGCGCAGGCCGGGAATGGGCGGCGCCCAAGGTGAGGCACCTGTGGCAATGATGAGCTTCTCCGCCGTGTAGGTGCGCCCGTTGACGGCCACTTCGGTGCCCCCGAGAAGCTGCCCTCGTCCTTCCACGAGGGTGATCTGGGAGTACGCGGCCAGCACGTCCACGTACTTGGCCTGCCGCAGCTCGGCCACGAGGGCATCCTTGTGGGCGACGACACGATGCCAGTGGAGCGCGCCCGGCACGGTGTGGACGCCGGCATAGGGGTGGGCTCCGGCGCGGTGATACGCCTCCAGGGCGCGGATGAGGGCCTTGGAGGGCACGCACCCGATGTTCACGCACGTGCCGCCGATGGGGCCGGCATTCACGAGCAGCACGTGGGCGCCCTCCTCGGCCGCCCGAATGGCGGCCGCGAAGCCGGCAGAGCCGCCTCCCAGGACGATAAGGTCGTAGTGATCGGCCTGTTGTGTGCTCGGCAGCGGCTGGGTCATGGTTGTCCTCCTCCTTTGGCCTTGTTTTATCCTTATCCCCCCCAAGGGGATATAGTACTAGGAAGCCGGAGTGACGTCAAATCCCAGCGAGGAAGCCAATGGTGGGGGGGAACCCCTCCCGGACGCCGTTGTCCGGGAGGGGCGAGGCTGAAGGAGGTGCCTGGTGGGCGTCTACTGCACGATGATCTTGCCCCGTAACATGCCCATTTGGCATTGGAAGGGGATTTCGCCCGGCTCCTCGGGGGTGAACTCGACAGCTACTGTCTGGCCCTCCGGCAACGTGGCCGAAGTGTTGATCTTGTCGAAAATTACCATCTCGCTACAGAGGGAGGATTCCTGGCGGTTGAAGAGCAACCGCACGGGCTTTCCCCGTTTGACCACGATCACGTCGGGCGTGTAGCCCCCCTTGACAGTGATCGCCACTTCTTGCACGCCGCCTACCTCGGCCACTTGAACGGCCTCTTTGGGGTAGAGCCAGAAGTACCAGACGATGAGGACGATGAGGGCGAAACCGGTGAGATTGACCAGAAGTTGGGTGATGTCCATGGTGTTCCCTCCTATCACAGTAGACCTGGGAGGGAGTGCCGGCCCCCTAGACCGGCACTCCGCAGTTGCGGTGGCGTCATTCCGCGAAACTCTTGGCTTTGAAGAAACGCAGCCGGTTGGCGTTGCTCACGACGGTGACGCTGGAGGCCGCCATGGCGGCGCCCGCCAGCACGGGCGAGAGCAAGATGCCGAAGAAGGGGTAGAGGACGCCAGCCGCCACCGGTATGCCCAAGGTGTTGTAAATGAAGGCGCCCACCAGGTTTTGTTTGGCGTTGCGCATGGTGGCCCGGCTGATCTCGATGGCGTAGGCCACGCCCTTCAGGCTGCCGCCCATCAGGGTGATGTCAGCCGCTTCGATGGCCACGTCAGTGCCCGTGCCGATGGCAAAGCCCACATCGGCTTCCACGAGAGCCGGCGCGTCGTTGATGCCGTCGCCTACCATGCCCACCTTACGTCCTTCTTTCTTGAGCAGGTGGACGTGGAGAGCCTTGTCTTCTGGCAGGACTTCGGCCAGGACGCGCTCGACACCCACTTGGCGGGCAATGGCCCGGGCCGTGCGCTCGTTGTCGCCAGTGAGCATGACCACTTCGAGCCCCATCTCCTTCATGACCTGAATGGCCTCAATGGAGTCTTCCTTGATGGTGTCGGCCACTGCCACGATGCCGACGGCGCGGCCATCCACGGCCACATACATGGCGGTCTTCCCCTCTTCCTGGAGGCGCCTGACATCGTCGTCGAGGAGCGATGTATCCACCTGGAAACGCTCCATCAGTTTGCTGTTGCCCACCAACACCTGTCGGCCATCGACAGTGGCCTCCACCCCGTGGCCGGGAATGGCGTCGAACGCCTCTGGCTCAGTGGGTTCTAGGCCCCGCTGGCGTGCTCCCTCCACAATGGCTTGGGCCAACGGGTGCTCGCTGGGCCGATCTGCGCTGGCGGCCAAGTGTACGACATCGGCCTCGTCGAATCCCGGAGCGGCCACCACGTCGGTGAGTTCTGGGGTGCCCTTGGTAATGGTGCCGGTCTTGTCCAATACGATGGTCTTCAACTGGGAGGCCAGTTGCAGCGCTTCACCGTTGCGGATCAAGACGCCGTGCTCGGCGGCCTTGCCTACGCCGGCGACCATGCTGAGGGGAACTGCCATGCCGATGGCACACGGACAGGCGATGATCAGGACGGTGACAGCCGTCACGACAGCGAAGGCCAGGGCCGGCGAGGGCCCAAAGTTGTACCAGGCGAGAAAGGTCAGGATCGAAATGATCATGACGGTGGGCACGAAGTAGCCGGAGACAACATCGACGAGGCGGGCGATGGGGGCCTTGGAGGCCATGGCGTCTTGAACCATCTTGACGATCTGGGCGAGTGCTGTATCCTTGCCCACTTTGGTTGCCCGAAACTTGAAGGTACCGGTGGTGTTCACAGTGGCGCCGATGACCTCGTCACCCACCTCCTTATCCACGGGCATGCTCTCGCCGGTGACCATGGACTCGTCCACAGCCGAACGCCCCTCGACGATCACACCGTCCACGGGGATTTTCTCCCCCGGGCGCACGATGACGATGTCGCCCACGAGGACTTCTTCGACGGGGATCTCCACCTCGCGCCCGTTACGGATGACCCGAGCCGTCTTGGCCTGCAGGTCCATGAGCTTGCGGATGGCCTGACTTGTTTGCCCCTTGGCGCGCACTTCAATGGCCTGCCCAAGTACCACCAGCGCGGTAACTACGGCGGTAACGTCGTAGAAGGGGGTGGCCGTTCCCTCCGGGAAGAGGTTTGGGAAGAAGAGGGCCACAGTCGAATAAACCCACGCTGCGCTGGTGCCCAAGGCGATGAGCGTATTCATGTCCGCGGAGTGGTGTTTGAAGGCCGCCCACGCGCCGGTGAAGAACTGACGGCCGGAGTAGAACATAACCGGCAAGGTGATCACGCCCGAGAGAAAGAAGAGCCACCAGACGAGCCGTTCCGAGACCTCCTCCAAGAACAGGTTGGGCAAGTAGAGCCAGGGAAGCTCGGGATAGGCGACCAGCATGACCGGAATGCTGACGGCCGCGGCGAACCAGAATTTGCGCATCAGGCGGCGGTATTCCCGCATGTGGGCAGCTGTCTCCTCGTCGATGGGCTCCTCCTGTTCCACTGGCCGGGCAGCTTGGTACCCGGTGGATTCGATAGCCCGCTTAATGGCAGCGAAGTCCGTCTGGCCGGCCACGTAGCGGATGCGTGCTGTGTCTGTGCCGGGGTTGACGGCGACTTCCAGCACGCCGGGCACTCTGAGAAGCGCCTCCTCGATGAAAGCAACACAGGAGGCGCAGTGGAGCCCCGGCGAAATGCGCACGTGCATCTCCGAGGCGCCCACGTCATACCCGATTCCCTTGATGGCCTCGACGAGGGCGATGGCATCCACGTGCGCCGGGTCATAGACCACGTGTGCTTTGCCCAAGGAATAGTTCACGTGAACGTCCTCTACACCGCTCACCTGGTTCAGCGTGCGTTCCACGGTGAGCGCACACGAGGCACAGGTCATGCCCGCGATGGGCAGGTCTAACGTCAGCGGGCCGGGAAGATCAGGGTTGAACCCCGTTGTGGCCGAGTGGGGCATGGGGCCCTCATCGGGGGCGATCCCCTGGCGCCGGTCGAATTCCTTGGCACATTGATCTGAGCAGAAATAATAGGTGGTGCCATCGTTCGTCGTGCGGTGCTGTACGGCTCCGGCGAGTGGGATTTCCATGCCACATATGGGATCCACGACAAGTGCCGTCTCGGCCGAACTCGAGCGCATAGCTCACCTCCTGATACACAGTTGAGCATTTTTGCCCATTTGCCCACACGACTACCTCTCCGAAGTGTTCCACATACGAGGATACCTGGAGTACCCCCGTGATGGGAAGCGCTCTTTGCTCCATGTGGAGCAGGCTATTTCACGGGGTGAGCATGTAGGCTATCTTCACCGGGGAAAATGGCGGGGGATAGGGGCGGTTTCGCATGATACGTTGTTGCACGAAGAACCTCGTCATTCTCCGGTCAACCCAGGCGGCGGGCGCAGAGGCGCAGCAGCAGGGCGTCGTCTGGGCCCGTGGGCGCCAGGCCTGCCAGCGCGGGCACCAGTGCGACGGTGAGCGCCGCCACGCCGGCCACGAACCAGAGGCGCCTGTGCAGGGGGGTGGCGTCCACGACAGTTAGGTGAGCGGGGGGGAAGAAGGCCACGGCGTAGCGGGGCGCGAGGATGACTCCCAAGAGGAGGCCGGCCACGAGCCCGCCCATGTGATTCCAGTTGTCGATGCCCGGCACGGCCATCCCGAAGGTCAAATTCAGGCCGATGATGACCAACAGGTTGAGACTCTGCTGGCGTCCCAGCTCACCCAACCTCTCCCGGTTCACCCAGAGAAAGGCGAGTTGGGCGCCCACCAGCCCGAAGATGGCCCCCGAGGCGCCGGCGGAGATGGCCTCCACGAAGAGCATGCTCGCCACGTTGCCCCACACGCCGGCCAACAGGTACAGGATGACAAAGCGCGCGCTGCCGAAGAGGCGTTCCACGTCGCGCCCCAGGATCCAGAGGGCGTACTGGTTGAAGAGCAGGTGGAAGAGGCCCACGTGGAGGAAGATGGGAGTCACCAGGCGCCAGTATTGCCCTTCTTGAATGAGCGCGTTGAACTTGGCGCCGAAGCGAATGAGGACACATGGATCGTGGGAGCCGCCGGCCAAGGTCTCCAGCAGGAAAATGAACACGTTCAGGGCCACAAGCAGCGGCGTCACGTAGGCCGTGGGGGCCACGGGCAGGGCCATCTGCCGGGGCGGCACGGGGTTGGGTGCAGGCTCGTAGTTCATCGGAGACACTCTACAGGGAGATGGTGCGCCGGCGCACGCGACACTTCTCCGCCGCGATGATACAGAGAATCTGGTCCACGGCTTCGTCCAGGGCGCCGTCCCGGTTGATCACCACGTAGTCGAACTCGTTCAGCCGGCGCATCTCCTCGCGGGCAGTGGCAACGCGCAGTTTGAGCTTCTCCGGTGACTCGCTCTTCCGCTCCACCAGCCGGCGGATGAGCTCCTCCTCGCTCTCGGCGGTCAGGAAGATGAAGACGGCCCCGGGGATGCGACGGCGGAGGGTGGCAGCCCCCTGTACGTCCACGCGCAGGATGACATCTTTGCCGCTGGCCAGGGCGTCGCGCACCTGGCGCTTGGGGATGCCCTTGTAGTCGCCGTACACAATGGCGTGCTCGAGCAACTCGCCCCTTTCCATCATGGCCATGAAATCGTCCTTGGAGACGAAGAAATAATCACGGCCGTGGACCTCTCCCTCGCGAGGGGGGCGAGTGGTGGCCGTCACCACGAAGTGGAAAGGTACCTGTCGCTGCTTCATGCGCTTGATCACCGCGTCCTTGCCGGCGCCGCTGGGCCCAGAGATGACCACGACCAGCGGCCCCGGGGAGGGAAAATAAGGCGTGGGGCTGATCTCCAAGCCCAACTCGCCGCCGAGATCAGGTCGGGGTTCGGGGTGATCTGTCATGACTGTTCCTCTCCGGTTCAGAGCGATGCACAAGTTTCCGGCCGCGGGGCGTTTGGATTATAATAGAAGGGCTCGAATTGCACAACGCCTGAAGTGGAGGACGGGACAATGCCGATCTACGAATATCGCTGTCAGGATTGTGGCCGGCGCATGACGGTGCTCCACCGCAGCATTCACAACATTCAGCAGCCCACATGTCCTCGCTGCGGTGGCCGGAACTTGAAGCGCCTCATCTCCAAGGTGGCTTACGTGCGCTCCGAGGAGGCGCGCCTGGAGGCCATGGCCGACCCCTCCAACTGGGGCGACTTGGACGAGAATGACCCCAAGAGCCTGGCCCGCTTCATGCGCAAGATGAGCCAGGAGCTGGGCGAGGACCTCGGCCCCGAGTTCGAGGAGGTCGTCGATCGCCTGGAGGCCGGCCAGACCCCCGAGGAGATCGAGAAGGCCATGCCCGACTTGGGAGGTGACTCGGGCGACGGCGACGGTGGGATCGACCAAGTGCTCTAGCCGCTCTGCCCGCCCGGCGGGCCTGGCAAAGTGAGCCCGCGGGCGCGGAGACACGCTTCGACCAGCCGCCACACCTCCTCAGTGACCCTGTCGGGGGAGCCGGTGGCGTCCACCACGCGCCACCGGCCCGGTTCCGCCTCGGCCAGGGCCAAATACCCGGCGCGCACGCGCTCGTAGAACTCCAGCTCCTCGTCGTCGAGCCGGTTCCACTCTTCCCCGGAGCGGCCGGCCCGTCGGCGCCTGGCCAACCCCACCTCTGGCGTCACGTCCAGCAACACGGTCAAGTCCGGGGCGAGCCCGCCGGTGGCAAAGGCCGTGATCTGGCGCAGGGCGTCCACGTCGAGGCCCCGGCCGTACCCTTGGTACGCCAGTGTTGAATCGGCGTACCGGTCGCAGAGCACAACAGCGCCTTGGGCCAGCGCCGGCCTGATAACTTCCCGCACCAGTTGGGCCCGCGAGGCGCTGAAGAGCAGGATCTCCGCCTCCGGCGTCATGGCTGTGTTGTGGTGGGCCAGGAGGATCCGGCGGATTTGGTCGCCAATGGGGGTGCCGCCCGGCTCCCTGGTGAGCAGCACGTGGTGGCCGGCCCCCTGAAGCCGCTCGGCGATCCGCCTGGCCACGCTCGTCTTGCCCGCCCCTTCAGGCCCCTCGAACGTGATAAAAGTGCCCACTGCCCCCTTCCTCCCGGCTCTTGCCCTACAGGGTGTCGTTGGCGTAGATGCGCACCCGCCGGCGGGGCTCCTTCCCCAAGCTCCGGCTGATCAGGTTGGCCTGGCGGGCCAGTTCGTGTTGCAGCCGGCGAATGTAGGCGCTCTGGGGCGAGAGCTCCACGCTGGACGCCTGGCCGCTGAGGATGCGGTCGATGGCCTGGCGCGCCTCCTCGATGGCTTGGGCATAGGGGTCGGCCTCCACGGCCAGGCCGAAGATGTCGGCCAGGGCCTGCTCCATCTGGGTGACCGTGTTGGAGCGGAGCACGTAGACGGGCAGGCCACGCCGTTCGGCGTCGGCGATGAGCTGGGGCCGCTTGCGGTAGTAGCTCCGCAGGGTCATGAGCATGTCCGCCTCGCCGATGTCGTTGACGATCAAGACGGGCAGGCTCAGGGACTTGGCTGCCTGCTTGAGCCGGTTCTGGCTGAGGCCGTAGGGGAAGAGGCGCAAGGTGTTCTGCCGGCCCAGGGCGCGGCGGGCTTGGACGGCGACTGGCTCCGAGGAGGGGCTGCCGGCCGCCGGCACCGGCTCACTTCGCCGGCGGGTGAGGCCGCCGGCCTGCTGGAGCGTGGTGGTGGGCTCGATGGTGATCTCCTCGGTCTCGATCTTCCCCTCGCCGGCGCGCCGGCGCACCTCGGCCTTGAGGGGGTAGCCGCGCAACAGGGTGTCCACCGCTTGGGCCACGTCGTGGTGGATGACGAGGGTGTTGCGGTCCTGGATTTCCACCACGATGTCGAAAGTGGGAGGCGCCTTGCGCTCCAGGACGGTCTTCTGCGTGCGCCGGCGACGGGCCTCCTCGTCGGAGAGGGTGACGCTCTGGATGCCCCCCACCAGGTCGCAGAGGGTGGGGTTCATCAGCAAGTTGTCCAGGGTGTTGCCGTGGGCGGTGGCCACCAGCTGGACACCCCGCTCGGCGATGGTGCGGGCCGCTTGGGCCTCCAGCTCCCGGCCGATCTCGTCGATGATGATCACCTCGGGCATGTGGTTCTCCACGGCCTCGATCATCACCTCGTGTTGGAGCTCCGGGCGCGGCACCTGCATCCGGCGGGCCCGGCCGATGCCCGGGTGGGGGATGTCCCCGTCGCCGGCGATCTCGTTGGAGGTGTCCACCACGATGACGCGTTTCTTCTCCCCCAGCACGCGGGCCGTCTCGCGCAGCATGGTGGTCTTGCCCACGCCCGGGCGCCCCAGGAGCAGGATGTTGCGCCCGCTCTCCACGATGTCCCGGATGATGTCGATGGTGCCGAAGACGGCCCGCCCGACGCGGCAGGTGAGCCCCACGATCTCCCCCCGCCGGTTGCGGATGGCGCTGATGCGGTGGAGCGTGCGCTCGATGCCGGCCCGGTTGTCCCCGCCGAACTCGCCGATGCGGGTGACCACGTAGTCGATGTCCTCGGGGCTGATTTCCCGTTTGCTCAGAATCACGTCTCGGTCAGGAAAGCGAGCCTCCGGGGGGCGTCCCAAATCCATGACCACTTCGACGAGCTGGTCACAGTCCTCGAAGGCGTGCAACCGCTCGCGGATGCGCGGCGGCAGCACGGCTAACAGGGCCTCGATATCATCGGTGATCATTTGGCGTACCACGGATTCGTTCACACCTCCTCTGTGTTTATCACAGGTGTGGGCGCTGGCGCTCCCGGCGTCCGGCGCAGCGGGGCAGGCCCACGGCCGGAACAGGGGGGCGTCTGCCCTTCGCCCCGACGAAGGAGGAAAGTGGCTTGGGAGGAGAGGGGGCTAACCCGCTCGGCAGCGGACCGGTGAGCCGCCGCGGGGCGCGTCCCCTTCACCGGGACGGGTGCCGTGGTGTGGCGCACGAGAAGCTGGCGTGTCATGAGGTGGCGAAACCCACACTGCTCTAAGCTGTCGGCCAAATACCCCTCGTACTCGCGCACGTCGCAGAAGATGGGGCGCTCGGGCCACTCGGCCAGGAGGCCCAACGCCTCGTGCAGCAAGGGCTCCCGCAGGGTGCCCACCTCCGGGTGGAGGACCATTTTGAGCCAGTGGCCCCGTTTGCCCCGGGTGAGCCGCAGGTAGCCGGCCACCCGACCGCCCTGGCGCAGCACGTAACACCCCTCGCGCATGGCTCCCCACCGGCCGGCCGGCACGTCCGTGGACTCATCTCGGCCGTTGTGAGGGGCCTCGGCCTGTTGGACCACGGCCGGCGTGATCTCGTGGTAGAGGCGCTCGATGCCCCACACGTCCTCCGGCTCCTGGGGAGACCAGAGCGCGGCGGATCGCGCCGGCCGGACGCGGCACGAATCCAGCCGGTAGAGGCGGTCTTGGGCGTAGAGGGCGAAGCCGGCCTGGCGGAAGACCTCGACGGCCGCGTGGTCGTTGGCCGGGAGGTGGGCGAAGAGGCGGTGAGCGCCCAGTGTGCCGGCCACGTGGGCGCCCTCGTGGAGCAGGTGTTTCCAGAGCCACGTGGCTCCGCTGCGGTTCTCCAAGGAAGGGGCGATGAAGAGCACGTCCATGGCCGGGAGCCCCGAGCGCCGGTGAAATTGGACGAACCCCCACTGGGGGCGCCCCTGCTCCTGCCGTCGGAGCACCACGGTGAGCACACGCCGATGACGGGGCAGGAGACCGTAGGCCAGGGAGAGGAGGAAGGGTGAATTGGGCTCCAACACCGCGCTGCGTGTGTCCAAGCAGACACCGTGAGGTTGTAGCCGGTAGATGATCCAGAGGTCGCGTAGTCCGAGTTGGTGCATATCACGCCCGGTTCGCTCGGGGCCGCCGGCGTCGTGTGCGGCCAATGGCCCGCGGCCCTCCAGGGCCAGACCCAACCCTGTGGCGCCGCTCACAGATAGCGCCCCTACGTTCACATGATATCTACATTATACTCAAAGATGCGGTGCTTGAGAAAAGTCGGGGCGCACGGCTGTGTCAGGGCGTCGGCTTGATGCTCGGGTGGCAGGATCAAGTCCCAGGAGCTTGCCTCTTTCACCCCCAACCGAGTGGTAGGTTCTCCCAGATACCATCCTTCACCCCTCATCCCTCCTTTCACCCCCAACCGAATGGCAAGTTCCTCCAGATACTCGACCATGTCGCATTTGACGCCAGGTCAAGGGCGGGTACAATAGAAGCAATTAACAATTGTTAACATAGGTCTTAGCAGCAACAGGTGAGGAGACACGCTGTGGCCCTGGATGCGGCCATCGAGGCCGACGCACGACAACTGCAGCGCGTCCTGGAGCGCCACCGCGTGCCGGCCGTGGTGGAGGGAGCCAGCGCCGACGGGGACGGGGTGACCTTCTTCGTGCGCGCGCGCCGGCCCGTGGAGACGTGGCAGATCCGGGTGCTCGCCGAGGAACTGGCTCACGCGGTGGGGCGGCCCCACGTGGAAGTGGTCGAACACCCTCCCCTGGTCGTGCTCCGCATGGGGCCCCGGCCCCGCCCCATCTTCCTGGCCGATGTCTGGGAAGAGGTCGTGGCCGGGCCGGCCGGCACCGTGGTGCTCGGCAGGACGCCGGAAGGGCGGCCGCTTCATCTCAACCTGCTGCCCCGGCACCTGACGCCCGTGCTCATCAGCGGGGGGGCGCGGGCCGGCAAATCAGCCCTCCTGCGCCTCATCGGTCTGCAAGTGGCCTTGACCGCCTCTCCCCGAACGTGGCGTCTCGTGGTGGTCACCGGCCTGCGCCCCTCCCTCGTGGAGGCCCTGCGCACGCTGCCCCACATGTGGCATCCGCCAGGCAATGAGGCCCACCGCCGCCTTTTGCCCACCTTGACCGCCTTTTTGGCCGACCGCGGCCCGGTGGGCCACGGCGCGCGGTTGCTCGTCCTCCTCGATGACCTGGAGGACGTGTTGGCCGTTACGGGCCAAGCTGGCCGCGAAGCCCTGGCCTGGCTGTTGGAGGAGGGGCCTGCCGCTGGCGTGCGCACCGTGCTGGTGAGCCGGCGTGTGCACACCCTGTCGCCGCGGATCACCGACCGCTGTGCCGTTCACCTCGCCGGCCGGACCGACCCCGGCGTGCCCCTGCCCCACGAGTACGAGCACGTGCCCCTTGCCATGTGCCCCCTGCTGCCCGGCCAATTTCTCCTGCGCACGCCGTCGGACGTCCACCTCGTCCGCGCCGCGTGGGTGGGGCCGGCGGTCCTGCGCCGTCTCCTGGCCTGGTACCGTCGCCGGCGGCCAGTGGTCTACGCTCGCACCCTGCCGGCTCCCCCTGCTGTGCGCACTGGCGAGGAGGAGCCCGTGCCTTGGGACGCGGAGCCGGAGGTGCCCGAGCTGCGCTTCAATGGGGATGAAGAGCGGTGAACACACACCCGTTGGCTCACAGCCCCGTACCCCTCTCCGCCCGGCAGCGCCGGCTCCTGGAGCGCTACGTGGAGCTCCTGTTGGCCTGGAACCGCCGTGTGAACCTGACTGCTGCCGCTTCGGCCGAGGAGCTCTACACCCGCCATCTGCTGGACGCCCTTTCGCTGGTGCCCATCGTGGAGGCGCGGCTGATCCCCGGCCGGCTGGTGGACGTGGGCAGCGGGGCCGGCCTGCCGGGCGTGCCCCTGGCCGTGGCCAGGCCGGCGTGGCGCGTGACCTTGGTGGAGGCCACGGGCAAGAAAGTGCGCTTCCTGCGGGCTGTCGTGGCCGAGTTGGCCCTGGACAACGTGCAGGTGCGGCACGGGCGCGCTGAGGACGTGGCCCACGAGCGGGACCACCGGGAAGCGTATGACGTGGCCGTGGCGCGGGCCTTGGCGAAGCTGCCCGTTCTGCTGGAACTCTGCCTGCCCTTCGTGCGCGTGGGCGGATATGTGGTGGCGCCGAAGGGGCCCGAGCCGGACGAGGAGCTGAGAAGGGCCACGCGGGCGTTGGAGCTCTTGGGAGGTCACGTCGAAGAGGTGCTGCCCGTGCGCTTGCCACAGGTGTCTGGCACGCGCACCGTGATCCTCGTGCGCAAGGTGAGGCCCACGCCGGCCAACTATCCCCGTCCCCCCGGCCGGCCGGCCAAGCGCCCCCTGCTTCCCCAACAGGATTGATGCGGATTTGTGATATATCAAGTGCTTGACAAGAGGGGTGGGGGGGGGCAGTATAATAAGTTCAGTGAACTTACAAATCGGGCGTGCCGTTGGCCGGATGAGCTCACAGAGCACCGACGCAATTGTCCGGGGGGGATTCTAACCGCGTGGCACATGTCCACAGGGGTGTGCTCATCATCGAGGGGCCGCTGACGGCCGAGTTGGCCGACTGGCTGATGGTTGAAGGCTACGAGGTCATGACGGCTCGTGTGGCCGATGTCGTCCAGCGGGTTCATTGGCGGCCCTTCGTCGCCGTCATCGTGGACATTTGGGCACCCGGCATGGAGATGACAGCCTACCGGAAACTGCTGGACATGGCTCAAGTTCCCCTCTTCGTCGTGCTCCCGCCCCTCGCCTCCCACCACCGGGTGACATTCGTTCCCCTTGCGGCCCCACACGGTCGGTTTGCGCCCCTGCTCCAACTGCTGAACGAGCGGCTAGGCGGGGGCGAACCGCTGGCGGCCGGCGCCGGCAGCGTGGAACGTCAACGTGTGCGCGTGGGCGATGTGGAGATCGACCTTGCCCGCTGGCAGGTGATGCGGGGAAGGCGCGAGATCTCCCTGACGCCCACGGAATTCCGCTTCCTCCTCCACCTGATCACCAACGCCCACCGCGCCGTGAGCTACGATGAGCTGTTGCAGGCCATTTGGGGGTATCCGAGCACGGGCGCGGGCGACCACAAGTTGGTGGTCAACTTGGCCTCACGGCTCCGGCGGAAGTTGGGCGAGGGAGTCTTTCGCAACGTGCGGGGTTATGGGTATCGGCTGCGCTCCTACTGCCGGACGGTGCAAGACGGGCCTACCACCGATGACGACGGCCGCAATTGTCGGTGAGTGAAGCGCTCTGCCGCGAAGTGCCGGCAGCACCTGAGTTGGCGTCGGCCTTGGGGGCAAAGTGGCCCCCGAGTGGAGTTCATCAGCCCGGGAACTCACTGCCGTCGCCGTCACAACCACATGACACCCTCACCGAGTTACGCCCACGCTCTCGCTACACCCGCCTTTCAGAACGATCCCGGGACCACAAGTGAAGATCTCAGGGACTTGTGACGTGGTTTGGGATCGGCCCACACAGGCGCACACGTGCATGTGGGGCACGTGGCTTGTTCTGTGCCCTCAAAGGGGCCCCTGAACCACGCCCAAGCCGGCGCCGGTGGCACAGAGCACCGGGAGCAATCTGCACGTCATCTGGCCGAACCTTCGTGTTCCCCTTGGCTCTGTGTGAGTGGCCAACTCCAACGGAAAGGGGGTGAGAGAAGGCGCCTCAACACTGGATGGCGGTGTGGCATGAGTGGACCCGTAGACATGTGCGGAGGCATTGACATGAGGAAACACCTGTATCGGGCGTTCATCGTGCTGATGGTGGTGTTGACCGCCAACACGGTTGTGCGCGCACGCGCCGTCGAGGAGATCGCGCCACTTCTGAACGCCAACTCTCCACGCGCGATACCCGGCCAGTACATCGTCGTTTTGAAGGAGGATGCCCTCACAGCCCAGGCGGCCGTGGAGGCTTCGGTCGCCGCCATGGGGGGTGATGTCCGGTACGAATACAGGGCGGCGTTGCGGGGATTTGCGGCCACCCTGCCGGATGCCGCCTTGGAAGCCCTGCGGCGGGACCCTGCCGTCGCCTACATCGAAGCGGACCAAATGGCCACCATCGTGGACGATGTGAGCGCCGAGGCCATCCAACAGCCGGCCACGTGGGGGCTCGACCGCATCGATCAACGCAATCTGCCCCTCGACAACACCTACACCTACGTGGCAACCGGCCAAGGGGTGAGTGTCTACGTCATCGACACGGGAATCCGGCGCACCCACCGGGAGTTCGCAGGGCGGGCCTTTCACGGCTTCTCCGCCTTCAATGACGGACGGGGCTCCGATGATTGCAACGGACATGGCACCCATGTGGCCGGCACCATAGGCGGCAGCGTCTATGGGGTGGCCAAGGACGTGCGCCTCTACGCCGTGCGTGTGCTCGACTGTGGCGGAAGCGGAAGCTACTCGGGCATCATCGCCGGCGTGGACTGGGTGACCCAAAATGCCCGTCTGCCGGCCGTGGCCAACATGAGCCTGGGCGGAGGAGCATCGGCTGCGCTCGACCAAGCCGTTCGCGCCTCCGTGGCCGCGGGCATCGTCTACGCCGTCGCCGCCGGCAACGACAATGCCAGTGCCTGTGCCTACTCCCCGGCCCGGGTGGCCGAGGCGTTGACCGTGGGAGCCACGACATCCTCGGACAGGCGCTCCTCGTTCTCCAATTACGGCACCTGCGTGGACATCTTCGCGCCCGGTTCCAGCATCCAATCCGCGTGGTACACCGGCGACACGGCCGTCCGAACGCTGAGCGGCACCTCGATGGCCTCGCCACACGTGGCCGGCGTGGCCGCCCTCTATCTGGAATCGAATCCAAACGCCACGCCACCTCAAGTCCTCGACGCGCTCGTTCAGGGAGGCACGCCTAACAAGATCGCCAACGCGGGCCCAGGGTCGCCCAATGTGCTGCTCTACTCGCTGCTCGGCGTTGGGAACCCACCCACTCCCACACCGCCGCCACTGCCCACGGCCACGCCGCCGAACACCTGCACGGCGCCGCCGTGGGACCCCGGCGCCATTTACACGCAGGGGGACATCGTCTCCCACAACGGCCGTCTCTGGCGGGCCAAGTGGTGGACGCGGGGAGAGGAGCCCGGCACCACGGGCCAGTGGGGCGTTTGGGAGGACTTGGGGCCCTGCAATGGGGGCGGGCCGACGCCCACGCCCACACCTCCGGTCTCCACGCCCACGCCCGAGCCTCCGGCTCCCACACCCACACCGCCGGGTGATGTGGCCGCCTGGCAGCCTTACGTGAACTATGCAGTGGGCGACCGGGTGGTCTACCAGGGGCGGGTCTACCGCTCCCTTCAGGCCCACACTTCACTGCCGGGCTGGGAGCCACCCAATACGCCGGCCCTGTGGGCCCCCGAGTCCTAAGCCGTACACGCTGTCGCAGGTCGTGGAGGGCGTTCCCGGCCGGACGGATGTGGCCGGGAACGCCGGTTGGTTTGGCCTCATCGCCTGAAAAAAACGTCGTGAACGAGGGGAAAAGGGGGAAAACAATGTGCCTTCACCGTGCGAAAATATTCGTGCTCGTTCTCGCTGTGGGCGTGATGGGGGTGGTGATCTGGGGAACACAAAATGTCTCGGCTCAAGCCACGCCGGCCTGGGAGCCGTACACTTCATATGTGGCCGGTGACCTTGTCACGTATAACGGCCAAACCTACCAGGCCCTTCAGGCCCACACCTCGCTGCCCGGCTGGGAACCTCCCAGCGTGCCCGCCCTCTGGCAGCCGGTAGGGGGTGGGCTGCCCACGCCGACTCAAAGTGTCCCCACGCCCACAACACAGCCCACCAACACGCCCGTGCCAACGGTGACGCCCGTCGTGCCCTCTCCGACGCCCGCCATTCCGACGGCGACGCCATCGTCAACGCCTTCACCTCAACCCACGGCCACGCCGCCGAACGCCTGCGCGGCGCCGCCGTGGGACCCCGGCGCCGTCTACACGCAGGGGGACGCCGTCTCCCACAACGGCCGGCTCTGGCGGGCCAAGTGGTGGACGCGGGGAGAGGAGCCCGGCACCACGGGCCAATGGGGCGTCTGGGAGGACTTGGGGCCCTGCAACGGGGGCGGGCCGACGCCCACGCCCACGCCTTCTCTGCCACCGGCAACGCCCACGCCCGTGCCGCCGACGCCCACGGCCACAGCCACGCCCGTTCCGGGACGCCAGGATGAACTCGACATCACGTATATCACGATCTTCGATGATGGAGTCACCTTTGAGGGGCGGGCCACGTTGCGCAACCCCAATGCCACGTATGTGTGGAACGGCAGCTTCTTCGCCGTGCGTGCCGTCACGTTCCGCACCTCGTCTCAGGTGCAGAGCATCCAGTTCGGCGAAGGTGGCGCGCCCACATTCACTGTGGAGGGCGACCTGGTGCGCGTGGACTTGGGCTACAAGAGCCTCTTCCCCTTGGGAACATCTGTGGACCTCATCATCCGGGGCACAAAGCAGGGCAATCAGCCCGTTCCCACGGACTTCCGCGCCGAGTATGTCCGTGGGGACGTCATCTACCCGCCCGATGTGCCCCTGCCGGCGAGCTGGTATCCAGGCAAAGTGGACCTGACTGCGGAGGACCTCATCGCCGACCCACAGCAGTATTATGACCCGGCGGCCACGCCCGTTCAGGACACGTTGATGCTCTACAACCCGCCGAACCCCACCCAAGTCCAGATTGGTTTGGCCTCTTCCACCGGGTATCCGGTCAACGGCTCCACCGACGCGCGGGCGTGGATTCCCACCAAGTACATGGCCATGGGGTTGGCCTTCGCCCAGGAGCGGTTTGGGCTCAATCCCAACTACCTGGCCGCCCTGAGCACCAAGGAGAACTGGGGGGCGGCGGTCACCCAGGACCCCGCTTTTAACGGCCTGCGCGTCATCATCGACGGTCAGGAGTGGACCTGGCCAATCGTGATCGATCACCCGGATGGCCCGTACCAGGTGGAGGCGGGCAACTTCAACGACCTGGTCAAGTTCTTCCCCGACTATTTCCCGCCCAACGCCGCCCACGACGACTACACCAAAGTCTCGGCGGACATGGCCGATCCCCACTGGGTGACCTCGGCTGCGGTGGCGGCCATCAGCCTGGTAGTCACCAAGGAGATGCTCAGTGCCGTTCCCGAGGCCCAGTACAACGAGTTCATGGCCAATGCGCGAGACCCGTGGGCCGAGATGGCGGTGCTCACCTTTGCCTACAACCGCGGTATGGGCTCCTTGGAGGCGAAAAAGCTCTTCTCCGACAACCGGCAGGCCGCCCTGAACTCGGCCGACATTGCCGCCGACTTCGACATGGGGGGCTTTGCGGCTCACGTGCCCACCGTGCGGGCTATCACAGCGGCGATGAACGCCGAGACGGCGAACATCTACGATGCCCAGCTCACGTGGGCGGATGTCGAAACGTTCTTCACCACCGTGCGCGCCCACTTCTTCGCCAACGGCGTGCCCACGGACGCCGAGTGGGCCGCCATGATGGACGACGTGCAGCGAGCCTTCAACGTGCTGGCCGGCCATTGGGGCGGATCAACGATCTCCTTCCGCTACGACTTCTTGACCCTCCTGCGCGTGGCCGAGCGCCACTGGCCGGCGCCCAAGCACCCGCGGCCGACCGGTGCCGACTGGTACTACCGGGTGGGGAACCTTCAACCCTAAGACGCCAAGGGCGCGGACCACGAGGGTCCGCGCCCGGCTTCTTCAACGGCGGTTCCTCCGCCTGACGCCGGTCGTCGAGCGGCGGGGCCGGCCGGCGCCCTTTTGGGGCGATGGCGCCGAACGCTCCTCCCTTGAGCGTGAGCGCCGCGTGCCGCTGCGGGTGGCCGTGGCCCGGTGATCCGCGGACGATGAGCGCCGGGCTTCTCCGCCTGCTCGGTGACGCCACACGCACAGGCTTACCACCGCGTCTCCCTTTGCCACCGAGATGATCGAGGTGCCGGCGGTTGCACGGCCCCGGAAGGGAATGTCGGCGGCGGAGACGAGCACACCTTTCCGCCGGGTGCGCAGGAGCAGGCGGTCACTGTCGGAGAGCACGGCCGCGGCCACGGGGGGGCCGCTTCGGCGGGAAATCTTGAAGGCCACCACTCCCTTGCCGTAGCGCCGCTGGGCCGGAAATTCGGTCACAGCCACGCGCTTCGCATATCCGTGCTCGCTCACCAGAACGGCCGATGGCCCCTGGCCGGACAACCCGGCGCCGATGATGTGGTCATCCGCGCTGTCCAGCTTCATGCCCAGCACGCCGGTGGCCCCGGCGCCCATCGGCCGCACGTCCGCGAGGGGAAAGCGTATGGCGCGGCCGGCGCGCGTGAAGAGCAAGAGAAACTCCTCCTCCTCGCCGCTCAGGCCGACCCAAACGACCTCGTCGCCGCTACTCCAGGAAAAAAGGCGCGTGCCGTTCGTCACGGAGGCGATGTCCTGACCGGCCACCCGCATCACCCGTCCTTGCCGGCTCACGAGCACGAGGGAGAGGGCCTCCGGCCGCTCGCGGGGCACGTTTACCAGGGCCACCGCGGAACGTCGCCCGAAGCCGCTCAGCCACCGGCCGAGGGTCACCGGCACCGTGCCAGGCGCCTGGGGAACCTGGTGAACGGGCCGCTGCCACCCGAGCCCGTCGGCGGTGACGATCAGGAGATCGTGGCGGTTGTGGGCCGTCTGGACCAGGACGAACTGGCCGGCCGAACGGGGACGATGGGCGGCGTTGACGGTCCGCGCGATTTCACCTTTGAGGCCGAGGGTCAGCACGACCTCGGCGTCGGCGATGAGCTCCTCCTGGCTCACCTGGCCGGTGTACTCGGCCTCGACGATGCGGGTGCGGCGCTGATCCCCATACGTGCGTTTGAGGCGTTGCAGTTCCTCGCGGATGGTCTCTCTGATTTTCCCCGGGTCGGCCAGCAGGGCCTCCAAGTGGGCGATCTGTGTGCGGGTTTCCCGGTACTCGGCCTCCACCTTGCGCCGTTCCAGGGCGGCCAGGCGGCGCAGGGGCATCTCCAGGATGGCCGAGGCCTGCTGATCGGTCAACTTGAAGCGGCGTCGCAAGTTCCTGTGGGCCGTCTCGCTGCTGCGCGAGCGCCTGATCGTCTCGATCACGGCGTCGATTTGGTCCAGGGCGATGCGCAGGCCCTCCAGAATGTGTGCCCGCCGGCGCGCGCGGGCCAGCTCGTGTTCGCTGCGCCGGCGCACCACCTCGATGCGGTGTTCGAGAAAGAGGGTAAGGGCGCTCTTGAGGGTGAGGGTGCGCGGCCGGCCGTCCACGAGGGCCAACATGATCACGCCGAAAGTCTGGCGGAGCGGGGTGAGCTTGAAGAGCTGTTCGAGCACCTGGGATGGATCGGCGTTGCGGGAGAGCTCGATGACGACCCTCATGCCCTGGCGGTCGCTCTCGTCGCGGAGGTCGGTGATGTTGTTCAGTTTCCCCTCCCGCACGAGGTGAGCGATGCGCTCGATGAGGTTGGCCTTGTTGACCTGGTAGGGCAGCTCGGTGATCACAATGCGGTGCCGGCCACGGCTCATGGCCTCGATGTGCGTGCGCCCTTGGACTACAAGGTGGCCTCGGCCGGTCGAGTAGGCGTTGAGAATGGTGTCCGTGCCCTGGTGTCGGCCGTCATGGCGATACCGGTACACGATGCCGCCCGTGGGAAAATCGGGCCCCTTGACGAAGCGCATCAGGTCCTCGGCCGAGACCTGTTCGATCTGCTCGTAGTGGTCGATCAAGTAACAGAGGGCATCGCAGACTTCGCCCAAGTTGTGGGGCGGGATGTTGGTGGCCATGCCCACGGCAATGCCGCCGGCCCCGTTGATCAGGAGGTTGGGGAGCGTGGCCGGGAGCACCGTGGGCTCTTGGAGGGAGCCGTCGAAGTTGTCCACGAAGTCCACCGTCTCCTTCTCGATGTCGGCCAGCATCTCCATGGCCATGGGCGCCAGCCGGGCCTCGGTGTAGCGCATGGCCGCCGGCGCGTCCCCGTCCA
>Ga0256839_1002329_pt1 | contig 21307 bp, 19 predicted proteins | sample 354166metaG_FD_185968 | JGI IMG/M metagenome (GOLD analysis project Ga0256839, IMG submission 185968) | Hydrothermal vent microbial communities from Mid Atlantic Ridge, Atlantic Ocean - 354-166 | ecosystem: Environmental > Aquatic > Marine > Hydrothermal vents | place: Atlantic Ocean: Mid... | reverse complement strand
GATGATGAGCTGGTTGCACGAAGCCCTGAACGCCTTCGAGCAGACCTGTCCGGCCGGGCACAGCGTCTTCATGCAGATGCGCCATGAGCTGCTGCAGGCCCTGAAGCACCCACAGCAGGATGCCGAGGATCTGATCCGACGCAGCGCCGAAGTGCACCGCGACCTGAACGCGCGCATGCAGGAGGGGCGCGATCGACTGCTGGAGTACAATTCCTGCCGCCCGAGGCAGGCGCGGGAACTGCGCGAACGGGCGGAAAGCCTGCACCTGAATCTGGATCTGCCCCGATACATGGAATCCCTCTACGACTGCTATGGGATCGCCTACGACATACGCGGTCCCGGCAGCTGGGTGCTCAAGCCCACCGACACCATGCCGGCGCGGGTGCCCGGGCTGCCCGAGGACGGCATGAGCGTCACCTATGACCGCATGGTGGCGCTGGCCAACGAGGACCTGCGGTTCCTGACTTGGGAACACCCCTTCGTGCGCACGCTGATGGACATGGTGCAGAGCAGCGAGCTGGGCAATACGGCGCTGATCGCCATCAAATACCGTGGCGCGCCGCCTGGATCACTGCTGCTGGACTGCTTCTTCCGCGTTGAGATCCCTGACCCGCCGGGTTTCCAGGCGGCCCGCTTCCTGCCCGACAACCTGATTCGTCTGTGCATCGACGAGCGCGGCAACGAGCATCAGCAGGCGCTGACACCCGATGCCGTGCACCGTGGCATGAAGCGGGTGGATATCGATACCGCGATCAAGGTCATCCGTTCGCGGGAGGAGGTCATCAAGGGCCTGCAAAAGCGGGCTGAACGCCATGCACGGACGCTGCTTCCGGAAAAGCAGGCCGTGGCCGAATCGCGGGCGCGCGAGCTGCTGCAGGAAGAGATCGACCGCTTGCATGCGCTGCGCAGCGTCAACCCCAATGTGCGCGAAGCGGAGATCGAGTATTTCCAGAGCCTGCTGGCGGATGCCCTGGAGCGCATCGGCGAAGCCAGCCTGCGGCTGGATGCGGTGCGGGTGATGGTGGCACTGTAGCCGTTTCCCGGGCAGGCTTCCAAAACTGGGCTAAGCTTTCTGCATCATCCTGAATTTGTGCGCTCTGGCCGCGCCCCCTGCCATGCCCCAGGAACAGAACATCATCACCTCGCTGGTGGAACTGACGCGCCTGCGTGACCAGCAGGCGATACGCCACAAGCTGTTGTCCTCACTGTTGGAGATCTCCGATGCTGCCTGGCTGGTGCTGTGCCGGCTTGAGCAGAAGCAGGACGATGCCGTTATCGAAGTCTGCCAGCGAATGCCGAATCCGGCTCCGGACAAGGCGGTGCGCCATTTTCCGCGGGCGCTGTTCGATCGAGGCGAGCTGTTCCAGCGCTGCATTGACAGCGGGATGCCGGTCTGGGTCCAGGATCTCGATGGCTACCAGGGCATCATCTTTCAGTTGCCGGGGAGCGGACCCCCTCATGACTTCGTGGTGCTGTTCGATGAACGGGTCGACGGGCGCTCCGAACGCATCGTCGGCTCGGTGCTCGATCTGTACGACAATTTCATCAGCCTGGTCATCGAAAACACCCAGGATCCGCTGACCCGGCTGCTCAATCGAGGCGCCTTCGATATCGATCTGCCGGCTGCATTGCTTCGTCTCAACGCGGCGGAGGCCGAAGCGGATGCCTCGGCGGGCGCGTATCTGGCGATGATGGACCTGGATCATTTCAAGCGCATCAATGACACCTTTGGCCATCTCTATGGTGACGAGGTGATTCTGCTCTTTGCCTCGCTGTTGCGCGAGGTGCTGGGTGAGCACGGACGGGTGTACCGTTATGGAGGCGAGGAGTTCGCGGCCATCGTCGAGGGCATCACGCCACGGCGGATGACGGAGCTGCTCGAGCGCCTGCGGCAGACGGTCGAGGACCATGAGTTCCCGCAGGTCGGGCAGGTGACGGTCAGCATCGGATGGACCGAACTGTGCTCCAACCAATTGCCCAGCTCCTTGCTGGATGCGGCGGATCAGGCGCTGTACCGGGCCAAGGCCGAGGGACGCAACCGCCTGTGTTTCCATGATCCGCGGGAGCAAGTGGCCGGTTCCGGCCCGTCTGCGGAATCCGACACCGATGACATCTTCTTCTGAACAGGGCGTTCCTAGAAGAATTCCACGCCGTCGTCCTCCGGCGCCTGCAGTGGCTCCGGAGGTTTCATCATTGCCCGGTACTCGTCGATGAGCGCCTGTTGCTGCGCGGTGATGCCGCGCAGCTGGCTCAGGATGTCGGTGAAGCTGTGGTAGAGCATGCCGCTGGCGTCGATGCGGTCGCTGGCCTCCTCGATGGCACGGTCCAGGTGTTCGAGCAGCCAGGCTTCCTGGTCGTCGTCCAGCCCCATGCCCAGCAGCTGGGCGTTGAGTTCGGTCATCATCTCGCGCAGCAGGGTGGCGCTGTCATTCTGGTTGTCGATGAGGGTGCGTGCCAGATGGTAGAGGTGGCTGCGGATACGACCGAAGGAGCGCAACTGCGCTTCGCTCTGTTCGACCAGCGCGAGCTCGATGCGCAGGGCGTTGATCTTGGCGTCGACGGCAGCCAGCAGTACCGGCAGCAGGTCCTTCATGCGGCCATAGCGTTCCATGTCCTCGAGCGGCATGTTCTTGACCAGCAGGCTCAGGTTCTGGAAGTTGATGATACTGCGCTGGCCGAAATCAACGAAGCGCTGGCTGCGATCGACCATTTCCAGCATTTCCTTTTCCAGTGGCTTGATGGCTTCGTCCAGTGAGTGCCATTCGATCACATCGCCATCGGTGATCATCAGTGCGCAGTGGAGCTGGTACTGGGTGATGGTGGAGAGGAGGGATTCGGCCAGTTCCTGATAGCTGGTCATCGCATAGCTTTTCTCGACGAACTGCATGGCGATGCCGAGTTCGCTGGATCCGGTCATTGCAATATAGGCCGTTTTCTGGGCCAGCTCGTATTGTTGCTTGAGCAAGCGCTGTTCTTCCCGATAACGCGCCAATACGCGGATCTTGGCGGCCAGGTCCTCTTTCTCGAAGGGTTTGGTCAGGTAGTCGTCGCCGCCGGCTTCGTAGCCGAGCATGCGTTCTCGCAGGCTGGAGTGGGACGAGAGGAAGACCACCGGCACATCCTGGGTGTCCGGATTCTCGCGCAGGCGCTCACAAACCTCATAGCCGTTGAGGCCGGGCATTTCCACATCGAGCAGTATGATGTCAGGCGCGGATTCGAAGGCCGCCTGAAGGCCGGCTTCGCCATTGTCGGCAAACCGCAGGCGCAGATCGTCGTCCGACAACGCCCGCGCGATCATCTTCTGGCTGATTTTGTCGTCGTCGATGGCGAGTATGCCAATGGCCTGGGGCATGGTCCTTGAGGTCTCCACTCCTGTAGCCACTGAGTCTAGCCCATCCACAGCAGTTTGCCGCGGCACCGGCCGTTTACATTTCGTTGATCACGGTCAGGCCAGAATGGCAGCATGAGCAAACCCCTGTTCCATTCCAACCGGCTCCTCGGCGGGCTGTTCCTGCTACTGGTGGTCAGCATGCCGTTGCTGTCGGCCTCCTCTTTCGATCTGTGGGTGCAGGACAGCCTCTACCGCCACGGCGCCTGGTTGCTCGACCGTCATGACCGGCTGCTGAAGATCCTGTTCTATGACGGCGTCAAGGGGCTGTATCTCTTGCTGGTGCTGGGCGTTTTCCTTGCGTGGCTGACGTCGCTGTTCCGTAACAGATTGAAGCCCTGGCGTCTGCGACTGGCCATCGTTGCGCTTACCCTGGTGCTTGGACCGCTGACGGTGGGCGCGGTCAAGCGCTACAGCGACATTCCCTGCCCGCGGCAACTGGAACGGTACGAAGGAAAACTGCCGCATATCACGATTCTGCAACGCTTGCGGGGCGATGCGCCCGTCACCGGTTCGCAGTGCTATCCGGCGGGGCACGCGAGCGGAGGGTTCTCGTTGATGGCTCTGCTGTTTCTGTTCAATTCCGCGCGAGCGAGACGACGGGTGGTTGCCAGTGCCCTGGCGCTGGGCTGGATCACCGGCGCCTACAAGATGGCCATCGGCGATCATTTCTTTTCCCACACCTGGATTACGATGCTGTGGGTGAGTCTGCTGATGCTGCTGATCGCGCGGGTGGTCTGTGCGCTCCGAAGGCAGAACCTGTCGCAACTCCTGGAGAAGACCGGGGAATCGGTGGCGCAGGCGGGTTGACCGCCATCCATTGACATACCGACCGGTATGTATGATTATCGCCGGGCTTTTCGCCACTTGAGTCCGCCATGAGCGCCACTTCACCTGAAGACAGTTTTTGGTGGCCAGCCCGGACAGCGGACGAAACTGCCCCGGCTCGACAACAGATTCTTCAGGCTGCCTACCGTGAAATCCATGTACACGGTTTTCAGGCCGCCAGTCTGAGCCGCATTCTGGCGCGCACAGGGGTATCCAAGGGTGCGCTCTACCATTATTTTCCCAACAAGACCGAACTCGGTTACGCCGTGGTCGATGAACTTCTCGCCCAACGCATCGAGGAGCGGTTCATCCTGCCGCTGATCAGGGCCGAGGATCCGGTCGAAGCGCTGGTGGAGATCATTGTGCGCTCCGGAGAGGCGCTTACGCTCGGCGATATCGAGCTGGGCTGTCCGCTGTCCACGCTGGCGCAGGAAATGTCGAGTCTCGACGAAGGCTTCCATCAACGATTGTTGGCCATTCACGAGCGCTGGCGCGAGACTCTGCTGCAGACCCTCGTCCGCGCCCAGTCCGTGGGGCGTATCGATTCTTCCGTGGATGCCGAGGTCGTGTCGGTGATGGTGCTGTCCACGCTGGAAGGCTGCCTGCAAACCGGAAAGATTACCCGCAGTCTCGATCGCCTGCGCCAGTGCGGCCTAGGCCTGATCCACTATCTGCGCAGCCTGCAACGACAACCGGAATAGGATCATGAACAACCCTACAGGAAACAACTGGATCGATCGCTACGCCCGTGGGGTGATTCGCTACCGGTGGTGGGTGATCCTGGCGACCCTGTTGTGGGTCGGCGTGATGGGCTACGGCGCGCAGTATCTGCAGTTCACCAATGACTACCGGGTGTTCTTCAGCAAGGAGAATCCTCAGCTCAAGGCCTTCGAGGACCTGCAGGATCAGTATTCCAAGAACGACAATGTGATGCTCGTGTTGACGCCGAAGAACGGTGATGTCTTTACCGCGGAGAATCTTCGTGCCATCCAGTGGCTGACCGAGCAGGCCTGGCAGATTCCGTTCAATTCGCGTGTCGATTCGATCACCAACTTCCAGCATACCCGGGCCGAGCAAGACGATCTGATGGTCGAGGATCTGGTGCCCGATGACGCCGAGCTGACGGCCGGCAGGCTGAAACGGATTCGGCGTATCGCCTTGTCGGAACCCCTGCTGGTCAATCGCCTGATCGCGCCGGACGGCCGGGTGACCGGTATCAATGTCACCATCGAGTTGCCGGGCGAGAACCCGATCGTCGAGAATCCGCAGGTGGTGGAATTCGTCCGCGACCTGAAACAGCAGTTTTTGCAGAAGTTTCCCGGGTGGGAACTGAGGCTGACCGGCATCATCATGATGAACCAGGCCTTTCCCGAGGCCAGCCAGTACGACATGCAGCACCTGGTGCCGATCATGTTTCTGGTGTTCATCGTGATTCTGTTTTTCTGGGTGCGGGGGTTCGCCGGCACCTTCGCCACCTTCTGGGTGATCGTTTTTTCCATCGTCGGTGCCATGGGCATGGCCGGATGGCTGGGCATACGGCTGACGCCCCCATCGTTCTCGGCGATCATGATCATCCCCACCATGTCCATTGCCCATGCCGTGCACATACTGATGAATTTTCTCATCGCACTGCACCAGGGTGAGTCGAAACAGGAGGCCATGGTCGACAGCCTGCGGGTCAACATGCAGCCGGTGTTCCTGACCACCCTGACAACGATGATCGGGTTTCTCAGCATGAATTTTTCCGATGCGCCGCCGTTTCGCGATCTGGGCAATATCGTTGCCATGGGCGTGTTCATTGCCTGGCTGCTGAGCATCGCGTTCCTGCCGGCGTTGATGATGGTGTTGCCCATGCGCGTGCGCAGAATGGAAAGCCGTTCCAGCCGGCTGATGATCGCGCTGGCCGAGTTCGTCATCGCCCGCCGACGCCCGATCCTGATCGGCATGGGACTGCTGGTGCTGTTGTTGCTGTCCTTCGTGCCGCGCAATGATCTCAACGACAATTTCACCGAATACTTCAGCACCGACATCGAGTTTCGGCGCGACGCCGATTACGCCTCGGAACATCTGAGCGGCCTGTACCTGATCGACTATTCGCTGGAGTCGGGACAGCCGGGGGGCATCAGCGAACCGGAGTTTCTGCGCAAGGTGGATGAATTCGCTGAATGGTACCGGCAGCAGCCTGAAGTCATCCATGTCAATGTGGTGACCGACATTTTCAAGCGCCTGAACCGCAACATGCACGGCGATGACCCGGACTACCACCGCCTGCCCGAGCAGCGTGACCTGGCCGCCCAGTACCTGTTGCTTTACGAGATGTCGCTGCCCTACGGGCTGGATCTGAACAACCAGATCACCACCGACAAGTCGGCAACGCGAATGACGGCCCTGCTCTATAACCAGAGTACCAGCAGCGTGCTGGCGCTGGAGCAGCGGGCGCAGCAATGGCTCAGGGAAAATGCGCCAGAGCATCTGCATGTACAGGGCGCAAGTCCTACGCTGATGTTCAGTCACATCGGTTACCGCAATATTCGGGCGATGCTGACCGGTACACTGACCGCGCTGGTACTGATATCGCTGATACTGATCGTGGCCCTGCGCTCGGTCAGAATCGGTCTGATCAGCCTGATCCCCAACCTGGTGCCTGCCGGCATGGCCTTCGGTCTGTGGGGCATCATTAACGGACAGGTTGGGCTGGCCTTGTCCATCGTCACCGGCATGACGCTGGGCATCGTGGTCGATGATACGGTGCATTTTCTCAGCAAGTATCTGCGCGCCCGGCGGGAAAAGGGGCTGGATGCGGAGGAGGCGGTGCGCTACGCCTTCCGCACGGTCGGACTTGCCCTGCTGGCCACCTCGGTGGTGCTGGCGCTGGGCTTCCTGGTGCTGACCCGATCGGCCTTCGTACTCAATGCCGACATGGGCCTGATGACGGCGCTGACGATTCTGTTCGCACTGATCGCCGATTTTCTGCTGCTGCCAACGCTGTTGATGGCACTCGACAAAAAGGAGAGTAGACATGTTTAGTAGACTGCTGATGACACTGGCCCTTTTGATTCCTGTGGTGGCTCAGGCCGGTGAAGCGGAAGACCGCGGGCTGGAGATCGCCCGCGCTGCTGATGCCTATGATCAGGGCTTCGGCGATTTCCAGGCCGATATGGTGATGACCCTGAAGGACCGCCGGGGACGGAAAACCACGCGCTATATCCGCATACGCACACTGGAGATGCCCGATGACGGCGACCGCAGCCTGTCGATCTTCGACGAACCGGCCGATGTCAAGGGCACCGCCATGCTGACCTGGTCCCATGGCCTCAAGCCGGATGACCAGTGGCTGTATCTGCCGGCGTTGAAACGGGTCAAGCGCATCAACTCGCGCAACAAGTCCGGCCCGTTCATGGGCAGTGAATTCGCCTTTGAGGATCTGGGTTCCCAGGAAGTGGAAAAATACCATTACCGTTTCCTTCGCGAAGAGCCCTGCGACGACAGCCAGTGTTTTGTGGTCGAGCGCACGCCGGCCTATACCTATTCCGGCTATACCCGGCAAGTGGTGTGGATCGACAAGAACGGATACAGGCTGCGCAAGGTTGACTATTACGACCGGAAGAATGCACCGCTGAAAACGCTCACCGTATCCGGTTATCGGCAGTACCTCGAGCATTACTGGCGGCCGGATCGAATGGAGATGGTCAATCACCAGAACGGCAAGTCGACGCTGCTGGAATGGAAGAATTACCGTTTTCGTACCGGACTCAGCGAGCGGGATTTCCGCAAGCAGGCACTGAAACGGTTGCGCTGACATGCGCGGGTTGCTGCTGTCCTCGGCGTTGCTCGCCGCCTCAGTATCGGCTTTTGCGGAAGGGCTTTCCGGCAATATGGCCGTCGAAGGGCGCGCCTTTACCCAAGGCAGCGTGCCACCCGGACGGGTCGACAACGAATGGTCGCTGTCCGCGCAACCTCGCTGGCAATGGGTGCTGGGCCGGGATGACGAACTGACTCTGGAACTGTTTGCGCGAATCGATGAGGGGCTTGGGCGTCAGCATGGCGACATCCGCGAACTGCGCTGGCTGCATGTTGATGGTGACAACGAGTGGCGTATTGGCATCGACAGCGTGTTCTGGGGGGTGACCGAATCGCGCCATCTGGTGGATGTCATCAACAGCGTTGACCGGCTCGAAGGACTGGACGGCGAGGACAAGCTGGGTCAGCCGATGATCCATTACTCCCGCCTGACCGAAGACGGCGTACTCGAAGTCTTTCTGCTGCCGGGCTTCCGCGCTGCTCACTACGCCGATACCGATGCTCGGCTGACACCGTCAATTCCGGTACGCGAATCACTGGCCCGCTATGAATCGTCGCAGGAAGACCGGCATGTTGATGGCGCATTGCGCTATTCGGCCAGTATGGGAGATCATGACTTCGGCGTGTCTGTATTCCGCGGCACCCAGCGCGAGCCACTGCTGCAAGCGTCCATGCTGAACGGACAGCCGGTGCTGATTCCGTTTTACCCGCTGATGACCCAGTGGGGGCTGGAATGGCAGGCGATACTCGGCGAGTGGACCTGGAAGATCGAAGCGATACGGCGTATCCGCGACGACGGCCGCTTCACTGCTGCGACCTCCGGTTTCGAATATACCTTCTATGACCTGGGCGCCAGCGGAATCGATGTTGGCTGGCTGCTCGAATATTCCAGCGATCAGCGGCCGGAAGCCGTTTTCGATGACGACTGGTTTACCGGCGTGAGGCTGGCCTTTAATGATGCCCAGAGCAGCGAGATCCTCGCCGGGCTGCTTTATGACGCCCGGCGAGGCAGCCAGAGCCTGCGTGTCGAGGCCAGTCGCCGTCTCGGAGACAGCTGGAAACTGAGTCTTGAAGCCCAGTCCTTCAACCACGTGGCAGCCGGAGATCCGCTGAAGACCCTGGCTCGCGACGACTACATCCAGCTGGAACTCGCCTGGTATTTCTGATTCACTGAAAGTCCTGCTGATGCCGCATCGCGTGGGTTCGTCCATGGACACTACCGGAAAAGACTGGCGATCCGACGCTCCGCTTCTGCGCACGGAACGCCTGCTGTTGCGCGCACTGGCCTTGAGTGATGCGCCGCGGGTAAAGCAGCTGGCCGGCCACCCCGATATCGCGGCGGTGACCACCAACATCCCCCACCCCTACCCGGTAGCTCTGGCCGAGCGCTGGATCGCCTCTCATGAGCCCAATCGACGCGCTGGCCGGTCGCTTGAACTGGGCATCGAGCACCGCTCCATGCTGGTGGGCAGCGTGTCGCTGATGAACATGGCCGAAGGCAGGGCCAATGTCGGCTACTGGCTGGGGGTGGATTTCTGGGGTCGGGGGTTGATGACCGAAGCCGTCACCGCACTGGCCGAATACGCCTTCGAAACCATCGGGTTGCAGGAGCTGCGGGCCATCCATATGTGGCGCAATCCGGCCTCCGGGCGGGTACTGCAGAAGGCGGGCTTCCGTCGTATCGGCGCGGAACAGAGAACACTGAACGGCCGGATCGAGGATGTGGTGCTTTACCGGCGAAGACGCGGCAAAATGCGGCTCTGAGCACTCGGAGCTGTCATAATGCCCGTGCATTCAATCAAACGGAGCTTCTCATGAACAACCCCAGGTTTCTGTGGATCCTGATCCTGATCCTGTCCGCACTGCTGGCAACAGGTATCTACAAGTTCGTCACCGGTAGTGTGGCGCCTTCCAAGGACGGGCGTACCGCCGTCGTGCTGAACACCGCGGAGCGCAATCTGGTGCTGTCCGAAATGCGCGCCTTTCTGGTCAGCCTGCAGGCAGTGAGCCAGGCCATTACCGAAGAGGACCGCGAGACGGTCATCCGCGAGGCGACCCGGGCCGGCATGGCGGCCGAGGCGGATACCCCGGCTGCGTTGCTGGCCAAAATTCCACTGGCGATGAAGCAACTGGGCTTCGGCACCCGTGGCAAGTTCGATGACATCGCCAGCGCTGCCCGGGATGGCGCCGACATGAAGCAGCTGCGTCGGCAACTGGATGCGCTGATGAACAATTGCATCGCCTGTCACGCCAGCTTCCGCCTGCCGGAGCCGGCCAACTAGGCGGTCACGGCCTGGTGAAATCCGGCCTGCCGCTGCCGCTGCCGTTGCTGTTGTTGCCCGCGTTGGCCAGTGCGGGCTCGTTGCATGACGAGGCCCTGTGGCGCTTCAATTTCGGCAATGACATTTTCTTCCAAAAGGACAACAAGTTGTCTGCGGGCTGGGTTGTGCAGCGCCATTCAGCACCGGTCCAGTCCTGGGAGCGGTTGCAGGGCATGCCGGGGTTCATCGGCAGTTGGTCGGAGTTTTTCGAACCCTTGTCCCGACCCGACCTGCTCAAGCGCGCCCACTGGTCCGTCGGTCAGGTCATGCAGACCCCCACCGACATCACCCGCGAGGAACGCATCCCCGACGATGTGCCCTATGCCGGCGCGCTGGTTCTGCAGGCCGGCTGGTACGCCTACAACGATGAGGAGTTCCGTGGTCTCGAGCTGACCACGGGTGTCGTCGGTCCACCCTCTCTCGCCGAACAGACCCAGATAGCGGTGCACCGTTTGCTGGGCAACGAAATTCCCCGTGGCTGGGACAACCAGCTCAAGACCGAACCCATCGTCAATGCCAATGTCATGCGCAAGGTCAAGCTTCTGGCCGGTGACGACGGCTTCTGGGGCTGGGACCAGGCGCTCAGCGTCGATGGCAGCCTCGGCAATCTCTATACCCAGCTGTCGCTGGCCATGGAATGGCGCTTTGGTGAAAACCTGCCGGGTGGTTTTCTCTACAACCCTCTGCCGCCGGGGTTCGGCATGTCCTACAAGGCCAGCCTGCCGCCGTTGCGCCCGCAACGCCACGCGCTCTATGGCTCATTGTCGCTGCGGGTCAGTGCCTTTGCCTGGAACCTGTTTTTCGATGGCAATACCTATGACCGGGAGTATCGCGTGCCCAAGGAGCCGGTGGTCTGGCAGGCGACCGTGGGCGTTCATTATGAACGGCCGGAATGGGCATTGCATTTCACCCTGTTGCGCTCCGGTGCCGATGTGGATGTGCGCAGGCTGGCCGAGGCAGAGAGCAGCGAGGCCTTTGGCGCGCTCATCTTCGAGTGGCGCATTCTTTGAAGCCACTTGAAAATCCGGCAAGTCAGCCCGATATCCTGTCCATGAAGGCCGTGTTCCTGGACCTCAGTGGAGTGCTCTACATCGGGCAGGAAGCGATACCCGGCGCCGTGCAGGCCGTCGCTCGACTGCAGCGTTCCGGTCTGACACTTCGTTTCGTGACCAACACCTCGCGCATGACCCGCCGGCAGATTCTCGACAGTCTGCGGCAGCTGGACTTCGAGATCGAAGATGCTCAGCTGGTCACTGCGCCGCTGGCGGCCCGCGATTGGATACAGTCCCGCGGCCTGCGCCCCTATTGCCTGATTCACGACGCCATCCGCGAGGAGTTTGCCGGCCTCGATCAGTCCGATCCCAATGCGGTGATCATCGGCGATGCCGCCGACGGTTTTACCTATGCGGCGCTCAACCGCGCCTTCGAGCTGTGTCTGGAGGGGGCCCCGCTGGTAGGCATCGGGCGCAACCGCTATTTCCGCCTGGACGGGCGATTCCAGCTCGATGCCGGCCCCTTCATCACCGCTGTTGAATACGCGGCGGATACCGAGGCCGTGATCGTCGGCAAGCCTTCCCGCGCCTTTTTCGAGCAGGTACTCGGCGAGATTGGTTGTTCGCCCGGAGATGCGGTGATGGTCGGCGATGATGTGCACGGCGATGTGGAAGGCGCACTGAAGGCCGGATTGCAGGCGGTGCTGGTGCGCACCGGGAAATACCGGTCCGGAGATGAACGGCGCATCGATGGTGAATTCCTTGTGGTGGACTCGGTCGTCGAAGCCGTGGATGCCTTACTGGCTGACGAGCAGGCCGTAGCGGAACCAGCCCGGGACCCGTTCCAGTCCGGATGACAGCTCGGCATCCCAGGATCGCCAGTCGGGGCAGCAGTCTTCGACCAGCGCCCAGAAACCGGGTGAATGATTCATCTCACGGGTATGGCAGAGTTCATGGATCAGCAGATAATCCACCGCTTGCGGTGAAAGAAACAGTAATTGATCGTTGAGGCTGATGGTGCCACGGCTGGAGCAGCTTCCCCAGCGGCTCTTCTGCGAACGGATGCTGACCCGTTCATAGCCGAAGCCATGAACCCGTGCCAGTTCCCGCAGGCGCATCGGCAGATGCCGCCGGGCCTGGCGGCGCACCCATCCGCGCAGGCCGTCGATGGCTTGCTGGTGATCCGGCGGTACGAGCAACCGGCCCCCGGGCAGCTCTTTCAGTGCATCCCCATCGCTCTCGCCCGAGACCGTCCAATGGCCATTGATGGCCGGAAGACGAATGACTTCGGGCAGCGGCGGTGGTTCCAGTGTCGCGGCATGACGGGCCAGTTGGCGGCGAATCCAGTCTTCGTGTTGCTGTAGAATGCCCTCGATCCGGTGCTGGGGGGTGCGCTTTGGGGCCACCACTTCCAGTCCGACCCAGGGCTTCACGCGCAGGCTGATGCGTCTCGCACGCGGTGAAATGCGCAGTCGATAGTCGAAAACCTGCCTGTCCCGGAACATCCTGCCATTTTAGCAGCCAATGAATGCCAACACACTGAGACAACGCCTGTTCAATGAAGCCCTGCTGGCCGACCGCCGCCGTTTGCTCGGCCAGTGGCGGCGTCTGGGCCGCCGCCCGGCGCGGAAGGATCTGCAAGCCATGGAGCAGGCCATCGAGGCTTCGGTTGAACGGGTGCGCCAGCGTCGCCGGCGGCGACCTTCGGTTTCGCTGAACCGTGAACTGCCCTTCTACGAATACCGCGATCGGCTGAGCGACACCATCGAGCGCCATCAGGTGGTCATCGTCTGTGGCGAAACCGGTTCCGGAAAGACCACCCAGCTGCCGCAGATCTGCCTCGAACTGGGTCTGGCCGACCGGGGCAAGATCGGGCACACCCAGCCACGGCGGCTGGCGGCACGGGCGGTGACCGCGCGCATCGCCGAGGAACTGGGCGGCGAGCCGGGTGATGCCGTCGGCTACAAGGTGCGCTTCAGTGACACCAGCAACCCGGACGGCTACATCAAGCTGATGACCGACGGGATGCTGCTGGCCGAGATTCAGAGCGACCGGTGGCTCAACGAATACCAGACCCTGATCATCGACGAGGCCCATGAGCGCAGCCTCAACATCGATCTGCTGCTCGGGTATGTCAAGAGGTTGCTGAAGAAAAGGCCCGACCTGAAATTGATCATCACCTCGGCGACCATCGACCCGGAGCGCTTCTCACGCTATTTCGACGATGCGCCAATGGTTACGGTGTCCGGGCGCAGCTATCCGGTGGAGATCCGCTACCGCCCGCTGGAGGAAGGCCATGCCGACCGCGACCGCATCGAAGCGGTGATGGAGGCCATCGAGGAATTGTGGCGGGAAGCACCGTTGGACACGCTGGTGTTTTTCCCCGGCGAACGACAGATACGCGAGGCGGCCGAACGCATCGGCAAGCGTCTGCATCAGGCCGAGGTGTTGCCACTCTATGCGCGGCTCAGCCACGAACGGCAAAAGAGAATTTTTCAGCGCTCGCAGCGGCCGAAGATCATTCTCGCCACCAATGTCGCCGAGACCTCGCTGACCGTGCCGGGCATCCGCTATGTGGTGGACACCGGGCTGGCGCGAATATCACGCTACTCCTGGCGTGCCGGCGTGCAGAGGCTGCCCATCGAGAAGATTTCCCGTGCCTCGGCCAACCAGCGTGCCGGCCGTTGTGGTCGGGTGGCACCGGGTATCTGCGTTCGCCTCTATGATGAGGAAGATTATCTGGCGCGCCCCGAATTCACTGATCCGGAGATTCTGCGCACCCATCTGGCCTCCGTCATACTGCAGATGGACAGCCTCAGGGTCGGGCATATCCGGGATTTCGACTTCATCGAGCCGCCCGATTCTCGTCTCATCGCCGACGGTTACCGCTTGTTGCACGAACTGCAGGCCGTGGAGCCGGATGACCGAGTGACCCCTGTTGGACAGAAACTGTCGCGGCTGTCCATCGATCCCCGACTCGGCCGCATGCTGCTGCGCGCCGCCGAGCTGGGTTGCCTCAGCGAGATGCTGGTGATCGCGGCCGTGATGTCGGTGCAGGATCCGCGTGATCAGTCGGTGGAAAATCGCGCGGCTGCACGGGAGCGATTTGCCCTGTGGCAGGACGACACATCCGATTTCGCAGGCTGGTTGAAACTCTGGTCCATTATTCGCGAACAAAAAAAGTGCCTGAGCCGCAACCGGTTTGCGCGCTGGTGCAGGAAAAACCATCTGTCCTGGATGCGCATCCGTGAATGGGAAGATTTGTATCGCCAGATCCGCCAGCAATGCACCGACCTGAAACTGCGGTTCAACGATAAGCCGGCCGATGTCGGGCTTTTGCACCGGGCGATACTCTCGGGCATTCCCAGCCACATTGCGGCGCTGGATCAGGATGCCCGCTACAAGAGCACCCGCGGCCGTGAGGTGATGATTTTTCCGGCCTCTGTGCTGGCTGGCAAGACTCCGAAGTGGATCATGGCCTTTGCATTGATCGAAACGCGACGGTTGTATGCGCACAGTGTGGCCGGTATGAATCCGCAGTGGGCGATGCAGGATCTGCAGCACCTGCACCAGTACGAATACCATGAACCCCATTTTCAGGATCGTCAGGGGCGCGTTGCGGCGCTGCGCAACACGCGCATATACGGCCTGCTGATCGAGGGCAACCGACGGGTAAACTTCGCCCCCATCGATCCGGTGGCGTCGCGCGAGATATTCATCCGTGAAGGCTTGGTCGAGGGGCGCCATGCGAGTCGCATTGGTTTTCTGCAGCACAACCGTCGATTGATCGAGCGCTATCGTGAGCAGGAAGAACGGGAACGCCGGCGTGATCTGCTGATCGGGGAGCAGCAACTCTTCGAATTCTATGCTGCGCGGATTCCTGCCGAAGTGGTGGACGGACCGAGCTTCGAACATTGGGCAAAAGGTCTTGATGCCGCGTCCATCCGCGGGTTGACCCTGTTCGATGAGGATGTGGTCCCCGGCGGTCCATCCGCCGATGACGGGGCGTTTCCGAAAACCCTGCAATTGCGCAACCAGACCCTGCGCCTGAGTCATGTATTCGATCCCTCCGATGAAGCGGATGGGGTGACCGTGCACATACCCCTGGCGCTGCTCAACCAGTTCGATGATGCGGATTTCGAATACCTGGTACCCGGTCTGCTCGGCGACAAGATCGAGGCCTTGATTCGCAGCCTGCCCAAGGCGCTGCGTACGCATTTCATACCGGTACCGGAGTATGCACGGGCCTGTCATGAGGCGGTAAAAACCGAGGGGCGCCTGCTGGATCAGCTGTCCCGGCACCTGCGGCGCATGACGGGAGTCGAGGTACGACCGGAGGACTGGCGGCCAGAGGCCATCGAGGCGCATTTTCAGATGCGCTATGCCATCGAGCGTGACGGCGAGGTGCTGGCCAGTGGCCGCTCACTGGAAGCGCTCAAGCGGCAATTCGGTGATCAGGCCACGCGCAGTTTTCGCGAGCAGGCGGCCGCAGGTGATCTGGCCCGGGAAGGCCTCACCGACTGGGATTTCGATGCCCTGCCGCAGCGTGTCGACCTGAATCACCAGGGCGCCTCCATCACCAGTTTCCCGGCGCTGGTGGACTATACCGAATTCGTGTCGGTCGAACTGTTCGAGAGCGCCGGGGAGGCGGATTTCTATCACCCTTCCGGTGTGGCGCGCCTGGCAATGCTGCGGCTGAAGGATACCGTCAGGTATGCACGCAAAAACCTCCCTGACATCGATCGCTCCGCACTGGCCTGGGCCGCCCTGGGCGGCAAGGATGAGCTGGTCGATGACCTGCTGATGTCGGTTCTGCTTGGCGACATGCCGGAAGCAGTGCGCAGCCGGGAAGCGTTTGAGGCGTGGGTTTCATCGCTGCGGCCCCGTTTTCTCGCCCTGGCCGGAGCGCGTGCCGAACTGCTGTGGAAAATACTCGAAACCTGGCGCGCCGCGCGCCAGGCGCTGGAGGAAGGGGAACTGAGCGGCGATCACCGTGCCGATATCGAGGAGCAGATGGATTACCTGATCTACCCGGGCTTTATGTGCGCCACTCCAGAGTCGGCCCACACGCGTCTGCCCGCCTTTTTTCAGGCCATCGTCCGGCGTATCGATAGCTACCCCAGTGCGGCGGCCGACCGCGCACTGCCACAGCTGCGCGCCTTGTGGGAGGCCTGGAAGGAACGGGAAGAAGCCGGTCAGGGCGATGCGCGGGAGCGGGACAAGCTGCGCTGGATGATCGAGGAGTGGCGCATCAACCTGTTCGCCCAGCCCATGAAGACCCGTTTTCCGGTATCGGAGAAGCGCATTCGCAAGCAGCTCGATGCCCTGGGGAAGCCCTGATATCCGGGCTTCCCCAAGCGGGGCGTCAGCCGTCCAGCCGTGTAGAGGCGAGTGACTCCAGCACCTTGACCAGCGCCGAGTGATCCAGCGAACCGCCATCGGGTTCGGCGGCCAGTGCATTGAACAATTGCAGGGTGCTGGCCGTATTGGGCAGGGCGATGCCGAGCGTTCTGGCCGCATCCAGGGCCAGATTCAGATCCTTGCGGTGCAGGTCGCTGCGGAAACCCGGCTCGAAATTCCGCTGCAGCATGCGTTCGCCGTGGGTCTCGAGCACCTTCGATGCGGCGAAACCGCCGAGCAGCGCTTCCCGCACCCGTGCCGGATCGGCACCGGCTCGGGCAGCAAAGACCAGTGCTTCGGCCACTGCCTCTATGGTTAGCCCGACCACGATCTGGTTGGCGATCTTGCAGGTCTGGCCACTGCCGATATCGCCCACATGCACGATGTTCCGCCCCAGCACCTCGAACAGCGGCAGGGCGCGCTGAACACTGGCATCGTCGCCGCCGATCATGATCGACAGACTGCCCTGTTCGGCGCCGGCCTCTCCTCCGGAGACGGGTGCGTCGAGGTATTCGCAGCCCGCCTCGAAGGCCCTGTGGGCGAAGCGGCGCGTGGCCTCGGGCGAAATGGAGCTCATATCGATGATCAGGGAGCCGCCATGTATGCCCGCAAGCACACCGTCGGGTCCGAGCAGCACGCGTTCGACGGCCGGGGTGTCGGGCAGCATGGTGATGACGATCTCGCTGCGCGCGGCCACCGCGGCAGGGTGCTCTTTCACCCGCAGACCCGCGGCCAGAAGGTCGGGATCGATGTCCGAGACATTGACGCAGCCCGTCAGCTGGTGGCCGGCATCGATCAGCCGCAGCGCCATCGGGCGTCCCATGACGCCCAGTCCGATGAAACCGATGTTCATGGGGGTTACCGCTGGCCTGTGGAGGTTGCGAGTGTATCGCGCCCGGCCGACGCCATCCAGAGCCGAGGAACGGGATCAGCGTCGGCGCAGGCGTTGCAACAGGCGCTGCAGACGCGAGGGGGCCGGCGGGCTGTTCGGGGCAAGGGGGAGGTTGCTGCCCTCGAAATAGCGCAGGCGTTGCTCCAGTGTCAGCCACTGGGTGCGGTCATCGTCATCGAGAAACAGAAGGCTGTTGGTGGTGGTCGTGGTATCCATGCCGAGGGTCACAGTGATTCGAGACACTATTCTAGAAACCGTGCTCAGCCTTGGGTGTGCGCGCGATCACAGCAGGGGTTTCCGTTCGTCGGAGATGGATGATCTGTGACCGCTTCCACAGGGTGGCTGTGTGGCGCCAGGGATGACGGTCTGCCGCATCCATTGAAGGTTTTCAATGCGCGGTCTTGCGGTTCGTGTGAGACTGCGGGCGTTTTGGGATCAGGAGTGGGGGCGGGTGTATCGCCGTACCCTGGTAGCGCTGATTACCGGGAAAAAAGAATCCATATTTGTTAACGGAGGTTATCGTGAGAATCGCTGTCACAAGTCAAAATTTCAGAACCGTCACCGGGCATGCCGGTAAAACCAGAAGGTTTTTAATGTTTTGTGTGGACGAGGGCGGTTCGGTTGCCGAATGCGACCGGCTCGATCTGCCCAAGGAAATGTCGATGCACGCCTTTTCCGGCGGCGAACACCCGGTCGATGTGGCCGATGTGTTGATCACCGCTGGATGTGGAGAGGGTTTCAAGCGTAGAATGGCCGCCAGAGGCATCCGGGTGGTGACCACTTCGGAGAGCGATCCGCTGACTGCGGCGCGGGCCGTGGCGACGGGTGCGCCACTGCCGCCACCAGACCGGGACGGTCATGGCGACGGGGGAAAACATCAATAAAGCGTCCTCCGGGCCTGCCAGGGCCTGGAAGGGCATAAAAAAATCAACGGACAGGGGAAAATCACATGTTTGATCCGGAATTTATCGAATTGTCGCGTTTGCAATTCGCCGCGACCGCCTTGTACCACTTCATCTTCGTGCCACTGACCATCGGTCTGGTGTGGATTCTGGTCATCATGGAGAGTGTTTATGTGATGACCGGCAAGCAGATCTACAAGGACATGACCCGCTTCTGGGGCAAGCTGTTCGGCATCAATTTTGCCCTTGGGGTCACCACCGGGCTGACCATGGAGTTTCAGTTCGGTACCAACTGGGCCTACTATTCGCATTATGTGGGCGATGTGTTCGGGGCGCCGCTGGCCATCGAGGGGCTGATGGCCTTCTTCCTCGAATCGACCTTCGTCGGCATGTTCTTCCTCGGCTGGGAGCGCCTGTCGAAGGTTCAGCATCTGGCGGTCACCTTCCTCACCGCGCTGGGCACCAACCTGTCGGCGCTGTGGATCCTGATCGCCAACGGCTGGATGCAGAACCCGGTCGGCAGCGAATTCAACTACCAGACCATGCGCATGGAGATGACCAGCTTCGCGGAGCTGATCATGAACCCGGTGGCGCAGGTGAAATTCATTCATACCGTCTCCGCCGGTTATGTGGCCGGCTCCATGTTCGTGCTGTCGATCTCCGCCTGGTACCTGCTGAAGCGGCGGGACATGCCTTTTGCCAAGCGTTCCTTTGCCATTGCCGCCGGTTTCGGCCTGGCTTCGATCCTGTCGGTGATCGTACTCGGCGATGAGTCCGGCTACGAGATCGGCGATGTGCAGAAGGTCAAGCTGGCGGCCATCGAGGCCGAGTGGGAGACCGAGGAAGCGCCCGCCGCCTTTACCCTGTTCGGGCTGCCCAACCAGGAGACGCAGGAGACGGACGCGGCGATCAAGATTCCCTATGTGATGGGCATCATCGCCACCCGCTCGCTGGACGAACAGGTGACCGGCCTGAAGGACATCATCGAGCACAACGAGGAGCGGGTGAGGCGCGGCATGCTGGCTTATGGCCTGCTGCAGAAGCTGCGCAACGGCGAGGATACGGCGGAGAATCAGGCCTTCTTCGACGAGTACAAGAAGGACCTCGGCTATGGCCTTCTGCTCAAGGCCTATACGCCCAATGTAACCGACGCCACCGAAGAGCAGATCAAGCAGGCGGCGCGGGATTCGATTCCCCATGTGGCGCCGGTGTTCTGGGCGTTTCGCATCATGGTGGCCAGCGGCTTCGCCATGTTGCTGATCTTTGCGCTTGCCTTTTACTACAATGCGCGGCGGCAGATTCTGCGCAAGCGCTGGCTGCTGTGGCTGTGCCTGCTCGCGCTGCCGTTGCCTTGGGTGTCGATCGAGACCGGATGGTTCGTTGCCGAATACGGCCGCCAGCCCTGGGCCATCGGCGAGATCCTGCCGACCTTCCTCGCCGCGTCGAGCCTGACCAAGCAGGATCTGATCCTTTCGCTGACCGGATTCTTCGTCTTCTATACGGTGCTGCTGATCATCGAGATGTGGTTGATGATCCACTTCGCGCGCAAGGGGCCGAGCTCGCTGCATACCGGCCGATACCATCATGAACAGCCGGCCACGGCCGTCACGGGAGGATAAGCCAATGTTCGATTACGAAACACTGAAACTGATCTGGTGGTTGCTGATCGGCATCCTGCTCATCGGCTTCGCGGTCACCGACGGCATGGACATGGGTGTGGGCAATCTGCTGCTGTTCATCGGCAAGACCGACGATGACCGGAGGGTGATGATCAATACCGTGGGCCCCCACTGGGATGGCAACCAGGTGTGGCTGGTGACCGCGGGCGGCGCGATCTTCGCTGCCTGGCCCGCGGTCTATGCGGCCGCCTTCTCCGGCTTCTACTTCGCCATGCTTCTGGCCTTGTTCGCGCTGTTCTTCCGCCCGGTGGGTTTCGACTACCGCAGCAAGCTGGACAAGCCTTCCTGGCGCAGGAGCTGGGATGTGGCGCTGTTCATCGGCTCCTTCGTGCCGGCGCTGGTGTTCGGTATCGCCTTCGGCAACCTGCTGCAGGGTGTGCCCTTCCATCTGGACGAATTCCTGCGGCCGTTCTACACCGGGTCCTTTCTTGCCCTGCTCAACCCCTTTGCCTTGCTGGCCGGCGTGCTGTCGGTGGCGATGCTGACCATGCACGGTGCCACCTGGCTGCAGATGCGTACCCTGGACGAGCTGGCCGAGCGCAGCCGCAGTGCGGCGCGGCGCATGGCCTTGCTGTCGGTGCTGCTGTTCGCCGCTGGCGGTGTCTGGGTGGCATTGGGCATCGATGGCTACCGCGTGGTCGACATGCCACCGCCGGGTGAGCTGACTTCGCCTTTGCACAAGACGGTGGAGATTGCCAGCAGTGCCTGGTTCGACAACTACCGCGCCCGGCCCTGGACATTGCTGTTCCCGTTGCTGGGCTTTGCCGGCATGATCGGTGCCTGGCTGTTTTCCGGATCCGGACGCAGTGCGCTGGCGTTCTTCAGCTCCTCGCTGGCCATCGTCGGCGTGATCATGACCGCCGGGGTGTCGATGTTCCCGTTCGTCATGCCGTCGAGCAGCAACCCCTCGCACAGCTTCATTGCCTGGGATGCGGTGTCCAGCCCGCTGACGCTCACGGTCATGTTCTGGGCGGCGGCCATCTTCGTGCCGATCATCATTGCCTACACCACCTGGAACTACTACAAGATGTGGGGCAAGGTTTCGGTGGATGAAATCAAGAACCGTTTCGCGGCCTATTGACCTGGCGCAGCGACCAACCCGGA
>Ga0256839_1002328_pt1 | contig 21315 bp, 22 predicted proteins | sample 354166metaG_FD_185968 | JGI IMG/M metagenome (GOLD analysis project Ga0256839, IMG submission 185968) | Hydrothermal vent microbial communities from Mid Atlantic Ridge, Atlantic Ocean - 354-166 | ecosystem: Environmental > Aquatic > Marine > Hydrothermal vents | place: Atlantic Ocean: Mid... | reverse complement strand
GAACATCATTAACCGATGAAGAATTATTGCGCTTTAGACAGTTGATCAGTGATACCGTGGGATTGGATGAGGCACGTGGAGACACCTTGAGTATTGTAAACGCCTCATTTGTGATGGTTGAGGGCGAGGTGTTTGAGGCAACGCCTATTTGGCAAGAGAGTTGGTTCTTAGACTTGGTTAAACAGGTGTTGGCAGGCATTGCGGTATTGATTATTATTTTTGGTGTCATTCGACCCATGTTGAGAGATCTGTCTAAAAAAGAAGAGACTTATTTAGAGTATCCGGAAGAGGCGTTGGATAATGAAGAAGATTTAGAAAATGCTGATGAAATTGCGAAAGCGTTAGAGGATATGAATAAAGAGGTTGAACAAACAGCAAATGAAACGGGTGCAGAGTCTGAAGAGGAGCAATTATTACTTGAAAGGGTGCGAGCCTTGGCGGAAGAGAATCCTAAAATGGCCGCGCATGTTATTAAACATTGGCTTGCAGGGGGTGAGTAATGCCTGAATCAGCGATAGAAGAGATGAAGCCAGAAAAAGAGTTGTCTTCTTTGGATAAAGCAGCAATCTTGCTACTTACTTTAGGGCAGGAAACGGCTGCTAAGGTATTAAAAGAGCTTAACCCTAGAGAAGTGCAGCAGGTTGGCTCGGCCATGACCTCGGTTGACAACGTCTCGCATGCCGATATTCATAATGTAATGAAAAGCTTTTTAGAAGAGTCAGGAGAGGATGCGCTAGGGATTGATCCAAGTGAATATGCACAAACCCTTATGGCTGATGCGTTGGGTGATGGCGGAGGTCATCTTATGGATGCTGCTTTGCTGGGCGATCAGGTGAAAGGATTAGAAGCGCTTAAGTGGCAACATCCCTCGACGATTTCAAATATGTTGCGTAATGAACATCCTCAGGTGGTTGCGATTGTGCTCTCTTACTTTGATTCAGATCAGGCGGCAGAAGTCTTAAGAGGGATTCCTGAACGCTTTCAAGCTGAAGTGGTGTACCGAATTGCGACCTTAACAACCATTCAACCCCGTGCGCTGTTTGATTTAAACAGTGTGTTGGTCAATGCCTCCAGTGATGGAGAAGGCGGTAAGCTTGCGACCATTGGTGGTGAAAAACGTGCGGCTGAAATTTTAAACTTAGTGGGCGGCGGCGTGGATACGCGTATTCTTGATGACATTGCAACGGAACATGAAGATGTCAGTAAAAACATTCAAGATAAAATGTTTGTCTTTGAGGACATTGCTGGTATTGATGATCGTGGTATTCAAACCATTGTGGCTGAAGTGCCCAGTGACGTACTTATTGTGGCGCTTAAAGGCGCGGATAAAGACCTTAAAGAGAAGTTTTTGGGCAACTTATCCAAACGTCAAGCAGACATTATGCGAGATGATTTAGAAACAGGGCCGCCAGTCAAACTCAGCGCAGTGGAAGAAGCGCAGCGTGATATTATTCTAACGGTGAGACGTTTGGCGGATGAAGATAAAGTGATGATGCCTGGCGGCGGTGAGGAGTTCCTCTAGGTGGCAGATTTTAAAGCAGTGCATGATCATGCTGAGATTGAGCAGCAAGAACAACCCGTTTTAACGCGTCTTGTCTCTTCAGAAGGACTTGCGTCTTCTAGCATAGATGCGTGGCAGTTAAGTCAATTTGAACAGTTTGATGCTACTAAGTCAGAGGTTACTCCTGAGATTTCCGAAGAGCTTTATCGACAAGTACAACAAAAAATAGAACCTGAGCTGAAGCAACAGGCGGAGTTGTTAAAAAAAGAAGCCTATGACCTAGCGTATCAAAAGGGGCTTCAAGAAGGCTTTGCTAAGGGGGAAGAAAAAGGAAAGGTTGAGGCCAAAGCGCTTGCATTGCAAGCCAGTAATGAAGCGTTATCGGTAAAATTAGCCGAGATGGATGCGTTATTAGTCATGTTAAAACAGCCTTATGAGCAACTTGAAGAGAGCGTTTTAACGGAACTCACGGAGTTGGCATTGCATGTCGCACAGCGTGTTATTCAAAAGGATATTTCGGAAGAGAAAGAGTGGGTGTTAAAGGCTATTCAAGAGGCTGTTCTTGCTTTGCCAGAGGATTCCAGTGCATTTTTTGTTGAGCTCTCTGCTGATGATTTAGCGCTGTTACAGTCGTTAGAAGACCCGGTGGTGGCACAATGGAATTTGAAAGTGAACCCCGCCTTAGAGCGAGGGGCTTGTATCGTAAAACAAGGAAACTCTTCTGTTTTAAACAGTTGGAAAGCGCGTTTTGATGATGTGTCCAGTCAGTTACTGATTGAAACAACGTCTTCTCGCCCATCTTAGATAGGTTTGTCACTATGAATGATAGACACGCCTTTAATCAAGCTTTGACCTCTCAGCTTAAGGTCAAAAATCAATCTTTAAGGTCGCCTTCCCCTCTAAATGTGGCGGGACGTTTGGTTCGTATGGTGGGAATGACGTTAGAGGTCGTAGGCACCTTTGCTCCCATTGGTGCGCGTTGTCAGATTTTAAATGGAAAGAATGCACCTATTGAAGCGGAAGTGGTGGGCTTTCATGAGGATAGATTGTTTTTAATGCCAATAGGCGATACGCATGGGTTATCACCTAATGCCAAAGTGGTTCCCGTTGAAGGGGGGGTAAAAATTGGTGTGGGCATGAAGATGCTGGGTCGAGTAGTGAATGGTTCTGGAGAACCATTGGATGGTTTGGGAGAGATCGAAGTAGAGCAATATGTACCACTGGCAGGTAAGCGCATTAACCCTTTAAATCGCCACCCTATTAATAAAGTATTAGACGTCGGTATTAAAGCCATTAACGGCTTGTTAACGATTGGGCAAGGACAGCGTGTTGGCTTAATGGCTGGTACAGGGGTGGGAAAAAGTGTTTTACTGGGTATGATGACTCGTTTTACCAGTGCCGATGTGGTGGTGGTGGGATTAATTGGGGAACGAGGTCGAGAGGTCAACGAATTTGTAAAACACACCTTGGGTGAAGAGGGGTTAAAGCGAGCCATTGTGGTCGCTACTCCTGCAGATGATCCGCCTTTAATGCGGTTGCACGGTGCCATGTTGGCGACGGCTATTGCAGAGTATTTTCGAGACCAAGGGATGAATGTTCTGTTATTAATGGACTCCTTAACCCGTTTTGCACAAGCACAACGGGAGATTGCCTTAGCAGTAGGTGAGCCACCGGCCAGTAAAGGATATCCTCCTTCGGTATTTGCAAAATTACCTCAGTTGGTAGAAAGAGCAGGTAATGGGCAAGAGGGTGCGGGCTCCATTACTGCTATTTATACAGTGTTGGCGGAGGGGGATGATCAGTCGGATCCAGTAGTGGATTCGGCTCGAGGCGTGTTAGATGGCCACATTGTGCTGTCTAGAGAGATTGCCGACAGTGGGCGTTACCCCGCCATTGATATTGAATCTTCCGTGAGTCGAGTGATGGTGGATATTGTGTCGGACGACCAGCTTGAAAAAGCACGAGCCTTTAAAAAACTGTACTCAAGCTATCAGCAAAACAAAGATTTGATCAGTGTGGGAGCCTATCGAAAAGGAGCGGACCCCTTAATTGATTTAGCGATTGCTAAGCAGGCTGATTTAACCGCGTTTTTATCACAAAACATGTCAGAAGCTTTTTCAGTAAAAGCCTCCATTGCTGAATTAAATAAAACGCTTTCAGCACCTTCTTAAGCATTATTTTATGTTACTTAGAATTAAGCGAATGCAAAAATTGGTTGAGTTAGCGGACATTGAGCTAAATAAAGCCTCGCAAACACTTGGTGCATTGCGAGAACAATATGAGAAGGAGAACGCTCAATTAGTCTCTTTGGTGAGTTATACCAAGGAGTACGCGAATCAACCGTTTAATCAAGCCATCGTACTGACCCCTATTCAGCTGCAAACCCGATATTGTTTTGGAGATAAACTCCATCAAGCGATTGAGGCACAGAAAGAGCAAGTGAACCGCCTAGAAGAGGTGGCGGAAAAAGCACGCGAAGAGTGGCAAGAGAAGAAAGTCAGAAAGGAGTCTTTGTTGGCTCTTTTGATGAAGTTAAAACAGACGCATCAGGTTGAGTTGAATAAGCGAGAGCAACGGATGTTAGATGAATTGGCGGCTCAAAAAGTGATTGCTAGCAGGGGTAATAAGTGATATTGGTGTCCAGATAAAAATACTTTTTACAGGGGCGGGTCTAAATGGTATGAATATTGCTTTTTCTTGGTTAATGGTAATACCTTTGGGATGAGTTTTTTATGATATTAACAGCCAAGATGAATCAAACAGAGCAACCTTTAGGTGTGTTTTCTTCTGCTGCCGATGAACAAAAACCTTCGGGTAGCACGGGTTTTTCAAGTCTTTTTTCTGCCTTGATGGAGGAGCAGGTAGGGGGGGAGAAAAAGCCAGATTCCCTTCTTTCAAGTGAAGTTTCTATGGAGGGCGGGGCGACAAGCTTGCTGTTACTAGAGTCGACGGTAGAGCAGGGTGTTGTACCATTGCCTTTATCGAATAAGGCGACGTTTGATTTAGAAACGGTGAGTTCTTTAGAGAGTCAAGAGCTTGGTCGCTTAATTGTGAATGATCCCCCTTTATCAGATGTTCCTGCTCCTCTCGTCATAAAGGAGGCTTTACCCTCTTTTAAGGCACCAGAGATAGCCCCAGAGAGTGGGGATTTAATCATGTCTGAATCGTTGAATAAAATTCCTCCCCCCCCTGCCTCGCTATTAGAAACAGAGAGTGTTTATGAAGCAGGAGCGGAAGAGGGGTTAGCCGTATTTAATCTGCCACATACATCAGAAGAGAGTCCGTCACTTGATTTGGCCAAGTCTAATGCAAAGATAGAGTCTCTGAATCAAACTGAAACGGTTGAGCAGCTGTTGGTTAGAGAGGATAGTGTTGCGTTACAAGGTCAAGAGATGACAAGTACCGCTCAGTCGAGTCTTTTGGCTTCGAATACGCCGATTCAAGGCGTGACCCAAGGAACAAGTTCACCTCAGAGTGCTTCTATCGGATCGAACCAAAATGTTGTCAGCTGGGGGGCGCAAAGCACAGAGAATCAGTCTTCACAAGGGTTTGGACAGCAAGGACAGTCTTTTGGACAGTCGGGTCAAAACGGTTCTGGACAGTCCACTCATCAGCAAGCGATGCTGTTTTCCCAGATGAGTCAAGGTGATAAGCAACAAGCGCTTGATCAACAGGCGGCTGTTAGAGCCGTAAGTGAGACACTTGCGAAGACGGAAGGGCGAGAATTGTTGGGGGGGGCAGAAATTGCCTCTTTGGATCGAAAAGCCAGTTTACCGGCTGGATTGCAAACTATTAACCTTCCGCTTAAACATCCTCAGTGGGGACAGGCATTAGGGCAGCGTGTTGTATTTATGTCAAATAACAGTTTGCAGCAAGCACAAATTACCTTAAATCCCCAAAGCTTAGGTCAAATTCAAGTGACATTACAGCTGGATAAAGAGCAAAAAATGCACATTAGCTTAGTGGCTCAAAATGGAATGACACGAGAAAGCATGGAAAATTCGTTGCCTAGGCTTAGAGAGATGATGGAGCAAGCGGGGGTTCAAGTGGCATCGGTTGATATACATGAGCAAAAACAATCTTTTTCAGAAAATGAGTCAAGTCATGCTCAGAATGACAAAAATAGAGCTGAACATTCGTTAACCGATGAGGGCAATGTTAAAGAGTCACCATTGGCTACCGTTGGTTTAACCGATAACATTGTTGATTATTACGTTTAGGAGCATGGTATGAATATTTTTAAAAAATTAGTAGGGGCTTTGCTCTCAATTGGAGCTTTTTTGGGATCCACTTCGGCTTTAGCCGATTCAGGTGGTGGAGGTATTCCTTTGCTGGGTGCTGTTATTGCAGCCATTTCGGTGACCGCCATTGTCGTGGTTGCCTTAATGTATCTGTTTTTCTGTGGTAAATCTTCAGAAGGTAATCAAGAAGAGCTTATTGCTGAAATTGAAAAAATAGTTCAATTAGAAGATTTTTCAACCACGCTGAAGTCGGAATCGACAGACCCAAAGCTGTTGTTTGCCTTAAATTCATTATTAGAACTGGCCGCGAATAAAGTGACCATGCAGATGATTGAAACGTCACAAGTTGAATCAAAAGTAGCGGACTTTGAGTCTCAGGTGGAGGCGTTAAATGAAACCTTAGCCGCCTGTTATGAACAACAACAGCAAGCGCCTGTTATGAGTGAGGCTCGTTTTGATAATTCTACACTGGTTGATTTGTCTTCACTGCTGGAAGGATTTGTAAATCAAGTGAATCAGCAGTCAAAGGATGTGATTAGCGTAAACAGCAATGTGATTTCAGAAGTGAGTGGTTTAACGGATGATGTCTTGAATACCTCAGGTGTCTTAAAAAAACTGGAAGCGGACAGTGGTAATATTGGTGCGGTATTGGTGTTAATTAGAGACATTGCTGAACAAACGAATTTATTGGCGCTGAATGCGGCTATTGAAGCTGCACGCGCAGGAGAGCATGGTCGTGGTTTTGCTGTAGTGGCTGATGAAGTGCGTATTTTGGCAGGGAAAACACAACAAGCCACCAAAGATATACAAAGTATTATTGAAGAGTTACAGCACCATGCCCGAAATGCAGTGCAAATGATGGAAGGCAGTCAGAGCCGAGTTGCCCTGACCGAAGCGCAGGCCAATAAAGTCAATGAAGTATTAAATAGTATTGTTGAAAATGTTTCTGGGTTAAAATCAGCGCAAACAGAATTATCGAGCGCGATTAAAAGTGCATGAGTATAAACGCAGTCTGTTGGGTTAAAGAACCTCTGAAGGTGGATGAGATATGAAAGCCATAATTGGTACGCTGGTTGTTATTGCTACGTTATTGGGGGGATACTTACCTCACGGTGGATTTGCGATATTAGTCCAGCCATTAGAAGTGCTTATCATTTGTGGTGGTGCTATAGGGGCTTACATTATTGCCAATCCTGGCTGGGTGGTTAAAGCAGGTGTAACCGACAGTTTGGCATTGGCTAAGCCTGACCCATATACCCAAGAGTTGTATATGGAACTGTTAGGCCTGATGTTTAAAATTTTCAATAAGGCCCGCCGTGAAGGCTTGATGTCGATAGAAGCAGACGTTGAAGATCCGCACGCCAGTGAGTTGTTTAACAGTGCGCCAAAAGTTGCGGCAAACCATCATGCGCTTGATTTTATTTGTGATTACTTAAGGTTGATGATCAGTGGTGCAAGTAACCCTTATCAACTTGAAGATTTAATGATTTTAGAATTAGATGCACATCATCATGAAGCGATGATGCCCAGTGCAGCAATTGGAAAGGTTGCTGAAGGCTTACCCGCCTTTGGTATTGTGGCAGCAGTACTAGGGATTATTGTTACCATGGGGTATTTGGATGCAGGACCTATGGAAATTGCACACCATATGTCGGTCGCGTTAGTAGGAACGTTTTTGGGTATTTTGTTTGCGTATGGTTTTGTGGCCCCTATTTCATCGGATTTAGCCAATCGTGCTGAAGCAGAAAGTGCTTTTTTTAGCGTGATTAAAACCAGTTTAATGGCTAATTTGAATGGGTATGCACCTCAAGTTGCGATTGAGTTTTCTCGTAAAGCGATTCCAAGTAAAGCACGACCAACCTTTGGCGAGGTTGATGAATTTTTGCAGTCTCAAAAATAGTCTTTTCTATAGTAGGATTAAATTGCAATGAGTGATGATGAATCCATAATCATAAAACGGTTAAATAAATGCCCTCATGTTGCGCACGGTGGCGCATGGAAGATTGCCTTTGCCGATTTCATGACCGCTGCAATGGCCTTTTTCTTAATGCTGTGGATTTTGGGGGGGGTAAACGATGAGGAGATGAAAGCGATGGCGGAGTTTTTTCGTGATCCCACGGTGATTGATGCGTCTCCCTCCACATTGGTTGAATCGAAAGAAGCGGGTCAAACGGCGGATGCCATGATTGATATGGGAGGGTTTAAAGATGCTCCTAAAAGTGCGGAGGATGGAGAAGGAGAAGGTGCAGGCAAAGCACAAGAGATGGCGAATCTTGAAGCGATGAAAGCAATATTAGAGCAAAAAATTAAAGAAAATTCTGAATTGAATGAATTAAAAGATCAACTCAAAATAGACATTACCCCAAATGGATTACAGATACAGATTTTAGATGATCGAAAGCGCCCTATGTTTGGTTCAGGGGTGGATCTTCCAAAAGAGTACGCAGCACATCTGCTCAGGGAAGTCGGGTCTGTTTTAGCTTTTTCGAGTAATAAAATCAGCATCGCAGGGCATACGGATTCATCTGGTTATCATGCGAGTTCTGAATACACGAACTGGGAATTGTCTGCCGATCGAGCCAATGCAGCGCGCAGGCTTCTACTTGATGGGGGAGTGGATACGAATCAAATTGCACAAGCCGTTGGGATGGCAGATACCGTCCCTTTTGATAAGGAAAATCCGTATAATCCAAGAAATAGACGAATTAGCATCATAGTGCTAAATAAAGAAGCGGAAGCACGTTTAAGAAGTTTAAGCGATGCGCCGCAAGTTGAAGATTTAAGTCGCCAAATGAATTTATTGGCTCACTGAAAATACAAAGCCTGCGAGATGAGCGGGCAATGAGAGGATGTTTAGTATGGCCGAAGAAGAAGTCGTTGAAGAGAAAAAAAAGGGTGGTAAAGGTTTAATTATTGCCTTGATTGTTCTGATTGTACTGCTGTTAGTGGGAGTAGGGGCACTGGCTTATTTATTATTAGGTACGAGCAACGATGAGTCGGCTGCGGATGGCGCCGAAGCGCATGCACCCGCAGAGCACGGAGAGCCTGAAGAATTTAGCCATGCTAAAACCTATTCGCCTAAATATAAGCAGTTTGAACCTCCAGGGCCTGAAGCCGTGCCGTTATATTTTGTAATGGATAAGTTTGTGGTTAACTTTAATGGCGAAGGTAAGGCCAAATTTTTAGCGGTAGATTTGCAGTTTTTATCATATTACCCTCAAGTGGTCGGGCCGGATGGTGAAATGGAAAACTTACGTCCAATTTTGAAAAATGACATTCAAAGGTTACTTCGTAATCAATACTTTACGACACTGAATACGCCAGAAGGGCCAGATAACTTGAGAGCTGAAATACTCAAGGTGGTTCATAATGTATTGGATAAACATAATATTTACCCCGATTTAGTGGAAGATGTTTACATGACCCGCTTTGTAATGCAGTAAGGCATTGATATGGAAGATATTTTAAGTCAAGATGAAGTCGATGCCCTTTTAAAAGGAATGGGGGGAGACGATGTTGACACCGAAGATGATGATTTAGGTGATGGGAAAGAGGCAAGATCTTATGACTTTACCAATCAAGAGCGTATTGTTCGTGGGCGTCTTCCTGCCTTAGATATTATTAATGAACGGTTTGCCAGAGGGTTTCAGCGGCACTTTAATGAGATGATTATGTCCAGCGTCGAGGTGACGGCAGGCGAAGTTAAGATCATTAAAATGATTGACTATTTACGCAACTTATTCGTGCCAACCAGTTTGAATATTTATCGTATTGACCCTTTAAATGGTGTAGCGCTATTTATATTAGATTCTAAATTGATTTTTACCGCCGTGGACATTTATTTTGGCGGTACCGGTTTGTTGCCTTTTAAAATAGAGGGGCGAGAGTACACACCCGTTGAAATGAGCATGGTGCGCAGTATTTTAGACATTACGACCGAAAACCTAGCAAAAGCATGGGGGCCAGTGATGGACATAGATATTGAGTACATGCATTCAGAGATGAACCCTAAGTTTGCTGGGATTGTCGACCCGACGGATATGATCGTGGTGAGTCAAATTAATGTTCGCTTTGAAGGGGTAGAAGGCAAGGTTGATATTGTGATGCCGTATGCCATGTTAGAGCCTGTTCGGGATAAGTTAGAAGAAGGCGTGCAAAACTTACAGGGAGAGAGTGATAATCGTTGGTCAAGAACCCTTAAAGAAGAGGCCAAAAACATTGAAATTGATTTGAGCGTTAACCTCACCGAATTGCAGATGAGTATGGATGATCTGATGAAAATGGAAAAAGGCGATATTATTCCATTGGAAATGCCTAAGCAGGTTACGATTAGAGCAGAAGGTATCGCTATTCTGCGCGGTGCATTAGGAGAAAGTAATCAGAAAAAAGCCGTCAAAGTAAATCAGATTTTACACCACCCAGCTTATCAAGAGCGAACAGTAGACAATGTGAAGGAATGGTACAATGAGTGACAAAGATGAGACTGAAAAAGAGGATTTAAGTGCGTGGGGTGATGCGTTAGCGGAACAAGCGGATGCAGAAGGTGGTGATGAAGCGGCCGACCCTTGGGGAGATGCACTTTCTGAGCAAGCAGATGCCGAAGCTGAAGCCGCTGTCGAGCCAGGTGACATCAGTTCCGCCGCGTTTGATCAATTGAGTTCAGAGCGTGGAGACGGTAAAAATAAAGTCGATTTAGATGTTCTTTTAGATATTCCAGTGACATTACAGCTTGAGATAGGGCGAGCCAAGGTCTCTATTCGAAATCTACTCTCCTATACCCAGGGATCCGTGGTTGAAATGGATCGATTAGCGGGCGAACCGTTAGATTTATTGGTCAATGGAACCTTGATTGCACACGGCGAAGTAGTGGTGATTAATGATAAGTTTGGGGTTCGGTTAACGGATGTAGTGAGCCCTCAAGATAGAATAAAGAAATTAAAATAATGTTGAAGTCTATTTTAGCGGGGTTGAGTACCTTTTTTATTTCATCATTGACCTTCGCGGAAACGACTGATATTGGTGAGTCGGTCACACGTCCAAGTGAGTATTTTGGTCAGATCATGCTCTCATTGGTTTTGGTGTTATTGATTATTTTTTTAGCGGCTTGGATTTTACGGCGCTACAGTCGGTTTCCAGGCGTGGCCGATGGAAACCTGAAAGTCATTGGTGCTTTATCGGTGGGACAAAGAGAGCGCATTCTTTTATTGCAGGTTGGGCAAGCGCAAATTTTGGTGGGAGTAACCTCCAGTAAAATTACCACATTACACCAGCTTGAAGAACCCGTGAAAGTAAAGGATAATGTCCCCATGAGCAGTCAGTTTTCTAAACGACTGCAAGAGGCCTTAAAACCAAAATCAAAATCTAAGGAATCCCCTAAAACTCATCGTGCAGATTCTTAAAGCAGCTCTTTTTCTTGTCGTCACCTTTTTTCCTGTCTTGTCATGGGCGATGCCTGGCATCCCGGCTTTTACTGTTGAGACGGATGCCTCTGGAACACAAGACTATACCTTGACCATGCAAATATTGCTGCTGATGACAGGGTTAACCTTGTTGCCTGCGGCACTTATTGCCACTACCTCTTTTTTACGAATCGTGATTGTACTTGCTTTGCTTCGTCAGGCGCTTGGCACGATGCAAACACCTTCTAATCAAGTTCTTATTGGACTGGCATTGTTCTTAACGCTGTTTATTATGGGACCCGTATTAGACAAAATTTATGATGAAGCCGTCAGTCCTTATTTAGAGGAGCAAATACAGTTTAAAGAGGCGGTAGAGCGAGGTTCGAAGCCAATGCACCAGTTTATGCTACAACAAACACGGGAAGATGATTTGGGCATGTTTGCTGAAATGGCCGATATTACCCTGTCAGACCCTCAAGCCGTTCCTTTTAAAGTCTTGATTCCAGCCTTTATGGTCAGTGAATTAAAAACGGCCTTTCAAATCGGCTTTATGATTTTTATTCCTTTTTTGATTATTGATTTAGTGGTTGCCAGTTTATTGATGGCGATGGGGATGATGATGCTCTCGCCGATGATTATCTCTCTGCCGTTTAAATTAATGTTGTTTGTATTAATTGATGGTTGGGTTTTGGTGACAGGCACCTTAGCGAATAGCTTTGTTGTACCAGGAGGAATCTAATGCAACAAGAGTTTGTATTAACACTGGGTCAACGAATGCTCGAAGTCGTGGCGATGATGGCTGCCCCTTTATTAATTCCAGCCCTGTTGGTTGGTTTATTGGTTGGCATGTTTCAAGCCGCTACTCAAATTAATGAAATGACGTTGAGCTTTATTCCGAAACTGGTGATTGTTGGTGTGGCACTCGTGGTTGCTGGGCCATGGATGCTAACCACTTTAATCTCTTTTACACGCGAGTTGTATTTAAACATTCCAGCAATGATTGGGTAGTTGAATGACCTTTAGCTATCCAGAATTCTTACAGCTGGCTGGTTTATACTTTTATCCCTTTGTGCGCATTAGCGCCATGTTTATGATCATTCCTATTTATGCATTTCGTTCGGTTCCCGTCCGGTTTAAATTGATTTTAACGGTTTTTGTGACCTTAGCCATAGCCCCTTCTTTAGCCTTGCCTCCTCCAGTGGATCCTTTTACTTGGAAGGGTGTTCTATTTATCTCTCAACAAATATTAATTGGTCTTGCTATGGGGCTGATTTTTTTAGTGGTGTTTCAAGCATTTGTAATGGCAGGACACATGATTGCAATAGCGATGGGGTTGGCCTTTGCTTCAATGGTAGATCCCGGTTCAGGTTCTCAAGCGCCAATTGTGTCACAATATTTTTCGATTATTGTCACGCTGCTGTTTTTGGCCTTAAATGGCCATTTATTAGTGATTCAAGTGGTGGTGGATAGCTTTGAATACTTGCCTATCGGGGTCTCATTTTTAAACCGAGAGAGCTTAAGATTGGTGTTTGAATTTGGTAGTTATATTTTTTTAGGCGGTGTTTTAATCGCTTTGCCGGCGGTGACGGCATTGTTGTTGGTAAACGTGGCCTTTGGTGTGGTGACGCGTGCCGCACCCGCGCTTAATATTTTTGCCGTTGGTTTCCCCATTACGTTGTTAGCAGGGTTAATTTTATTATCATTGATTACCCCCTTGATGTTGCCCCATTTGCAAGAGTTGATTACGCATGCGCTGGATACGGTGAGTCAATTGCAGTTAACAGAAGGATAGAGCCTTGGCTGAAAATGCAGATGGTTCCGAAAAATCCGAAGAACCCACCGAGAAAAAATTACGAGAATCGAGAGAGAAGGGACAAGTTCCTCGTTCTAGAGAGTTAACGACGGTATTGGTAACGCTTTCTGCTGCGGTATTTTTACTGTTTTATGGCGCAGAAATGATAGCCGATTTTGAAGTCATTATGATTACAGGCTTGAGCTTTGATCGTTCCGTCGCATTTGATACCTTAGCGTTATTTGACCTGATTGGAGCGATTGTAGAGAAGGCCATCTATCTCCTGTTGCCTTTTTTATTATTAATGACCTTTATTGCCTTAGTGGCTCCTATTCTATTGGGAGGCTGGTCGTTTAGTGTCAAGGCACTATCACCTAAAATGAGTAAGTTGAATCCCGTTTCTGGTATTAAACGGATGTTTTCAACCAAAGCATTGCTGGAGTTGTTTAAAGCATTTGCTAAATTCACCCTTGTTTTTTCGATGGCCATATTCTTTATATACACGACATTTGCAGAGATTTTAGCACTCGGCCTTGATCCATTAAGAGCCGCATTAGGTCATGCGGGTACTCTGATTATAGAAGCCTTTATTTTTGTCAGCTTGTCTTTACTGATTGTGGCCGCTATTGATGTCCCTTTTCAACTATGGGATCACAATAAACAGCTGTTAATGACCAAACAAGAGGTGAAAGAGGAGCATAAACAACAAGAAGGGAACCCTGAAGTGAAGGGACGAATTCGACAGGTTCAACGAGATATGTCACAACGTCGAATGATGGAAAAAGTCCCCGATGCCGATGTAATTATTACCAACCCAACCCACTTTGCGATAGCCTTAAAATATGACACCGAAACGATGCGGGAGCCAGTTATATTAGCGATGGGTGCAGACTTTATGGCGGCTCAAATTCGAACCGTAGCAACTGAAAAAAATATTGCGATTATAGAAGCCGCGCCGTTAGCGCGTGCTTTATACTATAATGCTGAGATTGATCAACCCATTCCGTATGACTTGTTTAAAGCGGTGGCCTCCATTTTAGCCTACGTGTATCAGTTAAAAGAGCACGGAAAGGCTGAAGAGGTTGATTTTGAAGCGCTTCCGATTCCAGACAATATGAAAACTGACATAGAGTAAGATTAAGCAACGCATGGACTTTAAACAACTATTTATCAAAACAAAAGAGGTGCTAAAGAGTGGGTTAGGAATCCCCATTGCGGTGCTTGCTTTACTTGGCATGGTGACCATTCCCATGCCACCTTTTTTGTTGGATGTTTTCTTTACCTTTAATATCGCTCTATCATTAGTTGTTTTGGTACTCACGTTGTACGCCAAAAGACCGCTTGATTTTGCCATTTTCCCCACTATTATCTTATTAGCCACCTTGTTTCGCTTGTCGCTTAATATCGCCTCTACGCGTGTTATTTTACTGGAAGGTCATAATGGCGGTGCGGCAGCGGGTAAGGTTATTGAAGCCTTTGGTGAATTTGTTATTGGTGGAAACTTAGCCGTTGGTTTGGTGATTTTTGCCATTTTAGTGGTGATTAACTTTGTGGTCATTACCAAAGGGGCTGGGCGGGTTGCCGAGGTGAGTGCACGTTTCACATTAGATTCCATGCCGGGGAAGCAGATGGCGATTGATGCGGATCTAAATGCGGGCTTAATTACGCAAGAAGAGGCTCAAACACGACGTGCTGATATTTCCATGGAGGCCGAATTTTATGGTTCGATGGATGGAGCGAGTAAGTTTGTAAGAGGGGATGCTATTGCGGGTATCTTGATTCTGTTTATCAATCTAATTGGTGGATTGGCCATTGGTATGGTACAGCATGGCTTGCCGTTTGCAGAAGCGGGGAAAGTGTATACCATACTTACGTTAGGGGATGGGCTGGTGGCTCAAATACCTGCATTACTTCTTTCGACCGCAACCGCCATTATTGTGACCCGTGTTACAGGGGCCGATAGAAAAGACATGAGCGAGCAGATGCAAGAGCAGATGTTTGCAACGCCACAAGCACTAGGAACCGCCGCGGGTATCGTGGGTGTGATGGGGATGATTCCTGGGATGCCAAACTTTGCGTTTTTAACCTTTGCTGGGATTGCAGGTGGGGGAGCGTATTTAATTTATCGACGGCAGCAAAAGGACGCATCCGCTACTGACGTTGATTTGACAGCGATAGAGACAGAAGAGGATGTTAAGCCAGCCGATTTAAGCTGGGATGACGTTCAAAATGTAGATGTACTTGGCTTAGAAGTGGGCTATCGTTTGATTCCAATGGTGGATCAAGCGCAAAATGGTCAATTATTAGACCGTGTAAAAGGGGTGCGCCGTAAGGTGTCTCAAGAGTTGGGTTTTTTAGTCCCTCCTGTTCATATTCGTGATAATTTAGACTTAAAACCAAACCAATATCGCATTATGTTAATGGGAGTTCCTTTGGGAACGGGAGAGGTTTTTCCTGATAAAGAGTTAGCGATTAACCCCGGACAAGTGTTTGGAGAGGTTGCAGGTATTGCCACCAAAGATCCTACGTTTGGTTTGGATGCGGTTTGGATTAACCCAAGTGATCAAGACCAAGCGCAAGCGTTAGGGTATACGGTGGTTGATGCCAGTACCGTGGTGGCAACGCACATCAGTCAAGTGATTCAAGATTACGCATACGACTTGTTTGGCCACGATGAAACACAACAGTTGCTCGACAAATTGAAACAAAGCTCGCCTAAACTGGTTGAAGAGCTGGTACCTGATAAACTCTCTTTAGCGGTGGTGGTGCGTGTACTGCAAAATTTATTGAGAGAAAAAGTGCCTATTAAAGACATGCGCAGTATTTTAGAAGCCTTGACCGAAAAAGCAGCGACCACAAAAGATGCCAATGAGTTAACGATGTTTGTGCGTACCGCACTGGGTCGTTCCATTGTGCAAAATATTGTGGGCAGTGAAGATGAGTTAAAGGTAATTACGTTAGATCCAAGCTTGGAACAAATTTTGCTACAAGCAACCCAAGGCGCCCCCGATGGACAGTTAGCCATCGAACCAGGGTTGGCGGAACGATTGCATACTACATTGAAAGAGGAGTCGCAAAAGCTTGAAGCCACGGGGCAGTCTCCTGTTTTATTGGTGGCGCCACAAATACGCGCACAACTGGCTCGACTGTTTAAATACAGTTTACCTGAACTGTTTATTTTGGCGTATTCTGAGGTGCCAGAAAACCGACAGATCAGTGTGGTCGCAAATGTAGGGCAAGGAGGCTAAGTTGAAAATAAAACGTTATTGTGCTCCCACCATGCGTTTAGCCATGAACTTAGTTCGTGAAGAACACGGTGACGATGCGGTGATATTGTCCACCAAAGATGTCGAAGGGGGGGTGGAAATTGTTGCAGCCTTAGACCCTGAAGCCATGCAGTATCAGGAAACGCAAGAGAGTCAAACGCCAACCGCGAGAAGCTCTTACCAAAGCCCAGAAAATTTAGCGCCTTCTCCCTCTATAGGGGCAGAAAATAATCAAGCCTTAGCGGGCATGGCCGCAGAAATACAAGCGGTGAAAGCGATGCTTGAAAATCAGTTGTCAGGGTTGGCATGGGGTCATGAAGAGCAACACGATCCGCACAAGGTTGAATTGATTAAAAAATTATTGCAGCTCGGTATCGGTTGGAACCTGAGTCAAAAATTAGTGCAACGCATTGATGTGAAAAGTCAGCAAGCATGGACGACGATTTTAGCCAATATGGAACGCGATATTCTAGTTGAAGAACGTGATATGATTGAACGCGGCGGCATTATTGCACTGGTCGGCCCTACAGGAGTCGGTAAAACCACGACCATTGCAAAGATAGCCAGTCGTTTTGTGATGCGAAATGCACCACAAGAGCTTGCATTAATTACCACGGATTGTTATAAGATTGGCGCACAGGCACAGCTTAAAACGTTTGCTGATCTGATTAATGTTCCGGTGCATGTGGCGACCACGCAGGGAGAACTTTATGCGTTGTTAGCCTCTTTGGGGCATAAAAAAATGGTGTTAATTGATACGGCCGGCATGAGCCAAAGGGATTTACAGTTATCACAGCAACTTACATCGGGGCACGAAGGTGCGACCAATGTGCGTAACTATTTAGTGATGTCCGCAGCAACACAGTTGAATGTGATGAGTGATATTGTCGATTCATTTGGTCGAATTATTTTAAAAGGCTGTATTTTAACCAAAGTGGATGAAGCATTACAGCTCGGTAATGTGCTCACCCTGTTAATTGAAGCCAAACTTCCCATTGCACTGTTATCCAGTGGGCAACGAGTACCAGAGGATTTAGAAGTGGTTAGAAGCAGAGAGTTGATTGACCGAGCGATTGTGTTAGGGCATCAAAATAAGCGTTCTTCTCAAGATGAACAAGCCTTCCGTATGGGAATGGGAAAGGAGATATCGGATGCTCAATGATCAAGCCGCGGGCTTACGAGCCATGCAATCAAATCAAATTGCGACCCATTCAGCGGTTAGTACACCCGTGAGAGTGATCGCCGTCGCCAGTGGTAAGGGCGGGGTGGGTAAAACCAATATATCGGTGAACTTGGGTGTTTCACTCAGTAAACTGGGGAATCGAGTCTTACTAATGGACGCTGATATGGGGTTGGCCAATGTTGATATTATGCTGGGCTTGCAAACTAAATATAATTTATTGCACGTACTCGAAGGCAAAAAAACACTGGAAGAAGTCATTGTAGAGGGTCCTGCGGGGTTAAAAATAATTCCAGCCGCGTCAGGCGTGAGTCGAATGGCACAATTGACGGCCATGGAAAACGCTGGAATAATTAACGCATTCTCAGAATTGAGCGATCAACTGGATATTTTGATCGTGGATACGGCGGCGGGCATTGCCGATAGCGTGGTCAGTTTCTGCCGTGCGGCACAAGAAGTCGTTGTTGTAGTGACTGATGAACCCGCCTCCATTACCGATGCGTATGCATTAATTAAAGTGTTAAGTCGAGATCACCACTTGACACGTTTTAGGCTGCTGGCCAACCAAAGCCGTTCTGAACAACATGGCCGGCAACTTTATGAAAAATTGGCGAAAGTGTGTGAACAGTTTTTAGACGTAAGTTTGGATTATTTTGGCTCAATACCATTCGATCATGATTTACGTGATGCCGTGCAAAAACAGATTCCTGTCACGGTGTATAAACCACACAGTGACTCCGCGCAAGCCTTTAGAGCAATAGCACGAAAGGTTGAAAAGTGGCCAGTTCCTAAAGGCGCTACAGGGTATTTACAGTTTTTTGTTGAAAATTTGTTTCAATCAGGGTATTAGAAATCTATGACGGGTACGACGGCATACGAAGACGTTCAAAAACAAGCCACCAATGAGCTATTGGATGTGGAGCAGTACCTGCCACTGGTGAAGCGCATTGCATACCATTTAAAAGGGCGCTTACCGGACAGTGTTTTTGTTGACGATCTGATTCAGTCTGGTATCGTTGGTTTACTTGAAGCGATGCAAAAATTTAATGCCAATCAAGGTGCCAGTTTTGAAACCTATGCCGGCATTCGTATCCGTGGGTCAATGTTAGATGAAATACGAAAAGGTGATTGGACACCTCGATCGGTGTATCGAAAATCAAGAGCCGTTAGTGCCGCCATTAACCAAGTGGAGTCTAAGCACGGGCGAGAAGCACGAGATGAAGAGATCGCCATGGAAATGGAGGTTTCAATTGAAGAATATCATCATATTTTACAGGACACCAACTCGGTTCATCTGCTTTCGATAGATCAACCCGATCACGAAGAGTTGTCCGAAGATCGTATGGTCAGCAATCGCATGACGCCTTTTTCAGAGTTAGTAGAATCAGGGTTTCAAGAGGCCTTGGTGAGCGAAATATCTAACCTACCTGAAAAAGAAAAACTGGTCATGTCGCTCTATTATGATGAAGAGTTAAATTTAAAAGAAATTGGTGACGTTTTATCGGTAAGTGAGTCACGTATCAGTCAAATACACAGTCAAGCAATTAAACGAATTAGGTCACGAATGGCCGATTGGATTAAGTAGTTTAGGGAATGAGAAAATGCAAATGAATAGAGATATGAATATTTTAGTAGTAGATGATTTTTCTACGATGAGACGAATAGTGAAAAACCTACTTAAAGAGCTTGGGTTTCACAAGTTCGATGAAGCTGATGATGGTGCGACGGCATGGCCAATGGTACAGACAGGCAAGTATGATTTTATCGTCAGTGACTGGAATATGCCTGATATGACAGGGCTCGACCTATTAAAGCATGTGAGAGCCGACGCGAATTTGCAGAACACGCCATTCTTGTTAATTACCGCAGAAGCCAAGCGTAGCCAGATTTTAGAAGCTGCACAAGCAGGCGTGGATGGCTATATTGTAAAACCTTTTACTGCCGCAACACTCAATGCCAAAATACATAAAATATTTGAACGCGTTGCCGAAAGAGACGCTGCAAAATAGAGAATCATGACATAAAAAAATATGATTAGTCTTAATGAGAACCCTATACGATAATGGCTGTCGTGTAGGGTTTTTTTATAGCAAAAAGGAGTTGTCATTCATGACGTGTAGCACCCAAATTGATATTGAAGTTGTTCAAGCACTGTTAACCGCACTGCAAGACGATAATCAAGCGCAAGCCGCTGAATTACTCGATAACTTAACCCAATTAAGAGAGTCAGAACTGTATCAACATTTAAGCGGTTTAACCCATAATTTACACGATACCTTAGATGAGTTAGTTGATAACGAATTGTTATTACAGACAAAACATGACATTCCTGATGTGGCTGAGCGCTTAGAGTACGTTCTATCCTCTACCGAAGAAGGGTGTGCTAAAACCTTGGCATCGACTGAAAAAGCCATGGATTTAAGTGAGTCTATTGGCGACCTTGTGCAAGGTGCAGTAGATGAAGCAAAACAGCAGCAAATACAAGGCTTGTTAAGCGAATTAAATACTGAGTTAACCAATGTTTTACTAGCACAATCTTTTCAAGACTTAACGGGGCAGGTGTTAAACCGAGTGGCGTTAACCATCTCCTCTTTAGAGCAAAGCTTAATTCAATTAATTTCAGAGTCTAAACATGATTTTGATGCCATTCCTGATCGAGAGGAAGGTGAGCAAAAAACCGCTGAAATGAAAGGCATTGGTCCAAATGTCACGAAAAAATCCAAACAAGATTCGGTTGATAGTCAAAGCGATGTCGATGATTTATTAGGAGAGCTTGGGATTTAGAAAGTTTTCATGCCCCATTTACTTAGAAATAGGGGCGGGGGTAAAAAGTTATGGCACAATGATTGCTTTGATGTTTTGACCTGTTAAGCAATAATAATTTAGTGGAGTAAGTGCTGTGGATGAAGAGATTTTACAAGACTTTTTAGTGGAAGCGGCAGATCTAGTGGATCAGTTAAATGAACAGCTGGCAGACCTTGAAAACGATCCCACAGACAGCGACTTATTAAATGCCGTGTTTAGAGGGTTTCATACCATTAAAGGCGGAGCAGGGTTTCTTGCGATTACGCCATTAATTGAAGTCTGCCATCGTGCTGAAAATGTCTTTGATAAAATTCGTAATGGCGATGTAGCCTATGATGCCACTGCCGTTGAGGTTATTTTACAAGCCTTTGATGTCATTAGCGATATTTTAGAGCAGTTAAACGATGGCGAACGCGAATTTGCAGACAACGATCCGGAACTCTTGGCGCAACTTGACGCTTTAACAGGAAAAAAACCAACACCAGCTCAAGCACCAAGCGCTAATGATGCCACTTCAGCAGAATCGACCTTACAACTAGCCGAAGGCGTTGACCCAGATGGCGATATGTCAGACGAGGAGTTTGAAGCATTGCTTAATCAGCGGGATGGCGCACCCAAAAATAGTTCAGCTGTCCTAAGTCTTCCAGAAGGCGTAGATCCAGATGGCGAGATGTCGGACGAAGAGTTTGAAGCGTTGCTCAATCAACGAGATGGTGCACCTAAAAGTACCCCTGCCGCCTTAAGTCTTCCTGAGGGTGTTGACCCCGATGGCGAGATGTCGGACGAAGAGTTTGAAGCGCTCCTCAACCAACGAGATGCACAACCAAAAGCACCCGATATACCTCCTCCACCTGTTGCGCCGGCTAAGCCTGTAGCTAAGGAGGCATCAAAAGCCAATTCAAAACCTAAGCCCACAGCGGATAAAAAAGCCAAACCTGCTGCTAAAAACAGTGCTGAATCAACGGTTCGAGTTGATACCAAGCGATTAGACGAAATCATGAACTTAGTGGGCGAACTGGTGTTAGTTCGTAACCGTTTGCTTACCCTAAAAGGTAAAAACAGCAATCGAGAAGACATTGCTAATGCGGTGGGCAATTTAGATCATGTCACAACGGACTTACAAGCATCGGT
>Ga0256839_1002327_pt1 | contig 21317 bp, 14 predicted proteins | sample 354166metaG_FD_185968 | JGI IMG/M metagenome (GOLD analysis project Ga0256839, IMG submission 185968) | Hydrothermal vent microbial communities from Mid Atlantic Ridge, Atlantic Ocean - 354-166 | ecosystem: Environmental > Aquatic > Marine > Hydrothermal vents | place: Atlantic Ocean: Mid... | reverse complement strand
CCCATCGTAGCGCTCACGGCGCATGCCATGGCAAGTGACCGCAGCATGTGCATGGCGGCAGGCATGGACGACTACCTGTCCAAACCGATCAAGACCGATCAGTTGTTGGCAACCATCGAAAGACTCACCGCCAAGACCGATGGCGAAGCCAAGGAGAACGAGCAAGAAGACGATGGCGAAGCGGCCGCCGAGAAAGAACAGGTGAGCTCCTCGGTAGCCGGGTGAGGCACATCGGGGCGGGGCGAAGCCCATCAACTACTGGTCGCTCCCTTTGCTTACGCCGGCGATCCGCTCCAGCGCCTGCTCCGCCACCCGTCGGGACCGTTTACCCGTTGCAGAGATCGCTATCTCCCGGCCTCCGGTACCGGCGTATTGCAAACTCACCCACAGCGAATCAGGGGGAAGAACTGACCGGACACGCTCGGCCCATTCAATCACGGATACCCCTTCCGGACACAGCTCCAGGAAGCCCAAATCCAAAAACTCACCCGGGGTGCGCAAGCGGTAACAGTCGTAGTGGTACAGGGGAAGGCGACCAGGGTATTCCTGCAAGAGCACAAACGTCGGGCTTGAAACGATGCCGGGATCGTGCACTCCAAGCCCGCGCGCAATGCCCTGAGTCAGCAGAGTCTTTCCCACGCCAAGGGGGCCCTCTAAGGCGATGACCGTTGCCGGCTCAGCCGCGGCTCCGATCGCTTCCCCGAGTCGCACTGTCTCTTCTGGAGATTCCGTCCGCAGGGTTGCTGTACCGGAGAGCCGGAAGCTGTGTAAAGCGTCGGCCACATTCTTCATCACCTAACCCCTGCTACCCAGTCTTGGCGTACACGACTGCCGGCACCGGCGCCTTCCAAGCGGCCGAAGCACGTCCAGCCGTCTACCTCGCCCCGCACCGCGTACTCTTCCGCCGCCCCGTTTTCCCGCTCCTCCGATCTCCTTTGTTCACCGGGGCTCCCGTCCCGCCCAGACGGACTCGGTCTAACCCGATCTCGCCGGTCAGCGGCGTGCAAGGTGGTCGTACCCTCGTTGCTCTACTTCGCGCAAACTACCGTCCGTGAGCCTTAGGTATACGCCAGCTCCGGCTTCCACCACTCCTATTGCTGTGATTGCTGTCTCGAACGACCACAGCCGGCGAATCTGGTCCCACTTTTGGGGCTGCATGCATCCGAGCAGCTCGAAGTCTTCACCGTCATACAGAGCTCGATCCAGGGGGGTTTCTGCCTGCAGCGCTTGGTGAGAAAGCGGAATCGCATCTGCATCGAGCACAATCCGGCAGTTGCTGGCTGCTGCGATGCGATGGGCATCCAGAGCTAAGCCGTCCGACAAATCGATCAAAGCAGATGGTGGACCGTGATCGACCAGGAAACGACTCTCCTTCAAACGGGGGACAAATCTCAGATGTTTTCCGGACAGGCTGCCGCCCAACCGGCCAGTTACAAACACAACATCGCCCGGGCGTGCGCCACGGCGCAGGATCGGGCCCGCCGGCCCCGATCGCCCGATCAACGTCACGCAAACGGTTACGGGGCCATCTGTGCCGTTAAGATCTCCTCCGGCAAGTGCGCAGTTGAACTCTCGGCAGATCTCCACCGCGCCTTCAAGGATCCTTTGCACGTCCGCTACTGCAGTTCCGCGCCGTGCCGCCAGAGCGAGGAAGGCAGCTATCGGACTACCCCCCATCGCTGCGATGTCACTCAGGTTGACGGCAACCGCCTTTCGACCGATCAGCCGCAAATCCGTTCCATCGAGGGTAAAATGGGTCCCTTCCGTCAACATGTCTGTCGTAACCAGCAGCTTTTCGCCCCCCAGCTCCAAAACCGCGGCGTCGTCCCCGATGCCCACCAGCACTTCTCTCGCATTGTCGGCGCCGAGCCGTTGTAGCCAGTCCAGGATCTCCAACTCTGCAAGCATGGTTCCCCCACTCCGGGCACCTCAAACTGCATCCGCCACCGCTGGCCGCCAAACCACCGCGCGTAAGTGTAGGCTCGGAGCCGCGCCGGTGTGATCCCCTAGGGGAGCCGCCGGCCCGCGGTGACGACGCGTGAGATGAATTCCGTTCCAACAATCGTCCCCCTTTGTCACGGTGCGAGGGTCGGTCGCGGCTGAGAGAACGTTCCAGCGAACGCCGAACGCGTCCGATCGATCCAAAACGGCGGCGACAGCATACCGGTCTCTGGTAGGCGCCGTTCCTTGCGGAATCCACACCCTGCCCCGGTCTGTGTCGCGGAGGGCCGTTACAAGGGATCCAGCGAAGACCGGTTCGTGCGGACGTCCAACTTCGACGGAAGTCCCCGGACACGGCAAGTCCCCGGTAGCTCGCGCTGCCTGGCCACAAGGACGGTCGAGGAGTGTAGAACGTCTCTACGGACGAGCGACCAGGAGTCGAGCGATCAGATTGTTAGTGGAGCGCCAAGTGGTGTGCTGGTACGTCCCGCAGCCACAGTTCCAAAGTACGTCCCGCCCGGAGAACCAGGGCACGGAATCGGCTGCGTCCCGAAATCTCCGGTTGTTTCAGGATCGAGAGAATGTCCTTGTAACGCAGCGTCTCCCACCGATGCAACCCGACGAGGATGTCCCCAGTTCGGATACCGGCGCGACTGGCGGGGCTTTCGCGTCGGACCGCAGCCACGAGCATCCCCCCACGAAGTTCGGGTCGATACCGTTGTACCTCCTCAGGTTCGAGCTGACTGAGCCGCAAGCCGAGAACCTGCCATATGAGCTCCGCCGGAGAAACCCGGGGCTCGTAGTAAACGGTGTGCTCCCCCCCGTCGCGCAGGACGACGATCGGGACGGATGTTCCCGGTACGACGTCGAGCCAGGCGCGTTCGAAATCGATACTGTGATTCACCGGGATGTCCCCCACGCGGATCACAACGTCTCCGGGCAAGAGATCACTCCCTCCCGTTGGAACGGTCATGATCTTTACCCCACGGCGGGGGCCGTCCTCGCCGGCTTGCATCGAGAGGTCCACGTAGGTCAAACCATGGGAGACACCCGCCAGGGTTTCGGCGGAAATGAGCCGCGCAGCCACCTGTTTGACCTGGTCGATTGGTAACGCGAACCCAATGTTCTGCGCCTCGGCACGAATAGCAACATTGATTCCGATCACTTCGCCGTACATGTTCAACAGGGGGCCGCCCGAATTGCCCGGGTTGATCGATGCGTCCGTCTGAATGAGATCGAAATAGGTGAGGCGCTCGTTCAGTCGTACGGTACGGTGCAACTGGCTAATGATTCCGGTCGAAACGGTGTGAGAGTAGCCGAACGCGTTTCCAATCGCAACGACGGGTTCCCCGACCATGAGGTCGCTCGACGTACCCAGCTTGATTGGCCGTAACGGCTCTGGGGTATCGATCTTAATGATGGCCAGGTCGTGGCCGGGATCAACGCGCACAACTCGAGCCGGGTACTCGGTGCCCGAGAGGAGCCGGACGCGGAGCCTTTCCACGGAATCGACCACATGGGCGTTGGTCAGGATGTAGCCCCGGTGGTCGATGACAACCCCTGTGCCCATGCCATTAACGCGCTGGGGTTCAACGATGCCCCCGCTCCAGTTTGGACCCGACAGCCGTTTCTCGCTGCTGATACTGACGACCGACGGCGCAGCCAGCCGATAGGCCCGAACGGCCGGTCCCTCTCGTAAGGGCCGCTCTCCTGCCCGAAGGGGAAAGACCAGGACAAGACCGACGACAATCCAGGCCGTGCTGACACGGATGCTTTTCATGGCAACCCACATCAGGTAGCAGCAATTGGTCGCACAAGGCCTGCCCGCGATTGCATTCGTCGAGCAGGCGGCCGACGGAGGCGGGATCTGTAAGACTTGTCGTCGCGGTCAATCGCTGCAGTTCAGCGGGGTAGCCTCATAGGAAAGTCTGCCGTCGCTAAGACAGACCGGACCGACGCATTGCGCAAGACCGGAACCATTGCGCAGGGTTGTGACAGAGGACGTACTCGGAACCGTCACGCCCAACCGTTCGCTGCACCGATCAACGGAGGGTGCTGTCGCCCACTCCGGTAACTTCTGCATCATCCCCCTATTCCGGAAAAGCCCTACCACCGCTGGAAGGGAAATCCGCTGAGCAACGTGCGTAGCAGGCGTCTGAGCAACGACGGTTGCGCCCTATCGACCTAGCGCGGCCGCTCCGGGCCGGTGACATCGCCGGAGGTGGTACGTGGAGTCGTCGCGAGGGCCTCCCGCAGGACTTGAGCGTGGCGGTGCACAACACGATCGAGCGGCTGTTCGCCCAATTCGCGTTCCATCCAGCGTCGGGTGCGTAGGAGATTGTCGAGCGCCGAGTAGTCCAGCCACTCGCCGCTTCGGGCCGATGTGAGCTGCGCGAGCTGGCGTAGCTCCACCAGAAACTGCATCGCTCGCAAGATCCTACCCGCTTGCCCGGCATCGAACAGGGTTCCGTAGACCTGTTGTACAGCATCCCAGGGGTCGCGCGGCATCCGACGTGTCGGAGGGAACTGAGCGATCAGGTGGCCGATGAATGCTTCCAACAGCCCCAACGGTTGGTTGTCGTACACCGCATCCGCATCCCCGGGAAGATCCATTGGACAACGGAGCCGGAAGGAGCTCTGCAGTTTTTCCTGGTACCACCGGTTCGGGCTGAGGAACCGCGACCAGGCCCAGGCGGGGTTGCGTCGTACCTCCTGCGGCCAGGATGCTTCGAGCTGCTCCACCGTAACGGCGAGCAGACCGGTCTTGCTTCCGAACGGCCAACCGGGTTGGAGTCGCACGACCTGATGCTGAGCAGTGCTGGCGACGGCGGTCAACCCCCGCGCCAATTCGTGGAAAAAGTGTTGATTCGTGGTGGGCTCCCACCCCCTCTTCCGAGTCTCGTGCCGTGTGACCCCATCCCCCTCGTAAACGATCACGAACTGTACCGGATCCAGGAACGCACCTATGCTCCAGGGAACCGGTCCTCCCACAAGCAAGGACCAGCGGCACGTATCTACCCCTCGGTTTTTCGTGATCAGCGGTACGCCGTACCGCCGGACCAGGTTGCGGAACGCCAGCTCTACCAATCGAACCAAAAGGACGTCTGCTACATCCCGTAGGGCACGCGCGGCATGCAGGCCTCGATCCTTGCCGAGCAAAAGGCGGATGCCCGTGCGAAACTCATACGCGGCTTTGAAGTTATGGAGCGTCGGCAAGGGATCGCGCGCCCCCTCGAGCAATTCGTCCAGCTCTTCGGCCAGCGCGTCGCGGTCGGGAAGGACACGCAGTTCGAGGGCATCCACCAGATCGTCGAACATCCCCGGATTGCTGCAGAGCATCTGGTAGAGCATCTCGGTGTAGGCGCAAATGTCGAGCACGACTTTCATCGCCTCGGGGTGGAGGCGGAAGAGCTCCCACAGTGCGCCTCTGGCCCCCATCGCTCGACTCGCCACCTCCAACCGAGCAAGCGTGCGATCAGGGTCAGGATACCTGGCCAACTCGCGCAAGAGCCGTGGTGCCACAGCCGCCATTTGATGGCGACACCGGAGACTGGACAGAAACGGCACCGGCTCGCTCGCCAACCGGACCAGTTGGCGGTGAGCGCCGTGAGGGTCCTGGAATCCGTACTTCCCCAGCACCTCGATGATTCGGTCCGGATCAGGCTCCGTGTCCAGAACAAGCTCACTTTCTGGTGCCACTACCTCGTCGAGGCGACCACGGAACGCATCCTGCAAGAGGTAGCTGAGAATCCGCCGGTTGCCAGCAGTGACGCGGCGAAGCTCGCTGAGAAAAGCACTTGCGACCCGCTCGTCGTCTCCCTCATAACCCATCTTCCGCGCAAGCACAGCCAGCTCGCGGGGATCAGAGGGCAGCTCGTGGGTTTGACGGTCCGCATAGAGCTGCAATCGGTGCTCAACCGTACGGAGAAAACGATAGGCGTGTTCCAAACTCTGCCGCTCCTCGGCCGTCAGGCAACCGGCCTGTTCCAATGCGCACAGGGCGCGGATCGTGTTACGTTCGCGCAGCTCCGGAACCGCCGCACCGTGCAACAACTGGAGGAACTGGACGACGAATTCGACGTCGCGGATCCCCCCGCTGCTCAACTTCACGTCTCGGGGCACCCCGTCCATCACCGCACTCCGTTCCTCGATCCGCTTCTTGATCAGCTTGATCTCGGCAATCTGTTCGGCGGCAAGATAGCGGCGGAAAACCAGAGGCTGCAGCATCTGCAAGAAAGAACGGCCCAACCCAAGATCTCCTGCGCAGGGCCGCGCTTTGATCATGGCCTGAAGTTCCCACGTGCGCCCCACGGTCTGGTAGTAGGCCATCATACTGTTAAGAGAGCGCACCATTGCCCCCACCCGACCGTCCGGACGAAGTCGCAGATCGACCCGATACACGTAGCCGTCCGACGTGTAGGAGGTCAATAGGCGAACCGTTCGAGCGGCAACGCGGCGCCAGAACTCCTCGCACGCTACCTGCCGTGCACCGTCGGTGAATCCATCCTCGTCATAGAAAAAGATCAGGTCGACATCGGAGCTATAATTCAGTTCTTGTCCCCCTAGCTTACCCATCCCCAGCACACAGATCCTGCCCACCTCCCCCGACTCTGTGCGCGGCACACCGTAATTCTCCGTGCACTGGGCAACCGACCAGTCCAGAGCCGCGCCGATGAGGAGATCGGCAAGGTCCGACAGCTCCCGCGTGGTTTGCTCCAGTGAATACCTGCCGAGCAGATCCCAGAACCCGATGCGAACAATATGCCGATGTCGGGTGCGACGGAGCACCCGCAAAACGTCCTCCTCGTCGGCATCTGCCCCTAGCGTCTCCTGCAATTCGCCCCGCAGCCTGTCATACCCGAACCGCTCCCCCTCACTCTGCAAAAGCCACTGCGCAAGCCCAGGATCGCAGACGAGCTGGTCCGCGATGTACTGGGAGCTGGAAATCACCCAGAGGAACTCGTCCAGGTGATCGATGAACTCGCCCGCAGTGAAATCACGAACGCAATGCTGGCAGACCGCAGGGAGCACCCGGCCCAGGTTGGTCAGCCCTCGATCGGGGTCCGGTAAGCGGGCCATGATGGCTGCGATGCGATCGAGCATGCGACGTGCAACTTGCCCCCCTCCGACGACATCCACAAGAGCGGTCAGGATCTGCACTCCGCGCTGGGGATCGACCACCCTCGCCCGAGCTAAGGATTCCGCGACACGGCCCGGTCGCTCGGCCAGATCATCGAGGTTGATCCGGTTGGACATCAGATCCGCAATCCCAGACGCGGCCAATCAATTCGCGCCAGTCGCAGGCTCAGCAAGTAGCTCCACAGGAAGGTATCGCTCGATCTCGGTCGTTCCGATCAAAGTCGTCGGCGTCGCCGCTGTGACCAGAACATTCACGAACTTGCCCACCAAACCCGGCGTGCCGTCAAACACAACGATCCGATCATCATGGGTCCGGCCCGCAAGCTGTAGAGTGGAACCATCCCGGGAGCGAGCGGCCGGACTGGGGCCGTACACGAGCACCTCGAACACTCGCCCGATCAACGCCTGGTTCTGGGCCAGGCTAATGGCGTTCTGCACAGCCAGCAACTCGTTGTTCCGACGACGCTTTATCTCTTCCGGCACATCGTCCTGAAGCCGCTCGTAAGCCTTCGTACCAGGACGGGGACTGTACTTGAAGACAAAACAGTTCTTGTACCGCACCCGTCGGACCAGCTCGCAGGTCGCCTCGAAGTCCTCCTCCGTTTCGCCACAGAAGCCAACGATGAAGTCACTCGCCAGAGCTGCGTCGGGCACGTACTCGCGCACACGATCCACCATCTCCAGGTACTCTTCTACCGTGTAGCCCCGCTTCATCCGTTTGAGAACCGCGTTCGAACCCGACTGCGCCGGCACATGAAGATACGGGCTCACACGGGGCAGATCGCGCACCGCTTCCAGCAGGTCATCCGTCATGTCCCGCGGGTAGTTGGTCACGAACTTGATCCGGCGCAACCCCGGCAGGTCGTGGATCGCCGCCAGCAAGTCCGACAACCGAGTAACCCGTCCGTCGCCGTGCCTGTACCGATAACTGTTTACCGTCTGACCAAGCAAAGTGATTTCGACGCAGCCCCGATCCACCAACCGCTTGCATTCCTCATAAATCGCCTGCGGCGGCCGGCTCTGCTCGGGCCCACGAACCGAAGGCACAACGCAGAACGTGCAAAACTTGTCGCAGCCCATCATGATCCGCACATAGGCCTGGAAACCACCTGTGCGGAAACGGGCAAGTCGATCGGGATCGTATTCCTCAAACGTTTCGAAGCTCTCTTCGATGCGAGAGCGAGGCCCCGCGTTGCGGGGCAGACTGACAGCAAGCTGACGCCGACGCTCGTACTCCACCTGCTCAACCAGGTCAGGAACGCGATGAAGCTGCCCTGGTCCCGCTACCAGGTCCACGTGCGGTGCGCGATGAAAGATGAGCTTCTGGTCCTTCTGCGCCATGCAACCGATCACGCCGATGATCAAGTCCGGCTGCCGCCGCTTGCGGTGCTTGAGACGCCCAAGAGCGCTGTAGACCTTGTCCTCGGCGTGCTGGCGCACACTGCACGTGTTGAAGAGGATCACGTCAGCGTCCTGGATCCGCGGCGTCAGTTCGTAGCCGCGCTCCTGTAGCGCGGCCGCCACAAACTCGCTGTCCAGGACGTTCATCTGGCAGCCGAGGGTCTCGATGAACAGCTTTTTGCGCCCGCTCTTCGTGTCCACGGAATGCCTCACGCCTTCCTACTCCAAGAGGTGTCGCGCGCTCCCTTTGATTCTACGAGCCCAGACCACAGGCGCATAACGAGCATCTCCCCTTCCAGGCTCGTCCTCGCCGCAACCCTACCACCGGCCCGCGCCGACATGGGCTCCAACAGGAGCACCGCGGAGCAACCCGTCTCCCGAACCCCCAGCGGTCGCGCTCCCCACGTGCCACGCGAAAACGGGAGCCCCGCTGCTCGGTCGGCCCCTGGCCGCGCGATTTCAGCTATGCTCCCTGGTCAGGACCATCACCGCTCATCCGGTCCCCGATGGCAACACGGTAGCCCCGCACGAACTCGGCCGCCGACATCCTCCTCCGACTCTCCGGCTGAACCTCCTCCAGTCTCACCCGCCCGAGGCCCGCTTGAACCAGCAAAGCGGGCTGGACCTCCACGACTGTACCTGGCGGTGCATCCGAGCCTTCCGCAGCGGCAACGGAAGCCCTCCAGACGAGCAATTTCACCGGCTTCCCCCCGGCGCGGAGCACCCGCGTGTAACAACCGGGCCAGGGGTTAAAAGCACGAACCTGCCGAGCAATCTCCTCCGCCGACCGCTGCCAGTCGATCCTGCCATGCTCCTTTCTCAGACGGGGAGCCTTCCGGTACCTGCCGGGAGGCTGGGGTTGGGGACGCAGTTCCCCTGTCACGTAACCACGAACCGCCGCGGGGATCATCTCGGCAGCAAGAGCCGCAAGCCGCTCCAGCAACTCGCCCGCCGTTTCGTCCGGGCCGATTACAACACGACGCTGCAGAACAATCCCGCCCGCGTCCACCCTCGGCGTCATCTCGATAATGGTCGCCCCGCTTTCGGATTCCCCATGGTAAATCGCCCAGTTCACCGGCGCAGCTCCCCGATAGGCGGGCAACAGCGACGCATGGATGTTCAGGCTGCCTAAACGCGGGATCTTCAACAGGTCGGCCGAGAGGATTTGACCGTACGCGGCCAGGACGAACAAATCCGGCTCCGCTTTGGCAATCCGGGCCACGGACTCGGGCGCGTTCACATCGGCCGGCTGGTATACCGGCACCCCACGGCGCTCGGCTTCCAGGCGGATTTCGTGGGGCAGGATCTGGCGTCGCCGCCCCTGAGGTTTTTCCGGCTGCGTCACCAGGAGAACAATCGTGTAGCCATCGTCGAGCAAACGGCGGAACGACGGTAGCGCAAACCTGCCGGTTCCGAAGAAAACGACTCGGACCTGCTTGGGTTCAATCGATTGACCGGGCTCCGCCACCGCCGTCCGTAGCCTCCGGGGTCTTCGTCATCAGCTATACGCAGCTTCCACCTGGGCGAGCGCCTCACGAAGCTGCGCGTCGGGTGGGATAACTCCCTCCCGCTGAAGCGCCCGATACTCCCTTTCGAGCTGGCGCAACTGGGGAAGCAGTTTGCGCTTCTGCAAGGGAAGCATCCTGTCGATGAAGAGGATCCCCCTCAGATGGTCCCACTCGTGCTGGATTACCCGAGCCGGGAGGTCGGCACATTCGACTTCGAAGATCTCACCAGACAGATCCATCGCTCGAACCCGAATCCGCTCGGGACGGACAATCTCCGCATAGATACCGGGAAAGCTCAGGCAGCCCTCCTCGCGAGTGCACTGCCCGCTGCGGTCCAGGATCTCCGGGTTGATAAACACCCGATCCTTGTTCTCACCGAACGGATCAGCCGCGTCCGCAACAACGAAAAGCTGCACCGGAACCCCGACCTGGTTTGCGGCAAGCCCGACCCCGGGAGCTTCGTGCATCAGGCGGAGCATCTCCTCCGCTAAACGGCGCACCTGGTCGGTAACCCGTTCAATCGGCCGAGCTACTCGCCGAAGCGCCGGATGTGGGTATTTGACAATCTCCATCCCAAGCCCTCTCTTCAAGCGGAACGCGGTTGCGCGCCAGTTCTTGGCCACACAATTCTAGTATGCAGGGATTCCTTACTGAGCGAAACATCGCCACCACGTAGCGGGCACCACCACGCCCAGCGGGCTCCCCCCAGGTGTGTTCACATGCACTCGGCCCACGCCCCTATCTCAGGCAGACGCAGGCTCGATCTCTTCCCTCCTTACGACGACCGTGCCCTCACGATGGGTGAGCTCCCGGAACAGATCCATCAGTCGCTCTGTCACAGGACCGCGTCGGCCGGTACCGATCTTCCGCCCATCCACCTCCACCACCGGCACAAGCTCTCCCATGGTCCCCGTGCAGAACATCTCGTCGGCCCGGTACACTTCCGTCAAGCTTATATCCCTTTCTTCGCACGGGATGCCGTGAGCCTTGCAGAGTTCCAGGACAGTTCCGCGTGTGATTCCTTCCGGACACGCCACCGGTCGCGGGGTTGCAACCACGCCCCGGTGGACGATAAACACGTGGGTCGCGTTCGTCTCCGCAACGAAACCGCGGTAATCGAGCATTAACGCATCATCCACCCCGGCAGCATTTGCTTGAATCTTCGCCAGAATCGACTGGATCAAGTTGGCGTGATGGATCTTCGGGTCAAGGCAGTCGGGTGGAAACCGTCGAATCGTGCTCGTGATCAACCGGATGCCGCTCTTGTCGTACACAGGCGGCTTGAACTCGGCGAGCACAATCAACGTCGGCCCGGACTGGTTCAACCTGGGATCCATGCCCGAAGTGATCTTAACCCCCCGTGTCAACGTGAGCCGGATGTGCACGCCGTCATACATGCGATTGGCAATCAGCGTCCTGCGGATCTCCGCCGTGATCTCCTCGTGTGACGGGATCTGCGTGAATGCCAGAGCCAACGCGGAGCTCCGCAGTCGATCGAGGTGTTCGGTCAGCTTGAAGATCCTACCCTCGTACAGCCGCAGACCCTCCCATACCGCATCGCCCCCCTGCACTACGGAATCGAACGGGCTGATTCCCGCTTTCTCGCGTTCGTACAGAACGCCGTTGATATTGATCAGGATATTGCGATTCCTCGGATCAAACCGCTGTAGCATCGCCTTGCCCCCTGCCCCACCCTACAGGATGGCCCATTCTCACAACCGGACCCGAGAGAGCGGCAAGAACAGACGAAACGCGTGTCCTCGTGACCTGTGCCCGGCCGCTACCCCCGATCCTGTTCTGCCGCCTACGACGGTCTAATGGACAGCCTGCACCTCGTCCGTTTGGCTGTCCTGTCGAGCTCTGATTCGATGAGGGTAGAGAAGCTGGTAGTACACGGTGCACTGTTCCAACAACGGCTTCAGATGCTCGGGCAAGGGTTCCGTCCGCGGCCGGTACGGTTGGAACCCTGTGGTCTTCTCCACGGCGTCGTACCAGTATTTGGCCCAAACACCGTCGGTGGGACGTAATCCCGGCGGCCAGGACAGCATACAGTCCAGGAAGGGCACTCCGAGGCGGGCGCAGAGCTGCTCGAGCACGCCGCGGGGGTCGAGGAGAAGATCACGCGCGTCGATAATAGGCGGAACTTCACCGGTCAACTCGCACACCTGCTCGAAGATCTCGGCCAGTTGCGGAAACCCGGTATCCCGCAGTCTGGGATTCGGCGTCTTCTTATGGAGCGAGAGCAACACCTCGCGCGGATCTCGAATCAGGAACGCATGGAACACGTCCCGAAACCAGGTCCGGTCAATCTCCGGGAGCATGTGGTGGCTCATGTGCTTCTGGTAGAAGATCCGCTTGCCGTCCGGGATCGGCCCGGTGAGGTGCGCGATCACTTTCCGCCAGTCGGTTTCGTGGTGCGCTATCACCTCTTCCCGGCCCGGATGAGCGGCCCCGGTGGCCAGCAAGTAGTAGGCGTAGAAGGGCTCATCGATGACCGTTGTGTCCGGGCGGTTGCCCCAGGAACGCATCAATGCCGTCGACACGTTCCGAGGCCCGGACCAAACGGCCAAACGGATGCCGTGGCCCCCCGCAGACCGTGGTGTCATTGGGATGTTCCTTGATCGGACTGATCGGACCGGTCGGGCTGATCGGACTGATCAGCCTGATCGGACTGATCGGACTGATCCGACTGATCGGACTGATCGGACTGATCCGACTGATCCTCCTTTGCGAAATGCTCTGGCCCCTTCAGGGCGTTGCTCAGCTCCGTGCCACTGATGATCGCTACCAGGCCCTTGTTTTCCGTTTCCACGGTTGCGTACCACTTCTCATCGCCCGCAGACGCTCCGACCCGAAGCACGTAGCTGGTTCCATCCTTCAGACGGAGGTTCACTTTGAGGGCCGGACTGTCGAGCTCGTACTCCTTCTTGAAATCGCCCTGGTACTGGGCGTACCGGTCTGCCTTGAGAGTCGACAGGAACTGGACGAAGTCTCGTACCCGCTGGGTGTCCAGTTCGAAGCTAGCCCCGGCCTTCAACGTCCATTTCTTCAGGTCCTCCCCCTCAGGCTCCTTGTACTCCAGCTCCAGCGTCGGTCCCTGTGCGTAGGCGATGGCCATCTCCGTTACGTCGTCCACGGTGAACTTCAGCAGTGTCCGGTCACGCAACTCCGCCGTTAGCAGATCGACAATCCGCTTCTGGAGGCCGAATACGAGGTTTTCATCGCCTAACTTCGCGTAGTACTGCTCGGTGTCGTTCTCGACCTGCTTCCCAACAAGCAGGACATGCTGCGTCTTCTTCTCCGAGTCCTTATCTTCTTCCGCTTTCTCTTTATCCTCCTCGCTGCTTGCGTTCTCCTCGTCTTCGCTCTTGAGCGTCACGGTGCAGCGGATCGCGGGCTTGTCCAAACCGTACTTCGCCAGGTCCACGTCCCCCTCAGCATAGAACTTCGCCGCGTCCAGGTTGGACAGATCCCACAGGATGTCGTCCACTGCGGTGGTATCAGCCGGCGCCTCCACCGGGCTTACCAGGAACCACTTGTCGGTTTCGATCGATCCGTCCTTCACCTTGCGTTTCTCGAGACGGAACGTCTGGCCGTCGCGATAGACCGCCAGCGATACGACGTCTGGCCTGGAGAAGCTCAACACACGGCGTGTCCGATAGGCAAGGTAGCTCTGACGCACCCTTTCCCACACGGAATCGGCGGCAACCGCCAGAACTGTGGACTCTTCGCCCCGTCGAACGTAAACGAGCCCCTTCTCCTTGTCATACTTGCCGATCGCCACGACCACCGGAGTGCCCTTCGGTTTGGGCTTCTCCCCGGCCTTTTTCTCCTCGTCGCCCTCTTCTTCCAACCCGTTCTTGTAGGCCCGGATCACGACGGTCGGCTTCTCCAGGCTGTAATCGGCCAGCTTGGCGTTGTCGAGAAACTCCCGGATCCGCATGTCGTCGAGGGTCTGGATGAGCTGTTCGACGGACTCGCGGTGAGCCTCGATTTCGACCGGTTCGTAGATCTTCCAGTCGAAATCGGGCTTGGCGAGCACGATTTTGCTATCTCCCTGGACGATCTCGATGTAGTCCACGTCCGTCACCGCCAGGTCGACCACGTCATGGCTGCGGAGGTCGTTCGCGGAGACATTCAATCGATCGAGCACACCGGCGTTGACTGCCACGACGTAGTTCATGCCGCAAAGTCTGGCGTACACCTTCTTCTGCGTCTTGCCCTCCTGTTTCTCTTCGAAGGTCTTGCCGAAGGCAACGTCCTCGAAGACCTTGCGTTCTTTCTCCTCCTCGTCCTCGTCGCCGCCCGACACCGTGCGCCCCACTCGCACGACGAGTTGAGGCTTATCTAGCCCGTATTTAGCCAGTTCGTCCTCGGTCAGGTCCTCGTCAACGAAGCCCTCTTCGGAGACGGAAGTGTCGTACAACTCACCGATCAACGAGCGGATCTTGTCCCCGTCGGCCTTGTCGCGGACGGGCTCCACGAGCATCCATTGGTCCTCGTCCTCCTCCTTTTCGGCCAGCATCCGTTCGCCGGAGCGTTCGAGGGCGAACGCGACCGCATCCCAGCGGTTGGTGGCGATCAGCCGCTTCTGTTTGAAATCGACGAGCTCTTTGTCGATGCTCGATATGCTGTACTTGGAAACGACGAACACCTCGTCCTTACCCTCGACCATCACGTACCAACCTTCCTCGTCCGCCGTTTGGCTGCCGACGAGCAAGGTGACCTCGTGCTTGTCGCCATCGTCGATGTAAGCGAGGGTGACCTTCCGCTTGGGCTGATCGAGGCCGAACTCGACCAGCTTTTCTTTAGTAGCCTTGAGCTGTGCACCTTCTTCCTCACCGGGGATGGATTTCTTCGTCAATTGCTTGATGTCGAAGGCGATGTTGCGAACGGCGGTCCGGTCGGCGAGCACGTTGACCGGTTCCACAAGGACCCAGCGGTCGTTCTGCTTGTCGTACTGGAAGCGGAGGGTCTGCCCATCCTTGACAAGCGTGATTTCGGTGACGTCGTCGACGCTGATATTTCGCAGTTCCGGGAACACACGCTGGGCAACCTGGCGTTCCTCGGAAGCGGTTGGGTAGAGGGAACTGAGGATAGTTGCCAGGGCCAGTAGCCCAATCAGCACGCTCCCCAACACCAGCGGTGTCTTCCCAGTCATGGCGACCTATCTCTCCGTGGCATTCTTCAACTGGTCGGTTTACCTATTGGTGACGGACCGCAGTCGCAGTGCGACGTTCAGCTCAATTGGCTCCGCTCTAGTTACTGTGTCTTTTGGCTTCGGAAACCGTTTGACACGGGTTATTCGCCGGCGAGAGCCGGCTCGCCGGCAGCGCGCCCCCTGCCGATACTCATCGCATAGCCCAGGGCCACGATCCAGATGATGATCGGCAGCGCAGCCGCTCTCAGCGTCGTGGTCACCACGACGTCGCGATCCTGGATGAGCATGGCGGCCAGCCCACCGTATAGGCCAATCCAGATCAATGCCATAAGCAACGGCACCCAGGCACGCCAGATGCGTTCGGTTCGCACCACCCACACCATGCCACCGATCACAATCGCCGCCCCCAGTAACGCAAAGCAGGGCTCGAAGATGAGCTGGACGTACTGTCCGCGGTCGACGCTGAGCACCACCGCCTTGCGTTTCTTGGGTGGGATTCCGAGGTCCTCCACTCTTCCGCCCAGCCAGTTCACGGCGTTCAAGAGGAAGTAGAGGTTGGTTGAGCGGGCGCCGGTGAGCACATTGCAAGCAAGCGTCGCATCCCCGACAACGATCATGAATGGAACGCCTGATGGCGGGCTTCCGGGCGTTGGCTGTCCCTGCTCGTTTTGATACTCGACCGCCACGGCGAGGGTTACCGGGCCTGGCGTGTCGTTGGGTCCACCGGGAGCAAGGGGAGACTGATCATAATCCGCTTCCGCCCAGGCGAGGGGATCGCGGCCATTGGTGGTCAGCAAGCCTGTAGCTTTGTAAGGGGAGGAATTGTTCGAATCGCCCCCGTCGGTGGACTGGTCGTCCAGAGTTTTCACTTCGCGAGCGGCTGCCACGAGCACCGTTTCCCCGGACAACGGCTTCAAGAGCTCGTGAGCCGACTGCCGGGGCGGAATGGGAACCAGGATCTCGTACACACTGCCGATCGCCGCGGTCCGATCGATGACCAGGTTGTTGCCCAATTCGACCTGAAAATCCTTAAGCAGCGCGTTAAGACCAAGATCCGCCGGGACTCCAAGCCGGAGCTCAGCCGGGCTATCAACCAGGATGAAGAGTCGGGCCGTGGGCTTCCCATCGCTGTCCTTGCGATCGAGGTAATCGCGCAACCGCTGGAGCTCTTCTGTGGTGAATTCACTACGCGGCCGCGCGATCACCACCACATCGGCATCGTTGGGAACTTCCTGGCTGGTGAGGTTGAACGTATCCACCTCCATGTGTTGTTTTTCCAGCTCGTCGCGCAGGATCCCGATCCCCTCGACGCTGCGGGGATCGCGATCGTCCGGGTCCAGCTCGCCGTGCCCGCGCACGAAGTAGATCTTGGTCTTGCGCGCTTCCCGTAGGGCGCGGATGGTTGAGGTGATAGCGTTCTCACCGTTGAACTCGTCCTCTGTGCTGGTAAACCCACCGGCAAGGGGGTCGAGTGTTGCCCTGGTTTCAAACAACTCGTTGTCACGGATTACCTTGTGTTGTGCGTCTGCCCCCTCACCGTAAATCACGAGCACGCCGGGAAGAGACCCTTCTAGGTCCGGATAACGGCGGAGCAACTCCTGCGCCTTAAGTCGTTGCTCCAGGTAATCGACCACCTCATAATCGAACATCCGGGGATTGACAGCTTTGTAGAGTTCCAGCAGCGTTTCCAATTGGGAGCGACGTCTCCCCATCGGATACAGCACTACCACCCGAACGGGGCGTTCCAGCTTTTTCAGGTGGTTTACAGTAACGTCGCTCAATGTGTAGGCCCCCTCCTCGGTCCAATCCGCCGGCCGCAGTCCGATCAGGTAACCGTACTGTGCGACGAGCAGGTTGAGCACAACTACGATGCCACCGAGGAAACAGACGACAAGGGCAAAGTTGTAGGTAACAAGGGTCTGACGAACGATCGGGTCGCGGCCGCCGTACTTCTGGTTAACGTTTAGAAGGACCACGAACCCTAGGAGGCCGAGGATCATCCCCCCCACGCCGGCCCAGAATGGCCAGGTGCGCGGATTGAACCCTTCTTCCTGCCAGTAACCGTAAATCAGGAAGCCAAGTCCTGCCGCGAACAGTGCCAACCCTACGATTGCTCCCACGATCGTCGCTACAACGACCGTCTGGGGAGTTAGTTGCAGTTGTTTTTCTTCTCCATTAACCGGATCCGCGCTCATGGTTTCCTCCACACCAGCGCTGGCACTGTCGGTCGCAACTGTGTGTGCTTGTCTGAACCAACGTCGGCTGGCTAGGAAGCCCGACGCAATTCGACGACCTTCACTGCCAGGTATACCATGAAGGCCGCCACACTCAGGTGGTAGAAGAAGTAGACCGGATTCACGCGGCCCGCCCCGAGCTCGTACAGGTGAGGCAGCACCGCGACGTGCTTGAGGAGGTCAGCTACTTTCGAGAAGGTAATGCTGTTCTGAGCATAGTAGTAGAACACGAAGGTGGAGAACAAGCCCAGGAGCACGGCGAAGGTGGCCATCGCCGCCACAACCTGGCTGCGCGTCGCAGCCGAGCAGAGCAAGCCGATCGCAACGAACATGGCCCCCACACTGAGCACCCCCAGGTAGGTGGCCACAACCGGCCAGAGTTCGAATTCATACTCCGCGAAGAACCGCAAGCGGAGCAGGTAGAGCACCGACGGAATCTGCAGGAAGGCGTAGAACAGGAACGCGGCGAAGTACTTACCGAGGACATACTCCACTACCCGAATCGGCGCCGTCAGCGCCACCTCGATGGTGCCCGACCGTTTTTCCTCGGCTATAAGCCGCATGGTTATGGCCGGGACGATGAAGAGCATGGCCAGCCAGAACCAGAGGTTCCAGGCGACGAACGAGACCACCGGGCTGGCTTCGCCAGCCGTCTCGACCCGGAATTGCTGGAGCTGGGTGACCAGGTCCCAGAAGTTGATGGTGTCGACCACGACAACACCGGCTAAAACCGAGTAGGCCAGGGCGGAGGAGAAGTAGGAGAGTAGTTCACGATCCATCGTCAGAACCGTCCGCCAGCTCACCAGGTAGGCGATCCAGCGGAGAAAAACGAGCCCTCCCAGGATTGCGGCGGCCCAGATCGCGCCTTTGCCGAAAAGCACCGCCCGTTCGAGTTCCCGGCTGGCCCCTAGCCCCCACAAGATGCCGCCCACGATGGCAAGGATCAGAACCAGGGCTGTCCCCCAAATCGTGGGGCCGCTCAGAGTAGCATCGGCCAGGATGTCGCCGAACGCGGGCTTTTCCGGGATGCGTACGTGGGCTGGTTCGTGAACCTGCTCTAGCCGCTTTTCTTCGCTCACGAGGGTCATTGCAACCTCCTACCAGCCACCACACGAACAAGCTCGTCCATTTGTCCCCCCTTGCCCACCATTACTCCTCAGAACGCACGACCGTCTCGACGAACTTGTCTTCGAGCGTCTCACTCTTCATTGCGAGATGGCGCAACTTGTAACCGTTTTGCACCACGGTTTGCGCGATGCTGTCACGGGGGTCTGCATCGCCATCGAGCACGATCTGGAACCATCCCTGCTCTCGGGCTACAACACGGCGTACCCCCGGCAACTGCTCCAGGCTCGTGCGTAAGCGGTCGACCGGGCTACCATTGACAGCCACCTCCAGCTCCACGACCCGCGCGCCGCGCAGGCGGTCCAGGTAGTCATCGAGGACGATCTGGCCGCGGTGGATGATGATTACGCGCTGGCAGAGCATTTCGACCTCGGGCAGAATGTGCGTCGACAGAAGCACGGTGTGGTGCTCGCGCAGCTCTCGAATGACCGCACGCGTTTCCCGCACCTGGATCGGGTCAAGCCCCACAGTGGGTTCGTCGAGAATGAGGATGTCTGGATCATGGATCAGGGCGTCGGCCAACCCCACGCGCTGCCGATACCCCTTCGACAGCGTGCCACACAGCCGCCGCCGCATCTCTTGCAACCGGCACCTTTCCAGGACGTAATCGACGCGTTGACGACGCACGCTCCGGGGGATGCCCTTCAGACGCGCCCGGTATTCCAGGTACTCCTCCACGCGCATTTCGCCGTAGAGAGGCACGTTTTCCGGGAGGTAACCGATGTGGCGCCGTGCATCGAGGGACTCTTCCATGACGTTGTGGCCCGCCACCCAAACCTCCCCGCTTGTGGCAGGCAGGAATCCGGTGATGATGCGCATCGTGGTTGTCTTGCCTGCCCCGTTGGGACCCAAAAACCCAACAATCTCGCCTTCACCGACGTCGAACGAGATGCCATCGACCGCGCGCACCGGCCCGAAGACGCGAACAAGGTCTCGAACGGAGATTTTCTCGGCAGCACTCATCGTGCCTCACCCCCTGGCTTTTGGGCACGACCCAGATCACAGAGCCCCGGTTCCGCCCCAATCGGCTACACCGGCAGGTTCCGCCGATTCTCTACGTCTGACTCTCCCCGGTCGTTGGCGACTGCGCCAGGGAAAAGGTCGTCTGACCGAATACGCACGGCGGCCTGACTTCGGAGGCCAAAGCGCACGCCGCCAGCCGCCGCGAAAGGCACCACTGGTAGGTTTTGTCCGCCCGTGCCAACTATACCGATGGATGCACCGTCCGTTAAGTATATGGACAACCGACTTCGGTAGCTAGCGGCTCCCCGATGTGGCCCCCGCTCCTGGCCGTCGCTATCCGCGTCCCCGGCAGATCTCCGCGTTGACGGTTCGGATAGGCCTTCTTAGCATTGGGGTGGAACACGTCATCACCGGTGTTCCGATCCAGGGATTCAGGCGGCGACATCGTCCGAAGATCGGTCGCATGACGAAGGTAGTTCCCCCTGCAGAACAGCGGCGTGGTACGGAGCCCTGGGGTTCCCCCGTCCTGAACACCTCATCGTGGGTTCTTTCTCTGGTTTTGCACGTAGGCTTGCTTGCCCTGCTTGGGACCGTCTCCTGGGTCACCATACAGGCCACACCCGAGCGGCAGCTTCGCGTGGGGATTGTGGTCAAAGAAGGCGACGAAACTGGTGACTCGTACCGGACCGAATCCAACGTACTCCGGCCCCAACCGGAGTCGGTTGAGGAGGTGCCGTTCCAGCCGGTCGAGCTCCCAGAGACGACGCCAACGGCGGCGGTGGCGGAGGTTCCGGCAGTCGACTTGGCCCCCATCGGCGTGGTAGGTGCTCCTGTGGGGGGCTCGACCGAAGCGACGGTTGTGCCTGTACCGGGCCCTTCGACAGGAGCACCTGCTCGGGCCAGCTTCTTCAAGGCGGAGGCCTGGGGACAGAGGTTCGTGTTCGTGATCGATCGGTCTGGCTCGATGGCAACGAACAACGCACTCGGGGTCGCCAAACAGGAGCTCCTCCGCGCCCTCAACGCCCTTCCGCCCCATGTGCAATTCCAGGTGGTTTTCTACAATCTGAACGCAGACCCGCTCCCGATGAACCAGGGCAGGTTGGTGTATGCCGAAGAAAGTAGCAAGCAGCAAGTGCGCGAGCTCCTGAAGACGATTGCTCCAGCAGGCGGGACGGACCATCTCCCCGCACTCCGCCTCGCCCTGGTCCGGCTGAAGGCAGACACGGTCTTTTTCCTGACAGACGCGGACGAAATGACGCTGAAGGATGTGGAAGAGGTGACGAGGTTGAACACCCAACATGCGACGATCCATGCTATCGAGTTCGGCTTGGGACCAGACCTTGATGAGAGCCCCGCGCTGCGTGCGCTGGCCGAGCGGAATGGGGGTACGTACCGCTACGTGGACACCACTCGCTTCAGCGAAGTCCTCGGACCCTCCAGGAACTGACCCCCGGTCTAGACGACTCCCAGGTCCGAGTAGTCGCCCCCTTTGCAGGCGCATAGTCCCCCTGGCCAGCTTTCTTGTCCTGCTGTTCGTCCTTCTCCTGTCCTCCACTGCCAGCCTGTATGCAGATGCAGTTCGTCTTCGTAACGGGATCCTTTTGAAGGGCGAAATCGCAGACATGGACCAGGCACTGTTGTACATCCGGCAGGGGGGACGGGTGCACTCGGTGAAGAGGTCCGAGATCGTCTACATTGAGGTCGAGTACCTCGAAGCGCACCGGCGTGGCCTGGAAGCTCTCGCGGCCGGCAAACTCCTGGAGGCGGTCGACCACCTCGAAGACGCCGTCCGCCTCGAGCATCGACCGTGGCTGCGCCGTCGGGCCTACGGCAGCTTGCTCCGCG
>Ga0256839_1002326_pt1 | contig 21323 bp, 22 predicted proteins | sample 354166metaG_FD_185968 | JGI IMG/M metagenome (GOLD analysis project Ga0256839, IMG submission 185968) | Hydrothermal vent microbial communities from Mid Atlantic Ridge, Atlantic Ocean - 354-166 | ecosystem: Environmental > Aquatic > Marine > Hydrothermal vents | place: Atlantic Ocean: Mid... | reverse complement strand
TCTGGGGCTGGTGTCGTTGCTCGATACCGTGCGACGACTCCAGAGTGTCTCATGAACCGCCGGATGCGGAACCGCACGTCCGGTGGTGTGAGAGGACGGCGGGGGTGACCCCGCCTCCTACTCGATTGTGGTGATTATTAAAGGACACCTTGTGAAAATGTATTTCTCCCCAATAGCGGATTCAGTGCCGGAAGCAACTATGTTTGTGGCACGGGGTAGTGTACGGTACATTCTTGCCGTTGAAAAAAGCCGCTGTTTTTAGAGGTGCTCTGAGTATGAAATTTGTTGATGAAGCGACAATTTATGTTGAAGGCGGTAAGGGCGGCAACGGTTGTGTCAGTTTTCGGCGGGAAAAATTTATTCCCCGCGGTGGTCCGAACGGGGGGGATGGCGGTGATGGTGGCAGCGTCTGGCTGGTGGCGGATTCGGCGTTGAATACCCTGCTTGATTTTCGTTATACGCGGCGCTATCGGGCCGAGAGCGGGCAACAGGGTATGGGCAGTGATCGTACAGGAAAAGGGGGCAACGATCTGGAGATTCGTGTTCCGGTAGGTACGCTGGTATTCGATATTGATACCGGTGAGCAGATGGGTGATCTGGTTGCAGCAGGGCAGAAGTTGCTGGTAGCCAAAGGCGGGTTTCACGGATTGGGCAACACTCGTTTCAAGAGCAGCACCAATCGTACGCCCCGTCAGTCCACGCCGGGCACACCCGGTGAGGTCCGTGAGTTGCGGCTGGAGCTGAAGCTGCTTGCTGATGTGGGGTTGCTGGGTCTGCCCAATGCGGGCAAATCAACCTTTATCCGTGCTGTTTCCGCAGCCACACCGAAAGTGGCAGATTATCCTTTTACCACTCTGGCTCCCAATCTGGGAGTAGTCAGTATCGAGGCCCATCGCAGTTTTGTGGTGGCGGATATTCCCGGTCTGATTGAAGGTGCAGCGGATGGGGCGGGGCTCGGGATCCGTTTTCTGAAACATGTTGGTCGTACCCGGCTGTTATTGCATCTGGTGGATATGGCTTCGTTCGGGGAGGATGCAGATCCGGTTCGGGATGTGCGAACTATAGAGCGGGAGCTGGAAAAGTTCAGTCCCGAACTGATGAAGCGGGAGCGCTGGCTGGTTCTTAACAAGCTGGATCTGCTGCCAGCCCCCGAACGTGATGCCCACTGTCAGGAGCTTGTTTCCAGCCTTGGCTGGAAAGGGCCGGTTTTCTGCATTTCCGCCATAAACAAGAGCGGTACGCGGGAGCTTTCCGGTCGCATTATGGAATATCTGGAACAGCAGGAAGATGAATCAACGGCATAAACTCGGACAATCCCGTCGCTGGGTGATCAAGATAGGTAGCGCACTGATTACTGATGAAGGCAATGGTCTGGATCGGGATGCGTTTGCCTGTTGGGGGGGGCAGATGGCGGAGCTGGCGGGGCAGGGTGTTGAGTTGGTGCTGGTTTCATCCGGTGCTGTAGCTGAAGGGATGCAGCGTCTTGGCTGGATGCATCGGCCACACGCTTTGCATGAGCTGCAGGCAGCAGCTGCGGTAGGCCAGATGGGGGTGATACAGGCCTGGGAGAGCTGCTTGCAGCATCATGATATCCATACTGCCCAGATCTTGTTGACCCATGATGACCTTACAGACCGCAAGCGCTATCTGAATGCCCGCAGCACCCTGCAAACCTTGCTGCGACTGAAAGTGCTGCCAGTGGTGAATGAAAACGATACCGTGGTTACTGACGAGATCCGTTTCGGTGACAATGACACTTTGGCAGCACTGGTGGCCAATCTGGTGGAGGCCGAACTGCTGGTGATTCTTACCGATCAGCAGGGAATGTATGACAAGGATCCGCGTATCAACAGTGATGCCCGTCTGTTGCAGGAGGTGGCGGCGGATGATCCCCGTTTGGAGAAAATGGCCGGAGGGAGTGGCGTACTGGGACGTGGTGGGATGCGCACCAAGGTACGTGCAGCAAGGCTGGCGGGTCGCTCCGGAGCGGCAACCATTATTGCATCGGGGCGGGAAAAAAACGTATTGCAGCGTATCGCGGCGGGAGAAGCGCCGGGCTCCCTGCTGCTGCCGGGTAGTGCTCCCCTGGCAGCGCGCAAGCAGTGGCTGGCCGGTCAACTTCAGCTTTCAGGAAAGCTCTATCTGGATGCCGGTGCGGTGCGGGTGTTGCGTGAAGCCGGGTGCAGTCTGTTGTCTGTCGGAGTCACTGGCGTTGAGGGGGGCTTCAAACGGGGGGATCTGGTGAGCTGCGTGGACCACGCCGGGCAGGAGGTGGCCCGTGGTCTGGTGAACTACAGTGCCGGAGAAACCCGTGTCATCATGGGGCAGCCAAGCGATCGTATTGAATCCCTGCTGGGTTACATGGGGGAGCCCGAGCTGATTCATCGTGACAATCTGGTGCTGATGTAAAATCATCCGGGAGCAATAACGTGAGGCAGAGCTCTGTGTCCCGGCAATTTACTCTCTGGATTGCTCTTCTTGTTGCCGTTGGCCTGATTGCGAACGGCTATGCATGGTTCAATATTGGCGCCTTGCCCGATGAGGCGTACTACTGGGTCTGGTCACAACGCCTGCAGTGGAGTTACTTCGATCATCCACCCTTGATCGCTTGGTTGATACGCCCCTTAACCGAGCTATTCGGCAACAATATCGCCGCTATTCGCATCCCGGCAGTGATTACCTGGCTGGTCAGTTGCTGGCTGGCCTGGCTGTTTGCCTGGCGTATCTATCGGCAACACCGTGCTGCGGCACTGGCTGTGCTGGTGTGGAGCAGTCTGCCTATCGTACAGGCGGGTTTCCATGTGGTTACGCCGGATATTCCTCTGATACTGTTTGCCTGGTTGGGTTACTATTTTTGCTGGCGGGCCGTTACCGCCCGTTCAATAAAATACTGGTTGCTGACCGGCGTTTGGACCGGTCTTGCCCTGTTGGGTAAATACCCCGCTGTTCTGCTGTTGGGAACGGTGTTTATTGCCTTGCTGCTCAGTCGTGAAGGGCGGCGGGAGCTCGCTTCCGGAGGGCCGTGGCTTGCCGCTACTGTCGCAGCGCTGCTGTTTTTTCCTGTGGTGTTGTGGAACTACCAGCATGACTGGGTTTCATTTGCATTTCAGTTTGGTCACGGTGTACAGCGGCAAATTTCCGATCCCTGGCGTTTGTTTGCCCTGTTTCTGGGGGGGCAGCTTGGCGTAGTACTGCCGTGGACTTTCGTTGCCATGGTCTACGCCAGTATGCGCGCCAGTCGTTGGGGCTTGCCTGCCGGTTCATTTGCTCTTCACCTGCTGGTCACCGGATTCTGGTTGCCGTTATTGCTGTTCGGGGTGGCCGGTCTTTCTGCCAAGGCGGAGGCCAATTGGCCGCTGCTGGCCTATCTGCCAGGCAGCTTGCTGTTGGCGGGGGCGCTGAATCGTTGGCTGTATCCTGGTGAAAAACGGCGAAACGGTCTGATTACGATTGTGATTGCAGCTTATCTTGTATCGCTTCTGTTGGTGAATATTATCCGTTTTCCCTGGTGGCTGGGGTATGCTGGAGTACAGCTACCACCACAGCGCACTCAGATAAGCCAGAGCTATGGTTGGCCGCAGGTGGGACAGGAGGTTGAGCGGCTGCTTGCAGACAAACCGCAGGCGCATCGATGCAAGGTGATAGGTGCGAGCCATCAGGAGACAGCCATGCTGGCGCTGTTGCTTGGTGATATGGAGCGGGTGATTGCCTCGCCTCATGCCCGAGTCAGCCAGTACAGCTTATGGCAGCAGGAGGTTCCACCTGAGCCTGACCGATTATGTCTCTATGTAGAGCAGTTTGGCCGCCCCGACAGGATTCGGGATGAAGTGATTCTGAATGGCTGGGGCAAGTGGCGCCGGGTATCTTTGTTGAAACTGGAAAATCCGGATCTTACTATCCGCTGGTTTGGTTTTTTCGAGCCCGAACAAGAAACTCTCGCCCCGTCATGATGAGGGCGGCGAGCAGTGACAGACCACCCAGCACCGCGCCCCAGCTACCCACCTCGCTCAAGGTTTCCCCGGCTGCCATACCGGGTAGCGTCAGGGTGAGCATCCGTATGCTCTGAATCAACAATCCGGTACCCAGCACCCCCAATAGTGTAGCGGTCAGAATCTGTACCGGCCTCAGGCTGGATTTTTGCAGTTGCCAGCCGAGCAGCAGGATTACTCCCCCCCACAGCCACCACATTGCAATCCGCAGCGGGGACAGCTCCATCCCGTAGCGCAATATTGCACTGAACGGGGCAAACAGGATTTGCAGCAGGGATGGAGGGCCAAGGTAACCGGCTACAACGGGTTGAATATCATGGGCGCGGCGCTGCTGGAGGGCGGTTACAACGGCTTGGGCCTGGTCGGCGCGCGAGAGCTGTGCGGCGCCTGGAACCTTTATCGTGGTCCAGGTACGCCAGAAACCTCCCCAGCCATGCCAGTCGGAGGAGGCGACCAGGACAAGGTTGCGTTTTTCTGCCTCTTCGAGAATGGCATTCCGTACCGGCAGAGGAATGTCCGGGTGTCCCGCATTGGCGATCTCGAAGCCGCTCAGGCCGGCTGCGGCCATTCGGCGCACATCGGCAACAGAGAGCCTCCAGGCCAGCGCAATGACCGGCTGTTTATCAAGATCGCGTAACCACTGCTCTGTCCATTTATCCTGTTCGGGCAACCAGCCGATGGAGAGCACAAAAGCCTGGTCAGGATCACGAACCTCGGTCCCCGTGATTGCGTAGGGAGCAGTTTTATCGTTGTGCGAATGGGAGGTGGAAATTAGCGTGCCCGCCGGGTTGTTATGCTCGGTAAAGGCAACCACATCGAATCCCCGGGCCCGATGCAGGGCGAGATTCTGGGCCGGTGTTACCAGTCCGTCACGGGAATAAACTGTGTGAGTTTGCAGATCGGCAACAATAAGATCTGGATCGGTTGTGATCAGCTTCCAGCCCGGTAGAGGCACCAACAAGATAAAGCTGAGATAGCTCAGAAAAAAACCCGTGGCGGCGGCAGTTGCCAACAGCATGTGGAACATGCAGGCAGATATAGGCCGGGATTTTCGGAATCGCTGCCTGTAGAGACTGAATCCGGCCGTCGTGGCAATGATCCAGATGAGGGTAGATACGCACGCAATGCGTACATCAGGTTCTCCGGCAAGAGCCATGCCGGGTGCCAGCAAAGGCTCAATCAGTGCCCCGGCAACAGGAAAGTTTAGTTCAACCCCTTGCGCAGGCTGATAGTCCCGAGCGTCAAACGGCCCCTCCGGGTTTACCGGCAGGAGAGCTAGCAGGGTTAACAGGAGTAATAACGGTGACACTATTCCTGCTGTTTTCCTGAATTGTTTCATTCCTGCCTTAACTTGATTTTTTGGTCGAATATTTGTTGTGCGCCGGATTATACATGCCGGGCATCTCCGTAAAAGCATTTTTCCGTGACAGCGGCACCGGTTTTGTGCTCGAATCCTCATGCATTACCTAATACACAGCGGTTTTCTGGCAATCGCCCTATGCATTGAACCGGATTCTTGACTGAATTGGTTGGGATATATATATTGTTTTTACTAGACTCAAATGTGGAGAACTGGTTATGAGCGAAAGTGCTGCTGTTGAAACAGAAAGCCCGGTGATTTTCACTGAGAATGCCGCATCTAAAGTGAGGGAGCTTATCGCCGAAGAGGGTGACGAAAACCTCAAGCTGCGGGTTTTCGTCTCCGGTGGCGGTTGCTCCGGGTTTCAATATGGTTTTACCTTCGATGATACTGTCAATGAAGGGGACACTGAAGTGGAGAAGGGTGGAGTGACCCTCCTGATTGATCCCATGAGTTTCCAGTATCTGGTGGGGGCGGAGATTGATTATACCGAAGGTCTGGAGGGCTCTCAGTTTGTGATCCGTAATCCGAATGCAACTACCACCTGTGGGTGTGGTTCCTCGTTTTCGGTCTGATTCTCAGCCCGCAGGGGGCATGATTCGCTGCCCCCTGCGGAGTTTTGTCTGAAATTCAGGCTTTGCAGCAGATTTCTCCCGCTTCTCTCTATGCCGGTTACTGCTACCCGGCTTATCCTGTTCTTTGTTATCCTTACGGTTTGTTAATTTGCGCCTGTCCTGTTCGGCAGGATTTGTAACGCATGATTCAATAGCACCGATTTCGGAGTAAGTAGCCAATGAGCGAGTATCTTCCCGGCCTGGAAGGGGTTCCTGCCACTAAATCAAATATCTCCTACATTGATGGGGAGAAAGGAATTCTTGCCTATCGCGGTTATCCCATTGAACAGCTTGTTGAACAGAGCAATTTCGAAGAGACAACTCTGTTGTTGCTGGATGGGCGGCTGCCGACAGCCGATATGCTGGCGTCGTTTGATGAGCAGTTGCGACGTAACCGGCGGGTAAAATACAACATCCGCGAGATGATGAAGCACCTGCCGGCTACGGGGCACCCGATGGATATGCTGCAGACCGGTGTCGCCAGCCTGGGCATGTTCTATCCCGGAAGTGAGTGTCTTACTGGCAGCGGTGTCTGTACCGATCTGGATTATATCCACAACATGACGGTAAATATTATCGCCTGCATGCCGGTGATTGTGACCAATTGGGAGCACCTGCGCAATGGCTATGATCCTATTCCGCCGCGTACCGACCTGAATTTTGCAGAAAATTTTCTGTATATGTTTACCGGCGAGGAACCGGATCCCATTCTGGCCAGAATTCTGGACACCTGTCTGATTCTGCATGCGGAGCACACCATCAATGCCTCCACCTTTGCTGCGCTGGTAGCCGGCTCCACCCTGGCCAGCCCCTACAGTGTGATAGCCGCCGCTATCGGTACGCTTTCCGGACCGCTGCATGGTGGTGCCAACGAGCGGGTGCTGGATATGCTGGAGGAGATAGGTTCACCTGCCAATGCCAAGGGGTGGCTGGACAGAAAACTGGCGAAAAAAGAGAAAATATGGGGGATGGGTCACCGTGAGTACAAGGTCAAGGATCCGCGTGCCCCCATCCTGCAAAAGCTGATGGTGGAGTTGATGGAGCATCGTGGCAGCAAGGCCAGCCCCAAGCTGGAGATTGCTCTGGCGCTGGAAGAGGCAGCGCAGGAGCGGCTGGCGGCCAAGGGGGTCTATCCCAACGTGGATTACTATTCGGGAATTCTGTATGACGAAATGGGTATTCCATCCGATCAGTTCACCCCTATCTTCGCCGTATCCCGTGCTGCAGGCTGGTTGGCACACTGGCGTGAGCAGTTGGGTGACAATCGCATCTTCCGGCCTACCCAGGTCTATACCGGCGAACCGTTGCGGGATTATGTGGTAATAGAACAGCGTTGATTGGTTGCCGGGGGACTTTCCGGCCGGCTCCGGGAGGATTTCCCCATATAAAACAGGAATTGCGCGATAATCGCGTGAATTCATGAAACCTTATGGCTAAATGTGGTTTAATTGCGGCCTATGTTTAAGCCTTTGGAACTCTATATTGGTCTGCGCTATACGCGCGCCAAGCGCCGAAACCACTTTATCTCCTTTATCTCACTGATCTCCATGCTGGGCATTGCGCTGGGTGTGACGGCGTTGATCACAGTTTTGTCGGTGATGAACGGGTTTCAGAATGAGGTGCGGGACCGCATTCTGGGAATGGCTGCCCATGTGACGGTCAGCGGTCTGGATGGCCGGTTGCACGATTGGCCGGAGGTACTGGAAAAGACGCGGGGTTTTCCTCATGTGCTTGGCGCTGCTCCCTACATTCATGCCGAGGGGATGGTGGCGCTGGGGGACAGGGTTCAGGGAACGATGGTGCGCGGTTTGCTGCCGTCCCAGGAGCCACAGGTATCAGTGGTCGGTGACAAGATGGTGGCGGGTACCCTGGAGGTGCTGCAGCCGGGCAGTTTCAATATTGTTCTGGGGAGTGAGCTGGCTACCACGCTGGGAGTGGGCATCGGTGACAAGGTTACGCTGATTACACCCAGCGCCAATGTCAGCCCGGCCGGTATTCTGCCCCGTCTGAAGCGGTTTACCGTGGCGGGCGTGTTTGAGGTGGGGATGTTTCAGTATGACAGTGCGCTGGTACTGATTCATCTGCGTGATGCGGCAAAACTCTACCGTTTTGACGAAAATGTCAGTGGGGTGCGACTGAAGCTGGACAATATGTTTATCGCTCCGCTGGTTGCAACGGATCTTTCTGACGCTCTGGGCGAGAGGTACTGGGTGAATGACTGGACCCGCAGCCACACCAACTACTTCCGTGCGCTGAAGATTGAAAAGACCGCCATGTTTATCATTCTGCTCCTGATTGTTGCAGTGGCCGCGTTCAATATCATCTCCACTCTCGTGATGGTGGTCACCGACAAGCAGGGGGATATTGCCATTTTGCGTACCCTGGGGATCTCGCCCGCCAGTGTAATGGGGATTTTCATCGTGCAGGGGGTGGTGATTGGAATGGTGGGAACGCTGCTGGGTATCTTGGGCGGCGTCACTTTGGCGCTGAATATTGATACCATCGTGCCGGCCATCGAGACCGCCTTCGGAATCCAGTTTCTCCCTTCCAGCGTATATTACATCAGCGAGTTGCCGTCTGAACTGCGCTGGAGCGAGGTGACCACTATCGCCACACTGGCCTTTGTGCTCAGCATGCTGGCGACTATCTATCCTGCCTGGCGCGCCTCCCGTGTCCAGCCAGCGGAGGCGCTGCGCTATGAGTGATGTGCTGGAGTGCCGCAGGCTCAGCAAGAGCTTCCACGAGGGCGGACTAACGGTGGATGTGCTGCAGGAGGTAAATTTTGCCGTGGCACAGGGGGAGCGGGTTGCCATCATTGGTGCTTCCGGCTCCGGCAAGAGCACACTGCTGCATCTGCTGGGCGGGCTGGATACGCCAACCTCCGGTGAGATCTGGATTGATGGCGAAGATATGTCCCGCCTCAGCGACACGCGGCGCGGAAGGCTGCGCAATCGGGCGCTGGGTTTTGTCTATCAGTTTCACCATCTGCTGGCGGAGTTCAGTGCCCTGGAAAATGTCGCTATGCCACTACTGATTCGTGGTTTGTCAACCTCAGAGTCCCGGCGGCGAGCTGCCGACATGCTGGCACGGGTCGGACTGCAGGCGCGGCTACAGCACCGCCCAGGGGAGTTGTCCGGCGGTGAGCGGCAGCGAGCTGCCGTTGCCCGCGCACTGGTGACGGATCCCCTCTGTGTGCTGGCAGATGAGCCGACCGGCAATCTGGACAACCGCACCGCAGCGCATGTCTACGACCTGATGGTAGAGCTGAACCGGGAACTGGGAACCAGTTTTGTAGTGGTAACTCACGATATGCAGCTGGCACAGCGGATGGACCGGATTCTCTCCCTGGAGAATGGCCAGCTCGTCTGAATGGTCAGCTATGGAGTCGAAAACTTACCAGCTTCATATTCAACTTTGCCACAGCGTGACCATCAAGGTGGGCGCACTGGGGCGTTTCCGTTTTCCTGCCGGTGACTATATCTATACCGGCAGTGCCAAACGCAACATAAGCGCCCGCGTGCGCCGTCACTGCAGAGATACAAAAAAGCTGCACTGGCATATCGATTATCTGTTGCACAGTCCTGCTGCATCGGTCGTAAAAGTGGAGCTCTCGACTGAACCGGAGTGCCAGTTGAATCAATCCACCCGCGGGGATGTTCCGGCTCCCGGTTTTGGTGCATCGGACTGCCACAGTGGTTGCGGATCCCATCTGAAATATGTCAGCCAGCCGAATCGGTGTTGATGGGTTAAAACAGATACGTGTACACAGACTCTCTGTTGCAAAACAGTGGAAAAGCATGAACCTGTAGATGCGCATGGTCGAGACCTGAGATTGGGTGATTGGTTGAGAGTTATTGCTGTGCCTGTTGGTATCCGCAATATGCCGGAGCATAGTAAAGAGGTATTTGGTAGAGCTGTTGGTGAAACTCTTCAAATTGAAGGGTTTAATGAAGCGGGTTATATCGAATTGAATTTTCACCCGAAACTTGGCAGTTTGGATACGATATGGCTCGAGCCATATCTATGCATCAGATTTAGGAGATACAAAAAACCAGGCAGGCGTTTTCTGGAAATTCAGAAACTGAATAAGGAGATTGGTGAAAAATATTCAACATAAAAAAGCAAATTTGCTCGGATGCCAAAATGTACCGCACGCTTTTTGCCTTGTTTTTTGCTGCCTGTGATTCGCGGTAATATTGTGCAGCCTTTTTTCTTGATGGTTTTGCTGATTGCCGTGGCAGTTTTGAGTACTGTCATGATAACCGGAAACAGGCAATCCGGAACAGCTCCCGCAGAATCGGTACAGCAGTTTGCCGACAGGCACTGGCAGACGCCGGTTCCCTTGCAGGGCAAGGTTCCCGGTGATTATTCTGAACTGGAGTCATCCCTGTTGCCGGAGTCCTGCGGCTCGTGCCATGAGCCGCAGTACCGGGATTGGAAAACCTCTCTGCACAGCAAGGCGATGGGCCCCGGAGTGCATGGCCAGACTCTGGTGATGGAGAAGAGTGATCCTGCCACCGCCAGGGTCTGCTGGTCATGCCATGCCCCATTGTCGGAGCAGCAGCCTCTTCTGTTAAAAACCGCACAAAATGGGGAAAAAAAATGGGTTACCAACCCCGCCTTTGATCCTCGCCTGCAGCAGCATGGATTGAGTTGTGCTGTCTGCCATGTGAGAAAACATGAACGGATTGGACCGCCCCGCCGATCCACACCGGAGGTAACCGGAAGAATAGATGAAGGATTGCCTCATGGCGGTTTTGTTGCCGAGCCCGCTTTCAGTAAATCGGTTTTCTGCAAAGGGTGCCACCAGTTTGGACCGGACGGTTATGCGCTGAATGGAAAACTGATTGAGAACACCTACCAGGAGTGGCTGGAAAGCGATTATCCGGCCAAGGGGGTGGAGTGTCAGAGTTGTCATATGCCGGATCGTCGCCATCTGTGGCGGGGCATTCATGATCCGGAAATGACCCGGAAGGGTGTGACCATAACAACGGAGGTTTCCGGAAAAACAGTACAGGCGGGCGACAAACTGGAAATGTTGGTAACCATATCCAATACCGGTACCGGGCACCATTTCCCCACCTATCTGACGCCACGAGTTGTTGTGAGTGGCTACCAGATTGACCGATCCGGAAAAACCATTCCGGATACAACACAAGAGGCGGTAATCGGCCGTGAAGTCACTCTGAATCTGAGTGAAGAGATCTTTGACACGCGGATCCCTTCCGGCGAAAGCAGCTTTTTTCGTTATTCACAAACAAGATCGGAACATGCATCGCGGTTGATTGTCATTGTGCGGGTAGAGCCAAACTATTTTTACGAAAAATTTTTCCGCGCCATGCTGGAGGGGGATTCGGCAGGAAAAGGCAGAGAACTGATCCGGCAGGCATGGGAGCACGCCCGCAGCACCCCTTATACACTGTATAGAAAAGAGATAATACTGCAGTAATTACCAATACATAAAGCTGGTCAATTCTCCCCGTTCCCGTTAAGCTTCCAGCTATGCTGATCTCTTTTACCAAAATGCACGGTCTGGGCAATGATTTTGTGGTTATTGATGCCATTAATCAAACTGTCCGGCTGAGCCGGGAGCAGGTGCAGTTTATTGCTGATCGCCACTTTGGAATCGGTTGTGATCAACTGCTTCTGGTTGAACCGGCAAGAGCGTCCGGTGTGGACTTTCGTTACCGGATATTCAACGCCGATGGTGATGAGGTAGAGCAGTGCGGCAACGGGGCGCGTTGTTTTGCCCGCTTTGTGCGCGACCAAGGCCTTGGTGACAAAGATGAGATTCGGGTAGAGACCCGCAGCGGCGTTATTGTTTTACGGGTAGAATCAGATGGGCAGATAACCGTCAATATGGGCGTACCCCGTTTTGATCCTGAACAGATCCCCTTTCAGGCGGCAGTGCGTGCTGATGAGTATGCGCTGGAGCTGGATGGCGACAGCGTCACCGTAGGCGTGGTCTCGATGGGAAATCCCCACGCCGTGCTGTTGGTAGAGGATCTGGACAACACACCGGTTGCTGGATTGGGCATGGCAATCGAGTCCCACCCGCGCTTTCCCCAGCGTGTCAACGTGGGGTTTATGCAGGTAATTTCACGGGAAATTATTCGCCTGCGGGTGTTTGAACGCGGGGTCGGGGAGACGTTGGCTTGTGGTACCGGTGCATGTGCTGCGATGGTAGTGGCTCGCCAGCAGGGATTGATCAATGATAAAGTGACGGTTGAACTTCCCGGAGGAGAGCTTGCTATCTGCTGGGAGGGTGAGGGAAGTCCGGTAATGATGACAGGACCAGCCAGCAAGGTATTTGAAGGGCAGATTGAATTATGAAAGGCGAACTGGAAAAATCCGTAGCGAATGATCTCGATGAAAAAATGGTGGCGGACTATCTGCGCCATCATGCCGATTTTTTTGAACGGCACAAGGAGCTGTTGGTTGAGTTGCGCCTGCCCCATGAAGCCGGAGCAGCTGTCTCGCTTATCGAGCGTCAGGTGAAAATGCTGCGTGAACAGCGCCAGCAGCTCAAGAATAAACTGGGGTCACTGATTCATAACGCCCAGTACAATGAAGAGCTCAGCCAGCGCCTGCACCAGTTGACTCTGGCGCTGCTGAAAGCCGGTGATTTGAAGCAGCTGTTTGATGTGTTGAGCATCCAACTGCTGGATCGGTTTAATGCCGATGCCGTTGCGATTCGTCTGTTCCGTGCCCCGCAGAAAGGTTATACCGGCATGGAGTTTATCGGCCAGGACGAGCTGCACGCGCGCCGTTTTGAACGGGTGTTCAGTGCAGAAGAGCCACTGCGGGGACGGCTCTCTCCCGAGCTTCTGGAGGAGCTGTTCGAAACCGAGGCTACCGATATTGCTTCTGCAGCCCTGATCCCGCTGGGTGACAGTGACAAGCCGCTGGGGGTGCTCGCCCTTGGCAGTTATGATCCGGAACGGTTTCACCAGCAGGCCGGGGCGATGTTCCTGCGCTCTCTCGGTGAAGTGTTTACCGGGGTGATGAACAGACACCTCGCCTCCGGGGCTGATTGAGTCAGAATTTTTTCATCAATCGGGGCGCTGTTGAAGCGCCTTCCCTATGCTGAACAGTTGCATTGAATCCTTTCTCGCCTATCTGCACACCGAACGCCGCAGCTCCCCCAACACGCGTGAAAACTATCATCGGGATCTGAAACGTATCAAGGCGTTTTGTGAATCGCGGGGTATTTCAGACTGGCGGTCGCTGGATGTGCATGGTGTTCGAGCCTATGCCAGCAGTCGTCACCGCAACGGGGTGAGCGCCCGGACCATTGCCCGGGAGCTGTCATCGCTGCGAAGTTTTTTCCGGTTCCTGCTGCGTGAAAACAGGGTGGAGTTCAATCCTGCCGCGGAGGTGAGTGCGCCAAAGGTAGAGCGTAAACTCCCCGATGCGCTGGATGTGGATCAGATGGCGCGGCTGCTCGAAATCAGGGAGAACGATCCGCTGGCGGTAAGGGATCTGGCTATCATGGAGCTGCTCTACTCTTCCGGTCTGCGGCTTGCCGAACTGACCGGTCTCGACCTGGCCGATCTGGATCTGCATGAAGGGTTGGTGCGGGTTACCGGCAAAGGGGACAAAACCCGCGTTGTGCCGGTCGGGCGAGCTGCCAGGGAGGCGATCCGCAACTGGTTGCCGCTGCGGGCGCAGTGCGCGCCGGCAGACGAGACGGCTGTTTTTGTCGGCAAACAGGGACGGCGGCTGGGACGCCGGGCGGTGGAGAAGCGGCTGCAGCGCTGGGGGCTCAGGCAGGGTCTGTCCGGCCGGGTGCATCCGCACATGTTGCGCCACTCCTTTGCCAGCCATCTGCTGGAGTCCAGCGGTGATCTGCGTGCCGTGCAGGAGCTGCTGGGCCATGCGGATATCAGCACCACCCAGATCTATACCCATCTCGACTTCCAGCATCTTGCCAGGGTGTACGACAGCGCCCATCCGCGGGCACGCAAAAAAAGCTGATTGCCGACCGGCAAGCCGCTGCCGTTGCAACGCCTGAATTGCCGTGCAATCCATCCAGAACCCTTTCTAACCTGTTGATTTTTCAAGTCGTCTATTGTTGGCATGTTCATTGCTACCTGTAGGGCAAGGTAACTTTTGGAGCAGGTCATGGGAATCAGTCTGGATAAAGTGATGGGTTTTAACGAGCGGGCGCTGAAGGTATTCAATCGCCGTTCAGAGATTCTGGCGGCCAATCTGGCCAACGCAGACACACCAAACTACAAGGCGCGGGATATTGATTTCCAGGCGGTGCTGCGTGGCGCGGTGAACGGTCAGCAGTCGTTATCGCTGGCGGTCACCCAGCCGGGTCATATCCAGGCCGGTGGAGGGAGCGACTCCGGTGAGCTGTTGTACCGGGTTCCCCATCAGCCATCGGTAGACGGCAATACCGTAGAGGCCGCCGAGGAGCAGGTGCGGTTCTCCGAGAATGCCATGCGCTATCTGGCGGAGGTGCGCTTTGCCGGTGACAAGGCCGCCGGTATCAAACGGGCCATCAGGGGAGAATAAATATAATGTCACTGTTCAAGGTATTTGATATTTCCGGTTCAGGCATGACGGCACAGAATCTGCGGCTCAACATTACCGCCAGCAATCTGGCCAATGCGGATTCGGTCAGCAGTAGTACCGAGCAGACCTACCGGGCCAGAGAGCCGGTATTTGCCGCTGTTTATGATCGGTTCAAACAGGGGCAGGCGAGTGTTGGCGTGAAGGTGGAAGCAGTGGTAGAGAATCAGTCACCGCTGCAGCAGGAGTATCGTCCCGATCACCCCATGGCCAATGAAGATGGTTATATCTTCAAGCCGAATGTGGATGTTATCGAGCAGATGGCCAACATGATTTCTGCATCGCGCTCCTATCAGAGTAATGTGGAGGTGTTCAATACATCCAAGCGGATGTTGATGCGCACCCTCACCATGGGTCAATAACAGAAGGTCAGTGATATGAGTATTGATAAAGCGGCGGGCGTTAACTGGGAGAGTCTCGGATTAAACCGCCCGGAAGAGAAAAAGAAAACGGATGATATCGGACAGGCCCAGTTTCTGGAGCTGATGCTGGCGCAACTGCAAAACCAGGATCCGATGAAGCCGATGGAGAACGGGGATTTCCTTACCCAGATGGCCCAGTTCAGCTCCGCCAAGGGGATTCAGGAGATGAGCGAATCATTCAATTCGTTCACTGAATCTCTGACCTCCAGCCAGGCGTTGCAGGCCTCCTCGCTGATCGGCCGTCATGTATTGGTGCCGGGAGAGCGGGGCTATCTGGAGCAGGGCAGCAGCGGTATTGCCGGTGCGGCTGAACTGCCGACCAGCGCAACAGATGTGGTGGTCAGTGTCTACGATATGGCGGGGACACTGGTGCAGCGCAGCTCCTGGGGTCAACAGGAGTCCGGGCTGTTTCAGTTCAGCTGGGATGGCAAGGGAGCCGATGGAGAGCCGGTTGCCCCCGGACATTACCGTTTCAGTGTCGAGGCGCAGGCCGGTGGAGAGAACAAAGCCGTTGAAACCATGCTGGTTTCGCGGGTGGATAGCGTTACCCTCGGGAAGGGGGGACAGGGCGTCACGTTGAATCTGGCCGGGCTGGGAACTGCAAACTTCGCAGAAGTCCGGGAGATTATGTAGAAATAACAAAGAGGAAATAAACCATGTCCTTTCGAGTTGCACTTAGCGGTCTGAACGCCGCCTCAAAAGATCTGGCCGTTACCGGCAACAATATTGCCAACGTCAGCACCACCGGGTTCAAACGTTCCCGTGCCGAATTTGTGGATGTCTATGCGGCCTCCTACCAGGGCATCAGCCGCCTGCAGTCCGGCAGCGGTGTGCGGGTGGCGCAGATTCAGCAGCAGATGTCCCAGGGAAATGTGGAATACACCGACAACAACCTGGATCTGGCCATCAATGGCAAAGGATTTTTTGTGCTGGAAGACAATGGCGCAAAAGTCTACAGCCGGGCGGGATCATTCGCCCCTGACAAGGATGGTTATGTAGTCAACAGCATGCGGCAGCGGTTGCAGGTAAATCCGGCCAATGAAGATGGTTCATTCAATACTGGCGTTATCGCGGATCTGCAACTCTCCACCAGTGAGGGACCACCCAAGGCCACCACCGAGGTCAAGGTATCAATCAACCTGGACTCCGAGGCCCCAGTGGTGGACCCGGTGCTCTATCCGGCCTTTGACCCCGCTGATCCCAATACCTACACTTACTCCACTTCGGTCACTGTGTATGACTCGCTCGGCTCCAGCCACCTGGCAACCATGTACTACCGCAAGGATGGTGCAAACAACTGGAATGTCTATACTACCATGACAGACAAAACCGATTCCGATGTTCCGGTGGGTGGTGATGGTCTGGCAGAGGCGGCAGTTTTGCCCGGTGGTGCGAACAACCAGATCTCCGGCCCCTATAATCTGGTGTTTACCTCAACCGGTGGGGTTGACCCTGTTGCCAGCTCGCCCATTCCCTTCAACTACAGCTGGAATATTGAAAATGGTGCTGCAACCACGCTGGATTTTGCCGTGGACTACGGTGACTCTACCCAGTACTCGAGGGACTCCGGAGTGAATGCCATCAGTCAGGACGGTTTCACAACGGGATTGCTCACCGGTATTGATATCGATGATAAAGGTGTTGTTTTTGCCCGTTATACCAACGGCAACGACCAGCCCCTGGGTCAGGTTGTTCTGGCCAGCTTTGCCAACCCACAGGGATTGCAACCCAACGGCGACAGCGGCTGGCTGCAGACCTTCGGTTCGGGCGAACCGCTATATGGTGAAGCGGGATCAGCCAGCTTGGGACTGATACAGTCCGGGGCGCTGGAGTCATCCAACGTCAACCTCAGTGAAGAACTGGTAAACCTGATCGTTGCGCAACGTAACTTCCAGGCCAATGCCCAGACCATTACCGTCAATGACACCATTACGCAGACAATTATCAACATGCGCTAGATTTTGGCGTATTGAAAAAAGCCGGGCTGATATGTTTCATTGTCAGCCCGGCTTTTTCGTATTCTGAAACAGAGCGAGACTGAGTGCTTGCAGTGAAGCATCAGGATTCAGCAGAAAGGATCGTATCCGGCTGTCAGGGCTGGCTTTCGGGGCGCTTAGATGGTAGCGTTACAGGATAACCAGAATTTATATCGGCCCAGTAATGTTCTCCCCAGAAAAAAAACGAGATCCCGTAGAGGCAATTCAACGTAGCATGGATACATCCACACTGGAGGTGTTGCGCAAGGAGAACCAGCAGCTGCGCTCACGGCTGGATGATCTGTTGAGACAGGCGCATATCAATGAGAAGAAACTACGCCGGCTGCAGATCCAGGAAATGGAACTTCTGGGCCTCGATTCGCTGGCAGATGTTATTACTACCCTGACTGTTGATTATCCACGTGCTTTCGATCTGGTCCAGGTTTCCCTGGTACTGGTAGATGCGGACAATCAGATACAGAAGCTGCTCGAACAGCTCCCTGAAGGGTTGCGCCAGTTCCAGGGGGTGATGCTGCTTCCCGATGCCACCATCCTCGAAGAGATATCCCGCAACCAGCCCACTCCGCGTCTCGGCAGCTATAATCCTGCTATCCATGCTTCTTTGATGGGACATGCGCGTCCGGCTCCGGCCAGTGTGGCAGTGCTGCCACTATTGCGGCGGGGGCGGCTCATCGGCTGTCTGAATATGGGAGCGCGCGATGCCGAGCGATTTGCCGCCAGCAAGGATACCTATTTTCTGGAACGGCTGGCGACTACGGTTGCAGTGTGCGTGGAGAATGCCATCAATCATGAACGGCTGGCCAATCTGGGTTTGACCGATCCGTTAACAGAGGTCAACAACCGTCGTTTCTTCGACCAGCGCCTGGAAGAGGAGATTATGCGTACCATGCGCGGGAAGGCGCCGCTGGCCTGCCTGCTGATCGATGTGGATCACTTCAAGCGTATCAATGATACCTATGGACATCAGGCTGGGGACAGCGTGCTCCGTCAGGTTGCTGCTGTTTTGAGACAGCACCTGCGCGGGCAGGATGTGCTGGCGCGCTACGGTGGAGAGGAGTTTGTTGCCCTGTTGAGTGCCGCCAGCCTGAAACGGGCCGAGGTGATTGCCGAGCGCATCCGCATGGCTCTCGAACAGCGGGTGTTTCCCCTCGACAGAGGTGATACCTTGCAAATTACCGCATCCATAGGTGTCAGCGTACTGGATCCCCAGCAACGCCAGGGGGAGTTCAAGCGTCTGGGCGTGGAGCTGGTTGAGCACGCCGATCAGGCTCTCTACCGGGCCAAGGAGACTGGCAGGAACCGCGTGGTTGCCTTTGCCTGAACCCCAGTTGAACCCGGATTATCTTGTTGAACAGTTTGCTGGGCGGTTGCTGAAGTGGTATCGGCAGCACGGGCGCAAGGGTTTGCCATGGCAGCAAAACCGCACCGCTTATACCATCTGGCTTGCAGAGATTATGTTGCAGCAGACCCAGGTGGCCACTGTCATCCCGTATTATCAACGTTTTCTGGCTCGCTTCCCTGACACTATCGTGCTGGCAGATGCGAGCATCGATGAGGTTCTTTATCTGTGGTCTGGCCTGGGATACTATGCCCGCGCCCGGAATCTTCATCGTGCGGCACAGATGATCCGCGATCGGCATGACGGGGTTTTCCCGGAAACTTTTGATGACTTGGTTGCTCTGCCCGGAGTTGGCCGCTCTACTGCCGGAGCGATACTGTCCCAGGCGTTCGGGCAGCGTTACCCTATTCTGGACGGCAACGTCAAACGCCTGCTGAGCCGGCTGCACGCCATAGACGAGTGGCCGGGAAAAACGTCGGTGGAAAAAGAACTGTGGCTGCTTGCGGCATACTATATGCCCAACCGGCAGATGGCCGATTATACCCAGGCAATCATGGATTTCGGGGCGACCTTGTGCCGCCGGGGCCGGCCTGCATGTGGCGATTGTCCCTTTGCCACTGACTGCCTCGCCCATCGACAGGGGCGGGAGCGGGAACTTCCTGTTCCCCGGAAATCAGGCCGGTTGCCGCTGCGCCGGAGTACCCTGATGCTGATTGCTGATGCAGGTGGCCGGATCCTGCTGGAGCAGCGTCCGCCAACGGGAATCTGGGGCGGGCTGTGGAGCTTGCCGGAGTGCGGTGACCAAACAGATCCGGCAGGCTGGTGTCGCAAAAAGCTGGGTTGCGAAGTTGAACTGCAGGAGGCTCTGCCGCCACTCCACCACACCTTCAGCCATTTCCGTCTGGAGATTACACCGTTGCCTGCCCGGCTGCTTGATAATTCCATCGGGGTAATGGAAGCATGCCCGCTACTCTGGTATAACATTCGGCAACCTGAAGCATGCGGACTTGCCGCACCTGTTCAGCGATTGCTTGAGCAACTCGACCAAGGAGCCTATATAAATGAGCCATACCGTTAACTGTGTGAAACTGGGAAAGGAAGCCGAGGGGCTTGACAGACCTCCCTATCCCGGCGAACTGGGCAAGCGAATCTATGAAAACGTATCCAAAGAGGCCTGGCAGGGGTGGATCCGCTACCAGACCATGCTGATTAACGAACACCGCTTGACTCCGATTGATCCCGAACACCGCAAATTTCTCGAAAAAGAGATGGAAAACTTTTTCTTTGGCGAAGGTGCGACCATGCCGGAGGGCTTCGTTCCCCCGAAGGAGCAATAGCCGCCTGTTCGCAGCAGGCCTGTCTTGATGTATGCTTTTGGGCACCTCTGAAAATGCATTTTTTTCGCGATAGTGGCGTCGGCTCTGTGCTCGAATCCCCATCTGTTTCATAAAATACGGCGGTTCAGCGCTGAGCCCCCTTGCTCTTGCGAAAAAACGGCTATTTTCCGGGGTGTCCTTTATCTCTTTCAATAGGAAGTTACTGAAAAATTTATGAAGCAGCGAATAGTTCTGTTTATCCTGTTTGCCGGCATTGCGGGTTCCGTCTGGGCTGAGGCAACCCATTGGGTTCGGGACAAAATTGTAATTTCAGTCCGCAGTGAGCCTGGTTCGGATGGCAAGATACTGCGTTCAATCTCCAGCGGTACCGGCATGAAGATAGTGGAGCGTTCCAGTAACGGAGCTTATGCCAAGGTGGTGCTGAACAATGGCCTGGAAGGCTGGGTGTCCACCCGCTATCTGGTTGATAAGCCAATTGCCGCCATGCGTCTTGCCAAAATGGAGGCAGAATGGAAGCAGTTCAAGGAGGAAAATACTCACCTGAAAAAGGAGCTGGAAGAGCTTCAGGCTCTTAGTGGAGATCTGGAAGCAGTGAGGCGTTTGCGCGCTGAAAATGCAAGACTTGTTGCGGAAGCGGAGAAATTCCGTGAAATCAACGCCGAACCACTTGCTCTGGCAAATGAGAATGAGGAGCTGCGCAACAAAAATGTCGCCATCGACAAGGAGTTGCAGATGGTGCGTCAGGAACTGCAAGTAGCCAAGGATCGTTCGGATCGGGACTGGTTTTTGCTGGGAGCTGGCGTTCTGGTGGCCGGGATTCTGGTGGGGATCGTTCTTCCGCGACTGCGGATCAGGAAGAAAAACAGCTGGGACCTCTGATTGGAGCAGCTCTCTTTCACGCCGCAAGGTGCTGCGGTAAACAGGCCGGATATACGGAAGCAATCCTGTCCCTGTCATTTGCCACTGCAAGGGCTTGCTAAACGGGAGGAGAGTAAGCAAGTATGACTCCCCGGATGGAGATTTCAAACCCGTAATGGAGAACATTGCTATTGATAACTATCGGCTCGCCGAGATCACTTTGCCCAATGCGCGCCACCCTGTCTACAAGCTGGTTGAGCAGTGATCAGGGAAACCCCTGAACCCTGGATGCCACCAGGCAGCTCGGGCAAATGGCTGCTGTCTGCCGGCCTGTTTCTGCTGGTGGCGCTGGCATTTCAGGGAGGGATGGACAGCGCGGGCCGGAGCTACACTGAGCAGGGTTTCAAGCGGGCGCTGGTGACCTACGGGATTGCCCGCGGGCTGAACGGCGTTATCTCCGTCGCCCAAGGCACCGAGGTTTCACTGCATCCCGCCGGCATGGGGGTGACGCTAACACCGGGGCAGATCCTCGATCCCGTCAATGACCTGATTGAACGATTTTCCTGGATTATGCTGGCCAGCAGCAGTTCGCTGGGCATGCAGCGGATGCTGATCGATATTGCCTCCTGGCCGGGGTTTTCCCTGCTGCTGGGCTCGCTGTCCATAGTGGTGGTAATTGTTGAGAGTGTTCAAAATTCTATGTCAGCGGTTATCACAGAGCAAGATGCTCATCCAATCTCCCCTCGAAATGGATTGCCAGTTGCGAGAGGGTCAGGTTCCAGTTCTGCACCGGATGGGTCCAACGTTCGGAGGCCTTCAGTATACCG